>TARA_R110001599_G_scaffold134908_3_pt1 | contig 24740 bp, 29 predicted proteins | sample TARA_R110001599 | Tara Oceans TARA_R110001599 (sample SAMEA4398360) | marine metagenome | biome: Polar Biome; feature: [MES] marine water layer (ENVO:01000295) within the mesopelagic zone...; material: water (ENVO:00002006), including particulate matter (ENVO:01000060) such...
ATTTTAATAAGAGGCTAACTGTTATTGTTAACCCCTTATATTTTTGAACTAATAAGACTTTGACCTACCTAATCAGTTACTATACAACTTTATTGTTGTATAGCCAGCATTAAATAGTCTCCGTTTGCATGATAACTTATTAGTAAAAAAATGTAGAGCTTGGTTACCTCTACTTGACCGTTTCCCCGGTTGACGGTGACTGTTACATGTTCAACAGACAAGTCAAAATACACAATTTCAGGTTGTCAAACCTTAGCAGGTCCCAGGACCCTAACGTGTACGAAGTTAGACTGACAAGTCACTCTTCTTGGTGTATAAAGTGACACCCAACACTACCGTACTCAAAACGGCTCTTCTTTTTAATAAATATAAAACTAGTCAAGGCTACGATTGTGAGTCTATTGCATGCATTTACATACACATGGGCTTATGAATAGTCTAACTATTCTACCTTCAACTTACCGTTATTCCTCCGCAGGTAACCACTACTGCTTTTATTGACTAGTTATTTTTATCTTCTTCTTAAATACGTTTGTAATAATCTTGACCTACGATACCAGCAGGTATCCACCCAATTATAAGTGTTACAAATATTGTAGCACCATGGGAGAAGCAGGCTTTAAAAGTCCAAGTATCTTGTAGATACCATACGACTGTGTTAATTAATAGTAATGTAATAATAAATACTGATATGCTTACAAGCATTGTTTTAGTTGGAACCATAATGATTATAGTTTTAAGTGGTTAATTCATTGTCACATTGTTGACAGGTATGAACCTCATCACAAGTGCAAGTTAATTCTGGGCTGATTTTGTACAGTTCAGCCATAAACTGTGCTTCTTCAAAGAACATATGTTATGGGTTTAAAAGATTATTAATTCTTTCCATGACTTGTTCATGAGTAGGATATCTTTCAACATCATCAAATAGATCTCCTTCAATAGACATGATCTCATATTCATCCATTGTAAACTCACAAGGATATATCATTGAGATAGAACCTTTCTCTGAAGTGTGTACTTTTTTTGGTAAATAAAACATAATAAAATAGTACAATGCTCTTCAGCTTTAAAGTCTTGTTAGTTGTTGAATATTGTTTGGTAATTCATAAGCTGTGTTAGCTTCATCAAAGTTTTTAAACTCTGGTAACGATGCATACTTATTCAACATGTTAGACTCATCTGATGTTGTTTGTTGTGACGCAAGGTTATTACCATTGTCAATGTATAAGAAACCTTTACGGCTAAATCCAAATATTTTCATAGTTAATTGTTATTAATGATTAATGATTTGATTAAGTGATATAGATATAAGTGTAGCATCCCTGCTGACATGGCATTTACAAGCTGTCATCTAGTGACAGTAGGATGACTAACGTCTTAGCCTTTATTTTGTCTTGCTACACTTATTCTATTAGTTGAGTTTAGATTACTGTAAGTTCTCTCTTACGCCAGCAGCTTACTGGATGAGACCAACCATGTTTATACAGGGATATATCTATGTGCCTGTGTACTTTATTACTCCTTGTTATTTTTATGATATCACGGGTAATATAATACTATTCATATAAGAAGAGATAGATAAGATACTATAGAGAGAGATAACAACTACTATGTAATAGTTTGCTCTGCCTAAGTGATCTTTATAGCTATATCTATATATATGGATAAGATAATTAATATCATTGCTTAAAAGGTGCTTATATGGGTTATATGATGTCACCTTTAGTGTGCAACGTGTGTTTTAAATAAAATAACACAGAGATTTATTAGATCTCCGTGTTATGTTAGCATCATATGCTAGTGAGCCCAAAACATGTTGGGTATTACCTCACCATCCTTGTTTTTCACAGGCTTATCTGTGATTTCAAGTGGCAGTTCATCACCTATTGCTAGGTTCATCTGCGCGGCAGTGTCTGCTGATATAGCAGTAAAGCCAAATGATACATCTTGATTCTGAACTCTTACTTCAGTTTCAACTCCACCAATATTTTTGATTTCCGTTGTTTTGTTCAACGGTGCAGTAGTGGTTACTATTCCTTTACCAGTCTGCGTAAGTTTGTAAAAATACGTCATAATTTTATGCAAGTTTAAATGATTAATTGATTGCAACATTTAGCTGGGGAGAGGGATCAATGGGGGGGAGAGGGATCTTATTCCAGGGCTAAAAGATAGCTAATGTCTGCGGCATGGGAACATCACCAATGCTTTTAATTTTAAAAGATAAGTAATGGCTGCAGCATGAGGGACAACAAGGATGGGAGCTTTCACCTTCCCATTGTTGTTGTTGTTGTCATTGCACCAAGCTTTGACACTTGGTGCTTTAACATTGTGACTCTTAGTGAGCCCAGTACAGATTTGGGATTTCTTCACCCTCTCTGTTTTTGACAGCTTTGTCTGTCAGTTCCAGTGGCAACTCATCACCAACCTTCAGGTCCATTTGAGCCACAACGTCTGGGCTTATAGCAGTGAATCCAAACTTGAGACCTTCTATTTGGTCACGTTGTTGTAGGACTTCCATTTCCACACCACCAATATTCTTGGTGACCTTCTTGGTAGCACCACCAGTTAGAGGTTGCTCAGTTGTAACGATTCCTTTGTTTGAGTTTGTAAATTTGTAAAAGTACATAATGATATAATTTAAGTGTTGGTACCGCAAGAGCGGGGGTACCATAACCGCAAAATTTTGCTGGGGAGTTGTATAGTACCACCTCTCACCAATGCCATACATAAAACTTTCTGAGGACCGGGGGGCAACATTTGCTTGTAATAGAAGGGGGGATCTTAAATTTGTATTTTGTTTAAAAAAAATTTAATTTTGACACTAAAAATTAGTATATTATATATATAAGAATCAATTAAAGAACTTATCCCTATGAGTGATTATGATGACTTTTCAGAAATGGATGACTCAATGTTTGAAGGCTTAACTGAGACAGAGCAAATAGAAGCAGAAGATATGCTTATGCATAAGGCATTTAATAATTCTTATAGAATGGTAACAAAAGAAACTACCTTCACAGAGATTCTAGATGCAGAACCTGATGGGATGACTGCTGTAGCACATGACGTGGATAATGGTCACACTACAGAAGATCTTGAAAACATGATAGCTTTTTTTGAAGAGTTTGAAGAGTATGAAAAGTGTGGTGTTCTTTTAAAGATATTAAACACAAAAGAATAATAACCAATTAAAAATAAATAAAATGGGAAATATATTGCAAGGAATGATGGGAATGCTTTCTAGAAAAAAGATAGTAACACCTAAAGCAGATGATTTTGTTACAATAGCAAGATATGCATCTGCACAAGAAAAATTAAAACCTAATCCTAGAGTTGAAGCAGAACTTGTTACAATGGGTGCTATTAAGACATTTGTTAGTGCTGGTGGTTCAGACTCTCAACAATTATCTATAGACGGTCAAATACTATCTCTTACAAATGGAGGATCAGTAACAATACCAAGTGGAGGATCTGCAGGAGTAACTTCTATTATAGCTGGAACTGGTATATCAGTTAATCAAGCAACAGGTGAGGTACAGATATCAACAAGACCTGATACTTATGATTTAACGTCTGCACAAGATGGTGCTAACGTTGATATCATACTAACAGGTTCAGATGAATCAGTTGATACAATTCAACTAACAGCAGGAACAAACATTACACTTACAGAAGCAGACGGAGAAGTTACTATTGATGCAGCAAGTGGAATACCTGCAGGTGACTTAGAAGTTACAGGGGCTTTAGATTTAACAACGGTTTTAGAAGGTGTTATATTTACTGCTTCAGATAGCACAAGATGGAAGCAAACAATATCTCCAACTGGAGTTCCAATATATACACAAGTAGTATAATGGCAACACCCAGAAAAGGTAAAGCAAAAGTTAAGATAACCAAGTCTGGTAAAAAAGTTAGTTACGGTCAGGCAGGTAAAGCTAAAGGAGGAGGGCCACGGGTAAAACCTGGCACCTCTAAAGGTGATAGCTATTGTGCTAGAAGCTTAGGTATCAAGAAAAGAGTGTCAAAGAAAAAAGCCAATGATCCTAACACACCAAACAACTTATCACGTAAGCGTTGGAAATGTTCAGGAGCTAAATCAAGAAAGTAATGGCAAAAGCAAAGAAGAAAGGACCCAGCTGTTGGAAAGGATACAAAGCTGTAGGTAAAAAGAAATCACCAAGTGGTAAAAAAACTAGTTCTGGTAGAACTAAAATGGTAAACAAGTGCGTAAAAAAATAAGCGTAATCTAAATTACGTTCACACCGGATTTAAAATCTAATTATAAATAAGTCCCTTAAACTTTTTTTATTTAAACTTTTTTTCTATATTTGTTGGTATAAATATAAAACCAACAATTATGTCAACAGAAAAACAAGCACCAGAACTTAGCAAAGAAGAACTTGCTGAAAGAAGAGTTGAGATTACCACATTCTACAAAGAAAACATCAAACACCTTAAAGTACAGAAGGAGTATGAAGAACTTTTAAGAGACGTAGAAAAAGCAAGAGTAGAAAGACTACAAGCTCAAATGTTCTTAGCACAAGCTTATGCTGCTCAAGAAGAAGGTCCTGAAAAATTAAAACCTGAAGCTGCACAAGAGTTTGAAAAAGAGATGGGTAAGACACGCACACTTAAAAAGTCTTAACTATGGATTTACTAAAGCTGGGATCTAAAGGTCCTGAAGTAGTTAAGCTACAACAAATGCTTAGACTCAAAGCAGATGGAGTCTTTGGTGAAGTTACTTTAAAAAGAGTGATTCAATATCAATTAAGTAATGACTTAAAACCTGATGGTATGGTGGGAGCTGTAACCATGCAGATGTTATTTGTTAGACCTTATGGCTATGAAGCTATTGATGAAGACACTGATCAGCAGGAACAATTCTTTGAAACTGCTTACAATCAAAAAATACATAAACACTATTTACCTAAAGGTCAGTATATAGAAGGACCAATACACAATGAGTATATCTTTCTACATCATACTGCAGGTTGGAACAGTCCATACAAAACTGTAGACCATTGGGGTAGAGATAGTAGAGGACGTGTAGCAACTGAATTTGTATTAGGTGGTCAAAAGATTACTGATAATAATGCAGATCATGATGGTGTAATGGTTCAAGCTTTTCCAGAAGGAGGTCAAGGATGGCACTTAGGAAAAACCGGATCAGGTTATATGAATCGTCATTCAGTAGGTATTGAATTAAATAACTTTGGATATCTAAAAGACGGATTGACTTATGCTGGTCAAAAAGCAACTCCAGAACAAACATGTACTTTAGCTGAACCTTTTAAAGGTTACTTAACTTGGCACAACTATTCTGATAAACAATTAACTGAATTAGAAAAATGGTTAAGATATATTGGTGAAAGAGACAATATAGATATTAGAATTGGTTTAGTACAATGGATTAAAAAGTATGGACCAACTAAAGCATTTGAATTTCAAGAAGATGCTTATTACGGTAAAGTAAAAGGTTTATTAACTCATACTAATGTAAGGAGAGGTAAGTTTGATTGCTATCCTCACCCAGGGTTAATAGATATGTTATTATCTTTAAAATAAACAAATGGCTCTAGTAAACAAAGTAGATTTTAAGTTAAAAGTTGACATTAATGTTTCAATAAAGTATCAAATACTATCTTATTGTTTCTTTAATGACATCTTAATAAGTTCTGCAGACCTTAAGTGTTTGGCTGAACTTGGTAAACAACATGAAATAGAGCTTACTAAATTTTGTAATTATGTGACTGAACTGGGGATTTTCAAAAGTCCTCAGTCAGCACGTAATGCTATTGCAAAAGCAAGTAAGAAAGATCTTATAACTAAGATAGGAAAAAATAAAAAAAAGATATTATTAAATCAAGCAATAAACGTACAGACAAAAGGTAGCGTATTACTTGATTATAAAATTTTAGGCCTTGAAACCAAAACATCATAAAGAATTTAGAAATGGTATTGCTGATAAGGTAGGTGTACATGAAGATGTAGTAGATGATTTCATTACTTTCTATTACGCTAAAATACGCAAGAACTTATCTAACCTCAGCTCACCTAATGTAAGTATATTTGGATTAGGTACATTTAACTTAAGAAAACAAAAGTTAGATAAGGCTATTAAAAAGAACAAAAGTTACTTAGGTAATTTAGTCAAAAATACTTATGATGGATATGACAAACACGTCTCTGTAAAAGAAAAAATACAAACATTAGAATCTGCCAGAGATGCAATAATGCAACAAAGAGAAGATAGAAAAAACTTTAAGTTAAAGAAATGAAAATAGGACAATTAATAAAAGCTTTTAAAAATATAGATAAAATATCTGAAGGAGCCATTAATACTTTTTTTAAAAAACAAGAAGTAGAAATTATATCTGACAGTAGAATGCACATATGTAATAGATGTACTTATTTAGATCTTAAAGGAAAAAGCTGTTTAGTTCCTGGAACTCAACCATGTTGTAGTGAGTGTGGATGTAGTCTTGAATTTAAGACTAGATCTTTATCTTCTGAATGTCCAAAAGGCAAATGGAAAGCTTGGTTAACAGAAGAAGAAGAAGAAGAACTAGAACAATAAATAAAACAAAATGGTACAAATAAATTACATATATAATAAAGAAATAACCAGTGTTGTTACTAACCAAGAAAAAGGATGGTGGTACACTACAATAACTTAATAATATGGCAGTAATATTTAAAGAAGAAGGTCATGTCTATGAAAGCAATGATCAAGACAAAATAAACTGGACAAGTGTAACATCTTTCATTGGTATGTTTAAACCTAAGTTTGATGCTAAAGCACAGGCTAAAAAATCTTCTAAAAACAAAAGATCTAAGTGGCATGGTATGACTGATAAAGAAATACTAAATGCTTGGGATACTGAAACACAAAGAGCTATAGGTTTAGGTAACTGGTATCATAATCAACGTGAATCAGATATGCTTGATTTTCAGACAATTGCAAGAGAAGGTGTTGAACTTCCTATTGTAAAACCAGATATTACAGATGAAGGTGTAAAAGTAGCACCGGAACAAAAGCTAAAAGATGGCGTATATCCAGAATTATTTGTTTACTTAAAGTCTTTAGGTTTATGTGGCCAAGCAGATTTAGTTGAAATTGTAAATGGTGAAATAAATATCACTGATTATAAGACAAATAAAGAAGTTAAAGAGAAAGGATTTACAAATTGGGAGGGTATTACATCTAAGATGTTTAACCCTGTAAACAATCTTGATGATTGTAATTTGAATCATTATAACCTACAATTAAGTATTTATGCGTATATTATTAAAAAGCACAACCCTAGATTAAAAATAGGGAAGCTTGTAATTCAACACGTCAAATTTCAAAAAGTTGGTGAAAATGATCATGGGTATCCAATTACTAAAATGGTCAATGGAGAACCAGCTATTGAAGAAATTAAAATGTATAACCTACCATATTTAAAGGATGAGGTTGACAATCTAATCATGTGGTTTAAAGACAATAAAAAATGCTAGTAAAATTATTTGATATTCAAAATGGTGCAGTTATTCCATCAGAACATTGCTATACATTAAACTTTCTTAAAGATTTAATGGTAGAATACCCTGATACTTATATGCAAGTGTACCAATATTTATTTTATATGACTTGCCCTAATCCTGATATGAACCCTTTCTTTAATGTTCCAGAACATGAAAAAGAAGATTTAATTATAGAAGAAATAAAGTTAGAAGAATCTCCAGAAGATGCAAAAATTAGATACTCAATTGAAATGTGTCAAAAGCTTTATGAAACACCTACATACAGAGCGTATAAAGGAATTAAATCAATGCTTGATAGATTAGCTAGGTATATGGAAACAACAGCCATAGAACATGGTAGAGACGGTAATATTAATTCAATGGTAAATGCAGCTGCTAAATTTGAGCAGATACGTAATTCTTATAAAGGTGCATTTAGTGATATGCAAGAAGAACAACAAAGTTCTGTAAGAGGTGGTGCTGGTTTAGCATATGATCAAATGTAATATGAGTAACAAAAAAGAAAGTTGGGTATTCTGTTATTGGGATGAGCCAAATTTTAAAATTAATAAAGAAAAAAGTAAATCAAACAAAGATGAAGAAAACAACAATTATTCCAGTAGGAAAAAAGGTATTAATAAAACTAAAACAAGCAGATAAATTTGTGCCTGGTACAAATATTATTATACCTGATATTGCACAAACAAAAGAGTACAAAGGTTTTGTTGTTGCTGTAGGTAATGAATTAGATGATACAATTAAAGTGGGTGATTTAATTCAATATGCTGACTTTTGTGTACCAACTGAATTATTACATGACGGAGATAAACACTTATTGATTAACTTTGGTGATATATACGCAATCTTAAAAGAACATTAATGTATAAAATAGTTCCAACATGGGATAATGGCCAATGGACGGATACTGAATATGAAACAAGAGAAGAGTTTATAGATTTTGTTAAATCAGTATTTAAAGAACCAGGTCAGTATCAATTTAATAAAACAGCTTTAGTATTTAATCAAGAGGCTAGAAGATTCAATAAAGAGAATGTTTATTGTTTAGCACCTTTTAGATCTAAAGATTTTATACTGTATTGGAACGGTGAGAAAGACAAATGCCGTGAAGGGGTTATCTATAAAGATGGACCCCTTACTTGGTATTTAACAAGAGATTATTATATGTGGTTAAATTTTTTACCAATATATGATAAAGAAGAAAAACATTATGGTTTTGCTAAAGTACGTGATGCACAGTATCACATGGCTTTATATGAAATACTAGCTGAGTTACATTACAAACATACTGCTATACTTAAAAAACGTCAGATAGCTTCCTCATATTTTCATATGGGAAAAATAATTAATACGTATTGGTTTGAAGAAGGTAGTACGTGTAAAATTGGTGCATCCTTAAAAGATTATATTAATGATAAAGGATCTTGGAAGTTTTTAGATGAATATAAAACTTTTCTTAATGAACACACTGCTTGGTATAGACCAAGTAATCCAGAAAAAGTATTATTGTGGCAACAACAAATTGAAGTTAAAGTAGGTAATAGAAAAACTTCTAGAGGACTTAAATCAAAAATACAAGGAGCATCTTTTGAAAAAAATGCTACTACAGGTGTTGGTGGACCAACTACTTACTTCTTTCATGAAGAAGCTGGTATTGCTCCTAAGATGATGCAGACATATGAGTACTTACGTCCTGCAATGTCATCAGGTATGGTAACAACAGGTATGTTTATAGCAGCTGGATCAGTAGGTGATTTAAATCAATGTGAACCATTGAAGGATATGGTAATGAACCCTATCAATAATGATATATATCCCGTAGAAACAGATTTAATAGACAAAGATGGTACCATTGGTATATCAGGGTTATTTATTCCTGAACAGTGGTCTATGCCACCTCATATTGATAAGTGGGGTAACACATTAGTTAAAGAGGCTCTTGATGCAATATTCCTTGAAAGAAAAAGATGGAAGAATGAATTAGGAGCTGAACAATATCAATTGCGTATTTCTCAGAAACCTACAAATATTGCAGAAGCTTTTGCATATAGAAAAGAATCTGTATTTCCTCAAGGATTACTATCAAGACAACTTAAAGCAATTGATGATAAAGAATATGCATATGAGCATATAGAATTAGATAGAACACAAAAAGGTATTGAGCCTAAACGTTCTAATAAATTACCCATTAACAAATTTCCTGTAGATAAAAAAATGCAAGACAAAACAGGATGTCTTGTTGTATGGGAAAGACCAGTACCTAATCCAGAGTTTGGAGCATACTATGCTTCTATTGATCCTGTATCAGAAGGTAAAACAACCACATCTGATTCCCTCTGTAGTATTTTTGTATATAAGAATGCTGTAGAAATAAAACGTGAAGGACCTAATGGATTAGAAGTTTTTATAGAAAACGCAAAATTAGTAGCTGCATGGTGTGGTAGATATGATGATATTAATAAAACACATGATCAGTTAGAAAAAATAATAATATGGTTTAATGCTTGGACTATTGTAGAGAATAATATATCTCTATTTATACAACATATGATTGCCAAAAGAAAGCAAAAATATCTTGTACCAAAAGCACAAATATTATTCTTAAAAGATCTGGGATCTAACAAGACTGTATATCAAGAATACGGTTGGAAAAACACAGGGACATTATTTAAGCAACATCTTATTTCTTATGCTATTGAATTTTTAAGAGAAGAAATTGATCAAGAAACTGATGCTGAAGGTAATGTAATAAATACAACTCTTGGAATAACAAGAATACCAGATCCAATGTTAATTAAAGAAATGCTAGCTTTTTACCCAGGGCTCAACGTAGATAGGCTTGTTGCCTTTTCAGCGTTAGTAGCTTTTGTCCGTATACAGGAGTCAAATAGAGGTTATTTGAAAAGAACTGAATCTGATGACGCAAATTCTTTGGATAAGTCAAAAAATTTGCATAAATTAAAGTATAGTCCGTTTAGGAATATTGGAAGAGGAAAAACTGTACACGGTGGTCAAAAGGGTAAAAAAAGATCAGCATATAAAAATTTTAGATAAGTATGAAAGTATTTAATGCAATGCAACTAAAGAATGGTGCTAAAGCTGAATCCGGATATAACGGAAGCACCAGCTTAACCCAACCTATACAGTTTATAGGTGCAAAGAAAAAAGATGATAATTGGGCTGCTTGGAATCTTGATTGGTTAGAGGTACAGGGAATGAACTTTTTAAAAGAAAATTCCAGGAAACTTTTAAAGAATTACAAGTTAGCAAAAGGTATTATAGATAAGACTGATTATATAGTAGAAGAAGATAATGATTACAAAGATTTAGTTGATGTATTAACTAAAGAAGATGAGTCAGCATTAGAACTAAAGTTTTATCCAATTATACCTAACGTTGTAAACGTACTATCAGGAGAATTTACTAAAAGATATTCTAAAGTTCAATTCAGAGCTGTAGATGATACTTCTTATAATGAAATGCTTGAGCAAAAAAGAGCATTGGTAGAAGAAAATTTGTTATCAGATGCTTCACAGCAACTACTTTCTAGAATGATTGAAATGGGTATGGACCCACAATCAGAGGAAGCACAACAACAAATGGCTCCAGAAAATTTAAAAACATTACCAGAGATTGAAGATTTCTTTTCTAAAGATTATAGATCAATGGTAGAAGAATGGGCATCTCATCAATTGAATGTTGATGAAGAAAGGTTCAAGATGCAAGAACTTGAAGAGCGCGCATTCCGTGATATGCTTATTACAGATAGAGAGTTCTGGCATTTTAGAATGATGGAAGATGATTATGAAATAGAACTATGGAATCCTGTTCTAACATTTTATCACAAATCTCCAGATGTAAGATATATATCTCAATCTAATTACGTTGGTAAACTTGATTTAATGACTGTAGCTGACGTTATAGATAAGTATGGATACTTGATGACTGAAAAGCAATTGCGTTCCTTACAAGAGATCCATCCTGCTCAGAATGGACAGTATCAATTGAATGGTGTTCAAAATGATGGTTCATTTTATGATCCAACTAAATCTCACTCATGGAATACTGAATCACCTAGTTTATCTTATAGACAATTTATAAGTAACACAGGTAATGGTGGTACTATGGGAGATGATATTGTAAGTGCAATATTAAATGAAGGAGAAGACATGGCTAATTGGGGTGAGTCTTCTTTAATGAGATGTACAACAACATATTGGAAAACTCAAAGAAAAGTAGGACACCTTACAAAGATTACTGAAGATGGTGAAGTAATTCAAGAAATTATTGATGAAACATTTAAAGTAACTGAAAAACCTATTTATGATAATTCATTATATAAAAATAAATCCAAAGAAAATCTTTTTCAAGGAGAACATGTAGATTGGATATGGATTAATGAAACATGGGGTGGTGTTAAAATAGGACCTAACTCTCCAATGAGTTGGAAAACTGAGGTTGCAGATAACATAAGCCCAATATACTTAGGAATCAATAGAGAAAAGCCAGGAAGAATACCTTTTCAATTTAAAGGTGATACTTCATTATATGGTTGTAAACTACCTGTAGAAGGTAGAGTATTTTCTGATAGGAATACAAGGTCTACTTCTTTAATAGATCTTATGAAAGCATATCAGATTGGGTATAATATGGTAAACAATCAGATAGCTGATATTCTTGTAGATGAGTTAGGTACAATCATTATGTTTGACCAAAACGCTTTACCAAGACATTCAATGGGAGAAGATTGGGGAAAAGGAAATTACAGCAAAGCATTTGTAGCTATGAAGGATTTCCAAATGTTACCTTTAGATACTTCTATTACAAATACAGAAAACGCTACAAACTTTAATCACTACCAAACTCTTAACATGGAGCAGACAGGTAGATTAATGTCTAGAATACAATTAGCAAATTATTTCAAACAACAAGCATTTGATGCAATTGGAATTAATGCGCAAAGACTAGGAGCACCTATTGGTCAAGAAACTGCAACAGGTGTAACCCAAGCATTAAATCAATCTTATGCTCAGACTGAAATTTATTTTACTCAGCATGCAGATCACTTAATGCCTAGAGTTCATCAAATGAGAACTGACTTGGCTCAGTTCTATTATAGTACTAATCCTAGTGTTAGGTTAAGCTATATGTCATCTGCAGCAGAAAAAGTAAACTTTACTATCAACGGTACTGATTTAATGTTAAGAGACTTTAATGTATTTGCAACAACTAAAACAAATCACAGAGCTGTTCTTGAACAATTAAAACAACTTGCTATTCAAAATAACACAAGTGGTGCAAGCATTTATGATCTTGGTAATATTATAAAAGCAGATTCAATTGCTGAAGTATCAGATATACTTAAAGATGCTGAAGGTAAAACTGAAATGCAAAGACAGCAAGAAATGCAACAACAACAGCAAATGCAACAGCAGCAATTAGAAGCTAATGCAGAAGAACAAAGACTTAAGCGTGAGTTTGAATCTATGGAAGCTGAAAAAGATAGAATGAATAGATTAGAAACTGCAGAAATTAGAGCTGCTGGTTTTGGATCTATGGCTGACATTAATGAAAATAAAGTTAGTGACTTCCAAGATTCTATGGAAGGTATTAGAAAAGAAAGAGATGGTAGAGAAAAAATGAACTTTAATAGAGAACAAGCTAGCATCAAGAATAATGTTGAACAAAGCAAACTTCAAATTAAAAGAGAAGAGCTTTCTGCTAAAAGAGAAATAGCAGACAAGCAATTACAAATAGCACGTGAAAACAAAAACAAATATGATTTTAAATCTGAGTCTAAAAAGAAAAAATAAAAGATTTTGATATAAATACAAAAAGAAAAAATATAGATAGCTATATACTGCAACAAATGATATATTTCATTTGCATTTTATAAGTTTATTTAGAAAATTCTTTTTATATTGTATATATAAGAAATAGTAATTATATAAACCAATAATATAATGGCAGCAGAAAACCAAACAATTGAGAGCAAAGTAGCTCAAGTAGACATTGACATAGATGAAATGTTTAATCCTGGTGTAGCAACAGATAGTGTTACATTACCAGAAGACAACGAAGATAAACCTAAGTCAATATTTAGTAGTCCTTCTAAGAAAGCAGATTTTTCATTTGCAGACAAAGAAGAAACTGAAACTTCAGAGGCAGATGCCAGTGAAGAAACTACACCTGATGCAGGAACGAAAGTAATTGCAGATGACGTTAAAGAAGAAGTAAGTGATTTACTAGATGAATTTACTGCTGATGCTGAAGATGATGTAGAAGAAGAGAAAGAAGAAAAAAGAGGAAGAAAAAAAATCTCTGGTATAAGTGATGTATTTAGCAAACTTATTAAAGAAGACAAAATTGTTCCTTTTGATGATGATAAAGATTTAGCAGATTATTCTGCTAAGGATTGGGAAGAATTAATTCAAGCTAATTTAGAAGAAAAAGCTAATCAAGTAAGAAGAGAAACTCCCAAACAGTTCTTTGACAGCTTACCTCAAGAACTCCAAGTAGCAGCAAGATATGTTGCTGATGGAGGGACAGACCTAAAAGGGTTATTTTCTACACTTGCACAAAGTGAAGAAAAAAAGAATTTAGATATCAAAAAAGAGTCACATCAAGAAGTGATTATTAGAGATTATTTAAAAGCTACCGGATATGGGGATGATGAGGAGATTACTGAAGAGATAGAAATCTGGAAAGATTTAGGAAAATTAGAACAACAAGCTTCTAAGTTTAAACCTAAATTGGACAAGATGCAAGCAAAAGTTGTAGCTCAAAAGCTGGAAGAACAGCAAATGAAAAAGCAACAGCAAGAACAAGCATCTCATCAGTATATGGAAAACGTATATAATACTCTTAAAGAAGGAAATTTAGGAGAAGTAAAACTTGATAAGAAAACTCAAGCAATGCTTTATAATGGTTTGGTTCAACCAAGCTATCCTTCTGTAAGTGGGAAGAATACAAATTTGTTAGGTCACCTGTTGGAAAAATACCAATTTGTAGAACCAAACTATACTTTGATTTCAGAAGCACTATGGTTGCTATCTGATCCTGATGGATATAAATCAAAGATTATGGATAAAGGTGCACAAAAAAGTGTTGAGAATACAGTAAGGAAACTTAAGACAGAACAAAGCAATGCTGGTGGATCATCACTGGGAGTTCAAGAAAGAGAGCAAGAAAGCAAACGTGCTAGCTCTAAAAGAAAGATCCCAAGGTCCAACAACATATTTAAACGGTTTTAATAAACACAGATAAATAAATAATAACAACAAAAACAATTAACAATTATGGCAACTCCAGTATTAAACAATGGAATTTTCTTGAGAGACACTGCTTACAAAGCAAGTTCTCACGTTGATTCTTATCACCTAACCCAAATGCTTGGATCGTCTGAGCCTATGGATATGGGACCAGTTGATCTTTGGGCTATGACCCAGAAGGTAGAAATGCCTTTGTATCAAATGGCATCTTTTGGTGGAAAGAATACAATTATGGTAGACAACGCTCGTGGAGAGTACAAATGGCAAACTCCAGTAGCACAAGATTTACCCTTTGTGGTAGCAGACATTGAGCCTGCTAATGCAGAAAAAGGTATTGATGGAACAACATTCAAAGTAAAGCTTTCTAAGCGTGCTTTTGGACATGGTGACATTATTACTTATGATAAGTACAATGGTATTGAACTTTACATTACAGCTGATGACATCATCCCAGCGGGTGACGGATACATCTATACTGTACAGTTAGTAAACAATAACAGTGCTTCATCTTTAGATAATGCTTATTTATCTTCTGGAACTAAATTCTTTAGAAAAGGTTCTGCAAGAGGTGAGTATGGAGAACGTTTCTCTGATATTGAAACTGGATCTGGTTTCCGTGAATTCTACAACTTTGTAGGTGGAGCTGAAGCACATGTTCATTATTCAATTTCTTCTAAGGCTGATTTAATGATTAAAGGTGGATTGAATGCAGATGGTACAGTACCAGTTACTGAGATCTGGAGAAACTTTGATCAAAACGCTGCTAACCCTTCTGTATCTTCAATTGAAGAATTAGTTGCAGGTATGGGTAAAGCTGGTGCACGTGATGCATTTGAAAGCGGTAAATTATCTAGAACATTTGTTACAAATCTTGAGGCAGCACATTTGTCTAAGATTGCAAATGATATTGAAACTTACCTTATGTGGGGTAAAGGTGGTAGAGTAAGACAAGACGGACCAGATGATATTAGATTATCAGTAGGTTTATGGTCTCAGTTAGATAACTCTTTCAAAAGAGTATATAACAAGTCTTCTTTCACACTTGATATGTTTAAGTCTGAACTATATAACTTCTACCAAGGTAAAGTTGAGTTCAAAGGACCGGACCCACAACGTCAATTGGTTGTACAAACTGGTATTGGTGGAATGCAATTAATCAACAAAGCTATTGCTGATGAAGTATATGGTTCTGGATTAGTTCAAAACGCTAGTGACATTGGTGCTGTTAAAGGATCAGGAATGGATCTTGATTTTGGTTTTGCTTACACAAGCTTTACTATTCCTTTCTTAGCTAATGTTAAGTTTGTATTGAACCCTGCTTTTGATAACTTACATACTAATGATGTTGAGAATCCATTAATTGATGGAAGACCTTTAAGCTCTTACAGCTTTATCATCTTTGATGTAACTGAAGGTGGAAATGATAATATTCACTTATTGAAGTTATCTTGGGATAATCAACTTAAGTGGTTCTACCAAAATGGTACTATGGACTACATGGGAAGAACTCAAGGATTTGCTTCTTCTGGAAACTTTAACGGTTATAGAGTCATGATGTCTCAAACCATGCCAGCTATCTGGGTGAAGGATCCAACTAAAGTATTGAAAATAGTAATGAGAAACCCTGTTACAGGAGGATCATTCTAGACATACTTAATAATTAAGGGAGGCGGTGATAAATTGCCTCCCTTTATTATGTTATTTAGCTCAAATAACTACAGTCAAGGTTAAACTTGACTATAGAAATATTAATAATAATGTACATAATTTTGTACTTTTGAGACCAACATAATAGTTATTAATTTTTAAAACCAAAGTAAATGAGTAGTTACACAATTGTAGAAAAGTACCAACAAGGAAAAAATGAGACCATGGCTGTTAGGCCTTTCTTTAATGAAAGCAAACAAAACATGGGTTTAGAAAATTATGGAATGTCACTTCATGATGGAGTATGGCATGAAGAAAGCCTAGCTTGTCTTGAACTTAACGGTGTTAAGAGATACGTTACAGGGTTAAATGAATTTGCCCCTGACGTAAAGATGCTACCTCCAGGAGAGAAAGCAGAAAAAATAAAAGAGATTAGAGCTACAGTTGCACAACTGGAAGCAGAACTTGCATCTAATGTATTAGATGTAGATGATAAAGATTTTTGGAATAAAGTAACATTACTAAAACCAGACAATGATAAATTTTGGTCTAGAATTAGTATAAGATGCGGTAATGAGCCTGTATTTTTAGATCCACAAAAGGATCCTTATGATTTAGTAAAACTTTATGCAATTAATGCAGGAGGATTTTCTATTGTAGCAAGGTCTTTAAAGGAAGCAAAGAAAGCGGTAAATGCACCAAAGTTTTATTTGGATCAATTGCAAGAAACAATTAGTGAAAGAACAACATATACAAAACTTAGAAATAGAGCTTTAGTTGAATTACAAAAGCTATATGATAAGGACGCAACTAAATTAATGTATGTAGCAAAAGCTGTTGATATTGATAGTGTTCAGTATACTAAGTCCACACCAAATGATATCATGTATGAAAACATGGATTCATTTATTAATGGGAATGGTCCTGAGTCTAACAAGAAAAGAGCTGCTGAAGGATTTATAGAAGCTGCCAAATCTTCAATGGAAGACTTGAAAATCAGAGCTTTAACTAAAGATTCATTATATTATAGGTTCCTTGTTACTAAGGCTTCTGGATGGATTGAATTATTAGATAGTTCTGAAAAGCTAGGTAAAAGACCTGCTGAAGTTATGGAATATTTAAAGAGTCCAAGTAATGAAGATACGTTGTTAGCTTTAATGGCTAAGGTTGAACCATATTGGAACGCTTAATAAATAAATAATGAATAATCAGACTCTACAAATTAAACTCAAGCAAAGACTTAATAAACTTGCTAGTAATGACTATGATAACATAGAATGCTGGCAGATAGTAGAGGCATTTAACAAAGCTCAGGTAGAATGGGTTAGACGGCAATTGCATGGTAATAACCTTTATAAGGAAGGTGATGAAATGTCTAAAAGAAGAATTGATGATTTACAACTTCTTTTAAAAGAAATCCCTTTAACTGGTTCAGCACAACCTACTTATTTTGAAAGTACTACAATTCCAGCTGACTACATGGAGTATAAGAGAATTACAGCATTTGCTACAAGCAAGTGTTGTCCTGATCCTAGATCTATGACCGTATATCTATCAGAAGAAGCTAATGTTGATTTAATACTTAGAGATCCTTTAAAACGTCCTGACTATGAATGGGGAGAAACATTCTGCACATGGATAGATAATAAAGTTAGAGTATATAGAAGAGAGTTTGATATAACACAAGTTGTGTTAACATATTATAGACAACCCGTTCTTATACAGATTGCGGGTTGTCAAAATCCCTATGATGGAACTGCTACAACAGTAAATGTTGAAAGTGAATTTAAGGATGACGTAGTAGAAGTTTTACTAGATGAGACTGCATCATTAATTGCAGGAGATATAGAAAACTTTAATCAATATCAAACAAACCAGCAAACAGCAGAAAGAAATAATTAATGGATTATAAAAAACCACTTAAAGCAAAAGCAAAAGGACTCTCTAGACCAGGAACTAAAGTATCTGCTTCAGTAAGATCTGACAACATGAAAATGGTGGATGGCTTAACTGGAGATTTTGTAGTAGAAATAATGAATGCTAGAACTAGTCTTCATAAACTACACCTTCAAGTAACAGGTGTAGGATCATTTGCACAACACAAAGCACTCAATGAAATATATGATGCTTTACCAGAACAAATTGATGTTGTTGCAGAAGGTTATCAAGGTGCCTGTGAAGTCATCTTACGTTACCCAGAAAAAGCTCCAGTTACATTAGAAAGTGTAGAAGGTGCAATTTCATACTTAAGAGCGTTGTCAAACCAAGCATATGAACTGCAAGAAGTTATGCCTCACTCTGAAGTAAATAGTAATATAGATCTTATTAAAGACTCTATAAATGCAGCTAAGTACAAATTATTGTTCTTGGCTTAGTATATTTGATAATATTTTAGTATATTATATATGTGCACAAAGCACAAACTTTTATTTATAAACAATTAAATTTGAAAAACAATGGCTTATTTTAATCATGCTTTTTACAAAAGCTTTTTAGCAACAGATGCTACTGCTGCTAATGGAACAAAAACTTCTGCGTTGACTGCTGGTCAATTAGCATTAGTTGATGGTAAAGACTGGACTGTTCACGCAACTGGTGCTTTTCCAGCTCCTGGACTTGCTTATCTAGTTCAAGGATCTTTACATGCAAGTGATACTATTGCTGGTAACAAAAACCACGGTGGTTACGCTGAATCTGTTAAATCTAAAGGAATCAATCCACGTTACTTGACAAGAGTATGGGAATCTACTTGTGTATCTGCAACTGCAGCTACTGTTGAAGTAGGAGTTGGTCCTAAATGTTCTCCTTGTGGATCTTCTCTATTTTTGAGATTAGATGTTAAAGGAGCTCCAGCTCTACGTTTCCTAAACCGTAATGCTTATGGTATTGGTGATTCTGCTGGTGTATGTTGTATTGATGGTCAAGAATTTACTGATCCTGCTTTAGCAATTGCTACTGCTGGAAAAATGTTATTGGCTGACCCAATCCTTGAACCTTTCGTAAAAGAAGCTTCTGCAGGTGGTGTTGAAATTACAACTAGTATTTCAGGATCTGTAGTAACTGCTACATTTACAATTGAACAAGCTTTAGGTCTTGCTGCTTCTGGTAACTATGTTGCTTCAACAGATCCAGTTACTGATGTAGTATCAGCTAAACTTAAATTAGAAGGTTCTTACGTAGACACTAAATTTGGAAATGCTTCTTTTGATACAAGAGATTACTTTGGTAAAGAACCTGTACAATTGATTGCATCTGTTTTAGATGAAACTGGAAACCCATGTAATGACTGTGGAACAGTAGTTACTACTCCAGGAACAATGGAACAAAAAACTGGTGAAGGTGTACTAAGAAACTTACTATTAACTGAATCTTATGCTCAGGCTCCTTACCATCAAGGTAATGCAGACTCTGCACGTATGCGTGAGATTGAAGGTTCTGAAGAAGTTCTTTCTGCTGTAGACCGTAGTGCTTTATACAAAACTTACTATGTACAACATAGTATCCCACGTTTAAACAATGCATCAAGCGTATTTGATAATGATCAATATGTTTATGAGATTTTTGTTAAGTGTAGTGATACAGATACGCAAGGTAAGGTAGAAGCTCTACTAGATATATTGATTGCTGCTGCAACTGCATCAGGTAATCCAATAGTTAGAGAAGACTCTATTGATCAATAGGATTAATAAAATCTAAATAATTTAAAAGGTGAGGAAGAAATTCTTCACCTTTTTTATTTCCTAATCTGAAGGTTTTTTTGTATATTATCTATGTAGTACAGTAATTACAAAAAATACAATAATCATGGCTGATAAGCATATATTAAGTTTAGAAGTTCCTACAGTATCTAATAGAGAGATATTAAGCGTTAGAGATACTAGTCAGTATTCTGAAATACTTGATATAGACTGCGGTGAACTTTTAATTACATCTCCGGGGTATAACGTACCTGTTTTAATTAAAGTTGATACAAACTTTAACCTGCATCTTAACGGATGCCAACTAGCTGTTCAAACAGAAAACTGTGGTTCATCTAGAACTCCTTTGTCTGATGGTATCTATATTATTAAATATAGTGTAGCTCCAGTAGAAAAGGTCTACGTTGAATATAATCATTTACGTGTTACTACTTTACTTACTTTATACTATGAAACACTATGTCACATAGATGTTAAAGATTGTGAACCTCATAGTGAAAGAAAAGATCTTATTGATGAAATGAAGTATATAAGAACTTTAGTAGATGCAGCTGTTGCTAAAGTAGAATATTGTAATAGCCCCAAAGAAGGAATGGCTTTATATGATTATGCTAAAAAAAGATTACAAAAGATATCTTGCAAAACAGTAGGGTGTTAATATAAATAAACCAAAATTATGACTTGCGTAAAATGTAACAAAGCGTTTTCATGTGGTTGTCAAAAAACAAAAGCATCAGATGGTGCTATAGTTCATAAGACATGTAAAACTGCATACGAAACAGAAAAGAACACAGTTAAAAAATAAAGATGGACACTGCCTTAATTAAAGAAATACAAATACAAAAAAAGTTTGCTACAGCTACATATAAAAATTTTGTGGCTTTACGCTATGGTATGATACCATGTTGTGTTGTAGATGCTGAGGCAGCTGCTTTAGAAAAAGAATTGTGTGATTGGCAAAGCAAACTTAAATGTGAAACTTCTTGTGTTGGAGTTACGGTTAATGAAAATGTTGGGTACTTAACAAGTACTCCATATGTAGATCAACCAAAAGTATCTCAAACAAGTAGTGCTTCCTGTCCTTCTGTAACATACTGTCCAGATAACTCTGTACTAGAAAATATACTAACATCTATAAAAGAAATTCAAACAGAATTAAATAAGAAAATAGTTGATGGTTTTGTATTTACTCAAGAAACAGTTTCAACAGAATGGATAATACCACACAATTTAGACAAGTATCCTAATATAAGAATGGAAATGCCAGATGGCACAGATATAAATGGTCAAGTAACTAATATTGATGTAAACAATATGAAAGTTAATTTTGATGTACCTGTAGCTGGAACAGCATATCTAAGTTAAAAAAAAATAATAATAATAATAAAAAACAATTATGGCAATTAAGTATTTGTCTCATTTAGAGACGTTAAACATTGACTTGCAGCAAAATGAATTGCAGAATGCTGTAATACATACATTAACAACTGCAACAAGACCCGCTACACCAGTAGAAGGGCAAATTATTTACAATAGCACAGATAAAGCTTTAGAGATCTGGAATGGAACCGCATGGGTAAATGCAGCAGGGGATATTACAGCCGTTTCAGCAGGTGCGGGTTTAACAGGTGGTGGTACTCAAGGTGCTGTTACTTTAAACGTAGACTATGCAGGAACTGATAACTTTATATTAGCAGCTACTGATGACACAGGTGTTGCAATAGAAACAGGAGACTTTATTATTTATAGTGATGGAGCTACTGATGCTGTAAAGCATGCATACGTTGGTGATTTACCATTTACTGATAACTTAGGTACTGTAACAAGTGTTGGGGTTAGTGGTACTGGTGGTATTACAGTTGCTGATAGTCCTGTTACAACAAGTGGTGTTATTGCTCTTGGTTTAAGTAACATTCCAAATAGCTCTCTTGCTAATAGCGCAGTAACTGTTACCGCAGGTGCTGGTCTACAAGACGGAGGTGCAGTATCACTAGGTGGTACAATTACACTTAATGTTGATTATGCTGGAACTGATAACGTTATTTTAGCAAGTGCAGATAAGACAGGAGTTACTATTAAAGATGATTGGAAAATTCTTGTATCTGATGATGCATCAGCAGCTGAGTATTATAGTGTAAGTGATTTACCTTTTAATGCATTTACAGGTGTTACTTCCGTAGCAGTTACAGGATCAGATGGTATTGATGTAGATTCAGGTTCACCAATTACTACTAATGGTACTATTGCATTAGGTCTTTCAAATGTACCTAATACTTCACTTGCCAATAGCAATGTTACATACGGTAGTACTACTGTTGCTTTAGGTGGAACTTCAACTTCTATTGCTGGGCTTACTGGTTTAGATTTTACTGCAGCTGATGCTGCTATAGCTTCTTCTATAGGAGCTAATAAATTGACACTTGGTGGAGCTTTATCTACAGTTGTTGTTGCAGGTAACTTAACTGTTAAAGGAACGGTTACACAAGTTGATTCAACTGAAGTTAATATTGGTGATGCTATTATTAAACTTAATGCTAATGAAGTAGGTGTTCCTTCTCAAAACTCAGGTTTTGAAGTTGAACGTGGTACTTCTGCAAATGTAAGTTTACTATGGGATGAAGCTGGAGATAGATGGGACTTTGGTGCTTCTTATGATGTACGTGCTAATGCATTTATTGGTGATTTAGAAGGAAACGCTGATAGTGCTTCAATATGGGCAAATGCAAGAACAATTACTTTAGCTGGAGATGCTACTGGTTCTGTATCTATTAATGGTAGTGCAGACGTAACTCTTACAGCAACTGTTACTGCATCTGGTGTAGCTCCTAACTCTGTTGTCCTTGGTACAGATACTACAGGAAATTACGTTGAGGCTATTTCTGCAGGTGCAGGTATAGACGTTAGTGCGGGTGGAGAAGGTGTTACTGTTACGGTAACAGCTGAAACTGCAAGTGTAACTAACCCTGGTATTGCTGAGTTAGCAACAAGTGCTGAAACAATTACAGGAACAGATACTGGAAGAACGGTAACTCCTAAAGGTGCTAGTGATTTAGTTGCAGCTAGACAGGTTGCTGTAAGATTTTGTAAAAATTATGAAGCAGGTGCAACTGAATACAAAGTTGACCATCAATTAGGAGCTGAGTGTATAATTGCTCAAGTTTGGAATGCTAAAACAAAAGAAATGCTTTCTGTTGCAATGGTACAAACAGATGTAAATACTCTAACACTTATGTTAGATAAACCATCTCCATTTGATTTACAAGTTGCAATTATTAAAATATCATAAGTAAAAAAGTGTAATTATAAATTTTAATCATGATTCAACAATTATCACATCTTAAACACGGAGATTTTGTTCTCCCTATGCTTGATGGTACAGCCAATCAAGTATTAACTACAGATGGAAATGGTGTGGTTACTTGGACAACACAACAAACAGGAAGTAATAAATTTCTTTCTGGTTTATCTTTTGATACAGCAACAGGAGTTCTAACAGGAACCGTTACTGGATCAGATAATGTAACCGTTGATTTGGATAATAGATATGCTTTATCTGGACATACACATGATTATGATAATTATAAGTTTTTTAACCTTAAAACAAATGGGGTTCAAAAAACTACTGTACAGTCTGAGGGCACATTAGATTTCATTGCGGGAGATAATGTGGCTCTCAGCTACAGTGCTGGAGGAAAAATTACAATTTCTTCAACTGATACAAATACAAATACAAATCATTACCTATCAGGAGCAAGTTTTAATACAGGCAATGGTGTTCTAACACTTACTGTATCAGGTAATACAAATCAAACAGTTGATTTAGATGGACGCTATGAATATGCAGGACATAAGTATCATAGTTTTTCTGATGGACAGCAATTTTATGATTCTTACAATCAAGCAAACTATTTACGTTTATTTACTGAAAATACTGTTTTTGATACTTTTAGATTTAGGGAGTATTCAGATGTTGAATTTTGGAATGGAAGTGCTTGGGAAGCATGGACTCAAAGTTTAGATGTTTTATTTGATGGTAGAGAAGAAACTGGTTTTAGTTTACAACATGCAAATAAGCGTTTTAGATTTGTTATAAATAGAAGTAGTGGATGGCCAACAACAGCTTTGTTTGTTTTACAAAGTACTTGGTCTGATACAAGCAAACATACATGTGATGTTAAAATAGAAACGTTTGACGGAACTATCTGGAATGAAAAGACTAGATGGACTTATTCCAATTTCCAACGTGGTATGAACGTGCACACAACTAGTTCTTTACATGATGGTAAAAACAAGATGCGTGTTGAAATTGACATTGATTGGACTGATGCATCTCATAATTATTTTCCTTTTAAGAGTTTATTTTTACTAAGTAATTATTCTGGTGGTCAAACATTAGATCCTTGGACTTGGGATTATAGTGGAAGTGTAAACTTTCAAGCTTTACCTAAATCATCAGGTGAAAACTTAGCTACACAAGTATGGGTAGGAACTCAAAACTATGCTCCTGGAAATCACAATCATGATTCTGACTATGTAAATATTACAGGTGATACAATGACCGGTGACCTTAGTATAAAAGGTAATATACTTTTAACAG
>TARA_R110001599_G_scaffold342409_2_pt1 | contig 24683 bp, 39 predicted proteins | sample TARA_R110001599 | Tara Oceans TARA_R110001599 (sample SAMEA4398360) | marine metagenome | biome: Polar Biome; feature: [MES] marine water layer (ENVO:01000295) within the mesopelagic zone...; material: water (ENVO:00002006), including particulate matter (ENVO:01000060) such...
ACGTGAAGTAAAGACAAGTTTTTGACCTGAGTTACCAGATTCTGGTGCCATGAAGTCTTCCATCAAGTCTACTAAACCATCATACGTAAATGGTAGTGTACTACCACCATCATCAGCCGCATAATCCATCGTGTATAACTTGCCACCCTTTTGTTCTATAAAAGGAAGGAGACCCCAAGAGTAACGTTCATTCGCAGAAACATAACGACCTTGTCCAAAGAGCATAGCATGCTCGATGTCCATTTTGTGAGCCATCACATGTTCAGCGTAAATACGTTTCCACTCATTGGGAAAACCACGATATTTAGTAGCCATTGCAGAACCAGACATTAATGGTACTGATGTTTTGAAAATCTGAGCATAAAACTCTGTGTCAGATAATTCATCACGCCAGCCATCAGGTGCCTGAGAACCTTCAGCCCATTGAGAACCAACTACTTGACCTTTATAGCCATCAGCTAGTACTTCAAGAGTTACTACAGAACCTTCTATGAAGTCCTCAACTGAGGTCAACGTACAGATTCCAGTAGACGCTACTGCAGAACTAACCTTGAAGTTTTTAATAACCTTTTCAGCAGCTGAAGCTGAACCAGCGCCATCTGCATCATAAGTTACTTCACAAGCTATAATTAAACCATCTACTAACCAAATAGGTTTTTGGTTTACAGATGCAGTTACTTTACCATACTTGTCATAGTCGCAAAGTAAAGCTGCGGCTGTAAGTACGGCTTTTCCACCACCTGAGCCAATTGCTGCAGATGCTAAATCTGATGAGCCATCGCCATTTGAGTAGAAATTTCTACGTTGCCATTGATGACGATATTCTAACGGTTTCCAGACAGTGTCATCTACTGACTGCTTGGAAACTTTTGATAGGTACGTAAAGAACAAAGACTGTTCTGGTGATAATGAATGTACGGTGTCGCCAATCCCAAAAATACGTCTAGTATCATTGATTGATATTCCGCCAAATGTACCACCAGGAGTCTGAGTATCTAAATTCGTACTGACATCACTATATGTTGCCATTTGATACTTCTCCTAAATTATGTCCCAGGATTCATTCCTAGAACGGTGTGTCTTTTCCAACATAATCCAATAGTCCATTTACAAAGGATGTTCCTGCGTCAGTAACATTACCACCACCTTGAGCACTTACGACTCCCATAGGACTTGGCACTTGTTGAGCTCGTTGCGTTTGCACGAAGTCAGCGCTAGGTCCAGTTGGAGCTTGCTGGGCTGGTTGAATATTACCGCCATTTTGCAACCTATATAATTGAACTAAATTGTCCATACTAAGATTCTCAGGACGATTACCCCATTGAACAAATGCTTGGGCTTCTTCAGGATTCATACCATAGTGACCTACAGCATGATTATGAATATTACCAGTTTGTTCTCTGACGGCACGTTGCTCTTGAGCACGATGTGCCTCTTCTCGTCTTTGATTGTCCATTGCGTCAAGTCTTTCATTTACCACTGCATTATCATACTGAGACTTCATAAGAGTCCAGTTATTTAAATCAGCGCTATATTGCTCCTTGTCCGCATAGTATCGACCACTTTCACTATTGGAGTCATCCATTGCTTCTTGCATGGAAAACCCTCTTGGCATGATGGGTTCGTCTGGTGGGGAGGGAAATTCCTCCTGAACTGGTGCCTCGTGTTGATTCTGTACGCCACCATTATTGATTTGATTGACCACATCAGGATTATTCTGAAGCCATTGAACAGTAGGCATATATTCTTCCACCTGTTTCAATTTAGCTTGAGCCTTATCATTTTGAGATTGCCAATATTGGTATCTCGTGTGGTCATTCTCCTCAGTGGCCTGAACATTGTCAGGTTGAGCTGGGGCAGGTGGTCCAGTTTCAGCCTCTGGATGAGTCTGTGCTGGGGCTGCGTCACTACCAGTTGATGTATCGCCTAATACTATTTCTTCAAAAGAAAATTGCGTATCTTGAGAGCCAGCGGCTTCTGGAGCACCTAGTGTATTAGGTGTTTCAGGCGTTTGGGTTTCTCTATTTTCCATTCCATCATTCATTTCTTCTTACCTTTCTTTTTGGGAGCCTCTTTAGGGGGTGTCCCAAGCTTACCTTGTGCTTTTTTAGCCTCGGCCAAAGCGTTCTTTACCAAAGATAAGGTATCTCCAAGTCGCTCTTCATGTAGCTTTGTAGCTAACTCAGCGCGCCCAGAAAGTTTATCAAGCTTGGCATCAAACTTACTTGTCTCGACTTTCTTCTTAAGATTAACAGATTCTCTATCGCGAGTCTGAAGGTCTCCCTTAAGGCTCTTAATTTGTTCCTCTGCTTGTTTCAATGCGCCTTCCATCTGAGCGATAACATCACCTCTCTGAAGGACTCCTGGAGCATCAAATATCTCAGTCTTCTTGAGTACTTCTTGCTTATCAATGATACCCTTAGAGTATGCATCCATATAAAACTCAAGCTCTGCGTAGCGGTTGGTGGGCAAGGTTGACCCTGCAACAACTACCACATCGTATCTACCTCTTCCTACGTCATTAAAAAATTCAATCTCATTGGTTTTATCATCAACAAGTTTCTTATTAACGACATATTCATCTATAGAATTGTTTGGTTGTATAACTCGAAATACCTTTTCTTGCGTGTATAACTGCTGCATCATAGGTATAGCGACTCGTGCAACTCTTGTTAAGCCAGCCTCAATATCAGATAGCTTTGATTTAATTTTTCTTTGCCCAAACTCATCAAGTGAGATGGTTGCTTTATATGTTTGAGGGGCAGCTTGTGAATTACCCATCATCATCTCGAACAAGCCTAATTGATGGTCAATATCAGACTTTGCTGTCTCCTCATTCCGATAGAGCTCATTTGGGAGAGGAACAGGTTGAACAGGTATAGGCATGCCAGCATCCATATCAACTGCAATAGCTACACCTGGTTGAGCCCACTTCTCCTCGAAGTCCTTCATATTCACACTACCCTCAGGTATTAATATCTTAGTATTTGTACTTGTCGTTGCATGAGCTATGATTAAACTACGAGTCTTATTAATATATTGTTGTAAAGGTTTTATCATCCTAACATCTGATACTGGATATGGTGTCCTAGTATGTAGATTCACAAAAGGTACAATAGGGTAGTTCTCTACAGGAAGTATACGCTCATATAATAGCGTATCACCAATAATAACTGATATCTGAATACGAGGCACTGTCACCTGTACACATTGTAACCTCTTGGATTGTACTAAATCTGCAAAGCTTGCCTGTTCTATTGTAGGCAAAGGCGGCTTCTTAGGTGGTTGGAAAGCATCATACTCTCCTTCAATAGCACCCTTATCAAGCATATGACTCTCATATTGTATATACTTAGAATAATCCTGCTCTAATTGCCCTTGATACATCTTATCCTGAGCTTGCTTCATCTGAGTGATTAAAGCAATTGCTTCCTTCTCGCTATCGAGTATTTTTTCAGAACCTGCAGGAGTATCATCGTTTCCTACTAACCATACTTGAGTTTGCAGGTATTCACGATATTTCTCTTCAGGGTGTATAAATTCTTTATCAGTCCAAGTTTCATAGCATCGAAACTCAAGCTCCTGAACCTTCTCATATCGTTCAAAGCCTCGTACATAATCATCACCACTCACATCTCCAACATCACTTGGAAATTGAATACTGCCAGCCATATCCTCAACACGCTCTGTTACTGGGTATGTATTAGCCTCATCACCATTGGCATTCTCAATAGCAGCTTTAAATATAGGATATAATTTTGCGGCTTGATTTTTACTAAATCTTCTAGAAATAATAATATTAGAAGCGTCATCAAAGAATCTACTCCTACTATTTGGGTCTACATATACATCAAGAGGGTCTATCTCAGTTATTTTGACTTCACCCTTGTTCATATCAGCATAAGCATCTTGGTAGACCAACATATAGCCAAGTCCAGTGACATAATAGTCATCAACAACTTGTCTTACTATAGACCGACCATCTGAGATATCATACATGTACGTGAGCATGCCAGACATAACATTAGCCATTTTATTGTCAGAGTCTTCTCTAGGGGAACATTTAAAAGCAGGACGGTTAGCCGTTATCATTGCTTTAGCAGTTTCTACTGCTGGATGAATACGGTTTACAACAACAGGGGATTGACCACGAGATTCTAGCACACGCTTCTGCTCAGTAGTCCACTGCTTCCCTAGTCTAAATTCTCTATCCTCTTGTGCATGGGTTGCCCAAGTATCACGTTTAGCTCGATACTCATCAAATAAACGTACAGTCTCATCAATGACCTTTTGGTCACGCTTTTCCTGCATTTCTCTCTGCTGAGCCTCTAACTCTGGTGACTCTAAGTCTTTATAATTTGCCATTTTACAATATACCCTTTACATTGTCAACCAATCAAGCACTTTTTGCTTAATTGTATCAGTTTCTTCGTCCTCGACCTTATCAACCCTACATTTTTTAGCTTTATGTAGAGCAGTCCATATAGAATCCATGATATCATCATGCTTTCCTTTAGGATAAGAGAGGAACTCTTGTTGGCCTGCAGTGTCTTCTGGATTCCAATAGAATTGTCCTTTGGCAAACATAGGTACTAGTGAGATGAGTCTCTCAGACTTTCGTGTACGAGGCATGACCCCCTTCTCTAGTCCTGGGATATATAAATTATCCTCCACCATTAGCTTCCTTACTGTGTCCCTTAATGCTTCTTGATACCCAGTTGTTTCAATTTTCATTCTTCTGGGCTTATATTTCTTAAATGTATCTATTATTAACTGAGGTTGGTCAGCAGGGGTGATACGCCCTCTAATTGTCTTCACTTCATATTTTACATCGTCAGCATCAATTCCAATCAAAGCTATAACAAAGAAGTCAGCACGTGACGATAAGGATGATGCCGGGTCAACACCAGCATATATATCGATAGGTTTCACTATCTTTTCATCGCCAACCATCTTAGTCAAGCAGTTCTGCCCCTTGATACGTTCAAAATCATAATGATGCACCTTCATCCACTCAGGCTTAAACGGGGCATTGTCTGGAGATTGAGCAATATTCATATACTCCTGATAGAAACCATTTAGGTTACCTACTGAAGCAAATTCTTCCTTTATTGCTTGTATTCTTTTCTGAGGGAACCTCTCCGGCCATATAGGCTTACCTTCCTCATCAATAATAGAAAACCACAAGGTACTCCATGTATCGGAGTCTTTTGCCCAATATAAGAAACAATCCTCTGATATTACCGTTCCAATCATCGCCAATTTACCTTCATCAGATAAGGAAGGGATAACAGCTTCTGTAATCCATTTTCTATTCTTTGCTCTCGCTTCAGCAGTTGCAGCATTCAACTCTGACTCATAATCATCTACTATAATAAGGTTTGGCCGTGTATCTCCTTCTAGGAACCCACGAACACGTTGCCCTGTACCTACAGCAATAATACGAGCTCCATTTGCAAGAACAATATCATTATTAGTCCATCTACTTGCTGTAGCTGGGCCTAAGTCTCCAAATAATTTAGTGAATTGAGTGGAATGAGTTAAGTGGTATTTGATACGAGATAAAAAGTTGATAGACTGAGATTGGCTCTCTGAAATGATAACAATAAACAAGTCTTCTGTACTTGGCTTAAAAGCCACCTTCCATAGCGGAAATACTAGAGATGTCACTGTAGATTTGGCTGTACCACGGGGAGCAGCTATTAATACCCGTTTCTTACTATCATCCATGAGATTCTTGTATATCTCACCATGAAATGGAGGTATAGTCTTATTTAAAGCAGTAGGAAAGCAATGCCTCCCAAATAATGCCATATTCTGCTTTAGTTTCTTAAGAGCTTGTAATTGCTCGTATCTCTCTTCGTAATTCAAATAAATTTACATATTAGATAACGAGCAATAGGAGTAATTTGAATAGACGGTATCTCAGCCTTTAAACGCTTGACCCACCAAGATTGAGGCTCAACTGTTGGGTGTAAAAGCTCTCCATCTATACCTTTCCCCTTGCTCTGCGTATAGGCAATCTTAAACACTAATCCCTTAGTAGCTATTCTATGAAATTCTTTAATGACTAGAGGTACATCCTCCCTTATAAGATGCTCCATCATATCAAAGGAAGTAAGATATTCCATTGAATTATCATCGAGGGGTATGTTATGAGCTGGTGCAATAATATCATACGGAGAGGCTATATCGACACCTCGCGCTATAATACCATGAGACTTACATAGTTCAACAAAATGTCCACCTCCACAGCCAACATCGACTATAGACTTGGGCTTCAGAGTATCCAATATATATTTACTTATGCCCTTGGAGTGGTCGAAATCCCCATAAGCAGGCCTGTCCTTATACAGCTTAGTATATTTCAGCTTCTCAATAGCACGTTTTTCGTCTAATATTGTAGACATGTGAGACCCTTTATTTTAGATAACATGTCGCTATCATCAGTATACGATATATTAAACCCAGCACTTATCATATCAGTTATAATGTCAGTTATAACCGAAGAGTGGGTCATCTTTATGGAATTAGAGGTAACCTTGAAAGTACGTAGGGAGCGACCAGCACCTTTACTATACGGTTGATTAGGCTGATGTCTCGTAGAATTAATCGACTTGTCATAGAAGTAATTTCGCTTATCCATACTAACTCCATCAATTATAATCGGGATATCCCTAGCATCCTGTAAGATATTATATACAAGATGTAATGCCGAAGTCAAGACGGTCTTAGCCATCATTAAACAAGGATAAGGCCAATGTGAAAATATCTCTTCGTTTTTACAATTTATAGAATCCATATAATACGTGGTAAAATCTCGATATGTTACTCTTCGATAACCCTCTATTTTATTACTTACTCCATCCTCTCCACCAACCTTTACAATCATTGTCTTCGACAAGTGGGATGATGGTATCCGTTTTCTAATTGATTCGATAGATAGTTTATCTGTCCATAGTAATATATCACAGACTCCCTGTAGAAAAGCGCGATTAAGACCTATTTTAAGGATTTTATCATCCTTAAAAATATAATCAGGCACCTTGGATAGACCAGGTGAATTGCCAAGTATATGTATAGATTTATACTCACCAGCTTCAAAGGCTCTTTTTAACTCACTAGTTTTATCAATGAATGCGTCTGAGAAATCAATATGATAATCTCTATCTATTATGTAATTATTCTTATTTAAGAGGCGCATCTTCGTATCCTCTGCCTCCTTCCCCATATATTCAGTATTATTTACACGCCTAGTAGGGGTTGAGAGTACTAATCGTTGATGCCTGTTGATAAACTTAGATATTGTCTGCTTATTACTTATCCGAGGTAACATCTACTTCCTTAACTTCAGTCTGTGTAGCTATTAGCTTCTCCTCCTCATGTAATTCATCTAATAAGAGCTTACTACTAGTGGCTTCAAGCGTATTTGTGGTCTTTATCACATTCTTGCCCTTCATACCGTGCATTTCCTGCAGATTCTCTACAATACGCATCAAATTAGTAGTATCATTCTTATCTTTACACTTTTCGATGGTCTCTTTTAGTAAATCGAAAGTATAATCCTCCGTCAGCCCGTGGTCGGTGAGCCGTTTTTCTAACTCTTCTCGTACCATATCTTGGAATACCTCAGTTCTCATTGTTCGTTTCCACTTTCGGCGTATTCTAGGAGTTGTATCTACTCCAAAAAACTCAGTGATAACATCATCAGGGCTCTTCATCATAGCAGCAAGCATAGCAAGCTTCTTAAACTTGTCGGTCTTACTCATTACCTTTAGATATGTTTTACCAGAAAGTGTAGCATTAGACTCTCTACCTCTAGCCTGTAATGCTTTATTAGTATATTTAGGGTTAAAAAAATGGGTACCCCAAGGGTACCTCAAATATACGTTAATCTTCTTATTTTCTACATCCTCGTAGTTCTTACGAGTAATGACCTCAGCTACGACATCATCATCAGTACAGCCCCACTCCCCTTCCTTTGCATCCTCCCAGGGGTGAAACTCTAAGCCTAATTCTATGGCTTCTTCTTTGTCAAGTACTTTATATACGCGAGGACCTGCCTTATGCTTTATAGTTATCTCATACATATGTTGGTGGTCCACCCCACAATAAGGAGGGCAATAGCCCTCATGACAAACGTAATCTTCAAATAAATTAAGACTTATAAATATTAATGCACCTAGTAGTGCGTCAGCCAACTATCTCAAAGTGAGGGAAGTCGTCAAAACGATTATCCATTACCTTAAAGTCTTGGTCCCAATCACCTCCCCAGCGCAGTTTAATACCCATCCCAGAAGCAATACCAAGAACAAAACCAGCAAAAAGTGTTTGTCGTTCACGGTCTTCCCAATCCACAGGATAAGGAGTAACGTCCACTGCGTTAGAAGGAAGGCTATTATGCCTACCATCTGGGTACTTAACTTGAGTAGCTCCTTCAACGAAGAGCTTATTCTGTCTGAGTTCATCTCTATGTCCCTCTAAAACACTACAATCTATATGATTCACTACCTCGTTAAATACCTCTTGCAAACGCGTATCACACGTAGCAAGGGCTTTACGAGACCTTTTACCGAATTTAGCCATTCTCTGGACCCCATTTGTCTATTGGACACTTTACCTTAGCTAGCCTAGCCTTTAAGGACATAAAGCAGCCACACTTCTTACATGTATTAGTAGCTTTAAATAGGTGAGGACAGCGCCTACAAAGGGCCATTCTCTCCTTAAATACAGCATTACTAGCTTTAACCATAGTTATCCCTATATATTAACCTAAGTTAGTTGTTTTTGCTTGTCTTAGCATGTATCTTACTAAGCTTAAAGCTTGAGATATCATAGGATATAACCTAGGAGGTTCGCCGAAAGTTAAGCCTTTTTATACGACACTGTCAAGTAAAAAATAGCTAAAAATAAAATTAGCTAAAAATAGACGTAGAATGCGTGCACCTGATATACCGTCATGCACCCCCGTCCAAATTCACGGCCCTCGTTCCTCGACCCGTTGAATTTCCCCGGGTGATAGCATGATGACACCCCCTCTGGTTATGCATGGACATTCTGACCATGTGCTACTAGGATTGCTGCGCATCCTTGTAGGCTATCATATGCGTAGCAGAAGATAGGAGATATAAAGCCATGGCTTTAGATATCGATGCATTATCAGCACTGCTAGCGCAGGCTGAGAAGGAAGACGTTGTAACTGCACCTAAAGGTTCAGTGAAACTTAGCAGTAAAGTAGTATCCAAAGGATACTGGTTTACTCGCTTGCTTGATGAAGAGTTCATCAAGGTGAAGGCTCCTGCGGACCTTGAACCAGAAGATAATATCTTCTGCAAGGATGACATCATACCTACCGATGTCCTCGACGCAATTCAAGTTCGTGCCGAACTCATTGACTGTAGCATAGTTGGTGCTCCGCAAACTAAGAAGCTAGCGCGAAAAGGTATCTATCGATACTGGTTAGCGCCGAACAAAGAAGACGAGTAAACTCGTCGACTTTGATAATGAAGCAGACATCTTTGATGTTTGTTTCAAGTGAATCCTTAGGCAGGCGTGTGTGCGCAAGTATGTGTAGTTTATCATGCGTCTGCTCGTATGTAATATGTAACTGGCGAAAGCCAAGGAGATAAGATGGCAGAAGTAAATGTATTTAATGTGATTGATGAATGCCCTGTATTTATTGTTATTGATGTTACTGACATTAAGAAAGCTAAACGTAGCAACTTAGGTTATGTAGTCATTGAAACCAGTGATAAAGTGCATTATGTAGTAGACTCCAAAGGATTGTATTGGGATGCTATAGTTGGTTGGATGTATGGTTATCGTGACCAAGAAGCTAAGTTTCAGGTTGCTGATAGGTATACGATGATAGCTAGATTCGCTGATGCTGCTAAGCAGTATTATGAAGATTGGAAGTCTTATGAAATCGTGTCTGATATTAAGGCTATTAGTATGAATGAAAATGAAGAGGCATTGATGGCTGAAGCAGGTTATACAGCTAATATTGCTGCAGATGATGAAGAGGAGATAATGTTTTGAAGATAAGTACAATGCATGATGATAGTAGTAAGATGTGGTTTTTACGCAGTTCTAATGGACGCACGAAGTTGATGAGTGTATACTCAAGCTTAATGCAACCAGAGAAGTGTCTGATTATACGCATTCGTAAGTTAACTGTGGCGTATTATGGTTTTATGCCACTTAAGAAGAAGCTTCAGTTTGAATGGAGCTAAAGTAGGAGATAACGATGGGTTCTGTGAAACAAGAGAAAGATGGTTTAGAAATAATACCACACGAAGATGACCGTATTGCAGCAATGGAGTTGATGTTTATGTTTGGCACTGAATTAATTCAGCGTGCAGTACATAATCAGCCAATGCCAGCAGAGGAGATAATGGAAAAGATATCTACAATTCAGACCTTTTTAGCGCAAGCTCTTGAGTTGACTGAAGATGAGATATTTGAAGCATCTCAGATAGTTGGTAAGGAGAATGCTGATAAAGCTCGTAATCAAGCAAAGGTTATGCAGGAGATGGAAGATATGGCTGATGAAGGCTTGTTAAATATCATTGATTTAGATGCGTTAGATATACAAGGAGGTGGTGACGCATGACTTCAGATGAAAGAGTACTCGAAAAAGCTATTAAACCTGTTACCAGCAGGTTTTATATTACTGTGTATAATCCAATAGCTGGATGGAAAGCAGTGCTGATGGAAGAAACTGATGGGTTTTGTGAACCCTGGCAAACTGATAGCTTCGCATATCACACGAAAGAAGAAGCGATTAGTGCTGCACACGCGTGGGCAGCTGCTGAAGGTTTGGAGGTGATATTATGAACTGCCCTGTCTGTAGGTTACAAGTAGAACGTAAATATATGGTATTGGATATAGCCTCAAATCGAATGATTTGTGGTGGATGCCATAGGTATATACGTAGCTGCTCTAAGGCAAGTGGACATAATCATCGTGAAGTAATAAATGTCTTAACGAGAAAACGGAGGTTTTATGAAACCAATTATGACTGTTTTTAAGACATACCATATCATAGCAGCAATACTCTGTATTATTGGAGGCATTGCATACTATGAAGAGGTGATAAGTATAGCTTTTCTGAGTAATGCCATTGTACACATGATATTGTATGCGATGACATTATTGATGGAGGAAAGATTGAGCTAGTTATCTCCTAGCATATAGATAAGGGTAATGTTCTCGCGACAGATTAAATAGTATCTTACATTCCAATCGGATGCGATGCTAGCCTTTTATCTTTAGACTTCAAGCATATCGGAGTATGGGGTTTTTAGAAACGGTTGTTCATAGCCGTCCTTATTTGTTTCCCTGTCACTTAGATGACGCCGGTATGCTTTTCTTTAATGTGGAAAAGGATGAACCTGAGTAGACATTAATACATGCATCAGTAAAGCTGAGATAGCTGTTGCAACGAGGCTTAATATCCTAAGAGGTGCAGTCGTATTTCTTGAACCCTGCAAGTAAAAATAGGGACTCAGCAGTTTTTACTAAGGATGTGGACTCCTTTGATGATTAGTGTTGCAGGTTTGAACAACGGGAGTTCAGATGGAATGCATTTTGATTCATTGGAAGTCCAGCCTTAGAACTTTAAACCAATATAATAGAGGAATGAAATGGCACTCACTAATGAAGAGTTTGCACAAGAATCAATGAGAACCGAATTTATGGACGTTGTCAAAGGATTGATACGCGACATGAATGGCTTGAAAATGATGACAATGAAGTTGCAGGTGCAGTATGAGGACTTGCAAAAAGAATGCGACAAGTTAAAGGAAGGTAAGACTTATCGCACGAGAACCTTTAATGAAGATACAGGAGAGGTGAAGAATGAAGTGTAGTATTTGTAAGTATAATGATATTGGGGAGTTTGGTAACAATGCTCAACCTGTTAATGATGGTAGGTGTTGTGACTGGTGTAACAATGAATTTGTTATAAAAGCTCGCCTAATGGTGTTTAAGAAGGAAGCATGAAGATAGTGCATTGGACCATTAAATATACGACTGCAGATGAGGAAGTACATTATATTAATGATATACCTGACTGGGTAGCAAATACTATAGATGAATTTCTTGACCTTGAAGAAGAAAGGATAAATAATGAGTGATTTTAATACCGTTCAAATCGAAGACTTAGAGCAATTTAGTCATCACACCGCTAAAGGAATGATGCCTCATAAAGCTATAGAGTTAATGATAGAACATAAACAGAAGCTTGATGACACTTTGATGTACTTAGAGTTTATGGTAAGTGATATTAAGATGTATAAAGCAAACGGAGGTAATAGTGGCAACAAAAGTAACTAAAGAAGAGTTCATGAAATACAAGAAAGTCCAGGAATCTGGAGATTTTAATATGTTCGACCCTAATGCATGTGCAATGACTGGGTTAGCTAAATCAACATATATCGAATGTATTAGGAACTATGATTCATTGGAGGCTGAGTATGTCGCATGATTTAGAAAAAGGTGTGCAGATTTCTAAGACTACTACTGTTGTACATAGCTATGGTTTAGGAGCGCTAGGTGATGCGATTATTAAAGTTATAGAGAGCGAGTTAGATGCATATTATTTGTATGACTCACCTCCATATCTTGAAACATCGAAAAATGATGATGATGAAGTAACAGTCACATTAGAAGCTGATACAGCTACTCCTGATTTTTCTGATTTATTAATGAAGATTGTAGAGGAATGGGAATCCCTAGAAGCCCTCGCATCTGAATGATAGAGCCAGTGGAGTTAAAGATAACAACTGATGATATGAATAGATATTTTCAGGTAATAACGAAAGCTAATGAAGAGCTAACCGTAGAGGATGCACTGAAGATTCAAGAGAAATCAGGGTATGCACCAGAAGGTTATGGATTTTATAGCTTTAGATGTGATATTAAGAATGCTATCTGTGTAAGCAGATGGAATTGTAGTAAGAGTTGTGATTAATCAAGAAAGGAAAGAGATGAAGAAATATCAACAAGGTGATGTTGTATTAATGCAAGTTTCTGCAGAGGAATTTGCAAAAGCTAACTTGAGGGAAGAGACTACGTTTCGCAAAGGTGATGAAAGAGCTGTCTTAGCTGAAGGTGAAGAAACCGGACACTATCATGCTATCTATGATATGGATAAAGATGATTCAGTGATACTATGCAAATGGGGTAAATGGAGTAATGATAATGGTGGTGTAGTTGTTAAAGGTTCTCCTGTGACAATACGTCATGAAGAGCACAACCCTCTAACTATACCTGCTGGCTACTACATACAGCGAATAGTTAAAGAATACGACCCAATTTCACGTATGATAAGAGGAGTAGTAGACTAATGGCACATCCAGAAACTAAAGATAATATCTTAAAATTGATAGCTGATGGTAAGGTAGGCGAATATTTGCAATGTAGAGGAGGGTTTGGTGATTCTTGGAAGCATTATATCTTTCTTAAAGTAAATAAGACCCAGTTATATGTGATGGACTCTGGTACATGGTCTTCTATACCTCAGCGTGCTGCTAAAGGACCACTAGCTGTTATTACTAAAGACTATGTTGAGTTGCGTCCTATACCTATAGATACGAATGGGAATGGGTGGGATAAGAGTCAGTGGAATATGTGGCCTATTAAAGGGCTACTTACTGTTGGTGACTATGAATCTAGTGGTCGCAAAATACTACCTCTGAGAGTACGATTTAAGATATTTGAGAATTTCTTATATTGTACTAATGGAATGTTCACTGCTCAGGCTAAGATGCGTATAGATTGGAATGGTAACTTTATTAACCAAACCAAGAAGAATGCCAAAGATAATGAGAAGTCTTTAGACCGCATTAAGAATCGCAATAATACTCAATCACGTGCTCGTTATCGTGATAAGAAAGCAGAGCGTGACTTTAAGAAGCATAAGAAAGACGGTACTCTTGATTCTTGGGATGTGAAAGAAGTCTTGGCAATTAGGAATGCTCAAGTAAGACAGATGGCTATCGAAGAAATAGGTATGGATAAAGTATTAGAACCTTATCCAACGAAAGTACTCGATAAAAGAACTGTTGATGGGCGTCCTTATGAATTGATAGAGATAGAACTTCCTGACATTGCTCCAGTTAATGTTAATAATTGGAGAAATGAACACATACCTACGACTGCATGTTATCTAAAGATGACGAATCCTAGTACAGGTGAGTTTCATTTTGAAGGGGTTGCACGTTCTATTGATAATTCTTGGGACCATATTCCAGAAGAGACTGTTATTGGAGCTCTTGCATGGAGAGATGGTGAGGTTAGCAATGACCGTCGCTATGATGAAGGTCTTGGTCAAAGCAAGAATAACTATGACTGGAAGTATACTAAACCAGAAGTCTTAACCTAATGGGTTTTGATTTATATGGTATGAGTCCGAAGATACATAAACCAATGCCACCTATGTTACAAGAAGTTGAGGATGCCCCTGAGGGCACCTCAGTCTGGGATATGTGGGATAAATCGGAAAGAAGAATGTATTCATTGCAAGTTCATACATATGAAGAAGATAATCCAGGAGTGTATTTTTATAATACAATTCATTTTTGGAGACCTCTATGGGAATATGTATATGGAGTATGTGGTGATATTCTTGATGAAGATGACTTTATTAATGGTCATACAAACGATAGCTATGTTATTACTGAATCTAAAGCTAAGAAAATTGCAGGTACACTGTATAAACTCTTAGCCACAGGTACTATTGAAGATGACATACAGCACGTCGTAGATAAGCTAGATGATGAAGGTACCCTCGAAGCTGAGGAGTTACCTTTTAACAAGGAAAATGTGAAGCAATTTGCATTATTCTGTAAAGAATCCGGAGGGTTCAAGATATGTTGATGGAAACAAGCAGGGTAACATTGGATGATTTAATGATGGTACCATTACCTGAGAAGACTAGGACTTATACTCCTGTTCCTCATCATGAATTGATAAATAGAACAGCAAAATTAACAGAAAAATTGCTGCCTGATAATTATCAGTTCTCTAAATCAGACTATGGTATTGCTCGTAATGGTAATCAAATGTTTGGGTACCACACTTATAAAGATATGGATATGCCAGATGAGTCTCAATCTCTTAGTATTGGGTTCAGAAATAGCTATGACAAGTCAATGAGTGTGGGTTTTGTAATGGGTGAGCAGCTCCTCATTTGTGCTAATCTTATGTTTTTGGGTGATGTTAGAGTCCTCAAGAAGCATACAGGCGAAGTAAATGAGAAACTTATGGTACTACTCTTTCAAATGATTGAATCAGTAGAGGGTAAACGAGCAGCTATTAAGCATTTTAAAGAACGCTTAACTAACACTCATATGTCTACTAACCAAGCTTATCGACGAATAGGAGAGTTGTATGGTCATGATGTAATTCATCCAAGACAACTTCCTGTAGTTAAAAGTGAATGGCGTAAGCCTAGCTTTGATTATGGTGTTGAAGGTACGGCATGGAACTTATATCAAGCATGTACACATGCATTGAAAACTGCTCCACCAAGTACTGTATTGCAACGTCATACTAAGCTTCATAAGATGTTTAATAGTAATGGACTGATTGATATTGAAGAAGAACTTATTTCAGTAAATTAGGTCTATGAACTTGGGGGTATAGTAATGTAAATTATACCCCCCTAAACAAGAGGTACGTAATGATAAAAGTAGATAAAGTAACGGTTAATTGGGGAGAAGAAATTCTTCAAGGATTGACTTGGTACATTATTGGACCGCCTAAAACAGGTAAAACAACAGCAATTTCAAAGTGGTCTCCAAAAGGAACTGACGGAGTAATTCTGATTGATACTGATTTAGGAAGTAACTTCGTAGATGGATTAAATAGAGTAATTGTTACCTCTTTATTTCCACCTAAGAGTCCAAAGTTAACTGCAGATGGTAAACATATGACAGTGAATGGAACGCCGCAGTATGATGGTGTTGTAGAGCCTATAGATAGAGGCTTTAAGAAACATGGTAAAGCTATTGAAGCATATTCAGTGATTGAAGTGCTTACTTGGCTTGAGAATGAGTGGGAAGACCTACCCTATGATACTATTGCCGTTGATACGATTGATAAACTCAATGAATGGATTGAAAAAGCCGTTATTGAGGAATTAAAAATCAAAGCAATGGGAGAAGGAGATTGGGGAGCAGATTGGTCTCGTGCGAAACAAATGATGGTTAAGATTATTGATAGACTCCAAGTGCTTGTAAAGCAAAAAGGAGCTAATGTAGTTTTAACTAGTCATAGTAAGCAAACGGTCGTAACTGATGGTAAGACTCAGTTATCACCTGAACTTCCCAGAGGAATGGCAAGCATGGTGCTTGCACGAGCTGATGCTATTGGCTACACAACTGTGAATAAGAAAGATAATGAATACTTAATAAGCTTTGAATCATATGATGAACGAGCTGTTGGTAGTCGACTTACTCCTATTGCACAGAAGAGTTTGCCGTTTAGTTATAAAGCAATTGTAGATGAAATCAATAAATACAAGGAGAAGTCATAATGGCTCTTTTAAAAGCAGGACGTGGTGGTGGTGGCGGTAATAAATATATGGGTATTTGCCCTATAGGTATTGTGTCATTTCAAGATAAATCTGATGAATACAAGTGGGCTGATATCTATTTAGATGTTACAATCAAGCAAGAAGATAGTGACTATACTAAAAGCATTCAATTAGCTGGAAGCTTAGATAGGGACCCTGCAGGTGATGTAATCGACTGTAGTGTTGTACGCAAAGTAAATGTCTTCTTTGATGGCATTGGCGAGACCGCTGGAATTAATATTCAAGGTGAGTGGGAGTCTGAAGATGGTGAAATTATCCCAGATATCACTGAATATTTAAATGAGAAGTATGCAAAGGCAGAGCCAGAATTTAATCTACTTGCCTATGTGTTCAAAGGAGCGTTGAAGAAGGGTCAAGAAAAGCCTTATGTACGAGTATATCACAAAGTGATGCTAAATACTCCTGCAAATAAGACTAAGCTTGAAGAAGATATTGCTTGGAGAAAATCCAAAGGCTATATTAAAGAGTATGACCCAACCACTTCTGCTGATGGCGATACTGAGTTAGCAGGTGCAGGACTGTATAATCTCTAATGGAGTTCATTGAGATAGCGATTAATAGCCCCCGTGAAAGGGGGCTTTTGATTCATAAAAAAGAGCTCATTAAGTATATTAAGCCTTCTGAAAAGAGAGTATTATATAGGTCAATTTATCTTTATGATGAAGATGGATTGAAATATAACACTCAAACTGGTAGCATGAAGAATTACTTTGGTAAACGTGGGTTAGACCACCTTATTATAGACATTGACAAGGAAGACAATACAGATGAATTTACGCTACATAAAGCGAAATCACTGTTAGTTGAACTTGGGGATTTAGGAGTGACCCATAAAAGTATACAGCCTTATTTTAGTGGTACTGGCTATCATATACTATTAGCTGGGAGTGTATTTAATTTTCAGGCTAGTGATGATTTACCCTACGTTGTGAAAGAAACTATTAAGAAGTTATTCCCAGACGTAGATTTAAGTATATACTCACGGTCAGGACTATATAGAGTGCCTCATTCATTCAATGACAAGAAATGTTTATATAAGGTACCTATCTCACCTACAGAACTCTTTCAGTTGACTCCAGATGAAATTAAGAGTTTAGCAGAGGGGCCTAGGACAGACTTTGATTACCCTGAGATATTTGGAGAGGGTGAATTAGAGGACTGTGTAGTCTCTCATGTTCCAAAAGTGCAGGAATTTAGGAAGGTTTCAGAACCTACTAAGGTCGTACCATGTGTTCAGACGATGCTAAAGCTTGGACCATTAAAGGGCAGTAGGCATAAGACGTTATTACGTATTGCCTCACACTTTAAGCGTCATGGTATACCTAGTGAGTATTGTAAAGCTTCCGCGAATCATTGGAATAATGGTCAGATGGAAGATGCTAAAGTTGCTGAAGTTGTCGAGCAAACATATATTAATAATTATAAGTATGGTTGCAAAGATGAATTAATGCATAAATTCTGCAAGTCGACCTGTATACATTTTAGAAGAAAGGACTATCTTGTGGATATAAAGACATCAGACCAGTTGCAAGAAGAGTATAAGCAGCGAATGACTACGAACTTTGATGGACGAGTTATAAAAATGACAGAAATGTTAGGATTGAAGAACGTTGATGTTGATATATATCCAGGCGAGTTAGTAACCATCTTTGGACCTACAGGCTCAAATAAAACTGCTTTTGCACAGAATATCGCATTAGGTTACGATGCTGTTAATGATAGAATCCGTAAGGAGTGGCAAATACCTACACTATACTTGTCTTTAGAGTTAAGTGGTTGGTATATGCATAGAAGAAATTTACAGATTGTATCAGGGAAAAGTAAAGATGAAGTGAATGATAACTATGAGTTTTTGTATAAAGCAAATGAAGATAAATTATCTCATTTAACTCTACAGACTATATCTCCTAGTTTAGAGAACATTTCAACGAAGGTACGTGAATTACAGCCAGAATTGCTGATTGTAGACTATATTGATTTAGTTGACACTCCCCCTACAGTAAGAGGAGAGTATGAGAAAATAAAGTATATCTCGCACTCCCTAAGCTCAATGGCGGTAAATGAAGACATTATCATTATTCAAATTTCACAGACAAGTAGAGAGTATGGCCGTGAAGATAGAGAATTAGATTTATACGCAGGAAAAGGAAGTGGTGCTATTGAAAACGCATCAAGAAAAGTAATTGGCATACATGGTCAAGCCAATAAAGTTAGTAAGAAAGTTGAATTATTTAAAAACACCGATGGTGAGCTATTCACTAAAAACTTACAATGGACGCCATCATTTCGCCTTAAGGAGGTCGAATGAAGAAGAAACGCAGTCAGAAAGAGAAGATTGCTGCAACATTAATAACTAATCACTCTATTACGCCACGTCAGGCATTAGATTCATTTGGTTGTTTTAGATTAGCAGCAGTTATATTTGATTTACGTGAAGAAGGATGGGATATCACTACTCAAAGTACAATGGGTAAGAATGGCAATTCATTTGCAACATATGAGTTAGTCAGCCTACCTAAAAAGGTGGACGAATATGCCTAAAAATGAGCCTAAACGTAAGACTAAGGCGACATTGGCTTGGGAGGAGAGGTTTATGCCTCTCCTATTACCCATCCATAAGACACATGCTAAAGGTACCTTTCATAGGCTCCTTAAGAAAACTACAGCTCTAAAATCATCTTTAAAGAAAAGAAGCGATGACTATGGAGTGGTATTTGACTTGACTCTTGATGTAATAAGAGAGTTATTTGTCACTGAGTATGGTAAGCCTTGTAAATTCTGTAAAACTCAATTAAAGATATCAAATATGGTCTGTGACCATGAAGTACCAATCTCCCTTGGTGGTGATAGTACTATTGAAAATCTACAACTGATATGCAGAAGGTGTAACACTCGAAAAGGAACATTGACAAGTGAAGAGTATTTCTCTGTAATAAGATGGCTTGATAATTCTAATGACAATGTTAATAAATATGTATATCGTAAACTGTCAATGAGTGACATAACTAGTAGGAGTTAAGATGAACCCAGAAGAATTAAAAGCTAAATTAGCTGATATTGATGGAGCAATTAATCATATCTTTGGATATATTAATACAATTGAAAGATGGCGCCATATGCAATTTAATAAACCAGAAACGCCAGAAGATGGCGGTGAATTAGCAGATAAAGATGGAGAAGCCAGTGCCAAAGAAACCAACGATTAAAGAACTAGCAGCTGATATCAATAAAATGCAGAATGAATTACAGTCTGTATTCCAAGGAGTAAGTACGCTTGTTAGCGTCTTTACAGATTATATGAAATTCAAAGGTGATACTGAAGCATTTCATGATTATGTATCTTCTATGGCTGACAATGATGAAGCTGCAATAGTTGAAAACGATTAATTCCAAAAAGAGCCACATTCCATTTCAATTTTCAAGATGCTTGCTAACCACGAATTAGCTTTTAGCTAAAGAGGAACTGAGTTGAGTGTGGCTATGGAATAAATTAAAGAGAGAGTTAGCCCATATAAAGCATTGCTTCTAGGAGTCAAGCTTAAAAACTGGGAAAACCAGATGTTCAAGGTTACAGAAGCAAGTAATCTGTCGCGACACCCTATAGAACTTCTGGTCTCTCTCTTTTGGGGGTGACAGGTTTCGACCTGCGTACGGGGAAAATTTACTTCTAGTAGATTTTAATTAACGCCCCCGTACAATGGCTATGTGAGTTCGATTCTCACCACCTCCACAAATTAATAAGGAGAAATAATGAAAGACTTCGGTTTTGTAATACTTACATGGGTAATAATGACTGTAGCAGTGGTATTTATCCATATACATTATGTAAGAGACCATTTGCCATTAAGTGATTGTCACTTAGCTGAGATAAAAATGTACCATGATAGACCTATGTGTACTGAATGTAAGCTATTTTGTGAGGTAAAAAAATGAAAAAGGAGAAGGAATGTGGAAAGATAGAGTAATAGATAATGGTCTTGAGAAAGACATTAGATGTAAATGTGGTAAACTCTGGGGTATGGCAAATCATAGAAAAACTTGCAAAAGATGCAAAACTCCAGTGATTGCAAGAGGTTCTAAAGGTGCGAAGTAACAAAGATTTTATGAACCCTAGAAAGAAGCAACCATTACGCTGTAGATATTGTAAATCAACATCAGTACGATGGAAACAAAGTGATATCTGGGCTGACACTGAACATGGGTGGCAGATGCACAATACTGTAGGTGATGACCTGCATCAATGTTGGACTAAAGAGGACACACTGTGAAATATATTGACGACGATGGTAAGTTAGCAGATTTATCAATTGACCCTTACTCAGAAAGCGGAGCAGATTTTCTACTCGCTGCAAGAAGGCTATTGATATCAGCAAGTGAAGCTATGACTCAGAAACCAGCAGACCGTAAAGTTATGAGAGAAATTATTGATGATTTTTTAGAATCTAATCCTTTCATGAATGTTAAACGATGAGCTGGTGGATACCTACTGGAGAGGTAATAGATAATCCAGAACGTAGCACTGACCTTTCAAGCTGTGTACAATGTAAGGAAGTCTTTGAAACATATTATGATTATTCACTCAGAAGAATAACTCAAATAAGTTATCCAGACTTCCCAAAATATGGCTTAAAGAAGATTACCTGTAAGCTTTGTTGTGAAGGGTAAGATAAGTAGATTAATAGATAAAACAGTGCATTTCCAATGTGAAATGTGTGGAAAGATAGTAAAGCGTGGTCCAAGATATGAATATCAGAATCATAGCTTCGTAGAAGGACACATACCTAAACATTATAAATCAATCTGTAGAATTTGTATTTACAAAGAATCTTATGGTTCTAAAAATGCAAGCAAAAGAATGAAAGAAGGTATATTAGATGAAAATACTAGACATTGATGAATTAAAGAAGAGTGAAGAAAGTGCAGCTATAATGCTGCAGATGGTAATTGATAATTTTGTCAGTAATGAATTAGCCTACAAGGTAGTCCAAAACGAGTTGTTACTTGACATTGAATGGTGGTTAGAGAAAAGGACAGAAAGGAAAAATGAAAACATTAAAAGAGCAAATAAGCATATGGCAAGAACAAAAGATACGTCGAGCTGATGGTAATCAACGATGGTATAAAGATGAGGGAGAGTTTTCTCCATGGGCACCTTCCGTAACAACCATTCTCAGTGTACTTGACAAAGGTATAGGCTATGATAAATGGCTCGGTAATTCAACTTCTTATGAATCGGCATGTGATTATCGCGATTTAAGGGCTGGAATTGGTACAACGGTACATAACCATGCTGAAGACTATAATAATGGCTTAGAAGTCAATATAGACCCTCCAGATGAAGAAGTAGCAAAGTACATGATGAGTTATGAAAGGTGGTATAAAGATATGATTGATAAGCATATCTCTATTGAAGCCTCTGAGATAAAGTTATATCATCCAAAGCTACCCTTTAGTGGTACCTTTGATATGGTGACATCATATACATTCAAAGACAAGTTATGTATAGATTTAGTTGATATCAAAACAGGTGATTATAGGAAGAGTCATGAGCTGCAGTTGACAGCATATGCTATGCTATGGAATAAGGTCTTCCCAGATTACCCCGTGAGTAATATCTATGGGTTATACTTAAAGAGTGGTTGGAAGAAAGAACCTAATTACACCTTTAAGAAACTTAAGTTAGAACCTGAGTTAGTACTTAATGCTTGTAACCTATGGAGTTGGATGCATACCTCAGCTAGAGGAGTATCTCCTGGGCCAAGAACACCTAAGGTATATGACTATAAGTTTAAGAGAGCTGAAGATATGATAGGGGTTGTAGATGAATACACCCTCTAATAAGGAACTTAATAGGATTATTAAGAGAGCACTAAGAAGGTTAAAGAAGCAGTATGGTTATGGTAAGAAAAAAAGCTTGGTGGTATCTAAGGATACTCCGTAGATTACACCGCCAAGGAGAGCGCATTGATGATAGAACAAGAGGTAAATGCTATAACAAGATTAAATTCAAATACAGGCTTAAGCAGATTCTACTTAGAACAGATAATCAAGTTTCACAGTATCGGTTTAGGTAATCTGACAGAGAATAATGTGGTAGTGACAGAGCGGCTCATAGAGCTCGCTCTGCAACGCCATATTTTTTTTGCTACGAAAGCATTACCTAGTGATAAGTCTTTTTTAATTTAGGAGTGAATGATGACTAATGATGCCTTTGAGGAATTATTAAACAGTAAGATTATACCTGCGATGAAGAGCATGAGAAAAGCAGGTGGAGATGAGTACGCACGGACAGAGGAAGATATCTTTGCTAACTTTAAACGCGTGGCTAGTACATTAGATTTAACTGTCGAAGATGTTATGATGGTATATAGCTTAAAGCATATTGATGGTGTGATAGCACATTGCAAAGGTCATATCTCTCAAAGAGAAGATGTTAGAGGAAGGATTACTGACCTGTTGGTTTACTTGTCTTTGCTATGGGCTTATATAGAAGATGAGGAAGATGTAGAGGAGGGTGGAGAGGTAAGTATGACGCCAGGAACTTCTTTCGTACCTCTAAATGAATTTGAACAAGAAGATGTAGTATATTCTATGAAACATCCGAGTGCTCCTAGTCAGCACAAGCGTAAGAAGGGCTGTTGTGGTAAAGCTAAGCAACGTGTTGTTGATGGAGTTATAGAGGGATGAACTTCTGCGCTTTATGTAGCAAAGAAATAGAATTAGGTGAGCAAGCTGTCTTTGCTGGATATGCTTTATTTACAGTTGATAGAGAACGTAATGAGGATTCAATACTACTTCATGCTGAGTGCTGTGACACAGAACTACTCGAACTACTCGAAGACCACCTTACAAATTATTAGACTTATTTATCCAGCTTAAAATCTAGCTGTCTTGCAGGAGGAATTTTCTCTCCATGCTTATCAAAGCGATTCAATGCTCTAGCAAGTATATCATCTTTAGGGGCTGTGCCTCTAGTTATCCCTACCTTACGAAACCCTTTAGGAGCGACTGCTTTAGCAGGTTGCCTTAAATAAGCAGGAATGCCTTGTGGGTATTTCGCAGCAAGCTTAAACAGCTCTGAGAGACTTTTTACAGAACCTACACCCCCAGCAGCACCCATAACAGTATTCATTAGGAACTCATCATCAACAGCAGGAGTAGGCCCAATAGAGCCACTTTCCTCTACACGTCTACCATATGATTCAGCTTGACGTTGATGTAGCAGTTCTTCAATATTAGGGTTTGCTACTGCAGTAGATGATGGTGCAGCATAATCAAAGAGTGTTTCCATTATCTATCCCAGCCATTTTTAAGCTTATCAAAGAAAGTATTGCCTGTCTTGTTATTATATTCTTGCCATTCAGGAGAATTAACATCTTGCCTTCTTTCGATATAACTATCAGTATTCTCTGCATGTACTGGATTCATCATGAATGGATTCTGCTGTCCACCATGACCTCCTTGGAGACCAATGAAATTGCCTTCATCATCATAATATTCTTCATCACCAATATATCTTCCTTCATCCCATTTTTCGTCTGTAGTCGGTTGATGCGCAAGAGGCATAGATGCTGCTAATTTAGCATTGACACTATCAGCTGCATGAATTGATTCATTAGTTTCTAGTTGCTTCTGACGCCATCTTCGCAATGTTTCTTCATCCATATCATTAGGATTCTCAGGGTCTTGGTATCCGTAACCTTCAACTAAATATTCACTGCCAATGTTACCGTCATAGTAGTCATTATTACTAGATTGCACTAGCTGACCACTTTGATTATAGAACATGTGTTCAGACTGTCCCATAGCAGCGTCAACAGGCTCCCATCCATCATGACCTACGGAAGTCATATCGCTAGATATTCCTGAATATCCGCCACTGTTATCTTCGGAATTACCCATAGTAGTTACTGAGTTAATGTCTAGGATATTTTTACTAGCATCATAACCTGGTTGTATATTGTCAAATAATGTTTGTGCCATTTTAAAACCTCTCTCTTAAATTATCAAATAATGAAAATCTTTTCTTTGGCTGTTCCTCTTCTTCTATCCCGAAATATGCAGGAAAGAGCCTTTGAGCATC
>TARA_R110001599_G_scaffold2280_2_pt1 | contig 24679 bp, 22 predicted proteins | sample TARA_R110001599 | Tara Oceans TARA_R110001599 (sample SAMEA4398360) | marine metagenome | biome: Polar Biome; feature: [MES] marine water layer (ENVO:01000295) within the mesopelagic zone...; material: water (ENVO:00002006), including particulate matter (ENVO:01000060) such as......
CAGGTTGACATGGTTTTTAATTGGTCAATTAACCCCTTTGTGCGTTTTATTTTTTTCTTAGCTTAGGTTATGGAGGAATGGAGGATGTGGAGGATACTGAGGTATAAGGGAATTAGGTATGGTTGCTAAGAAGTATCAAAATCCTTCTGGTGGATTAAACGAAGCTGGTAGGCGTTACTTTAAAAACAAAGAGGGTGCTAATTTAAAGCCACCTCAGCCTCAAGGTGGCCCAAGGAAGCGTTCTTTCTGTGCGCGTATGAGTGGCGTTAAGGGGCCAATGAAAGATGAAAAGGGTCGGCCTACAAGAAAGGCTTTAGCATTAAGGAAGTGGAAGTGTTAAATGAGTTTATATAGGAACATTAACAAACGGAAGGCAGCAGGGACAAGTCGTTCTAAGGCAAAGTCAACTGTCAGTGACAAGGCTTATAAGAACATGAAAGCTGGCTTTCCCAAGAAGAAGAAGTCTAATGCCAAGCAGTCCTAATTACGTCCGCAATTACTCTATGAGTGGTGAGGGTAAGTATGACAAGTCACCTAAGAGGATGGCTGATAATCGTGCGCGTAAGAAGGCGCGTTCTTTGTTGGAAAGGGCTGGCAAGGCCAAGCGTGGTGATGGCAAGGACGTAGATCACAAAGACGGTAATCCTAGAAATAACAGTCCTAAGAATTTGCGTTCTGTTGGCAGGGCGGCTAATAGGTCAATTAGGCGCAACAAGAAAGCGGGGAAGGCATAATGGCAAGTCCTTTAAGTGCTACAAGAACAGCAAGTACCTCACAGATTACCGCAGCTAAATCTAGTATTACTCAAAAAGGTTCTGGTAATTATAAATCAAATCCTGTTTCCAGTTTTTTTACAACTTTAGTTTCAGATGTTAAACAGGGTTTTACTGGCCCAGAAGCTAGAAACTATGGGTCGGGTTACGAATATAAAACGCCTAGAGAAAAGCGTTATGATGCTCAAAGGGAAAATGAGGCTTATTATGCAAACTTAAATGATGATAAGCCAAGACGCGCTGCCCCTTCTCGCGCTGTACCTGTTTATGTTGCTAAGACTACAGAGCAGTTTTACAATGAGTTAAAAGTTGATTTTGGCCCCCTCCCCAGCCTAAGATCGGAAACAGCGTCATCATACTCAAAGCCTGTGTATAACGACATTGGCTTGATACAACGAGAGGGGGGCGAGGTTAGGTCGCTCTTTAACCCTTATGGATGATGACATTGGCTTAATGGTAAATGACATTCAGACTGCCTTTCCAATATTTAAAGGCATCACTGTTGCAGACATGAGAACGAATGATCTTTACAATGACGGGCGTAAGCTAGAGTTTTATCACCCAGAGGATAGTCCAACTGGCAATATGCACATTGAATTGTTTGACAATCAAATGCGTGGTCAAGAATTAAGGGACGCTTTTTTTGGCGAAATGTTGCACGCAGCCCCTTCTCTTTCTAAGCACTACAGCGAACAAAAAGAAATGTTAATGCAATCTATGACTTCTGCTCAAGAGCAAAGCCACAAAGAAGCATATGATCGGGCAAAGGATTTGCATGGTGAGCAGCGTCCTTATGAGAAGTGGTTTAAGTTTAGCCGCAGCGATGCTTTTATTCGTGGCTATGTAGCTAACCAATGGCCTGAGTATCAGTATACAGAGTTTCAGCGTAGGTTTATGAATCAAATGCTATTTGATTTAGAGGTAGAGCAATGAGTTTTATTAACACCCTTTCTCAGCCAGAGCGAGACACGCTTAGGCGAGTTGTTAAGTTAGCACATATGCAACATTTTCCTAATGAGTTTGTTACGAATTATGAAGCCGATAAGTTAATAGAAAGCATTGGCCCTGAGATTGCTGGTCGCATGATTAAGGTTGGCGTTGATAACGAAATAATGAGCAAGTAATGGTTGATTTTAAGTACAAGCCTGATGGGGAGATTATTAAATCCTTTATGAAGGATGATACTTTCTTTCGTGGTATACGTGGCCCTGTTGGTTCTGGCAAATCTGTGTGCTGTTGCGTTGAGGTTTTTCGTCGCGCCTTGCAGCAGGAAAAAGCCCCTGATGGAATACGCAAAAGCAGATGGGCCATTATTCGCAATACCAATCCACAGCTAAGAACAACCACAATTAAAACTTGGCTTGATTGGTTCCCAGAAGGTGAGTGGGGTAAGTTCAACTGGTCGGTTCCTTACACCCACAGAATTAAACGGGGTGACATTGACCTAGAGGTTATCTTCTTAGCTTTAGATAGACCCGAAGATGTTAAGAAACTTCTCTCTTTAGAGTTATCAGGTATATGGATTAATGAGGCTAGAGAAATTCCGAAGTCAATTATTGACGCTTGCACAATGCGCGTGGGTCGGTTTCCTTCTATGCGTGATGGTGGCCCTACGTGGAATGGCGTCATTGCCGACACTAATGCTCCCGAAGAAGATCATTGGTGGCCGATTATGGCTGGTGAAGTTCCAATCCCTGACCATATACCGCGTGAGCAAGCTAAAATGCTCGTTAAGCCTTCTAACTGGTCGTTCTATACGCAACCCGCTGGAATGGTTGCAGAGAAAAACGAAGAAGGGGAAATAGAGGGTTACATTCCTAATCCAGAAGCTGAGAATCTAAGTAACATGCTGCAAAGCTATTACCCTAATTTAGTGCAGGGTAAGACTAAAAGCTGGATTGATGTATATGTAATGAATCAATTAGGCCATATACAGGACGGCAAACCTGTGTATCCTATGTTTGCTATTGATGTTCATGTTGCCAAAGAGGAAATACCCATTGCTGCCGCTACGCCCGTTTATGTGGGTATTGATTTTGGTCTTACTCCTGCTGCTGTATTTGCTCAGAAAGTTAGAGGGCGGTGGCTGGTTCAGTCTGAAATAGTTGCTATTGATATGGGCATTGTGCGATTTGCCGAAGTGCTAAGGAATGAGTTATCAACCCGCTTCGCTGCTGCTGGTGAGGTTATTATCTATGGTGATCCTGCTGGTGACTTTAGAGCGCAGACAGATGAATCAACACCATTCCATATTCTTCGCGGTGCAGGGCTTCGTGCTTTTCCTGCGCCTTCTAATTCTGTTGACCTTCGCCTTGAGTCGGTTTCCTCCCAGCTGACAAAAATGGTGGAGGGCAAACCTGCGTTACTTGTAGATCGGCGGTGCGCCACTCTTATCAAAGGATTTGAGGGTGGATACTCCTACAAACGTATGGAAGTTTCGGGTGAGAGGTACGCCGATAAGCCCGATAAGAATATGTTTAGCCACGTACATGACGCAGCACAGTACCTTTTCTTAGGTGCTGGCGAAGGTCGCGCATTAATGAATAGTCAAAAGCCTATGCAACCAACTATCGCAAAACGGAATTTTGATGTGTTTAGTAAAACTGGTCGCAGTACGCGCCGAAAACAGAGCGTTTGGGCGCGACTTTAATTTGTGCATTGAATATATAAAGCCTTTGTGCATACAGGGAGCAAAGGAGATCCGAAATGTGTTTTAGTTCTAAGCCTGCCCCAGTATCAAGACCTGATCCTAAAGTTCAGGAAGATGCTAATAAAGCAGCAGCGCAAGCGCGCGTTGAAGCGGAAGCCGCAAAGCGCAAAGAAATTGAAAAATTAGCGCAATCTAAACGAGAAGATATTGACGAAGCACTTGATTCTCGCACAGCAAGAGACGGTGGCTCTGGCGGGGGTAAGGGGCGCAGATCGTTATTTACTTCTCAATCTGGTGGCGCGGGTTATTTAAGTAGGTTTGGTTAATGGATTACAACAACAACCCCATCGCTAATCAAAAGATAAAGCGATACGAAAAGGCAAAGTCGAAAAGAGATAATTGGGTTCCTTTATTTGAGGAATGTTATGAGTACGCTCTGCCAATGCGTGAATCTTTTTACTATGAAGAAGCTGGTCAGCGCAGGGATGATCGCATCTTTGATGAAACGGCTGTTGTTGGCGTTCAAGAATTTGCCAGTAGGTTGCAATCTGGCCTAGTTCCTAACTTTGCTAGATGGGCTGATTTAATGTCTGGTAGTGAAGTGCCAGAAGAAGAACGTGATCTTGTTAATAATGAGCTAGATAAAGTAACGGATTACGTTTTTGAAATCCTGCAAAACTCTAACTTCAGCCAAGAGGTTCATGAGTCGTTTATGGATTTAGCTGTTGGCACTGGCGTTCTTTGTGTTGAAGAAGGGGATGCAATTAATCCTGTTATTTTCACTGCAATTCCTTTGCCTCATGTGGTGTTAGATGCTGGCCCAAACGATGACATTGACCATGTTTTTAGGGAAAGAAAAAAAGTTCCTTTTGATTCCTTAATATATATGTTCCCAAAAGCAAAACTTGGCCCTGCCTTGCAAGAGCAAATGGGCAAGGATCGTGAAACAACCATTCTGGAAGTTGTTTGTAAAGACTACACTAGGCCAAATGAAGAATGTTACTATCATTATGTTCTGTGCTTAACGACTAAAACTATTGTCTATCAGCGCGAAATGAAGGGTCTTGGTTCTAATCCATTTGTTTGTTTCCGCTGGTCTAAGTGTGCTGGCGAAGTTTATGGGCGCGGCCCTTTGCTCAACGGATTATCTGCAATTAAAACTACTAACCTTACTATTGAGTTAATTCTTGAAAATGCTCAAATGTCTATTGCTGGTATTTATCAAGTTGATGACGATGGCGTAATTAACCCCGACACAATAAGTTTAGTGCCGGGTTCTATTATACCAAAAGCTATGGGCAGTTCTGGATTGCAGCCATTACCCGCTGCTGGCAACTTTGATGTTGCTCAACTTGTCCTTTCTGACATGCGCTTAAACATTAAACGCGCTTTGTATAATGATATGCTTGGTAATCCTGATAAAACCCCTGCATCTGCTACTGAGGTTGCGGAACGTATGGCTGATTTATCTCGGCGTATTGGTTCTGCATTTGGTAGATTGCAAGCTGAATTGGTACAGCCAGTATTACAGCGTGTAATTTACATACTTAAAAAGCAAGGACGCATAGAAATACCACAAGTAAATGGGCGCGAAGTAAAGGTGCGCTCGGTTTCTCCGCTTGCTCAAGCGCAGTCTAATCAAGATATAACTACTGTAGCTAGGTTTCTTGAGTTGGTGGCTGGAACCTTTGGGCCAGAAATGATGCAGATATTAATTGATAGTGAAGAAACTGCCGTTTACCTTGCTAAGAAATTTGGTGTTCCTGACAGCTTGATTCGTGATGAAGAAGAACGTAAAGCTATGACTGCAATGGCGCAGCAAATGGCACAGCAGCAGATGCAACAACAGCAACCGCAGCAAGGCCCACCACAGGAGCAAATGAGTGGCGAACAAATCCCCAATTAATCTTGGAATTGATGGAGTTCAAAGAAGTAAGGCTAATGACCAAAACATTAGCGTTACCGTTGCAGAGGTTTTTTCATCCCCTTCTGGCGAGGCTGTTCTAAACTACTTAAAATCTATTACTATAAATATGGTGCATGGCCCTGATGTTTCTACGGAAAGCCTTAGACACATTGAGGGCCAACGCTTTATTGTAGGATTAATAGAGCAAAGAATAGCACACGGTCACAGGAGCAAAAAATGAGCGACAGTTTAGTTTCCGAAGAAGCAACGGAAGAAGTTGCTGTAGAGTCTGAGATTAATACAGAATCAACAGGCGATCCTATTTTTGAAACAGATGAAAAAGTCGAAGGCGAAGAATTACTATTAGGTAAATACAAAACACCTGATGATTTAGCCAAGGCTTACAAGGAGCTTGAATCAAAACTTGGGGGTAAAGAAGATGACTTACGCTCTAAGCTAATGGAAGAAATAAAAGAGGAAGCATTTAAAGATCGGCCAGAATCTTCTGGCGATTACATTCTTCCAGATACAGTAGATTCAGAAACTGCCGTTGATAATGAGTTGCTTCAATGGTGGTCGGAACATGCTTTTGAAAATGGTTATGGGCAAGAAGAATTTACTAAGGGCATAGAAATGTATATGTCTGCTGTAGGAAACTCTGGCCCAAATCTTGATGATGAAGCTGCAAAGCTAGGAGAAAACTCTAGTGATCGAATTAACTCAGTTAATATGTTTGCTAATAAGTTCTTTCCTAAAGAGGCGTTTCCAGCAATAGAGCGCATGTGTGAAACTCATGAGGGCGTTCTTGCTTTAGAACATATTATGAGTTCATTAAAGGAAGATAACTTTTCTGGATCAACGGAACCTACTGCTGGAATTACCCAACAAGACTTAGAGGAAATGATGCGCGATGAACGCTACCATAACCCCGCAAAACAAGACAGGTATTTCATTGAAGAAGTCAGGAAGGGCTATCAGCAATTATATGGGTGATGTTGTTTTGCGCTCACATGGCCTTAGTTTAGTTAAGCTAAAGCCATGTCATATCTTTCCTTTCTTGCAAGATATGAGCATAGAAAACAAAAGAGAGTTTAGTGAGTTATATAAACTTGATCCTTTAGAATCATTACTGCGATGCCTTAATGACGATATGGTTTTTGCTGTAGTTAAGGGCGATAGGCCCTTAGCTATTACTGGAATAAACGAACACTCGCAAATGTGGGCCTTGTTTTCTAAGTATATGAAGCAGAATTGGATTAGATTTGCTAGGGCGTCACCTGATTTAATAGGTTTTTATCACTTATATCACGACCAAATAAGCTGTGATGTATGGACAGAAAGCGATATGATTGTTCAGTGGCTTGCTTATTTAGAGTTTGAACCAATTTTTATTAGCAAAGAAAGCAACGTATTGCATTTTGTGCGTTGCAATTTAGATAGCAACAATACTAACAGTCGCATATCACGGCCTGTCATGCACTGAGTAGCCCATTTGGATACCTACGTTGAAGTAAACAGACGGACACCCGTTAATGTTTTCTTTAATAAGGACTCTTGAAATGGCGAATACAATCGACACAGCCTTTATCAAGCAATTTAATGCAGAGGTACATTTAGCGTATCAGCGTATGGGTTCTAAACTCCGTAACACTGTGCGTTCTTCAACTGTATCTGCATCAACTGCTCGGTTTCAAAAAATCGGCACTGGCTCTGCCTCTACTAAATCGCGCAATGGTTCGGTAACACCGATGGAATTGGCTCACTCAAACGTAGAAGTTACCATGAATGACTTTTATGCTGCTGAGTACATCGACAAACTGGACGAGTTGAAAACCAATATCAACGAGCGTCAAGCTGTAGCTAAGTCTGCTGCTGCTGCTCTTGGTCGCAAAACTGATGAAATTATTGTTGCGGCTATGGATGCTGGTGCAAGTTCAACTCAGATTAACGACACTTCTGGCGCACTTGTCAAAGCTGATATGCTTACATTGTTTGAAACAATGGGCATTGCTGACATTCCAGAAGATGGTGAGCGTTATCTTGCAATGAATCCTAAAGGATTTGCTGATCTGTTTAACATAAACGAGTTTGCATCTTCTGACTATGTGGGTTCTCAAAATCTTCCTTTTGCTGGTGGCATGACCATGAAGGAATTTTTAGGCTTTAAGATTTTCTCGACTTCTGCGGTTAGTGGTGGCAAGAACTTTGCTTATCATACTTCTGCTATTGGTCTTGGTATTAACGCTGATGTTACTACTGAGGTTAATTATGTTGCCGAAAAAGTCTCTCACCTTGCAACTTCTATGATGTCTATGGGGGCTGTGGTTATTCAGTCCGAAGGCATCTATGAAGTTCTCGACAATAACTAAGGAGACTCATAATGGCTTATAGCGCAGCAGGGTTAATTCGGGTCGGGGGTGGCAGCGGTGCTGCACTCTGGATGTATCGAACAGCAGATGCGATTGCTACTATCAATACATCAGGTTACTTTAACGACGCAGCAAACATGCTTAACGTCCGTGACTTGATTATTGTGCAGGATACAAACGCGCCTACTACAAACTTTGTAACTGTTTTGTCGAATACTGGCTCTGTAGTGGATGTGTCTGATGGCACAGCCGTTGCCGAGACAGACGGCGATTAAAAGGAATGGGGGGCTTCGGCCCCCCAATCATTGAATGGTTGATATAGCTAATACCTCAATAAAGATTTGCTCAAGAGCGTCTTTGCTTATTGGGGGTAATCCGATTTCGTCTTTTACTGATGGTTCTTCTGAGGCTACAGTGGCAGGGGCGATGTATGAAGATATTGCAAGGGCGGCATTAACTAATTGCCGATGGAGGTTTTCAACTAATCAAGTCGAACTAAATAGATTATCAGCTTCCCCTACTGGTAGATTTGATTCCGCTTATCAATTGCCTTCTGACTTAATGTTATTAAATGCGGTTACCGTTAATGATTTTAACATTAAGTATGACACCTACGGCAGTAAAATTTATTGCGATGCTAGTGCAAATGATACTTTAGTAGCGGATTATGTTTTCCGCGCAGATGAATCAAATTGGCCTCCATACTTTGTTGTTGCTGTTGAATATACAATGGCGGCTGTTTTAGCTGTATCGGTTGCGCGTGATGCTCAATTGGCAAAGTTAATGGAAGAAAAAGCTACAATACAAATGATGCAAGCACGCCGTTTACACTCTCAATCACAAACTACTAAGAAACTAAACACTTCTAGGTTTATTGCTCAAAGGCGTAGTTAATGAGAAAGTTTAGAGTACCTATCAATAGCTTCCAATTTGGAGAGATAAGTCCATCTACAAGGTCAAGAATTGACACTCCAATCTATGCGGCATCTGCTGAACGACTAGAGAATGTTGTTGTAAAAGCAGAGGGTGCGGCTATGAAGCGTGCTGGCCTTAAAAACATTTATGATTTTGGGATTACTAGAAACACCGCAAAGACAATGCAAAGCAAATTGTTTCCGTTTATATTTTCTGATGATGAAAGATATATTGTTTCAGTTGAGGAAGCTAAAGTTCGCGTCTTTAGAATTATAAGCGAAACATCTGTTTCATTGTCCTCTACTGTTACAGCAGACGTTGATAGCAACGCTTTGCCATTTGATGATGATTACTTGCATCAATATACTTACGCTCAATCTGGCGATGTTATGTTTATTTGCCACCCTGCGTTTATGCCCAGAATGATTACTCGTACTGGTTTAGATTCTTTTGAAGTGCAAGTTTTTGCTTTTGATAAACGGTCAGATAACAAAGAAGTTTACCAACCATATTCTTCTTTTCATGGAACTGGTGTTACTCTTGATCCGTCCGCAGTAACGGGCAATGGTATTACTCTAACAACAAATGCAGATTATTGGGACACAACAGGCAATGTACTCGGTACTACATATCCTGATTCAAAACACGTTGGTGTGCGGGTAAGGTATGGCACTTCTGAAATACAAATTGTTTCTGTAAAAAGCCCTACTGAGGCTACTGCAAATGTTATTGATACGTTGGTTCAAAAGTTAGCAATATTAAATCCCTTTAGAACCATAACGGGTAGTGCAACAGTTGAGGTAACTAATCTTGGTCATGGTTATTCTGGCGGTGAATCAATAACTTTTAGCGATGCTTCTGCTACTGGGGGAATTAGTGCTGCGGATTTAAACGGCGCACGAACAGTAGGTAGTATCTTAGATGACAATACCTTTACGTTTACGGCGGGGGGTAGCGCAACGGAAGATGAAGATGGTGGCGGTTATGTAAAAGTATCAACTCATAACCCAAGCAGTAACTGGGACGAGCAAGCGTTTTCAGAAAAAAGAGGCTATCCTTCTGCAATTACCTTGCATGAAAACAGATTAGTTTTTGCTGGAACTTTAGCTGAACCAGATGCTTTATGGTTTAGCAAGTCGGCTCAGTTTTTTAACTTTGATGTTGGCGAGGGGGAAGATAACGATTCAATTAATTTAATTGCAGCTACTGGTGATGTTAATGAAATACGATACTTAGTTTCTGATAGAGATTTGCAAGTGTTTACCGCCTCAGCGGAACTTTATGTACCAACCTTTCTTAATCAAGCAATAACCCCAACAAATGCACAGATAAGAAAGCAAACTCCATTTGGCTGTGAGTTTGTCCAACCAACGCCTTTAGATGGCGCAACTGTATTTTTGCAAAACGGTGGCAAAGTTGTAAGAGAATATCTTTATACTGACTCTGAGGATGCTTATACTTCAACAGCAGTATCTACTATTGCGTCACATCTTATATCTTCCTTTAAGGATATATGCGTTGTAAATGGAGCGTTTAGTGAAGCTGAATCGTATAGTGTCTTTGTTAATGCGCTTGGTGAGTGTGCTGTGTTTGGGTCTAATCGCGCCGAGAAAAGGGCGGGATGGACAAGATTTACAACGCAAGGTTCTTTTGAATCTGTGGTTGCTATTGATGATCGTATGTTTGCTGCTGTTTGGTTTGATAATACTAACCTTCGTCTTTGCGAGTTTATTGTTGGTCACCACTTAGATAACAGTAAGACTTATACTATTTCAAATAAATCAACATCTGTCAGTGGTGATTTTGCAAATGGTGTAGTTGTTCATGTCATTGCCAAAACTGCATCAGGTCGTGAAGATTACTTAGGAACGCATACTGTTGCTGGTAACTCAGTAAGTCTTACCCAATACAATGAAACCTACGCTACCGCAGAAATTGGCTATAAGTTTACAGTTAATGTAACTACTAATCCTGTAGATGCTCAAGTAAAAACAGGGCCTGTAACTGGTGAGCCAAGAGGCATCGCTACTGTTGTAGCTGATTTTATAGAAACTAAATCCGCGTCAATGAATGGCATATCCTTAATAACTGACAGTGCAATAAGTGGTAAAAAAGAATTTAGGTTGCTAGGATATAGCCGTGATCCAAAGATTACGATAACCCAAAATGAACCTTTGCCATTTCAACTAAATGGTTTAACTGCGGAGTTAATTTTGTAATGCTTAATTTTATTGTTCCTGCGCTTGGTCTTTATCTATCTCATAAAAGCGCACAAGCGCAAAAAGCTGCGGGTCGTGAATCATTAGAGGAATCAAAGCGTCAGGCTTATGACATTCAAACCTCTCGCGTTATTAATCAAGCGCAAGCAAAAATAGAACAAAATCGGCGCAAAGAAGCACTCGATAGTGCCGAGAAATCAAACATAGCTTTGTTTAATAAATACTCTGATGCAAGTCGCAGTACATCGGTAAAAGCATTTATGGATGAAAACAAACGAAAGGGAGCCGTTGATATGGATATTATCGGAACGTCTGCCTTATTTACAGATGCAACATTAGCTGCAAACAAACGCACAACAATTAGTGAGGGTCATGCAAGATTGACTGCTGCTAACATTGGCGCATTTACTACAAGAGCCACAGGCATATATAGGTTTGCTGAAACATTTTCTTATAAACCTAGCGGGGAAACAGGTTAATGGTCGGCATAATAAAAGAAAAGTACGAAAGTAAACTAGGTCAAATTGGCGTTGCTCGTTTTAACAACTCAGCACAAATTACTGGTGATGCTATTCGTCAAGGTGCTGATAAGTTTAGCGATATTTTGTTTGATCGCGCTGCTCAAATTGCACAAAGAACTGGTGAGGAATTAGCTGCAAATGCACCAGAGAGTGAAATTTATGGGCTTGATGAAAATGGTCAGCGTTCTCCATTAAGGGCTTTAAAAGGCTTTAGCCTTGCTATGGGAGGCACAATTCAACGGGATGCTTATCGACGCCTAGCAACTAATAGATTTAGAAACTCTGTAGAAAATGATATGAAGCAAGCCTCTGCTCGTATTTCTATTGAGGTTATGGATAAAGCTGATCCTGTTGCAGAGTTTGACGCTAGGTTTGGCGATTACATTGCTGCCGTTGGCAATCAGGTAGATGATGAATTTAAAAGTTTTACTACTGATACTGGCTCTTTGTTTCTGTCTCAAAGGCGTTTAGTTTTATTAGAACAACAAAAGCAAAAACAAATTCGTGAAGCTAAAGCAGCACAAAAAGAGGCTTATGAGCAAAATCTTTTAGACGCTAGAGGTTTAGGTTATTCTGGGGCAGAGACTGAATTGCCACCTGTTATTGCATCTGATCAAACTGAGACTGATGTTACTGTTAGCTTGGCAACTGGTGACACTCAAACACAGGTTAATGAAACCCATAAAAAAAGTTTAAATAAAATTACCGTTGCGCCTGTTGATTCTTTGCTTGCAGCATATCCAGAGACAAGCAAAAAGCATAAAGCTATACGAGTAAGTTTTGCTCAAGGTCAAATTGAAAGGCATGTTGCTTCATTCGCTGGTAATAACGCTGATATAAGAAGTCATAATTTTAGAATTATATTAAACAGTGTTCGACCTGACGGTTCTTTAGATCAAACATTGTTAAATACAGTTTTATCAGAAGGTGAATCACAGAACGACATAGAGTTTGTAACAAGAATATTGGGCAGTTTTAAGAAGTTAACGCTTTCTGACTTAAACCAATTTCAAGTTGCAATTAATGATGAAGTCAAACTTGCTTCATCATCTGCTGCTTTTGCAGAAAAAGATCGAAGGGAAAAAGAATCAAATGTGATTGAAGGGCAGCAAGGAACTGCGGCAGGGCATGCAATTGCAATTGAGTCTTTTTTATCTGAAGGTGGATTTACACCTCAACAAATTACTAATTCAGAAAGTTCTATTGAGTTATTAAGCAATATGATTTCTCGCAGTGATAGAATAAAATATTATGCTACAAAAAATAATCCATCAGTCTCAGTGCAAGCGTCAACAGCTTACTCAAGTAATGTAAATGCTGCTTTAAGAGATTTTTTAACTAAGACTATTAGTACACAGCTATCTTCTGGTGAAAAAATTACTGATGAAAGTTTTAATAGTTTAGTAACTGCTTTAAATTCTGACCCTGCAACTATGAGAACAAAACTTCAAAATGCAGGAATAATTGATTTTTCAAATTTAGATAGCGATCAAAGTAAAATAATTGATAAAGCATTTAAGGTTTTGAACCCAACAGATAGTAGCTCACCTCTTGCAAAATTTATAAAATCAGTAAATGAGGCTCAAAAAAGTCAACGGGAAACTTTAGAAAAAGCACAAGACGCTTGGGGTACTAATTTTCTTAAAGATTTGGAAGATAATTTATCTGCTTTGTCAGATCAAATAGTTGTTCGAACAAATGCTTATGGGACGCCCCCTCAAACAGAATTTGCTCTTGGTGTTACAGCAGCAATGCGGGAAGCGCAGCAAAATTCTAATTTAAATGACCCAGAGTTTGCGGTAAAATTTAATCAAATTATACAAGACGCTCAAGACAATCATTTGCTTTATCGTACAATTAATTTTAACACAACTACGCAAGACAGCTTAAAGCACTTACTTTCTTTAGCAACTGATCCATCTACGATTCCTTCTGGCTTGCAAAGTAAGCTAGGATTAAATGATACAGGCATGAAAAATGTCCAAGATATTTTTCAAAGAGTTGGTAGTAAAAAATCGCTGGCATTAGTAAACAATTTATTAACTGCAAAAACAAAAGGCCAAACCGCTATTAATGCAGGGGTGGAAAGACTTTCTGTAGAAAGCACTCAAACTTTTAATAAAGTAATTATGTCTGCATTTAAATTTGATTTAATGGGCACTCAATCAATTCCTGAGTTAGACGCGCTGCAAGATCAATGGTCTGATAGTATGTCCTCTACCTTTAAGGGCAACATAGTTACTGGCATAGACGGTATGTCTACAGTAGTAGGTGAGGATCCTAATAAAAAAGCAGAATGGACTGCTATACAGTCTGTAGTTAAAAAAATGAAGCCCGAAGAAATTGCTAAAGTTGAATCTAATTTCTTAAAAGATGTTGCTCGTCGTAGGGTGGAAATTGTTTTAACTGCTATTGGAGTGTCAAGCAACTACAGCCAAGACTCTATTGAATTACTTAATTCAGTACAGGCTTACATGGCAAATCCTTCTAATATATTAGGGCAGGATTTAAGTAAAGTAGCAGGGTTAAAACAGCAAATTGATTTAGCAATTAATCAAAGAACTTTTAATTCTACGGATGATTACAATAAATTTGTATTAGATATGGCTAATTCGTTTACAAGAATGGGCCAGTTATTTGAGCAAAAACGTAAAGCAAATGCTCAAGCTGTTAAGGTAACATCAGTTCTTGATCCAAAGGTAGCTTATGTAGGAACTAATAAACAAGCTGCTGCAATTGCTCATGAGCAATTTTTTACAAAAAATCCTCGCCCTGATGATTTCTTTTTAAATATAGAAAATTACTTGAATGATGATGAAAGCCCTTTTCACGAAGCGGCTAAAGCATATTTTACAAATAGAGGCGAATGGGTTGATCCTGCTATCTTCCAAAGTTTAAGAACTATGTTCCAATCAGATGATAGCATGACTGATGAAACACTAAGAAAAAATTTAAAACTTGCTGACAATTATTTATTTTCATTAAATGAAAGGGGCGCAGCCGTTCTTTCCCCTGCTATCCAGCGCGATCAGCCGCAAGAAATAAGCGCACACCAAATTGGTGTCTTTATGGAATTGCGTTCTATGGCTCAAACAGGAGCTAAAATAGATGAAATGCTTGCTTTTGCTAAATTGCACAGATCAGACTCTACGGCTACAGCAGAAGAAAGGCGTAATAAGCGAGAAGAATTTTATGGCGATAAAAATCCTGTTAGATATTTAACTGATCTATTAGGAGAGAATTACACTGACGCAACGCCAGAAGCGCAAGACGCTCTTGAGGCTTACTTTGATGCGTTTATGACTTTAAAAACTGATAGCAAATCTGCTGATGTTCAGCTTGAGTCTATAGCTGAAACTTCTATTAAAGAGGATAATGCGGTAGTTGCTCATGCTTTAAACGCAAGAGGAAAAAATCGGCACCCTATTACTCTAAGTGACTTTGGTGGAGACGTTGAGGCAACCGCCGTTGTTAGATTGCTTATGAGTAAAGTTTATGAGCACGGTACTTTTACTCAAGCTGAATTGCAAAATCCTAGTTCTGCAAATTTTATTTTGCCACTACATGATCAGAGCACTGTTCCAGAAGAACAAAGTTTAGCGCAGTATTTTGTTAATACCGCAGGAACTGCTTTCAATATTTTGTCTATGGGTTCGGCTAAAAGATCAGAATTAGTTAGAGACGCATTTATTGATGGTGGCCCTACGGGGGATATAAATGACGCAATGGCTATTACTTCAAGTAGTACAAGTTTTTCTGAACGACAAGCAATTGAAGGCGATCAAAACAGAAGGGCCTTTTATGTTGTAATGACGGGTAGCCCACATTCTAAAGATGTTACTGCTACTCTTTATGTATCAACAGGTGATGGAACTTCTTTACAGGCAGTTAAAACCAGCGATAATATTCCAATTTCTGTTTCATCGTCGGATGCTAAAGACAGCAGATATATAAATGGCTTTGTTCAAAATCGTCGGACTATAATTGATGATGCAAAAGAGGCTGAACGACAAGCAGAAATTGCACAAGAAGAAGAAAATGAACTTGCGTTAAAAGAAATGGCAAGAAATGACCATGCTATAATGGCGTCTACTATAAATACAGAATTAAAAATTGTTCAGAAAACAGCTGATGAATACGCTACAATGTTAGACTTTGCTAGAACGACTAATTCAAATGATTTTATAAACGACATTAAAGCATTTGAAGCTAAACTGCCTACTAACTTAATTCCTTTGTATAGAGAAAATGCTGCTTATCAAATTGAAGAACGCGACAATGCAAGAATAAATGTTGGCGTTGATTCTGTGGTTGATATTGTAATGGGTAGATTGGACGCTGATCTTCCAACTACTTCTGTAGATGCTGATTATATAATGAGTGTTATTAATAATAGCTCCCCCTCTTTAACTCCTGCTGTTAAAGATAAAATTGTAAACAAATCTCTAAAAGAATTAAATCCACAGATTAAGTTAATAAATCAACAGGCTGATAGAATGTCAGTCGCTAAAGAAGTAATTAAACTTGCAACTGAGTTAAATGAATCATCAGATTTATCTAAGCATTATGGCGTAAATGTTGAAACATTAATGGCAGCTTACAAAAAAGCAACTGGAAAAACTATTGATAAAAGCGTTGCCCTTCTTGCCCTTGCAAAAGAAAAGTTCCAGTTTGAAAAACCAAACCCTGCCCAAGATAATTTAGAATCTTGGCTTGCCCGATCTGCACAGCTTGGAGAGTTTATATCTGGTACTGTTGATGGTGAGCCTACAGAGATACCAGAGGCAGATTCTATTAGACGGCTTGCAATTTATGTTGATAAACGCAGTGAGTTTTTAAACGGCAAGCTACATTCTGACGATGTTAAGCAAGTGTTTGATTTGTATAAAGAAGAAAATCCTGACACTAAACTGCGTTATACTGATGTGTTTAAAGTATTGCAGGACTATCAGTTTGAAAAAAGAATACCTATGGCGGCACCAGAAGTTGAAGGGTTTGAAAAGTTTAAAATTAACTGGATGAACTTAGGCGCTACCAAAGGTGATTTAACAACTTTTTATAAAGGGCCAGATGGTTTTTACACTGTTGAATCAAATATAAACAATGAGCCAGAATTAACAAAAGTTGATGCTGTTTATCAAAAAGGCATTGCTCGTCAATACGATGATCTTAAAAACACTACATCTAGGGTTAAGCCAGAAGATAAGTTTAATTTCAAAGGACAGCCAAACGAATTTACAATGAAAGTTGTAGGCGGTTACAACAAGGTAAGTGACTTTAGAGAAGGCCGCGAAGGTGAGTATTATTACAATGATCCATCAAAGAAGAACTTTGGCAAACTGGTAAAAGACAAAAGAACTCTCTCTATGATTAAAAGGTTTAGGAATAGATAATGGGTACTGTTCAATTAAGCGATTTACCTTTTGGCCCAACTAAACCTTATGAACCAGAAATTAGTGCCATTGATCAGATATTAGGTTATCAACCTTTTTCCCCTGTAATGGAAACAATAGATGATTTAAGCATTAAGCCGCATCAATTGCCTTACACAATTCAAGTTAGTGAGGGTATTGATCGTGGCGCAACTGTAAATGCTATGCGCTTGGCTGCTGATACGCATACTAATTATGTTGATTTATTGCAGGGTGCTTTTACTCCTTGGACTCCTGACGAAACATTTAATCCAGCTACAATAATGAAAGAAAGAGGTGACGAAGAACACAGTCTTTCGTTGCTTCATGCTGTTAACCAAGAGAATTATGACTTTCTTCTTAATGCTTCAATGAGGGATCATTCAAGAGCAAGAAATTGGCAACAATCTAGTTGGTCTGCGGCATTAATATCTTTGCCCTTTGATGTTACAAATATAATTCCCGGCGTTTTGGCTTTTAAAAGCGTTGGCACTGCTGCTAAAGTTACTAATGCTGCGCTTACGGGTGCTGCTTTTGCAAGCGCAGAAGAAATAACTAGATCAATGAGCGATATTAATTTTAGCGTTGAAAGAGCGCAGATGAATATTGCCGCATCTACTGCTTTTAGTGCTTTGCTTGGTGGAACCATTGATGTTTCTATAAGAGGCTATAATAATTTTGTAGTTGATTCGCATAGAAACTTTAGAGCGCGTAGTCGTGAGATTGATTTACAAGCACAGTTACAGCGTAGGCAAGGTGACTTTGTTGTTCGGCAAAGAGCAAGTAGGCCACTAGGTTATTTAGAAGATTGGGATTTAGAAGTTGCTTTGACTCAAATTGAATCAAGTATTCATGGTCTTACAGTTGGCGTTGAGCGTTTAAAAGAAAAGCAAGATGCTGGAACAATTACAACTCCCGAAATAAGAGAGTTAAATAATAAATCTGGCAAATTAACAGATCGTCACTTAGAGCATACTAAGCATATGCAAGAATTAACTGACCGTAGAATTGATCTTGCTACGACTGATGGCGTTCTTGACGCTAGAAAGTTAGCTGCGGGTTATAAATGGAATCCTATTCGTAGCCCATATAAAAGTATTATGATGCTTGATCCTATAAAAGATGCTGCTGGCAATCTTAAATGGTCTGGTTTGAATATGTTAAAGGACGCTGTTGCAAAAATAGGTGGCGATCATGGTACTTTAACACATGGCAATCAAATGGGCATACCGTCAAATAGAAGTATTGATATTTCTATTGCATCTGAGCGTAGGCATTGGGCTAGGGTAAATAAAGCAACAGAAGAAGCATACGCAGAGCATACAGATACTAGGAAGATAAATTTATTTGGCCTCAATCCATCAAGTATGTGGCGAAGCATTACTGGTAGCGGTGAAACATTAAAGTCATTTAGAACTGAGGCTAATCGAAAACGCATTTTTCAAGAAGAAGCGTCATCACCCGCTGAATTAAAAGTTATGCAAGCGCAGCAGAATTACTATCAATCTTGGGGTGATCGTATTGAAGCCAATCATCACATGGGAAACCAAAATAGATTAGCTCAAGGCGTAGCTGTTTACGAAAGAGATTTGTTAGAGATAGAAGCGCAGCTAAGAAAGAGACTGTCTGCCGAGGTAGAGGCTCACTATAAGCGTAGACAAGTTGAGGTTACTGAGGAATTAAATAAGACACGTTCTGCGCTTGCTGTTGTTCAAAGTGGTAGAATTAAAGGCCAAGTTGACGAACCATTCTTTAATAGGATTTGGGATTCGGATGCTATTCGCAATAATTTAGACGCATTTAAAGCTATTATACGCAGTCATTTTATACGCAATCCTTCGGTAGCACGTTATAATCCACAAACCAAACTTCATGAGCGAAAGACTCTTAGTATTTTTCAAGGGCGAGATTTAGATGATGCTGTAGATGATGTTGTTGAATCAATACTTAACGATAAAGATCCTTTTGAAACAGATATTATGCAATCTCTTTCTGACAGCAATAGATTAGCTCACAGAATGATTGATATACCTAACAAAGATGTTTTTAATTTTATTATGCACGACCCTCTTGCTGCAATGCAAAACTATAGTGAGCGCGTGGCTGGTAAATATCATTGGAGTCAATCATTTGAAGGCAGGACACCTAAGGGTGTGTGGCAAAACATTGAAGATCAACTAATTAAAGATGGTTATAGTAAAAGATGGATTGATAAGGCGCGTCTTAACTTTAATGTTCTTGAGGGCAGGGTAATGAGTACACCCTTAGCAAGCCCAGAGCGTTGGGATCAGCTTGCGGCCCAAAGACTTAAAGAGTTTACTTCATTAAATTATCTTAGCACTTCTGGCATTGCTTCTATTCCTGATTTTGGTCGAACACTTATGGAACACGAAACGCGAGACGTTTTCTTAGGTATGTTTCGTATGTTTACAGACAGAGAATTTAGGGATGTTATGAGGGCTGTTCGCACTGAAATAGGCGAAGGCTTAGATATTATTATGGGTGCGGCACATCATAGATTAGATGCTGGCCTGACGCGCAATGTTGATACTGCGGGTTTGTGGAATCAAACTCGTCAAGCTGGACACATTATGAATGGGTTAGGCCCGATTACTGAGTTCTTTAAAACATTTGAGGGTGCAATGAGGATGCACACTCTTATTACTTATGCTCGTCGGCACAATGATGGGACTGCGTCTAAGTATGAATCTGATTACATGGCTCGTTATGGATTTACGATAGACGATATGAAGGAAATTGCTAACACGGCTCCTTATAAACTTATGAAAGGCGGCAAAAATCGTAAGAATGGTTTTTATCTAGCCAACATACATGATTGGGAGGCCGCTGGTGTAAGCAAGAATGTTATCAGGAAGTATAGAGAGGCTGTAAGTAGCGGCGTTCTTAATACTATTGTGTCTGCAACCCCTGCTGATCGTCCTATTATGAGCGATGGCACTGTATTTATACCAATTCATGTTGCTCAAAAACTTCCGTGGGGCAAAAAGTTAAAAGAAGATGAGCGTAATAAAGGGTATGTAAGAATTGAGTCAGGGGCTATGACTCTGCCTTTCCAGTTTTATTCTTTTATGTTTGCATCCATGAACAAAGTAACGGCTGCTTATGCGACAGGTCATGTAAAGAATAGAGTAACTGGTGCGGTAGCTGCTATGGGGCTAGGCTACATTTCTATTATGCTTAAAACACCAGATTACATTTGGGATCAAATGTCTGAGAGAGATAGGTTTGCTAGGGCATTTGATTACAGTGGCCTTGCTTCCCTTCATAGTTCTTTAGTTTATGACTCAATGCAAACTCAGTTAGCGGCTGGTGGCGATCCTTTCTTTGGCAAATTTGTATCTCCTAAATTTGATCAAGAGGCTAACATGGCAGATTTTGCAACAAGTATAGCTGGTGCGGGTTCTTCTACGCTGCTTGATGGCTATCGTGGATTTGCTGAATTGTTTGATGGGGATGCTTTAAAGGGCGCAGCTATGCTTGGTAATACATTGCCGCTTACTGGCACTTTACCTGTTAAAATTTTTACTGACGAAATTGCTGACGTTTTGGGTGGCGGTTATAGGGGTGGTAGAAACTAATTGTGCGTTGAGTTTTTTAATAATTAGTTAGAAACATCTAAAAAAGAGGTGCCTTATGACCATTGATGTATCAGACAATGACCCACGGATTAGTTACACAGCTAATTCTAACGGAGCGCAAACTGTTTTTGCAGTTCCGTTTGAGTTCTTTGATAACAGTGATTTAAAGGTTTACGTTTCTGGCGTTTTAAAATCTGAGGGTACTGATTCTGCTAACTATGGCGTAAGCGGGGGTGCTGGCTCTACTGGCACAGTTACTTTTGTCAGTGGTGTAACTGCAAGTGCAACTGTGGTTCTTACGCGAAGCATTACTATTGAGCGTGTTACTGACTTTACTGCTGGTGCTGATATAAACAGGGCCGCGTTAAACACTCAGCTAGATACATTAACTGCTATTGCTGCTGATTTAAAAGGAACAAATGATAGATCACTTAGTCTTTTAGATTATGATGATTCTGTTTCTATGTCTTTGCCAAGCAAATCTGCTAGGCTTGGAAAACTTTTAGGATTCAATTCGTCTACTGGCGCACCTGAGCCTAGAGATTCTGGCGTTAGTTCCAGCACTGTATCAAGCGTAACTGCATTAGGTACGGGAGTTAATCCCACTGTTTCTGTAACTTACACGGCGAGTAGTGGTAACATTGATTTTGCTTTTGGTTTACCTACTGGCCCTACGGGTGCTGCGGGATCAAACGGAATCTTTAGTGCAATAGCTTCTCAATCGGAAGCAGAGGCAGGAACAGACCAGACAAAAGGTATGAACTCACTTCGCGTTAAGCAAGCGATTACATTTAATGCGGGGGCTGTTTCCAATGCTGCGTTTTATGGATTCAAAACAACTGGCTCTAAATTGCAAGTAGATCAAACAAGTTCGGGTGGCTCTGAGACTTTCATTGACAGTGATTACGAGGAAACAATCCTTAATGCTCAAGGCTTAACATTTGTAATCAACACATCAGGTCACTTGCTGCTGACCACACCATAGGAGAATATCAATGGCTACTATTGATGTAGGAAAAATTAAATTTACTTGGAAGGGTGCTTATTCTTCAAGTACGTCATATGAAGCTGACGATGTTGTTAGCTATCAGGGAACGTCTTGGGTTTATGTAAACTCTACTGCTGCGTCTGGTCAAACTCCCGCTGATAATGCTTATTGGGATATTATGGCAGACGGTACTAATCCAATGACTACTGCTGGTGATATTATTATTGGTGGCGGTAGTGGTGCGGGTACTAGATTAGCTATTGGTGGTGAGGGTACAGTTTTAAAAGCTGAATCTGGTACGCCTACTTGGGGAACAACAAGTGGCCTTGAAGGATTAAAGCCTTTAGGTAGCAATATACCTTTGTTTGCTCACACTACAGATTCTGATGTAACGGTTAAGTGGCCTTGGCTTGCTAGATATAGCGGCAAGTCTGGTGCTAGTGCTGATTACATTCCTTATGATGGTTTGCCAAATACTAGCTGTAGTCCAATTAAAAGAAACAAGCGTTACTCTAGAAATGTAACTACTGGTGACGTTCTTCATTACATTAACTTGAACTATGAGATTGTTCACAGAGGTAGTTCCTATCAGGGTGGCACTGGTGGAACGCCTGATCAAATTAATGCTTACACCAGCTTGCTTGCGCCTATCTCAACTGAGTTTGGAGGCATGTCCGCTGGTGAGTATTTTGTACGCACTTGGATGCGGTACAAATCTCAATGGGCTTTGACTAACAAAGGAAATGTTTGGGTCTGGGGTGAGAATGGTTATGGTCAACTAGGTTTAGGGGATACGGTTGATAGAAACCAATGGGTTCGCAATCCTTATCTTGGGCCTACCGCTACCAACAATAGTTTAACTTGTGAGGTTGCTACTATTTGCACCTGTGGCAATGAGACTGATACCTCTAGTGACAACATGAATACCTTTGCAATCTTACATGATGGTCGCGTACTGGCTTGGGGTAATAACTCTACTGGATCGTTAGGTTTAGGTGACTCTGATGTTACAACTATACCTGAGTTAATAAGTAGTTTGTCCGCTGTTGATGTTATTAGTATTGAGGGTGGGTTAGATGCGACTTACTTCTTAGATAGCACTGGCGATATGTGGCATACTGGGGCTGATCAAAACGGCTTGGGTAAGGGTTCAGCTAGAACAACGCCTGTTGTAATGACAGGAGTATCTGGTGTTGTTCAGTTTGCTTCTCACTTTAGTACAAGTTATTGCAGCGTGATTGCAACACAGGCTGATGGAACAAGTTACGCTATTGGTTACAATGGCTATGGTCAACTTGGTGTAGGTGATACTACTAACCGCGCAGCTTGGACGCAAACAGGTGGCTCTCTTAGATTCTGCTCTGTGTATTTTGATGGCACTGACAGCACTACATCTGCACACGCACTAAGTGGCATTCCAGGCGATCAGTTTGATACGACTAACGGTAGCACTTTGTACGGCTGTGGTCACAACGGTTCTGGCAGCTTGGCTCAAGGCAATACAACAAACAGTAGCGCATGGGTTCAACCATCTACAGTTGTTTGGGGTACAAGCTACTTCAAAAATGTTACTACTGCTGACGGTGCGACTGCTTCATCTAGCAATCTTACTTTCCCGCGAACTAACATTAAGTATATATTCCCTACTCCATCAGCAGAAGGTTACAACTTACTAACTGCGGTTGATAACCAAGGCCGCATGTGGATCATGGGTTATCGTCATTTAGATTATGGATACCGAGACACAACAGGAACAACTACTGTTAATCTAGCTTATCCATATCCTAATCCTTGGAACCATAGTCTTTCATCGGGCGAATGGTATAATGGTAAGACGCAAGTAACCATTGAAGATTATTATTTTGAATCTAGTCATAGCACTAGCTTGTATAGCAACCAATGGGTGCGAACTTCAGATGGTAATCTATGGTTTATGGGCGATCAAGTTTCCGCTATTGGTGGTGGCGGCGGCATCACTGGACACAGAGTTCATTGGGTTAGGGTAGGAGTGTAGACTATGACTATAAAACTATATCATTGGGATGTTTCTCAAAAGGATGTTCTTGCAAATCCTTCTAAATTTTCTGGGGCTTATAAGATAAAGTGGCACGTTCATGGTTATGTGTCTATGACTGTAGAGTTTGCTGCTTTGTTTAATAGTCTTAACAATAACGTACTTACTAAATCAAATGCTGATGGTGTAGCTGCTGTTAAGGCTGCATGTAAACCAGACTTAGACAGGCAAAAGGTAGCCGCAATTCGTAAAGAGTATAGTGTTGATGACGAGTTCTTTGCTTTAAGAACTAACAACACTACAGTTAAAAACCGTATCGCGGCAATCATTTCTGATATTGAGACTGAGCGCGATAGCTGGCTAGATGTTTCATAAACCATGGAGATTGAAGATCGTGTCTCAGCTTTAGAAAAGGATGTAGTTGCTTTGCAAACTGAGGTGCGGATACAATTCAAAGAGGTCTTTACGCGCATCAAGCGATTAGAGGCCGTGTTGATTGCCACCTCTGGCGCAACAATTATTATGCTGCTTACTATTTTAAGTAGGATGGGGTGAGCATGTGGTTCATGTTTTTGTCCTTGTTCTTTATCTCGGCATGGGATCAGAGCGCGTCCCTATAAAGTCTGAACTTTATTTTAGGCGAGTAGATGTTTGTAACTGGTATGCCCAAGAGTTAGTTCGTCGTTTCGGATACCCACAATCCAATGACTATGGCACTGCTTACTGTATTCCTCAGAAGGTAAATCCAAATGAGGTAACAGTTTATGATTGATCCTGTTACTGCTTTTGCTGCTGCTAATGTAGCATTTAAAAGTATTAAGACTCTTGTTGGTGCTGGTCGTGAGCTAGAGGATGTAAGCAAACAGCTTGGTTCTTGGTACTCTGCTGTTGCTGACATATCTAAAGCTGAGTCTCAGCGCAAGAAACCTACTCTCTTAGAGAAACATTCTCACAGCGGTGACATTGAACAGGAAGCAATGGACATTGTTATCCGCAAAAAGACTCTACTTGAACGGGAAAAAGAAATTAAGTTTATGCTTAATATGCGATTCGGCCCATCAACCTATGACGATATGTTGCAAATGCGTAGACAAATTCGTAAAGAAAGAGAAGAAACTGTGTATGCTGCGATGGAAGCTAAGAGACAAATAGCTAACAACTCTGCTATAGCTGGATTGTCTTTAGGTATAATTGGTTTGCTTGGTGGTGGAATTTATTTATTAATGTCTGTCATGTAAAGGAGTTAGCAATGACTATAGTTTTTACCAAGTTACTAGAGTACAAAATCTTGCCGCGCTTTATGATGTTTACTAT
>TARA_R110001599_G_scaffold26390_11_pt1 | contig 24653 bp, 21 predicted proteins | sample TARA_R110001599 | Tara Oceans TARA_R110001599 (sample SAMEA4398360) | marine metagenome | biome: Polar Biome; feature: [MES] marine water layer (ENVO:01000295) within the mesopelagic zone...; material: water (ENVO:00002006), including particulate matter (ENVO:01000060) such...
TGCCGTTCGAACGATCTCACCAAAACCAATCCGCCGCGAAAACAAGGCGCTGGCTACCAGCACCAGCGCACCAATCGCAAAAACAAAATTTATATTTTGATCTTCGGTCAACGGTCAGAATTCTTTCATATAGCCATCATAAGCGGGCCGGACATGTTCCGGCAATATGCATATAAGATGGTTATAGTCCATTGAGTTGTCCATATGCGTCAGCAAGCTCAATTCTGGTTCTATTTCATCGACGAAAGCCAGAGTCATGTCCAGATGGGCATGCGTAGGATGCGGCTTGTCGCGCAAGGCGTCGACCACAAACAGATCACAATTGCGATAGAGATCCTGCATTTCCGTCGTCACATCACCAAAATCAGTGGCGTAACAAATGGATTTTCCCTGATGCTCGAACCGCAGGCCCGCCGAAGTGATGCCACCATGTGGCTGATCAACATAGCGCACGGCAATATCTCCGATTTCCACTGCGCCTTCGAGCGCGTTTCCTTGGCAAATCGAGGGATAATGGTCATGGCCCTTGAAGGCATAGGCAAAGCGCCGCTTCAGGCTCTCGAGCGCAAATGGACGGGCGTAACCGGGGATCGGCTTTCGGGTTCGCTGAAAAACCGCCCGCAAATCATCAATTCCGTGACAATGATCGGCATGATCATGGGTCCAGATCACCGCGTCGATCCGGTCTATCCCGTTGTCCAGAAACTGGTTGCGCAAATCGGGGGATGTATCGACCAATATCCGGGTGGTGGGACTTTCAACCAAAATTGAAACCCGGCTTCTGCGGTTTTTCGGTTCATTGGCGTCGCAGCTACCCCAGTCATTTCCAATACGGGGGACGCCCGACGACGTCCCTGATCCCAATATTGTAAGCTTCAAAGCCACATTCAGGGCCGCGCCTTGGTGAATAGCTGGTAGAAATTCCGGCCGGTTGTTTCACAAAGATCAGTGTAATCCTCGCCGCGGAGTTCAGCGAGATAGCGAGCCGTATCGGCGACGAAGGCCGGCTCACCGGTCTTTCCCCGATGCGGCACCGGAGCAAGGAACGGTGCGTCGGTTTCAACCAACAAGCGGTCTGCCGGCAGTTTCGCAGCCGTTTCCTTCAGGTCCTTGGCATTTTTGAAAGTGACGATACCCGAGATCGAAATATAGAAACCGAGCGCCAGCGCTTTCTGGGCGAATTCCTCACTCGCCGTGAAACAGTGGATGACACCGGAATAGGCGCCCTGCTCCATTTCTTCAGCCATGATCGCGGCAGTATCAGCCTCTGCATCGCGGGTGTGTACGATGATCGGGAGGCCCGTCTCGCGCGCAGCATGAATATGGGTCCGGAAACTCTGGCGCTGACGCTCCCGGTCGCTGTGATCGTAATAATAATCGAGCCCGGTCTCGCCGATCGCGATCACCCGGGGGTGAGCCGCTTCTCCGACAAGCTTGGCAAGGTCGACATCGGGATGGGAATCGGCCTCGTGCGGATGAATTCCGATACTCGACCAGACATCTTTTTCCCGCTCGGCTGTCGCTACAATATCCCGCCATTCGCTTTCACGGGTGGATATGTTCAGCATGGCGGTTACGCCGCTTTGGCGAGCGCGTTCCAGCACAGCCGGCTGCTCCTCGACCAGGCCCTTGTAGTTCAGGTGGCAGTGGCTATCGACCAGCATATCAGGCACCTGCTTCGTCTTTTAATAGCTCGAGGCGCGGGAAGACCCCCTCGGGCGCCGGTAACGCCAAGCCGGCTTCGATCGTCTCACCCAGATGCTCGAAATCTCGGGCGTCCGCTGTTTGGCCAAGCAGGTCGAGCATCTTGTCGCAGCTTTCCGGCATGGCCCAGCGGAGCATGATGGCCAGCCGCCGGATAGCCTCTGCCGTATAATATAAGACGGTGTCGGCTCTTGCGGGATCGGTCTTGCGCAACGCCCAAGGTGCCTGATCGGCAAAATATGTGTTGGTGGCGCTGAGCCGCTCGCGAATAATATCAATCGCCTGGTCAATCTTGAACAGGCCGCCGGTCATTGCCGCTTTTACATCATCATGACACTGATCCAGATCCAGCAACAATTGCTTTTCGCTCTCGGTCGGCTCACCTGCGGCAGGAACCTTGCCTTCCCAATTTTTCGCAATCATCGACAGGCTGCGTTGCGCCAGATTGCCAAAATTATTGGCAAGATCGGCGTTTGTCTTGGTCACGATCGCGTCTGCAGAATAGGTCCCGTCCTTTCCAAACACGACATCCGCAAGCAGAAAATAGCGCAGCTGATCGACACCGAAACGCTGTGCCAATTCCATCGGGTCAACGACATTGCCGACCGATTTCGACATTTTTTCACCGCGGTTGAGGAGAAAGCCGTGGCCGAAAACCTGTTTTGGTAACGGCAGACCGGCGCTCATCAGAAAGGCGGGCCAGTAAACGGCGTGAAACCGGACTATATCCTTGCCGATAAGATGCAAATCTGCCGGCCAATATTTGGCGAACAGGCCTTCTTTATCCGGATAACCGACGCCGGTCATATAGGTTGTGAGGGCATCAACCCAGACATACATTACATGGCCGGGCGATCCTGGCACCGGGACACCCCAGTCGAAACTGGTCCGTGACACGCTGAGATCTCTCAGACCGCCTTCGACGAAGCGCATGACTTCATTGCGGCGGCTTTCGGGCTGGATGAATTCGGGGTGCTCTTGGTAGAGCTTGAGCAATTTGTCCTGATATTTCGAAAGTTTGAAGAACCAGGTTTCTTCAGCGGTCCATTCGACCGGCGTACCCTGGGGAGAGAGTTTTTCGCCCCCCTCGCCTGTTTCAAGCTCGTCTTCGGCGTAAAAGGCTTCATCGCGGACCGAATACCAGCCCTCGTAGCGGTCGAGATAAAGGTCTCCATTGGCCTCCATCGCTTTCCACAAAGCCTTGCTGGCTTCGTGATGGGCAGCTTCACTCGTTCTCCGAAATCCATCATGCCGAATATTAAGAGTATCGCACATCTCAATGAAATAAGATGACATTTCATCCGCGAGACTGATGGTTTCCCGACCAGCATCGCGGGCTGTCTGAACCATCTTCAGCCCATGCTCATCGGTTCCGGTAATCAAGCGGACATCGCGGCCACTCAACCGGTAATAGCGGGCAATGGCATCGGCGCAGATCGCCTCATAGGCATGACCAATGTGGGGGCGACCGTTGGGATAGCTGATCGCGGTGGTGATATAAAAAGGTTCTGACATGGCGATCTCTCTTGATGGATTGGCTGCGCTTGTAAACAGCCAAAATCTCTATTTTACTTGGCCAGTGGACGCCAGGTCCCCCATCAGGCCGCCCAACCGGAAAACCACCGCCTGATTATCGAGGGCCTTGGGAATCGCTGCTGTGGCCAAGTCGCTGGCTTCCCGCCATTTTTCAATCGTTTCCAGCGAACGGGGCAGCCCGGACGATTTGATGTGCTCCGCGATGAGACTGGGCGTGCGTTCGAGAAATGCGCGATATCGCGGCGTTGCTGCCTTCAACGACAGTTTGCGCGCCAATTCGCTTTTCAGTCGGTTATCCCTGTCCCCTGTCTTGATGATCTCGCGCGCCATGCTTTCCAGTTCGGCGAGACCAACCTCGCTATATTGAAGCGCGCGGCCCGGTGACCCTTCACCAGCCACGACAAGCGTTTCAATCTGCGCGTCGTTCAAGTTTGGCGATGCTTTCTTCAGCAGGATTCGCATTTCATCATCGGCGAGCGGGTCGAAGCGGAGCATTTGGCACCGCGAACGGATCGTGGGCAATAGCCGGTCCGGCATATGACTGATCAGAAAGAAGATCGTTTTTTTCGGTGGTTCTTCAAGATTCTTCAAAATGGCATTGGCACCGCCTCGTTCCAGATCATCGGCGGCGTCGATGACGACGACCCGATATTCGGAAATGGAGGCCTGATTTTGGAAGAGAGGCTGCAAGGCACGTATCTGATCGACTTTTATATTGCGGGCCAGATCGTGCTCTTCCAGCGAATCAAGGCCATTGTCCCGCGCCCTTTTTTCTTCCTTGTCCGACTTGGGTCCGCGGCGCAGTAGTCGGAAGTCGGGATGTGAACCAGCTGCAAGAAGATGGCCGGTCTCGTCGTCCTGCACGTCACAAAATACCGTCGGCCGATTGTGGGAATTGAGCAAGAAATGTGCGGCCTGCTGGGCAAAAGCCGCTTTGCCCAATCCCTTGTCGCCGGCGAGAATCCATGCGTGATGGAGCTTGTCCTTGGCAAAAGACTGGCAGAAAACCTCCCTGGGTTTGTCGTGGCCATAAAATGACGTCATGCCATCATATCTCCGAGATTCTGCAACAACAGCTCGGTTATGGGCTCTACCGCCTGCGAGGCATCAATCAGCCGGATGCGATCGGGCTCTTCCGCAGCAAACTGGCGAAAACGCTGCATGACAGACCGATGATAGGCGCTATCTCTACCGCCGATCCGGTCGCTATCGCCACGATCTCTTGCTTCGGCTCGTTTCGCGGCCACTGCTTCGGGAAGATCCAGTACAAATGTCCGGTCCGGCATTAAAGCGCCGCTGCCCACCTCATGCAAGTTCATGATTCCACGGTCGGTGAGCTGGTCACCACCGGTTTGATAGGCGCGGCTGCTGTCGATGAAACGGTCGCTGATCACCCACTCCCCTCGGTCAAGGGCGGGTCGGATCAACTTAGCGCAATGTTCAGCCCTTGCCGCGGCAAATAGCAATGCTTCCGTACGCATATGCCATTTCTCATCTGCCCCGCTCAGCAGCAGATCGCGGATGACTTCCGCGCCGGGAGTTCCGCCCGGCTCGCGCGTCACATTAACTTTATAACCTTTCGTCTCAAGCGCGCTAGCCAGCGCCTTGACCTGGGTGGATTTTCCCGTTCCCTCGCCGCCTTCAAGGCTGATGAAGCGGCCCTTGGTCACGCCAATCCGAGCAGGGATTTCAAGCCGGCCAAAGCCCGATTGAAAAAGCCCGCTTCGTCGACATCTTCGCCAGCGACCAGAGGAATCCGTTGTTGATCCACGTCCTCCGACGTAACGATCAAGGTTGCAATGGGCTGACCTTTAAAGATCGGAGCCTTGATCGGCCCGTCATAAGTCACTTTCATCGATATCTTGCCGTCGGAGGCTTTGGGCAAAGTCGCGAACAGGTCCTTGGCGGCGACAAGAGAAACGGTCGAGCTGTCGCCCAGCTGGACTTCGGCATTCTGGACTTTCGTGCCCTTGTCAAAAAGCTTCCTTGGTTCCCAGGCGTTGAAACCCCAGTTCATGAATTTGACTGATTCCTCGACGCGGCTGCCGTAACTATCCAGCCCGGCAAGAACCGACACCAGTCGCCGACCCTTTTGTTCTGCCGAGCCGGTAAAACCATAGCCGGCTTCGTCAGTGTGGCCGGTTTTCAGTCCGTCCGAACCCGCAACCTTGCCGATCAGAGGATTTCGGTTCGTTTGTTTAATTCCATTCCAGGCGAATTCGTCCTGACCGTAGAAATCATCATATAATTTCGGGAAATTATTCACCGTAGCGGCCCCCAGGGCCGCGAGATCCTTGGCCGTGACCATGGTCCGGCCTTCATCCGGCCAGCCGTTGCTGTTGCCAAAGCGACTCTTTGACATGCCCAGTTCCTTGGCGCGCTTGTTCATAAGTCCGACGAAGGCTTCCTCGGTTCCAGCAATGCCTTCCGCGAGAACGACGCAGGCGTCATTGCCCGACAAGGTCACGATCCCGTGCAGGAGGTCGCTGACGCTCACCTCATCACCCACGCCAAGAAACATCGTCGAGCCCTGGTTATTCCATTTCTTCCAGGTTCCCTCGTTGACGCGGAACTTGTCATCGAGCTTGAGCTTGCCTTTTTCGATCAGGTCAAAGGCGACATAAACAGTCATCATCTTGGCCATCGAAGCCGGTGGTATCTGCTTGTCCGCATTTTTTTGATAGAGCACGGCACCGGAGGACAGGTCCGTCATATAGGCAATGGGTGCCTCGGTATCGAAGCGGGGCGCTGCGATGACAATCGACGACATGGCAATTAAGGGCAGAGACGCCAGAAGAAATTTGTTCATTTAGGCCAGAATTCCCGATTAAGATTTAGCGAATCTGATTGAAACGGCCGCTATTTGTTCGCCCGCAAGATTCGGGCTCCGCTATAACCCCGCTGCTGCGCCTGTGCCAGCCCTGCTTGCGCATCTTGCTCACTTGCATAGGGGCCGTAACGGACACGCCAGATCGATCGGGTGCCATCGGACATGACCTTGGCTCCGATTTTCCGGGCGAGCGTCTCTGCGCGCGATTTGTCGCTGAAGGCCGCTACCTGGACGACATATCCCCCGGCCAAGCCGCCGACATAATTGTCACCGATACTATTCTCGACTGCAACCGGACGTCCGCCACCCTCTATGATAAAACGACCGTCGCGGGTTCCGGGGCCTCGCCCGGCAGTATCGGTCGCGCGACCGGATGCTGCCACGGGAGATTTTGCAATATTGGGCGGCGGGTAAGACGGTGCCGCAGCCTGCCGGATTGGCGCAGTGGGTCGTGGCAGCTTGTCGAGGTTCTTCCGCAAGATTGAAAGAAGCGAATCCGGCGTCGCTATACGTTCCGTGGCGGGTGCACCCATGCGGAGGACCGCGCGTTCCTGTTCGTTGGGGTTTACCTTGCGGACGCGGACACCGGACACGCCGTGCTGGTCAATACCCAGCTGTTTTGCGGCACCGTGGGACAGGTCGATCAGCCGGTCGTTGGCAAATGGCCCACGATCATTGATCCGGACCAATATCGTACGGCCTGTATCAAGTGCAGTAACCTCGACATAGGATGGCAATGGCAATGTCTTGTGCGCCGCCGATATGCCTTGGGGATTAAACGATTCTCCATTGGCGGTCTGGTTTCCTGACAGTTCTTCGCCATACCAGCTTGCATATCCCACCTCGTCATAGCTCGCGACATCCTCGGGAGTGTAAGTCTCTCCGCCGACCTTATAGGGTTCGCCGATCTTTTGCGGATAGTCGGAAACGCTTGCGGACCCTGTCATCGCGCCTGCGGCGGCAGGAGGAAGAGAGCCATCGGGGAAGCTGCCGAAATCGCGAGACCCGCTACAGCCGGCCAACGCCAGAGTTGCGGAAGAGAATATTCCAAGCTTAACTGCGTATTTCATCCGCCAATAACCCCACTGCTAATCCGTAAAAATTCGAACAATTATAATCCAGAATGACGCGGTAATTGCCGGTCAACAGATAGGCCCTGTTCCCAGCGCCGTCTGGTTCGAGCAGAGTCGCCATTACATTCGCATCTAGTGACTTCCCCGTCGCAGGCAGAACGCCCAGCGTGCGCCATTCCGCCATGCTCTTCCACTGACTGTGGCGATTGAACACCCGCGGGCAGCGTGTCGGCGTTATCTGGCTTGCTATGGTCGCGCGATCTAGCCCCGAGGGAACGTTGACCGGGATTCCCCAAGGCTCTCCCCTGCGCCATCCCGAGTTAACGAAATAATTGGCGATCGAAGCCACGGCATCATATTCGCTGCCCCAGATATCTGCATAGCCGTCTCCGCTGCCGTCTTTCGCCAGCCGCAGATATACCGAAGGGAGAAACTGCGGCTTGCCCATGGCTCCTGCCCAGCTACCCTTGAGCGCAGATTGCGGCACTCCCTGGTCGATCAGCTTCAGCACGGCGAGCAATTCGCCCTCGAACAGCGCGCGCCGCCGACCTTCGTAAGCGAGCGTCGCCAGCGACCGGGGGATATCGAAATTACCGGTGTAGGATCCGTAATTGGTTTCTTTCCCGTAGATCGCCATGATGATCGGCCCCGGCACGCCGGTTTCGCGTTCGACATCGATGAGCTTGGCCGTCAGACGGCTATAGGCCGCTTTCCCGTTGGCAATCCGTTCGCTGGTGATGTGCCGCTTCTGGTAGGGAGCGAAGGGTGGTATTGCACTGCTCGGGCTTCCCCCCGGCTGTGACTGGTCGAGCTCTATCACCCGCGGATTGTAGGTGAGGCCCGGAAGAACCTGATCCAGCGTCTCGGCGCGAACCCCGTCCTGAAGGGCTTTTTGTCGCACTTGCTGAAGATAGGATTCGAAGCTCGAACTGCTTTGGGCCTGGGCATTTTCCATCGGGATTGCTGCGCTGATGGTGGAAATTGCAATAGCGCTGCAGGCGATAGCGGTCATGATACGCATGAATACTTCCTTTTCGTTCCTTCATTGTCGCACAAAGCGACTCTCAGGGGAATCCCTAAATGTCCCATAGATGCAACAACTCGACCCGAAAGCGCTGTGAAGCCGGAAAATCGCCGTTGTATCGCAACTGCTTGCAAAATGTTTTGCGCTTTCAAATCGAGGGCGCTAGGACGCCATCGACCCGGTCCTAGTGGCTATGCGGACAGGTGGCAGAGTGGTCGAATGCAGCGGTCTTGAAAACCGCCGAGGGTGCAAGCTCTCCGTGGGTTCGAATCCCACCCTGTCCGCCATCAACCTTTATTGCTCAAAACCAATGGATTGATCGGACCTCACGTCCGTTATGCAGCATGCGTATTCATGCGTTGCAAGCTTTGGAACGGAATTCTCTCCACTCGATAATATCGTCCGCAGTGCACTTGGATTTTTTGCCGCGAGCGGAACGGCAGCCATCCGCGATTGAAGCGATCATTCCTGACAGCACGATGTTGCATCCGCTTCGCGCCAATGAGGCCGAGAAATATAATATTACAGTTTTGTTGCAATGATCGTCATAAAAGTGTAATATAGAACTATAAAAATAGGAGATGATGCTATGAAAACAGCGAAAATGCTGGGAATTGCAACGGGTTTTCTCTTGGTGGCCACGCCTGCTTTGGCAGAGACTCCAAACGGTGAAATCGGCTACGCCAAGGGCGCGCTCGGTTATGATGCGCTGGTTGCCGGTGACAATCATACCGCACTCACGCAACTGGAAGCCGCCGATGGTGTAAGCGCCAATGATCCGGCACGACTCATCAATCTTGGTCAGGCCTATAAGCGTGTCGGTCGCGTCGGCGACGCTGCCCAGATGTTCAGGGCGGCAATGAATAGCAACCGCAGTTTTGACCTGGTTCTTGCCAATGGCACTGTGGTAAATTCACGCAAAGCTGCGAAACTGGCGTTGAGCGAAATGAACACCGCGCTGGCTGTACGCTAAAACCAGCGACCTTATTTTCTGAAAAGGCGGCCAATTTTTTGGCCGCCTTTTTTATGCCTCAGGAATGCCGATAATATTGCAGCGCAGCATCAATTTTGGCGGCGCTCTGCGCTCTCGCCGCCGACTGACATAAACCTGAAATAATTATGTCTCTGTTGCGTCATGTAAACCGCACCGGCGAGTCACAATCTGTGCCTATTGGCCTCACCCAAGGGCGATGGGGTGAAATACGGTTCGGTACCGCATCGTTTGAACATCAAGCTTCAAGCCAGTTCTGCGGAGAATATTACATGAATAAGAAAAAGTTCCAGTCCATCCTTTTTGCCAGTGCGGCGGCGTTCATCGTCACCGGCTGTGGCGCGGACAGTGTCGCTTCCCCCGGTGAAGGCAATCTTGTGGTACTGCCCACTCCTGCTCCGACACCGGCGCCGACTCCTACACCGACGCCCACACCAACAGCGGGCACTCCAGCCAGTGACTGTCCTGTCGGAACCGCCAATGTGGGAGTGATCACCACCGGGAACGGAGAAGAGGCACGCAATTGTCAGGTATCGGGTGTCATTCAAGGCAATCTGGTTCTGCCCAAGCGCCCCAATACAGCCAACACTGTTTATTCACTGTCCGGCGGCGTTGAAGTCGGCGTTGACGGCGGAACAACGGGTATCCTGACCGTCGAGCCGGGCGTAACCATATTCGGTTCCTCGGGCGGAGATTTTCTGCTTGTCAATCGCGGGTCGCAATTATTCGCCGAAGGTAACGCTTCCGCACCTATTATCTTTACATCGCGCCAGAATATCCTGGGTCAGACTGGCGTGGACAGCATCGGACAGTGGGGCGGCATCGTGATCCTTGGACGGGCTCCGATTTCCGATTGTGCCACCGGTGGCGCGTCCAATCCCGGCGGAGCTCGCGCCGACTGCGAGGCGATCGTCGAAGGCCCTGCCAACGCGGTTTATGGCGGCACGCTCCCGGCGGATTCCAGTGGCCGTTTGTCCTATGTCCAGGTCCGCTATCCCGGCTTTGAAGTCTCGCCGGGCAACGAGTTGAACGGCATCACCATGGCTGGTGTTGGCAGCGGAACATTCTTCCAGAACATCCAGGTTCACAACAGCTCGGATGATGGCGTCGAATGGTTTGGCGGCCGGGTCAACGGCAAAAATCTTGTGATGACCGGTATTGACGACGACTCCGTGGACTCTGACTCGGGCTACAAGGGGCACAACCAGTTTGTGCTGGCAGTACAGCGCGTTGGCGGCGGCGACCATGTGATGGAAGCCGACTCCAATGGCGACGAAGATGCCGAACCGCGTCAGGATCACAAATTGGCCAATGTAACATTCGTATCAAGCGGCGGCGATCACGTGATCCTGCTGCGCGGTGGTGGTGATTATGCCTTCTACAACAGCGTTTTCACCAGCCGGAACGGCGGAGCATGTGTCGACATTGACAGTGCAACCACCATTCAAGCTGCGGGTGCAGGCCCTGACGAGAACGGGCCTCCAGTGTTCCAATCGGTGTTCTTGAGTTGTCCGACAGCCTTTGTCGACGATGGCAACGTCACGGTCGCTCAAATACAGACCTTGTTCAACGCCGGAACGAATAACACTGCAAACGGCACATCGACTCTTGCCAATGTGGCCGCTGCCTTCCCCTTCGTGAACGGGGCCAATGAAACCGGAATTACACCATTTGCGGTAAGCGGTGTGAACAGCTTCTTCGAAGATGTGAACTACATCGGCGCTGTCAGAGACGCGAACGACACGCGTTTCCAAGGCTGGACTTGCGGTCTGTACGCCAATGATTGTGCGACCGCCCCGACCATTGGTTAACCTCGAGAAAACTTGCGGGATGGCGGTCATACTGACTGCCATCCCATTTTATATATGTGACAAGGAAATATTCCGATGAAGAAGCGGGCCTCATTTATCTCCAGCCTTTTGCTGACCACGGCACTATTGTCGCCCTCGGCATTCGCCCAGACCATGGCGTCGGACGAGCCGGCCATAGAAGAGGTGCCGGTCGACGAACGCGCATCCGATGATGATGTGGATATTTCTGCGCCTGGTAGTGATTTTGGTAATGAAATCATTGTTCGGGGAAAATTTATTCCCAATCCGATCCGCGCAACGGCCGAAGTCGTCTCGGTCCTCGGCGAAGCTGAGATCGCGCGGGCTGCCGATGGAGATATTGCTGGTTCGTTGCAGCGCGTCACCGGCCTGAGTGTGGTTGGCGGCCGGTTCGTGTTTGTCCGCGGCCTCGGCGAGCGTTATTCGCTTGCGCTTTTGAACGGATTGCCCCTGCCCTCGCCGGAGCCATTGCGGCGTGTCGTTCCGCTCGATCTTTTTCCGACAAGCGTGATTGCCTCCACCGTAGTTCAGAAGAGCTATTCGGTGAATTATCCAGGAGAATTTGGCGGTGGCGTGATCAACCTGACCACCAAATCAACACCGGATGAACCGTTTCTGGAAGTTAAGTTCGGGGTCAGCGGCGATAGCGAGACCACGGGAAAGCTGGGCTATGTCTATGATGGTTCCGACACGGATATAATCGGTTACGACAATGGTCTGCGAGATATTCCAAGCGGATTGGCCAATGCTCTTGCGCTCAATATTCCGATATCTGTCGGTACCGAGTTTTCCAGCCTCGATCTGCAAAATTTCGGCGCTAGCCTTAACAATGCCAATACGAATCTGATCCAGACCAATAATGATATTCCGGCAAATTTTTCCGCAGAAGTTACCGGCGGCACGACGTTCGACGTCGGTGATGCCTTCGTCGGTATTGTTGCGACGGCCGGTTTCGAAAATAGCTGGCGCACACGTAGCGGCTTGCAGCAGACCTCGCAGGGTATCGTCAATATCAACGGCGAACCCGGCCTGCTCCCTGATCAGAATTTCAATTTCGTTACTACCGAAAATCGCGTTATTGTCAATGGGCTGCTGGGCCTGTCGGCGGAAATTGGCGAGCATAAATTGCGTTTCACCAACCTCTATATCCACGACACATCGAAAGAAGCGTCGATCAAGGCCGGTATCGACGCAATCAATGTTGATGAAGAGACATTGCTCAACCAGGGACGCACGAGCTGGTTCGAACGGCAGCTCTTTACCAGCCAGTTTGTCGGTGAATTCGAGTTTGGCGCCGTTTCCTTCGATCTGCGCGGTGCCTATGCCAATTCCAAACGCGATGCGCCTTATCAGCGGTCGTACAGCTATGCCTATGACGACCAGGTCGCCAATGACTTTGTCAACGACCTGACCTCGCCTGGCCAGTCTGCACGTGTCCAGTTCAGCGATTTGAACGATGATGTGTATGGCGGCGGAGCGGACCTGGGTTATGAAGCCAACATAGGCATCCCCGTCAATCTCAACGTCGGTTACAGCTATTATCTCAACGATCGCCAGGCGCAGCGCCGGGACTTCAGGTTTGTTCCGGCCAATGGACTTCCTAATCCCATCGAACAGGAGCGAATCGACTTTCTTCTGTCGGATTTCAATATTTTCACGCATGAAATTGAACTGCGAGAGGTAGCGGCCCAGACGTCTGTGCCAGCCTATGAAGCGCAACTTGAAATCCATGCCGGCTACGGCCAGATTGACGCAGAACTCGCCGATGGTCTGCGGGTCAATGTCGGCGTCCGTTACGAGGACGCGCAGCAAACGGTAACACCCATCCTGCTGCAAGGAGGAACGGCCTCTCTCGCATCCGGCATAAGCAATGACTATTGGCTTCCAGCCGGAACGCTGACCTGGAATTTTGCCGACGATATGCAGTTTCGGCTAGCCGCTTCGAAAACCGTCGCCCGCCCGCAGTTTCGCGAACTGGCACCCCAGCAGTTTCTTGATCTGGAAACCGACCGCACCTTTATCGGCAACCCCTTGCTGAGCGATAGCGAGTTGATCAACGTGGAAGGCAGGTATGAATATTATATCGGGCGTGGTGAACGCATCACCCTTGCCGGCTTCTACAAGAAGATTGACAACCCTATTGAAAATGTAGCCTTTGTTCAGGGCGGAGGGACGCTGTTTACCGGCTTTTCCAACGCGCCGACCGCAACGCTATATGGTGCAGAGGTCGAACTGGTGAAATATTTCCCGCTTTATGATCTGGGAGGCAGTTTCTTTGAAGATCGCCGACTGTTGCTTGCCGCAAACTACACCTTCACCAAGTCTGAAATAAAGGTGGCCGCAGGCGATCAGGCAATCAACCCGGTCACGCTTCAGCCAACCGACGCAGCCAATCTGTTCAACGATGGTGACCGCTTGACCGGCCAGTCCAGCCATGTTGCCAATCTGCAATTCGGAATGGAACGCGAGGATGGACCATTATCTCAACAAACCGTTCTGCTGACCTATAACAGCCCCAGGGTGACAGCGCGCGGACCGCAGGATCAACCGGATCTGATCGAGAAGACCGGCTGGCGGCTCGATCTTGTATTGCGCGAGGAAATGAATATCGCAGGTCAGGACTTCGAGTTGAAATTCGAAGCCCGCAACGTTCTGGGCACGGATTACAGTGAATCCCAGACACTGGGCAGTTCGACCATTCTCAACAATGCCTATGAAGTGGGCACACGCTTTTCCATGAGCATCGGGTTAAATTTCTAGCAGTTTTACAACGATTTCTGTGTAATTTAATTGTCATCGATGCGTCCCCAATCCGTCATCTTGCCGTGCGACAGATGATGGAAGAAATTTCTACGGGGACCATCGTGACAGACGATTATGCAGAACAGGCGTCTCTGACCAGAAAAGCGAATGGCGGCTGCGAAAATGTGGCGCCCGGCCGGCCGGTTGTGGAGTTATCCTACGATTATTCCCGAGAGCACGGAATATTGATTGTGGCGAGCGATAGCGAACGTGTGAAAATTGCATTGAAAAAGGGTTCTGACCCCGCAGCTTTGCTAAAGATACAACGCTATCTCGCCATACCAATTGATCTAGAGATCGTTGAGCAGGCCGTATTTGAAAAGCTTTTCAACGAACATTCTCAGGGACTGTCTCAAGTCGGCAAGGCGGTACAGACAACCGCTGATCCGGCGCAAACTGATGCCGCTTTTACAAGCGATCCACTCGATGTCTTTTTCGCTGATGTGCCTGATGCGGCAGACATCGTGAAGGAAAACGAGGACTCATTCGTCCTTCGCCTGATTTGCGGAATTATTGCAGAAACCGAGCGACAGGGCGCTTCTGCGGTTCATCTGGAATCGCATGATTTGGCATTGGTCATCCGGATGCGGGTCAGTGGTGTCCTGACTGAGAAACTGCGGCTGCCGCAAGATCTGTCGCCGCTCGTCGTCAGGCTGATCCATCGGATGTCGCGTCCGGATATGGCTGACCAGCATTTGCCAGAAGAAGGATCCATGGAAATTTCTCTTCGCGGAAAATTACGGAAAGTTCGCGTCTCGACGCTTTCCGACGTCAACGGAACGGGAGAACGGCTGGTACTGAGAATTCTTGACGAACAGGTTACATCAGCTTCGCTCAAACTTCTCGGCATGTCAGAGCATATTCAAGAAATATTGACAGAAGTCTACGCCAAGCCAGACGGGCTGATTCTCGTTTGCGGCCCCGGCGGATCCGGCAAGACAGCGACTCTATACGCCGGAATGAAGCATTTGAATGATGGTCGTCGCAACATATTAACGGTCGAGAACCCGATAGAATATCCAGTCGAAGATATCGTGCAGACTCAGATAGATACCGAGAGTGGCGTGGGTTTCGCGCAAGGGCTGCGGGCAATTTTGCACCAGGACCCCGATGTTGTCATGGTTGGCGAGATTGATGATCGCGAGACCGCTGGACTAGCGGTGGAGGCGTCGCTTGACGGACGTCTGGTCCTTGCGGCGATAAATAGCGTCGATGCTGTGAGCGCCATTACACAGTTGCGTGACATGCACGTTGATCCGTTTCTTCTGGCATCCTCGATACGGGTGATCATCGGCCAACGAATGGTTCGCAAGCTTTGTGAACATTGCCGTCGGCCGATCCAGGCAGAAGGGTCGCTGGCTTCGCTGCTGGGCTTCGATCGTGGCACCATCGTGTTTCGGGAAACCGGCTGCAATCGCTGCAGCCAGACGGGTTTTCAGGGTCATATCGGAGTGTTCGAGGCGATTCGTGTTGATGAGACAATCCGCAAACTCATCAACAATGGCGGCGATGAGGCGCGCATATCAGCGCATGCTTTTTACACACAACCCGGTCTGGCTTCAGCTGCTCGTGCTATGGTCCGACAAGGCGTCACGACACCGGAAGAGGGCATACGAATTTCCCAGGGAGAGGCTCTCGCGGTGAGTCATTCGGGACGGATTTAGCTCCTTCGCGGTAAGGCGAATGAGGGTTCACACGAGAGATATCTTTCTTCAACCGTTTCGGGCGTTTAATCTGACCTACGCCCGCGGACGGCAGGCGGTCGCGCACCGGCGCCAGATCGCCTCGTCAGCACGGGTGAACTATTCCATCGCGATTGTCCGTTTTTCTGATTGATCAATCATGATAGTAAGTCGATCAACCGATCATAGCTGTTACAGCAATATTATCGTACGACCCGGCGCATTCCTGTAGATGTGCTATGGCGGAAAAACTCTAGCAAACGGAAAAACGATGGCACGACCAGAACCGCGTATTTTGACAGTAACCGATAGTCGCCGAGTCACGCCCAACATGCACCGGGTAACGCTGGGAGGTGACGGCATGGCCGGTTTTCCGCGCGACCAGAGCGGCGGCTACGTCAAATTGATGTTGCCTGGCGCAGCGGACGGCAAAAATATCGTTCGGACCTATACCATACGCAGCCAGTCAGATAGTGGCATTGATGTCGATTTCGCGTTGCATGGGTCGGACGAACAATCGGGTCCAGCTACAAGCTGGGCGATCAATGCGATGGTCGGCGACGAGATCAAAGTCGGCGGTCCTGGCGCCGCCAAGCCTCTTCCCGAAGGTCGAGGACCATTTCTGCTGGTGGGAGACATGACGGCCCTGCCCGCGATCTTGGTCAATCTTGAAGCTCTGCCGGTTGATGCGACGGGCGATGCTATAATTCTCATCCGTGACTCCGACGATAAGCAGGACATTGCGAAGCCTGCCGGATTGAATGTCCACTGGATCGTGGATGCCGCACTGGGAGTCAATCCATCCATGCTGCCCGATGCAGCACGCAATATCCCGGCGGTCGATAAATGTGTCTATGCATGGGTCGCCTGCGAATTTGAGGCTATGAAGCTGTTGCGCGACTATTTGCGCGGCGAACAGAAGTTAGGACCCGACCGGCTTTACATTTCCAGTTACTGGAAACGCGGACTGGTCGAAGACGAGCATAAGCTGGCAAAACGCGCTTATGCGGACGCGGATGCCTGACACGTTCCTTAGGCTTTCTTTGAAGGGTTGATCGGAACCGATTTACATTAGGATGTTCTGCTGCGTCTGACGGCGTTGAGGGTGTATCAACCCTCTCTGGGAGCACCCACCCAAGTCGTGGAGACTATATTGAGTCAGCCGATTTCATCGCTCCAGTAGAGTCGCCGGGGATTCTCAACGAGCAGCTGTTGCTGCAAGATTGGTGATGGCGCAATATGGGGAATGATATCGACGAGATGGCCATCGTCCGGGATATGGTCCTCCATATTGGGATGCGGCCAGTCGGTGCCCCAGAGACAGCGGTCCGGATAGTCCGCCACCAAAGGCGCAACCGCGTGGACAAATTCCGCCCACGGATATCCGGATGCGTCCAGCCGGTCGGGACAAGTGGCCTTGAACCAAATGTCCGGTCGCGATTCCAGCAGGCTTCTAAAGGCGCGCATATCGCTACCGTCAGGTCCCTGGCTGACGTCAGGACGGCCCATATGGTCGATTACTATTGGGACGGGGATTGCGTCGACAAAGCTGCGCATTTCCTCCAGAATATCGGCTTCAAAATAGATTACGACATGCCATCCCTCGGGAAGACGGCTGGCCACTTCCAGGAATTTATCCTTGGGCGCATCGTCCACGAGCCGTTTGAGAAAATTGAAACGCACGGCGCGAATGCCTCCGTCGTGCAGCTCCGCGAGTTTCTCTGTTCCAATCGCCGGGTCGACGACTGCAACTCCGCGTGCCTTGCCATTTGATCGCCGGATCGCGTCCAATGTCGCACTATTATCCGTGCCGTGGCAGCTGGCCTGTACGATCACATTGCGCGAAAATCCCAGATGATCGCGAAGTGCAAAGAGCTGATCCGGTCCCGCGTCTTCGGGCAGATATTTGGCTGCAGGGCTAAAGGGAAATTGCGCCATCGGACCAAAGACATGGCAATGGGCATCGACGGCACCCTCGGGCAACTGAAATTCTGGTTTTGTCGGATTTGTGTGCCAGCTCGTGATCCGATGATCTTTTATTTCGGTGGTCATATCAATACACTGTCCCGTCCATTAATTTGCGCGCGGTGCGGAGCAGTGCCGAGGAAATAACGTTTCCATCCGCATCTGTCTCCAGCACGCAGGTCATCTCGCCGGACGGATGCTCGACCGACAAGGTTTTGACCTCGCCATCCGGTATATTTGCGACCATCGCAGCAGGAGAGCCCTCGACCAGACAGGCGGTGGCGACACTGACCGCACCCAGAACCCCTACCGATGCGTGGGCGCGATGTGGAATAAAACTGCGCACGGTTATGGCCCCGCCATTTTTCGGCGGTGCCACCAGCATTATTTTTGGCACTGTTTTTTCGCTGACATCACCCAAGTTCATGCGCTCGCCAGCCACTAGCCGCATCGATTCTATCCGGGCTTTCAAATCGCCGTTATCGTCAAGGCTCTCGCGATCCTCATAACCGGTGATGCCGACATCGGTGGCTTTAATCACGACGCACGGCATACCGTTATCGATCAAGGTGCACGGGACGCCGTCAATCTCGTCGACCGCATTTCCCGTCGGGAGCAGCGCGCCGCAACTGGATCCTGCCGTGTCGCGAAACTCGAGCGGGATCGGCGCATGCGTGCCGGGTACGCCATCGATGCCAGCGTCGCCGTCATATTGTACGAAACCGCCCGGAGTCTGCACAGTAGCCACAGCTGTTTGCCCGGTATTCTCCATGTAGATGATCACCCGGGTTTCAGGATTGGTCGGAGCCACCAGCGTGCGTTCGATGGAAAAGGGGCCAATTCCTGCAAGGATATTGCCGCAATTCTGCTGGTCGGAGACCAGCGCCTGATCGACGGATACCTGTAAAAACAGATAATCGACGTCAACTGCTTCGCGCTGCGATTTGCGCACAACGGCGACCTTGCTCGTCAGCGGATCTGCGCCACCCATGCCGTCGATTTGTCGCGTGTCCGGCGAGCCCATGACATGAAGCAGGAACGTGTCACGATCCGCTGCTTCCGATGGCAGATCGTCAGCGAGAAAATATCCGCCTTTGGAGGTTCCTCCGCGCATCCACATGCATCGCACGCCGGAAGGCGCGTCAAACATATTTGAGGCCCTCTTTTTCCAGCCTTTCGCGCATCTTGTACATGTCGAGGCCCAATTCACCGCTGGCAAGCCGCTGGCGTTTGTCTTCCTCGTTGGCTTCACGTTGCTGGGCCTTGTCCAGCACTTCCGCAGCATTGAGGCGCGTTACAACGCAGACGCCATCATCATCGGCGACGATCACATCGCCCGGATTTACCACTGCTCCTGCGCAGACAATCGGGATGTTCACCGAGCCAAGCGTGTTCTTGACCGTGCCCTGGGCAAACACCGCCTTCGACCACACGGGGAAATTCATTTCGGTCAGATCGCGGACATCGCGGACGCCGGCATTGATGATCAGGCCGCGACATCCTCGCGCCTGCGCCGACGTAGCCAGCAAGTCTCCGAAGTAACCGTCCTCGCAAGGGCTGGTTGGTTCCAGAACCAATATATCACCATCTCGCAACTGTTCGATGGCCACATGAATCATCCAGTTGTCGCCCGGTGCGGCCGATATAGTCACCGCAGTTCCGGCAACCCGTGCGCCGGTGTAGACGGGTCTCATATTGCTGGCCATCAACCCGGTCCGGCCCTGTGCTTCATGGACTGTTGCAACACCGCATTTTGCCAGACCGTCGACCAGGGCGAGATTGGCGCGCTCGATATTCTGAACTACTATATTGGCCATGACGGTCTCCTCCTATTGACGTGAAGGTTACAAAGGTTGCGCGCAGACAAGCAAGTCGGAACTATGCAAGGCCTATAAGTATATGCTAATAGTGGCTGAAATGAATATTTCCGATTTCAACCTTCGCCACCTGCGGGCTGCCGCGGCCATTGGTCATCTGGGCAGCATTTCTGCGGCCGCTCAAGCCATCCATATCAGTCAGCCGGCGATCACCCAGGGACTGGCGAAGCTGGAAACAATAGTGGGCCAGTTGTTGTTCGAGCGGAGAACCGAAGGCATGTTTCCGACCGAAGCGGGGCGCCTGTTTTTCCCCAGAATCGAACGGGCGCTTGCGCATATTATGTCGCCGCGCGTGACGATGACCCAGTTGCGCGCGCTGATCGCCCTCGCGGATGCGGGCGGCTATGCGGCGGCTTCGAACGTGACGGGGCTGGCGCAACCGTCGCTGCACCGGGCGGTCGGAGACCTTTCCGTCGTGTTGAAGCGAAAACTGGTGGAGCGGCGCGGCAAAGGTGTCACGCTCACCGAGCAAGGCCGGCGAACGGTGCGACGTTTCCGCCTTGCCCGGGCGGAACTTGAAGCGGGCTCGAGCGAACTGGCCGCCCTTCTGGGCCGCGAGACGGGCCGGATCACCATCGGAGCGATGCCCTTGTCACGGGCGCGAATATTGCCGGCAGCGGTGGCGGCGTTCCACCGGGAGCATCCCGATGTCGCAATCAACATCGTCGAAGGTGCATTCCACGAACTGATCGAACCATTGCGCGATGGCCATATCGACCTGATGATCGGCGCGATGCGGGAACCTTCGCCCGGACCGGATGTCGTCCAGCAGCCTTTGTTCGACGATCATCCCGCGGTCATCGGCCGCAAGGACCATCCGGCGCTGGCCGAAACACCGTCGCTCGATAATCTTGCAAAATATTCCTGGATCATTCCGGCGGTCGGGACGCCGTTGCGCGACGGATGGATACGCATGTTCGACAAATTGTCGATACCGCTGCCACAGGTTCCGATAGACTGCGGCTCGGTGATCACCATCCGCCAGATCCTGATCGAAAGCGATTTTCTGACATTATTGTCGCCTGACCAGGTCGCCGTTGAACTGGAAGCCGGGTGGCTCGTCAGGATCACCACTATTCCGGAAGGATATACCCGTAATATCGGTGCAACCACACGCACGGAATGGCAACCAACCGCGATGCAGCAAAAGTTTCTGACGACCTTGAAAGCAATATCAAAAGCAAGCTGAATTATCAAAAACTTATAGACATGCCGAGCTTCCGATTAGCCTGTCCCCTGAAAATGGCTAGACTGGCTGCCATGACAATGCCCGTGACCCTGATTGGATATGGTGAAGCTGGCCGGACCTTCGCGTGCGCCGCGGGCTGGCAGTCGCAGGCGCGGGTATATGATGTGAAGCCGCTTGAATCGCTTCTCGCGACGGACGGCATGACGGCTTGCACTTCGATTGAGGCTGCCCTCAAAGACAGCAGACAGGCCATAAGCGTCGTCACAGCCGATCAGGCGCTGGCCGCGGCACAAAATGCTGCCCCATATCTGTCCGCCAATTCCCTCTATTTCGACATGAACTCTGTCGCACCCCAGACAAAATGCGACGCGGCTGACGTGATTGCAAAGGCGGGCGGGCGCTATGTCGACGTCGCCATCATGTCACCGGTATTTCCAGCACGGCTGACGGCTCCTCTGCTCGTTTCCGGGCCTCATGCGGAAGACGGCAAGGCAGCACTGCTGGCGCTGGGCTTTACCAATGTCCGTATTGTCGGCGATGATATCGGGCGGGCGTCGACGATCAAGATGTTGCGCTCGGTCATGTACAAGGGTGTCGAGGCGCTGACAGCCGAATGCCTGATTGCCTGCGAGAAGGCCGGGGTTACGGACGAAGTGCTGGCGAGCTTTGGCGATAACTGGTCGGAGGAGGCGGATTACCGCCTAGACCGGATGCTGGTTCATGGACTGCGGCGATCTGCCGAAATGGATGAATCATCGAAAACGCTAATCGCTTTAGGGGTTTCCCCGATGCTGACCGAGGGAACGGTAGGCTGGCAACGGTCGATCGGAGAGCTGGAAATCTCTACCGTTCCAAAAGGCCTGAAAGCAAAATTGACCGCAATATTGGAAAAAATGCCATGATCATCGACTGCCACGGCCATTACACCGTCTTGCCCAAAGCGCATGACGAGTGGCGGGAATTACAAAAGGCGGCATTTGCCGCGGGCGATCAGGCACCGCCCTACCCTGATATTTCCGACGACGAAATCCGGGAAACGATCGAGGCCAATCAGCTGCGTCTGCTGAAAGAGCGCGGCGCTGACATGACAATCTTCAGCCCGAGAGCCTCGGCGATGGCGCCGCATGTCGGTGACCAGAGCGTGGCGGTCCAATGGGCGGAGGTCTGCAACAATCTGATCGCGCGGGTGGCCGGACTTTATCCCGAGACATTCGCGCCGGTCTGCATGCTGCCGCAGTCGCCAGAAGCGGATATGACATCCTCGATCGCCGAGTTACAGCGCTGCGCCGACATGGGCTTTATCGGTTGTAACCTGAACCCCGATCCGGGTGGCGGGAAGTTTGAGCATCCGCCTTTGACCGACAAATTCTGGTATCCCTTTTACGAGAAGATGGTCGAACTGGACATGCCGGCAATGATCCATGTCTCGGGCAGCTGCAATCCGGCAATGCACGCAACCGGTGCCTATTATATCGCGGCCGACACAATCGCCTTCATGCAGCTCATTCAAGGCGACCTGTTCAGGGACTTTCCGGAATTGCGCCTGATCATTCCGCACGGAGGCGGCGCGGTTCCCTATCACTGGGGCCGGTATCGCGGGCTTGCCGACATGCTGAAGCAGCCCGATCTTTCGACCCACCTGATGAACAATGTCTATTTCGACACTTGTGTCTATCACCAGCCAGGCATCAATCTGCTGGCTGATGTCATCGACAACAAGAATATCCTGTTCGGCAGCGAGATGGTCGGCGCTGTGCGCGGTATCGATCCGCAAACCGGCCATTATTTCGACGACACCAAACGCTATGTCGATGCGCTCGATATATCCGATGCAGAACGCCATGCCATATTTGAAGGCAATGCCCGTCGTGTCTTCCCGCGGCTGGATGCGCAGTTGAAGGAGCGAGGGCTGTGACAACCTGGATAAAAAACGCCTGGTATGTCGCCGGATGGGATTATGAAGTCGGCCCGCAACCGCTGGCGCGGACGATATTGGGCGTGCCGGTCGTGCTCTGGCGCAAACTCGATAGCGAAGTGGTGGCCATGCGCGACGCATGCCCGCACCGCATGCTGCCTTTGTCCATGGGTATCAAGGAAGGCGATTCCATTCGCTGCACCTATCATGGCTTGAAAATCGGGCCTGACGGAATCGCGGAAGAGATGCCATTGAAATCCGATCCGGTGAACAAACGGATTTGCACGCAAACGTTCCAGATACACGAACAACACCGGTTCGTGTGGATATGGATGGGCGAGGAAAAAGGCGATCCCACCGATATCCCCGATCTATGGCCCTGTTCAGCAGATGGCTGGAGCTTCGATGGCGGCTATAATCCCATCAAGTGTGACTACCGGTTGCTCATCGACAATCTGATGGACCTTACCCATGAAACTTATGTCCACGGGGGTTCAATCGGGCAGCAGGAATTGATGGAAACGCCGTTGAATACTCGCAAAACGGAAGATCGGGTGTTTGTCGAACGCTGGATACCGGACATTGATCCACCTCCTTTCTGGAAGGGTGCTCTGGGCAAAGAGGGTCAGGTCGACCGCTGGCAAATCTGCGAATTTATCGCACCGTCAGCGGTGATGATCGACGTCGGAGTGGCCCCGGTCGAGGCAGGCGCGACACTGGAAAAACATGATCAGGGCGTTCGCGGCTTTGTCGTCGATTTCATGACCCCGCAAGACGAGGAAAATTGTCATTATTTCTGGGGCATGGCGCGCGATTTTCGCGTTGACGACCCCGGTTTCGGGGCACGTTTCCGGCAGCAGCAAAATGGCGTTTTCGATGAGGATATTGTCATATTGGAGGCCCAGCAAAAATCGCTGGCGGCCAATCCTCATCTGTCAATGCAGTCCTATAATATCGATCAGGGCGGCGTGCGCGCGCGTCAGATGATCAGCAAAATCATAAAGTCGGAGAGCGGCCAATGAGCATTCAGGATATTCACGAATATCTCGCCGAATTCGAGGACATCCCCGGCACGCGGGTCTTCACGGCGACGCGCGCACGGCGGGGTTATCATCTCAACCAGTTCGCGATGAGCCTGATGAAGGCAGAAAATCGCGACCGCTGGAAAGCCGATGAGGCGGCCTATCTGTCGGAATGGCCGATCACGGATGATCAGCGTCAGGCGGTGCTTGATCGCGATTATAACCGGATGCTGGAGCTGGGTGGCAATATCTATTTTCTCAGCAAGATATTCTCGACCGACGGTATCAGCTTTGCCGAGGCGGTCTCGACGATGACCGACATGAGCTTTCCCGAATATCGCGATATGATGATGAATGGCGGTCGCTCGCCCGAAGGCAATAGATCAATCCGGGAGGGCAATTGACATGGCACGGATAACCGCAGGCGTCGCTTCCAGCCACGTTCCACTGCTCGGGGTAGCCGTCGATCAGGGCAAGACCCGGGACGACTATTTCGGACCGATTTTCAAAGGCTATGAGTGGACAAAAAAATGGGAGGAAGAGCAAAAGCCCGATGTAATCGTGCTGGTCTATAATGACCATGCTTCTGCCTTTGACGCGAACATCATCCCCACTTTTGCGATTGGTTGTGGCGAAACATACAAACCCGCCGACGAAGGCTGGGGACCACGCCCGGTGCCTGATGTCGAGGGCCATGCCGATCTTGGCTGGCACATTGCGCAGAGCCTTATTCTCGACGATTTCGACATGACCATCATCAACGAAATGGACGTCGACCACGGGTTGACGGTGCCGCTTTCGATGATGTTCGGTCAGCCCGACAAATGGCCGGTCAAGGTTGTGCCCGTGGCGGTCAATGTGGTGACCTATCCGGTTCCGTCGGGCAATCGCTGCTGGGCATTGGGCGAGGCCATTGCCCGCGCGGTGGAAAGCTTCCCCGAAGATCTGAATGTGCAAATCTGGGGCACCGGCGGGATGAGCCATCAGTTGCAGGGGCCGCGTGCCGGCTTGCTGAACCGCGAGTGGGATAATAAATTTCTCGATATGATGATCGGCGAGACCGATGCCGCCCGTCATATTCCGCATATCGAATATCTGCGCGAAACGGGTAGCGAGGGCATTGAATTAATCATGTGGCTGATCATGCGCGGCGCGCTCGGCAAGAAAACAAAATGCCTGCACCGCCATTATCATATCCCGTGCAGCAACACCGC
>TARA_R110001599_G_scaffold287816_1_pt1 | contig 24632 bp, 19 predicted proteins | sample TARA_R110001599 | Tara Oceans TARA_R110001599 (sample SAMEA4398360) | marine metagenome | biome: Polar Biome; feature: [MES] marine water layer (ENVO:01000295) within the mesopelagic zone...; material: water (ENVO:00002006), including particulate matter (ENVO:01000060) such...
GATATCGACCAGGCTACTGGCACTGGTTACCCGCGGGCGCAGAGAATCCAGCCGGAAGGTGGCCCGCTCACTATCGAGTTCCAGGCCAATGCGCCCGGCGCGGGGGGACAACAGGGCGGCAAACTGCGCGCAGAGCTGCACCGCCTCCTCCAGCGTTCCAGCGGACAGCGCCAGACGACACTGCAACTCCACCTCGCTGCGTGCCATCGGCCTGTGGCGCTGGGCTTCGCTCAAGCGGGCCTCCAGTCGCTGAATGGTCGAGAGGTACCAGGCGGTGAATTGCGCGAGGCTTTTTGGAGGGCGACGCAGGTCCGCAACATCCCCACTGTGTTTCAATTCCGCCGCGAGCAGATCGACCAATGGCGCAAAGGCATCGCTGGCCAGGCCGCGCTGCCCGGGGTGGGTTCTGGCGGGCGATTCAACCGGGCGAGACTTGCGTCGGGCGCGAGCCATATAAACGCTCCTTGCCGCGAGTGGCGGCACATGTCACTTATGCACTATTTTATGACATTTAAGCCCCCCGGTGTAGGCGCGGGATGGCGTAAGCTGCCGCTCACACTTTGTTAACGGATACAGTTTCATGCCTGAGCAACAACCTCGCATTGTCATTCTCGGCGCTGGCATGGCCGGCATACTCGCCGGCATTCGCCTGCAGGACCTGGGCTACCAGAACATTACCCTGTATGAAAAAGCCGACAGGGTCGGCGGCACCTGGCGCGAGAATACGTACCCGGGGCTGACCTGTGACGTCCCCTCGCACTTCTACACCTACAGCTTCGAGCGCAACCCGGACTGGACTCGTCACCTGCCTCCCGGGCCTGAAATCCAGGCCTATTTTGAACGTACAGCGCGCAAGTACGGCATCAATGAACTCACCCGTTTCGGTGAAGAGTGCAGCGATGCCAGCTACCGCGATGGCCGCTGGCAGCTGCAATTTGCCAGCGGCCATACGGATGTCGCCGACATTCTCATCGCGGCAACAGGTGTATTGCATCAGCCCAACTACCCGGAGATTCCCGGCGCCGAAACTTTCCAGGGCGCCCTGTTCCACAGCGCCCGCTGGGATCACAGTGTCGGACTGGAGGGCAAGCGCATCGGCGTCATCGGCAACGGCTCGACCGGCGTGCAGATTGTTTCAGCGCTGGCCGGAAAAGCAGCCCTGCTGGAACACTATCAGCGCACGCCACAGTGGATCATGCCGGTGGAAAACGGCCGCTTCAGCGAAGAGGAACGCGCCGCATTTCGCGACCCGGAGGTGCTGGCCAAGGCCATGAACGTCGACGAGTACATGGCGGCCGTGGAGGCTTACACGCAATCCATTACCGATATTGATTCGGAGGCCTCACAGGCCATGGCACAGGCCTGCCGTGACAATCTGGAGCAATCGGTCACCGACCCGGTACTGCGCGAGCGGCTGCGTCCTGATCATCTGCCTCTGTGCAAACGGCTGATCTTCTCACCCGACTATTACCAGGCCATACAACATCCGCAGGCCCGCCTGGTGAGCAATGGTATCCGGGCGATCGAAGCCAACGGCATACGCACTGTGGATGGCGAGCTGCACGAACTGGATGTCATCGTCTACGCCACCGGTTTCCACGCCGATGCCTTCATGCGGCCCATGTCCATCACCGGCCGCGATGGCGTGCAGCTCAGTGAATTCTGGCAGGAGCGGCCCAAGGCCTACCTCGCTGTCACCATGCCAGGGTTCCCCAACCTGTTCATGCTGAACGGCCCCAACGGCCCGGTGGGCAACTTCTCGTTGATCGACATCGCCGAACACCAGTGGGGCTATATCGAGCGCCTGATTGCGCGCCTCGACGCCGGCGAGTGCGATGCCATCGAGCCCAGCATGAATGCCATGGAAACATTCGAAGAAGAACGCGTGGAAGCGGCCAAGCAAACGGTGTGGTACCGCGGAGGCTGTGTGAGCTGGTATCTGGACGCGCAGGGCATTCCGTCCAGCTGGCCGTGGAATTTCCAGCGTTTCGTCGACTGCATGGCAGAACCGGACTGGAGCGCTTTCAACCTGCCGGCGCCCGCGGCCGCGAGCCACACTTAGCCGGAAGCCTGCACTGCCCTGAGAACCGGGCCGGTCGACCTGCCATTGCGAGGGCGTCCTCGCTTGCGTATGTTTGCGCGAGCAGCGAACAACGACGGTAACAGGGCATGAGCACACACCGGCAGGACTGGGCACCCCTCCTTTCCGCGCTCCAGGAGCGCGGCGCAACCGCCGCCGCCATGGGCGGCGACGAGCGCATTGCACGCCAGCATGCACGCGGTAGACTCACGGCACGCGAACGCATCGCGGCACTGGTGGACGAGGACTCTTTCCGCGAATACGGCCTGCTCGCCGGCGGCCATCACCCGCAGGGGCAGCCCGCTGTCGCGGCCGACGGGCTGGTGGGGGGTGTAGCGCGCCTGGACGGTCGCAGCGTTGTGCTGCTGGTAGAGGACTTCACCGTGCAGGGAGGCTCGATTGGGCATCCCAACGCCGCCAAGCGCGCGCGGCTGGTGCGCCTGGCCCTGGAAACAAGACGCCCGCTGCTACTGCTGCTCGATGGCGCAGGAGAGCGTGCCAGCAACCAGGCTGAGCGCTACCCACACGCGCCCGGCGACCTGCAGCTGCTGGCGGATATTCAAGGCCGCGTACCGGTGGTTGCGCTGGTGCTCGGCATGTCGGCCGGGCACGGCGCCCTGGCCGCGATGTTCGCCGATATCATCATCATGCACCGCGACAGCGCCCTGTTCAGTGCCGGCCCACCCCTGGTCAAGGCCGCCATGGGCATTGACACAACGGCAGCAGAACTCGGCTCCGCACAGGTACACACCCGGGAGAGCGGCATAGCGCACCTGTGCTGTGACACCGAGCCCCAGTGCTTCGAGAGTGCGCGCCGGTTTCTCGCCTATGTCTGCGACAACACGCCTGCCGACACAGACGCGAATACCAGGCCTGCACACCGCAACGAGGCACTGCTGGATATCATCCCGCCAGACGTGTCACGCCCTTACGACATGCGCCACGTTCTGGGTGAGGTGGTGGACAACGGCAGCCTGCTGGAGGTGCAAGCCGACTATGGCCGCACACTCATCACGGCCTTCGCCCGCATCGGGGGCCAGCGCTGTCTGATCGTGGCTAACCAGCCGGCGATTGAGGCCGGCGCCATCACCCGGCAGGCAGCGGAGAAAGCCTGCCACTTTATCGAGCTGGCCCACCGCTTCCAGCTGCCACTGGTGGCACTGGTGGACAATCCTGGGGTCATGCCCGGCCCGGCGGCAGAGCGCTCAGGCGTTCTGCGCGCGGCGGGCAACATGTTCCGTGCCCAGCGGCACTATCGCGGGCGCAAGGTCGTGGTCACCCTGCGCAAGGCTTTCGGCTTTGGCAGCTCGGTGATGGGCATGAACCCCTGGGACCGGCAAACGGTCAGTCTCGCCCTCCCCGGTGTCAGTCTCGGCGGCGTGCCGGCACTCGGTGCCGCGGCGGCGACCGGAGCCAGCGCACAAGATGCCGCCGCGCTGCAAGAACGGCAGACCGGCGCCTGGGCAGGCGCCGACAGCATGGCTTTCGACCGCATCATCGACCCGCGGGATTTGCGTGAGGAACTGCGGCAGGCCCTGATGGGCTGATCGGATCACCGGCCTGCGGGTTCACTTGCGGTATACTGCGCCGCTATGACCGCTTCCCTCTCTGTTTTACAGTCCGTATTCGGCTACCCCGCTTTCCGCCCCCTGCAGGAGCGCATTGTGCAGCAGGTGGTGGACGGAGGCGATGCGCTGGTGCTCATGCCCACGGGCGGCGGCAAGTCGCTGTGTTACCAGGTACCCTCCCTGGTGCGCGAGGGCTGCGGCATCGTCATCTCACCCCTCATCGCACTCATGCAGGACCAGGTCAACGCACTGCGTGAACTGGGTGTGCGCGCCGCATACCTCAACTCCACGCTGGCTCCGGAGGAGGCCGCCGCGGTTGAATCAGCGCTGTTGCGCGGCGAGCTGGACATGCTGTATGTCGCCCCCGAACGCCTGGTGCAGGGGCGCATGCTGCGACTGTTGGAGCAGGCCCGTGTCGCCCTGTTCGCTATTGATGAAGCACACTGCGTGTCCCAGTGGGGTCATGATTTCCGCGCCGATTACCTGCAGCTCAGCCTGCTGCACGAGCGCTTTCCACAGGTGCCTCGCATTGCGCTCACTGCCACCGCCGACGCGCGCACGCGAGAGGAAATCATCGCCCGTCTGGACCTCGCCGGCGCAGAACATTACATCGCCGGCTTCGACCGCCCCAATATCCGCTATCGCATTGCACTCAAGCAGAGCCCCAAGCAGCAACTGCTGCGCTTCCTGAAATCTGAGCACCCGCGGGATGCCGGCATTGTGTACTGTCTGTCCCGCAACAAGGTGGAGGAGACTGCCCTGGCGTTACAGCAGGCGGGTTATATGGCACTGCCCTACCACGCCGGCCTGCCGGCGGCCCTGCGCAGCAACCATCAGGCGCGCTTCCTGCGCGAGGACGGCGTGATCATGGTGGCCACCATCGCCTTTGGCATGGGCATCGACAAACCCGACGTGCGTTTCGTTGCCCACCTTGACCTGCCCAAGACCATAGAAGCTTACTACCAGGAGACGGGGCGTGCGGGCCGCGACGGGCTGCCCGCAGATGCGTGGATGGTATACGGGCTGCAGGACGTGTTGAAACTGCGCCAGATGATGGGGCAGTCCGAGGGCAGCGAGGAACACAAGCGCGCCGAGCAGCAGCGCCTGAATGCGATGCTCGGGTTGTGTGAAATCACCACCTGTCGGCGCCAGGCGTTGCTGCGCTACTTTGGCGACACACTGCCGCAGGCCTGCGGCAACTGCGATACCTGTCTGGAACCGGTACCCACCTGGGACGGTACCGAAGCGGCACGCATGGCGCTGAGCGCCGTCTACCGCACCGGCCAGCGCTTTGGCGTCAACCACCTCATCGACGTGCTGCGCGGCGCCGAGAACGACCGTATTTTCCAGTACGACCACCACACGCTGCCCACCTTCGGCATCGGCAAGGCACTGGACAACCACCAGTGGCGCTCGGTGTTCAGGCAACTGGTCGCGCGTGGCTACCTGCGCGCTGACCTGGATCATTTCGGTGCGCTGCGCCTGGAGGATCACTGCCGGCCCCTGCTGCGCGGGGAGGAAACGCTGGAATTACGCCGCGACCTCGCTCGGCCCGCCACCCGCCAGCAGACGCGCCAGCGGCTACCGGACGACATTGACACCGAGCTCTGGGAAGCATTGCGCGAGTGCCGGCGCGCTCTTGCAGAAACGCAGGGCATTCCGCCCTATATCATTTTCCACGACCGCACCCTGCAGGAAATGTGTGCCGAACTGCCGCGCACCGTGGCCGCTTTCGGCGCATTGAGCGGTGTCGGTGAGCGCAAGCGCGAGAAATACGGCAAGGATTTCCTGCAGGTCATCGACGAACACCTGCAACGCCGCACGGGCTGATCGGCCAGAGGGCAGAACAGGGGCGCAGCCGTTGCTTGCGCCGTCATCCCCTTTTTTCTACTCTGGCGGCTTTACCGAGGACACCGCCATGAGCAACAGCAAGATCCCGCGCTCCAACGAGAACGACTACAGCGCTGACATCATCGCCGAACGACAGGCCTTTATTGAAGAACAGACGCCAGCCCGCCTGCATCACACACGCCAGTTTTCTTTCGACCCGGAGGCCATGTCCGGCAACATCGAGAACCTGTTTGGCGTAGCACAGGTGCCGATTGGGCTGGCCGGTCCGCTTTTGATTGATGGGGAGCACGCCCAGGGCGAGTTTTACGTCCCCATGGCGACCGTCGAGGGCACCATGCTCGCCAGCTATAACCGGGGGATGAAAGTCATTCGGGAAAGCGGCGGAGTCAAAACCACCGTCTGCGGCGAGGCCATGCAGCGGGCGCCCTGCTTCGTGTTCCGCGATGCGCGCGACGCACGCGACTTCAACCTCTGGCTGGACGAGAACTTCACCGAGATCAAGGCGGTTGCCGAAAGCACGACCTCCGTGGGCAAACTGAACGAGATCGAGCACTACATTGCCCACAATATGGTATTCACGCGTTTTGACTACACAACCGGGGATGCCGCAGGCCAGAACATGACCAGCAAGGCGACCTTTGTCGCCTGTGAGTGGATCCGTGAGCGCTTCCCGCAGATGCGGCATTACCTGCTCTCTGGCAACTTCGATACGGAAAAGCGCACGTCATCGGTCAACTCCCTCAAGGGCCGCGGACGCCGGGTGACTGCCGAGATCACGATTCCCCGCGATGTATTGCAGGCGCACCTGCGTATCACACCCGAAGCCATGCACTACGGTTGGGGCATCACCACCGTAGCCTCATTCCTCACGCACTCCTCCAACAATGCCGCGCACCCGGCCAACGGCCTCGCCGCGCTGTATCTGGCAACGGGGCAGGACATCGCCAACATCGGCGAATCCAACCAGTGCAGCGTGTATACGCGGGTGACCCGGGAAGGCGACTATTTCTTTTCCATTACCCTCCCGGCCCTGATTCTCGCCACCTACGGGGGCGGTACCAACCTGCCCACCCAGCGCGAATGCCTGGAGATCATGGATTGCCACGGCCAGGGCAAGGCCCTCAAGCTGGCGGAAATTGCCGCCGGGCTCGTCGTGGCGGGTGAGTTGTCGCTGGGTGCCGCAACGCGTGTCGATAAGGAGACCCGGCAGAACGAGTGGGTAAACGCCCATGAACGCCTGGGACGCAATCGCTGAGTTGGCCACACCTGGAACGCGAGCGTGGTTGGGGAAGCTCGCGTATCTCGTGAATAGTTGAACCAGAAACTCCCGCCTTGCGGCGCACACAGGCATTGGCTTGAAATGCTGAACCGGCGCTCTGGCACCTGTTATCGTCAGTACTATGATAGGTGCATGAGCGCCAACCGGCGCCGCGCCGACGAGAGCAGAGCATGACAACAGAGACCGACAATAAAGCCCGTGTACGCCAGTTTCTCAACGACCTCAGCGCAGGCAATGTCGATGCGGTCGTTGCCGCCTACGCCAAAACCGGCAGCGTGGAGACCATGGGCGCCACCCTGATATCCGGCACCACAGAGTACGCCGATCTCACGGCGGCCATTGCCAGCATTGTCGACGTGTTCCCGCAGGGCCTGCGTTTCACCATTCGCGGCATGGTGGCGGAAGGTGAAAAGGTGGCTGTCGAGGCCAGCAGCGAGGGCGAGCACACCTCCGGCCAGACCTACAGCAATGATTACCACTTCCTGTTCGAATTCGACAAGGGCCTGCTGATAAAGCTGACCGAATACATGGATACCGAACAGGTCACCGACGTCCTCTGTAGCGGCCAGCGTCCTCCCTACCCGCTGGACTGAGCGCGGGCGCCCGGGCGGCGGGCAGGTGGTTTGTGTCCAGCTGGCGAGCGAATTACACTGCAGTTTTCCGGAGTCGCCACGCGCATGAACCAGCCCGCTCACCCCGCCACACGCACCCAGCGGCTGCTCGCCGGTATCGAGCGCGTGGGCAACCGTTTGCCCGATCCTGCGGTCCTGTTCATTGCCCTGCTGTTTCTTACCTGGGCACTATCGCTGCTGTTTTCCCGTTTCGAATACGACCTGGTCGATCCGCGCACTGGCGAAGCGCTGCGCGTGGTAAACCAGTTCTCCGCCACCGCCATGACCCAGTTCCTCTCGGACATGGTCACCACCTTTGCCCACTTTCACCCTATTGGTGTTGTGCTCGTGGCGATGCTGGGCATTGGTGTCGCGGAACACACCGGCTTCATCAACTCCACCTTGCGCGCCATGCTCGGCGTCACCGCGCGCTGGCTGCTGACGCCCATGGTCATTGTTGTGGGCATCGTCAGCCACACCGCCGCAGACGCCGGCTATGTGCTGGTCATACCGCTGGGCGGTATCATTTTCCACGCCGCCGGGCGCCACCCCCTGGCCGGCATTGCGGCGGCATTCGCCGGCGTATCCGGAGGATACTCCGCCAACTTCGTGCCCTCTTCGGTCGACCCGATGTTGCAGGGTATCTCACAATCGGCAGCACAGATCATCGACCCGGCCGTCATACTCAACCCGCTGAACAACTACTTTTTCACCTCCGCCTCCTCGCTGCTCATTGTGCTGGTCGGGTGGTTAGTGACAGACCGCTTTGTTGAACCGCGCCTCAACCACACGCCCATCGACGCCCACGTCGCCGACGAAACCGGCATGCAGCCGCTAAGTGCGACGGAGCGCCGTGCGCTGCGACTCGCCCTGTGGAGCATGCTCGCCGCTGTGGTCCTGCTGTTTTTGAGTGCAGTGCCCGAAGATTCGGCCTGGCGCGGGCCCGGCGGCTACTTGACCGAGAACGGTGCGCCGCTCATGGCCTCCATCGTACCCCTGATCTTTCTACTCTTCCTGCTGCCGGCCATCGTTTATGGGATCAGCGCCGGCACGGTGACGAGCAGCCGGGACGTTATCGAGGGTATGACAAAAACCATGCAGACCATGGGCTATTACCTGGTCATCATGTTCTTCATTGCGCAGTTCATCTATGCCTTCGGTGCCTCGAACCTGGGCATACTGCTGGCGGTGAAAGGGGCGCAAGGGCTGCAGGCACTGGGCCTGCCCGGTGCCCTGACCATTTCCGGAATCGTCCTGCTAACGGGCTTTCTCAACCTTTTCGTCGGTTCGGCCTCGGCCAAATGGGCGCTGCTGGCGCCCATTCTGGTACCCATGCTGATGAAGCTCGGCGCCTCTCCCGACCTCACCCAGGCCGCTTACCGCATAGGGGACTCGACCACCAACATCATCACACCGCTGATGCCCTATTTCCCGCTGGTCGTGGTGTATTGCCAACGCTACATACGCAGCGCAGGCATCGGCACCGTCACCGCGCTGATGCTGCCCTACTCCATCACCTTCATTATTCTGTGGACCCTGTTTCTGCTGGGCTACTGGGCGCTGGGCCTGCCTCTGGGGTTGCAGTCCAGCTACACCTACTGAGCAGCCTGCTGTTCCTGTTGCGCCGCCCAGAGCGCGGCGTAACGCCCACCGCTGGCGAGCAATTCACGGTGACTGCCCTGCTCTACAATCCTGCCCTGGTCCAGCACCAGAATACTGTCGGCGTCCACTACCGTGGAGAGCCGGTGGGCGATCACCAGGCTGGTATGGTGCAGGGCTATCTCCCGCAGGGCTGCCAGAATCGCCTGCTCTGAGCGACTGTCCAGGCTGGACGTGGCCTCATCGAACACCAGAATCGGTGGCCGCTTGAGGATGGTGCGCGCAATCGACACACGCTGCTTTTCACCGCCAGAGAGCTTGAGTCCTCGTTCACCCACGCGGGTTTCCCAGCCGTCGGGCAGCTGCGCAATAAAGACGTCGAGATGGGCCATGCGGACTGCCTCGGCGACCTCTGCGTCACTCGCATCGGGTTTTCCGTAACGCAGGTTCTCGAGCAGGGTATCGTTAAACAACACAGTATCCTGCGGCACAATGCCTATGGCCTTGCGCAGCGATTCGCGGGTTACCCCGGCGATGTCCTGCCCGTCGATCAGGATACGCCCGGCACTCGGATCGTAGAAACGAAACAGCAGCTTCACCAGGGTGGACTTGCCAGCCCCGCTGGCGCCCACCACCGCCACCTTTTTGCCCGCTGGAACCTCAAAGCTGACAACGTCGAGAATACTGCGCGCGGCCTGGTAGCGGAACGCGACCTGCTCAAAGCGGATGCCCCCACCCCGCACCACAAGCTCGGGGGCGTCTGGCCGGTCCACCAGCGCAGGGCGCACGTCCAGCAGGCCGAACAGACGCTCGATATTGGCCATGGCACCTTTCATCTCCCGGTAGACAAAACCGAGAAAACCCAGCGGCAAAAACAGCTGGATCATGTACTGGCTGATCAACACGAAATCACCGAGGGTGAGCTGCCCATTGCGCACCTGAAGGACCGCCAGGCCAATGATGCTGGTTTGCGCCAGCGCGATGATCAGCGCCTGGCCACCGTTGAGCCCGAACAGGGACAGCCGGTTGCGCCTGCGCGCCTGCTCCCAACGCGCCAGATCCTCATCATAGCGCTGTGCCTCGAAGCGTTCGTTGCCGAAATACTTCACGGTTTCGAAATTGAGTAAGCTGTCGACCGCGCGGGTATTGGATGCCGAGTCGGCTTCGTTCATCTCGCGTACAAAGCGCGTGCGCCATTCCGTTGCGCCAAAGGAGAACCAGCCATAGGCGATCACCGACACCAACGTCACCGCAGCATAACTGGCGCCGTAATTGAACAGGAATACGCTGACCACGACGGCAATCTCAAACAGCGTGGGTACAATATTGAACACCATGAAGCGCAACAGAAAACTGACACCGCTGGTGCCGCGCTCAATGTCCCGAGCGAGCCCGCCAGTGCGTCGCTCCAGGTGAAAACTGAGGTCCAGCTGGTGGACGTGGCGGAACACCGTCAAACCCAGAGAACGCATGGCGCGCTCCGTGACCCGCCCGAACAGCGTGTCGCGCAATTCGGCAAAGAGAACGCTGGAGAAACGTGCGAGGCCGTAAGCTGCTACCAGGCCAATAGCGACCTGCGCGGCAAGCTGCACGCCGGATTCGAGGTTCAGTCCATCCACCATGTGTTTCATGATAAAGGGAATGACCAGCATGGCACCTTTGGCCAACAGCAGGCACAGCATCGCCAGTGCGATCCGACGCCGATGGTCGCGTAAATAGGGCCAGAGCCGCGGTAGAATTGACCAGTCGAGTACCTGGCCGGGCTCAGTGTCAGTCGTGGGGCGCATGTTGGTAATCAGTCCTCAAGCAGGTGCCGAAAATGCTCCGGCAGGAACCCGCGATACTGCATGAAGCGCATGCGGCGGGCTTTTTCCTTGAGCCGCTGCTGTTGCTCTGCGCTGCGTGCCTGCCAGGATACAGGGTTATCGAGCGTTTCAGCCGGGCTCTCGGGTACAGGGTCAAACTTGCGCGCGTACACCTGCTCCGCTGCCTCCCGCCAATGGGGTGCAACCGCTTCCAGCGCAGCGGCGATATGCACGGCGTCCACGCCGCGCTCGCGCATCTCCTGTTGAATCCGCACGGGCCCGTACCCGCGATCCAGGCGCTGCCGTAGCAGGCTCTCGGCATAGCGGGCGTCACTCTGCAGGTTTTCGGCCGCCAGGGCATCCAGCACACCCGCTACCAGCTCGGCATCGGCAAAGCGACGTTGTAGCTTGGTTTGCAGCTCACCGCGCGCGTGCTCACGTCGCGCCAGAAGGTCCATCGCGGCGACACGTACCTCGTTTACCGTTGGCGGTGAATTTGAACGATCAGACATGGCCGCCATGATACCGTGTGCCACACGCGAAGTGATGCAGAATAAAAGAGGTGTCGGGCACGCGAGAGTGGGGGTGAGTGGAACCCGACACCTGAAAAGAGGCCCGGGCGCGTTGAGCCCGGGCGGAGGGACTAGGCGTCGTCGGGCTCATCGGCTTCAACAGCCGCGGCGGCATTCTTGGGCGGCGGTGTTGCCGCGGCCATGGTCTGGCGGCGGATTTCAGCCTCGATTTCGTTCGCAATGGCCATGTTTTCTTCAAGGAACCGTGCCGCGTTGGCTTTACCCTGGCCGATCTTGTCACCCTTATAGGCATACCAGGCACCGGACTTGTCGACCAGGTTGAGTTTTACCCCCCAGTCGATGACCTCGCCCATGTGATAGATACCCTTGCCGTACATGATCTGGAACTCGGCCTGCTTGAAGGGGGGAGACACCTTGTTTTTCACCACCTTGACGCGGGTCTCGTTGCCGACCACCTCATCACCCTCCTTCACTGCGCCGATACGGCGGATATCCAGGCGCACCGACGAGTAGAACTTCAGCGCGTTGCCGCCGGTCGTGGTTTCCGGGTTGCCGAACATGACGCCGATTTTCATGCGAATCTGGTTGATGAAGATCACCAGGCAATTGCTGTGCTTGATGGCTCCGGTGAGTTTGCGCATGGCCTGACTCAGCAGGCGCGCCTGCAAACCGACGTGGGAATCGCCCATTTCGCCTTCGATCTCCGCCTTGGGCGTCAGTGCCGCCACCGAGTCGATCACAAGTACATCGACGGCTCCGGACCGCACCAGCATCTCGGCGACCTCCAGCGCCTGTTCGCCGGTATCCGGCTGCGACAGGATAAGGTCGTCCACGCGCACCCCAAGCTTCTCGGCGTAGTTGGGATCCAGCGCATGCTCCGCATCGATGAATGCAGCCGTGCCACCCGCTTTCTGTGATTCGGCAATCACCTGCAGGGTGAGCGTGGTTTTACCCGAGGATTCCGGGCCGTAGATTTCACAAATACGCCCTTTCGGCAGACCACCAATGCCGAGCGCGATATCCAGGCCGAGGGAGCCGGTGGAGATAGCGGGGATAGCCACGCGCTCGTTGTCGCCCATACGCATCACCGTGCCCTTGCCGAACTGGCGTTCGATTTGGCTGAGGGCTGCATCCAGTGCTTTCTGCTTGTTGGCGTCCATAATCGACGGCTCCTGTCATTGAGTGCCTGTACGGCGGGAGTTGATGAGGGCCGACCGCTTCGACCCAAGTACTGTATATATACTCAGTGTATTACGCAGGAATTGCAAGCCTTCTGAACCACCAAATCCGGCCGTCGTTGCTGGATGTGTCTGTTAAGGCTACAGGTACGCGGGTGCGACAGTCCGCCTTACACCGGCGCCGTGTAGAACAGGCAATCATTGCGCGCAATAGTCGCATTGGTGGTGATCATGAACAGCGTCATGCGCGTGGCAGGATACAGGCGGCCCTCTTCGACCCGCAGCAGCCGGGAAAGCACACAACGCCCCCCGGCGTCCTGCGCCCAGAACAGGCTGCGCAACTCACCGTGCACCCAGCCCAGGTGTTCCTCCGGGCCCACTTTGGCGAAATTGAAGTGCTCGAGATCCTGCCGCAGGGTCACCGCCGCCACGGGGTCCGGGGCCTCGCCATAGGCCAGTGGCACGCCGGGATTCAAATGCAGGCGCACGGGGTCGCAGAGCACCTCCAGATCCCATACCGGTGCGTCACCGGCGAGTACCCGTTCACTCTCAAAGTAGCGACACAGGCCAGACCAGGCCAGGTCGTGCGCACTATCATCAAGCCGTCCGCCCACTTCGACGGTGACAGTGGGATAACTGTGCTCACTGATCTCCATCAACGCACCGAGGTTCAGCCGCGTTACGATCATGCGTTCAGTAAACAGTGCGACCAGCGCGTCGTGCTCGCGATCGAGGTGCGTGCACACACCAAAGGCCGGGCCACTGCCGGAGGTATTGTGCATATCGACAACCGCCTCGGGGTGATGTACCCGGAGTATTTCCAGTATTTCCTCTGCCAGCAGGCCTTCGGCACCATCGAAGGGCGGCTTGAAGCAGCGATTCAGATCGCGCGCACCGGGCAGCATGCGCTGCGTGAATAACGGCGCGCGCGAGGCTGCCTCCACCGCACCAACAATACACACACAATTAACCGCGGGCTGCCGACCCGATTTGAGCCAGCGGAACAGCGCCATCAATCCGGAGGGTTCATTGCCGTGCAACAGGGTCACCAGGGCCCGGGTGCGGCTGGTATCGACGCCATCGAGAAAGATGCTTGCGGGCCCGCCGAGAAACTGCAGAAAGTCCTCGATGCTGGCGCCAACTTCAGTGGCCAGTGGATTGCGCAGAAACCGCACCCGCCTCACGGTGTCCACTCCGCCACGGGCGTATTGCTTTCGCTGCGCAGGCGGTAGGCTTCGAGCATGTCACGCAGCTGGTCGAAATCGGGGCGTTGTGCCCCGGGCTGTGCCTGCCCCAGGCGCGACAACTGCCAGCGCGCGCCGGTCTGCCCGCTGGCCAGGCGCTGTTCGATGATACCGAGGTAACGGTCAGACTCGGTCGCGGCAATGCCGATAGCTTCCAGCCCGCGTCGTGCCACCGGCAACATGGCGGCGACCAGAGCGGCTGCGGGCTGCTCCTCACACACAGTCTGTTGCGGGCGCGGCCAGACCAGTCGTGCAGACAGCCCCTCCTGCGCGGCGCGGTAGAAATTGTGTTCCGCAATCGGAAAAGGCAGCGCGGGTAGCCAGTGCTGCAAGCGCGGTTGCAGGCCCTCCGCCATGCCAATCAGGAATGCTGCGTTGGCGACCATGTCGGCCGCGGTCGGCCCCGCCGGCAGGGCACGCATTTCGATGCGCAGATGACCGCCGGCGGCTGCATCGTAGACCGGGCGATTCCACAACCACACCGTGCTCTGGTGGAGCTGCAGGGCGCGCAACTCATCCGCCGCCGGGCCATCCACCTCTTCTGCACAGACCGGCAGCAGCGGCTGATACAGACGCACCGCTTCGGCAAACAGTTCCAGTGCATCGCGCCGCACCCAGCCTTGGCCGAAGTTCACCCGCGCGGGCTCTTTCCAGCTGTAACGGTCCGGCAGACGGGTGTCGATGGATTGCTTGAACAGCGGGATGCGGGTTTCCTGCCACAGGCTGTGCCCGAACAGTGTCGGCGAATTGCCCGCCACCGCGAGGGCCAGCGGTGTGACTGCCTGAATCGCATTGAACACATCAGCGAACCGCTCGGGAGCCACCCGGTAATGCACCTGGAAAGACGTATTGGCCCCCTCCAGGGTGATGTCGTCCATCGCGAGCTGCAAGGGGTGCAGGCCGTTGATATTGACCGTGAAGTGCCGCCCACGCCGGGCGATAAGCTGTGCCACCAGCGCGGCGAAGCGCCGCTTGGGCGTCATACAGGCCGGCCCGAAGTCTTCCCGCCGCAGTGTAGGCAGGATGCCGATGGGCACGACCTGCGCGTCCTGTTGCGCCGCCAGTGCCCGCAACGTGCCAAGTTTGCGGCAGATCTCCTCTTCAAGGCTCAGAAAAGGGTTGGCCGCAACGGCAACCGGCGTCAGGTTGTACTCCAGGTTGTAGCGGTTGAGCTCCAGCGTCAGCTGCTCATCATCCGCGGCCGCCTGCAGCTCCTGATTGAGATGCGCCGGACGACCGGAAGGGTCCACGACATAGAGCTCCAGTTCGGCACCCAAAGATGCCGGCCCGGCACCGAAACCGGGCGTGGCCAGCCGTGCTTCCAGGCGCTGCAGATTCGCTTCCAGCTGTTGGCTGAAGCGGCGATAATCGTCGGCGTCAAACTGCACTGTGTGGATATCGGTGCCCATGGCGTCGTTATAGCACAGAAGCCGGTGGAGGATAGTCCGGGCATGACGTAAAATCGGCGCTTCACACTAGCCACTGGATTACCCATGTCCGCTCCTGTTACTCCGGACCGCGCACTGCTTGAGCGCTGGCTGAACGCCGGCGCGGTACAGAACTACCTGTGCGAACACTGCGACAACCTGCACATCAGTGAAATCCGCTCACAGGAAGGGGTGCTCGATAGCCGGCTCATTCCGGAGAGCTTCGGCTTGCTGTTTACCACCGAGCTGGAAATCCGCCCCATGGCGCTGCTGGCACTCACGGCAGATCTCGGTCGTCTGAACATGGAATACCCGCTGCTCAAGCTGTTTCTGGATATCGTGGACGATGCCACGCCACAGCTGGTGGCAGCCGCCATCTTCCCTGGCAACGCCGGCATCACTGAGACCCAGTTCAACCACTTCGTGGCCATGACCATGCAGGCGATGCTGCAGCTGGCGGAAGAATGCCTGCGTCTGGACTACCTCTTTTCTGAAGACGGCGCGACCCGACAACGCCCGCGCTCTGTAGTGCACTGAACGCCAAGCAGGAATAAAGGGGCAGTATTCGGGTGCCTCCAAGCCATCCATTCAACGAACAGGCGCCACGCACACGATGACCAGCGACACAGCTCCAGCGCACACGCCAATGATGCAGCAGTACCTGAAAATCAAGGCGCAGCATCCGCGAGATCTGGTGTTCTATCGCATGGGCGATTTCTACGAGCTGTTTTTCGATGACGCCAAGCGCGCAGCAGAACTGCTCGATATCACCCTGACCGCGCGCGGCAAGTCGGGCGGTGAGCCGATTCCCATGGCAGGCGTGCCCTATCACGCCGCCGAGGGCTACCTGGCGCGGCTGGTCAAGGGCGGCGTATCCGTGGCCATCTGCGAGCAAATCGGCGACCCGGCAACCAGCAAGGGCCCCGTGGACCGCCAGGTGGTGCGGGTGGTGACGCCGGGCACGTTGAGTGACGAAGCCCTGCTCGAGGAGCGCAGCGACAACCTGCTGCTGGCAGTGGCCCAACATCGCAACCAATTCGGCCTCGCCTGGCTGGATCTGGCCAGCGGGCGCTTCCGCGTACTGGAAGTTGACGGGGATGAAGCACTAGCCAGTGAGCTGCAGCGACTCAATCCGGCAGAAGTGCTTTACCAAGACAGCATCGGCCTGCCCCTGCTCAGCGCCCGCCGCGGGGCGCGCGCGCAGCCGGCCTGGGAGTTCGAGCAGGACAGCGCGCGCCGCGCCCTGAACCTGCAGTTCCAGACACACGACCTGCAGGGCTTCGGCTGCGACGGGCTGGGCCTGGCAGTGGGCGCGGCCGGCTGCCTGCTGCAATACGTCAAGGATACCCAGCGCAGCAACCTGCCGCATATACGCGGCATCGCGCACGAAAACCGCGCCGAGAGTGTGATTCTGGATGCCGCCACCCGCCGCAACCTCGAAATCGACCGCAACCTTGCCGGCGGCGACACCCACACCCTGTTCTCGGTGATGGACCAGTGCGTGACCGCAATGGGCAGCCGGCTGCTGCGCCGCTGGCTGCATCGCCCGCTCACCGATACCGCCGTGTTGGGGCAGCGGCAGGCGGCCGTTGCAGCACTCTGCGCGGACTACCAGCATGAGCCGGTACGCACCGCCCTGAAACCGATCGGCGATATGGAGCGCATACTCAGCCGGGTGGCACTGCGTTCGGCACGCCCCCGCGACCTGACGCGCCTGCGCAGTTCCCTCGCGGCTCTGCCAGCCTTGCGCGAAGCGCTGGGCGCCTGCGAGGCAGAACGGCTGGGCACACTCTCCACACAGGCGGGGGAATATCCCGACCTGTGCCAACTGCTGCAGCAAGCCGTGTGCGAGAACCCGCCCGTGGTCATCCGCGAAGGCGGTGTGATTGCCACCGGCTACGATGAAGAGCTGGATGAACTGCGCCGGATCAGCAGTAACGCGGGCGACTATCTGCTGGAAATCGAGGCCCGGGAGCGCACCGCCACGGGAATCAGCACCCTGAAGGTTGGCTACAACCGCGTGCACGGCTACTTTATTGAAATCAGCCGTGCCCAGTCCGCGCGCGCACCGGACACCTACCAGCGCCGCCAGACCCTGAAAAACGCCGAACGCTTCATTACACCGGAGCTCAAGGCCTTCGAGGACAAGGCACTCTCAGCGCGCAGCCGGGCACTGGCGCGGGAAAAGGCGCTCTATGAAGCGCTGATCGAGACGCTCAACGAACAGCTGGCAGCGCTGCAGGACAGCGCCGCCGCCGTGGCCGAACTGGATGTGCTCGCCACCCTGGCTGAGCGCGCCGAGTGCTTGCGCCTGTGCCAGCCCGAATTTACCGAAGAACAGGTGTTCGAGGTAGAGGCCGGGCGCCACCTGGTGGTGGAGCAGGTACTGGACGACCCTTTTATCGCCAACGACACCCTGCTCAACGACCATCGACGGATGCTGCTGATTACTGGCCCGAACATGGGGGGCAAATCAACCTATATGCGCCAGAACGCGCTGATTGCGCTGCTGGCACACGTCGGCAGTTTTGTCCCCGCCAATCGCGTGCGACTGTCGCCCATGGACCGTATCTTTACCCGCATCGGCTCGTCGGACGACCTCGCCAGCGGGCGCTCGACCTTCATGGTAGAGATGACCGAAACGGCAAACATTCTGCACAATGCGACCGAGCGCAGTCTCGTGCTGATGGACGAGGTGGGCCGCGGCACCAGCACCTTCGATGGACTCAGCCTGGCCTGGGCCGCCGCAGTGCAACTGGCGCGCAGCGTGCGGGCCTTCACGCTGTTTGCCACCCACTACTTTGAACTCACCGCGCTGCCGGAGCAGTGCCCGAGCATGGCCAACGTACATCTGGACGCCACCGAACACGAAGACCACGTGGTGTTCCTGCACAATATTCAGGAGGGGCCGGCGAATCGCAGTTTCGGTTTGCAGGTGGCAAAATTGGCGGGCATTCCCGACAGCGTACTACGCGCGGCGCGCGAGAAACTACAGGCGCTGGAACGGGGCCCCGGACGTCCAGAGCCGCTGCCGGCGCCCGCCCAGGCCGAGCTGTTTGCCAATGCAGAACCCCATCCGGCCCTCACCCGGCTGGAAGCGGTAGACCCCGATGCACTCAGCCCGCGCGAGGCGCTACAGCTGATCTATGAATTGCGCGGAACCCTTTAAAACTCCCCGCGCAGCGGGTAAACTTGCGCCCCAAACGGGTGCCCGCCGGGCAGAGGCACCCCTGGCAAACGAGGCATTACTGGCATGACTTTTGTTGTTGGCGAACAGTGTATTAAGTGCAAACACACAGACTGCGTGGAGGTGTGCCCGGTCGATTGTTTTTACGAAGGGCCCAATTTCCTCGTCATTCACCCTGACGAATGCATTGACTGCGCCCTGTGCGAGCCGGAATGCCCGGTAGATGCCATCTACTCGGAAGATGAGCTGCCCGAAGACCAACAGGTATTCCTTGAGCTCAATGCTGAACTGGCGGAGATCTGGCCGAACATCACAGAAATGAAAGCCCCCCCTGCGGACGCCGAGGAATGGGCCAACAAGCCGAACAAACTGGCGCTGCTGGAGCGCTAGGCGCTCAGCGGAACAACTCAGCGGAACAACGCGTCGCTGCTCAGGCCCTGGGTTTCCATAATCTGGCGCAGTCGACGCAAGGCTTCCACCTGAATCTGCCTGACCCGCTCCCGCGTCAGGCCAATTTCCCGCCCCACTTCCTCCAACGTACTGCTCTCGTGGCCGCGCAGGCCAAAGCGTCGCGTGACCACTTCGCGCTGTTTTTCCGATAGCTGGTCCAGCCACTGGCTGATACTGTCACGGATATCGTCCTCCTGCAGCAGCTGTGAAGGGTCACTCTCGCTGGAGTCCGCGATGGTCTCCAGCACTGCCCGATCCGAGTCCGCACTCACTGGCACGTCGATGGAGGTAACGCGCTCATTTAGCCCCAACATGCGCTTGACGTCACCCGCGGGGCGATCAAGCATCTGCGCGATCTCCTCTGCGGTGGGCTCATGGTCGAGTTTCTGGGTGAGTTCCCGCGCCGCACGCAGGTAGACGTTGAGTTCCTTGACCACGTGGATAGGCAGCCGAATGGTCCGTGTCTGGTTCATGATTCCGCGTTCAATCGTCTGCCGAATCCACCAGGTCGCGTAGGTTGAGAAACGGAAGCCGCGTTCGGGGTCGAACTTCTCTACCGCTCGAATAAGGCCCAGGTTACCTTCTTCAATCAAATCCAGCAGCGTGAGCCCGCGATTGATGTAGCGGCGTGAAATCTTGACCACCAGGCGCAGGTTGCTCTCGATCATCCGGCAGCGCGCGGCTTCATCGCCCTTTAACGCCAGGCGCGCAAAGTGTTTTTCTTCATCGGCAGTGAGCAGGGGCGAAAAGCCGATCTCGTTCAGGTAGAGCTGGGTGGCGTCCAATGACTTTTCGCCGCTACGGGCTGCTCGCGCGCGATCGAACGCGGCAGTGTCATCGCCTTCAGCGGAATCGTCACCGGTGTCGTCTGCGTCCAGTGCTTCGCGGGGATCAGTGACTGCCGCTTCCGCATCCACTGCGTAAGTCGGTTCGTCCGCCTCGCGGACTGAGTGGGTAACAGCTCGCTGGCCTGTTTTTGTTATCTCGACTTCCATGCCACACCTCTGTCTCACCTGCCGCCAGGTGAGAGTTTTGTCGCGGGTCGATCAGGTTACCCCATGCTTACAATTCATTACAAGACACCGGGGTTGGCTGTTTAGCGGCGCGGCAGGAGCTGCAACGGATCGATGGGCTTGCCTTCCTTGCGGATCTCGAAGTGCAGTTTCACGACATCCGTTCCGGTACTGCCCTTCTCCGCTATCTGCTGCCCTGCGGCTACACGCGCTCCCTCGGCGACCAGCAAACGGTCATTGTGGCCATAGGCACTGAGGTAGACGTCGTCGTGTTTGATAATCAACAACTCGCCGAAGCCCACGATCCCAGTGCCGGCGTAAACCACGTCCCCGGCGGCTACCGCCACCACCGGGTCGCCCTTGCGGCCACCGATATCGATGCCCTTGTGCACCGTTGCCGAGTAGCGGCGAGTGACCGGGCCATCCGAGGGCCAACGCCATGCGCTGACCGGTACCAGTCGCGCTGCCGGCGGCGTACGTGCCGCCGCTAAAGGGGGAGCAGGATCGGCGCTGCGCGGCGCAGCCGGCGCGCCGCTTGCCGGAGCTGCAGGTGACGGTGTGACAGGCGCAGGGGCAGGAACCGCGCGCGTCGCGGGCGCCGCGACCGGGGCCGGGCGAGTAGTGCTGGTATCAGGCGCAGACCGCGGTGGACTGTAGGCCACCTGCTGGCTGCCAGAGCGAATAATCAGGTTCTGGCCGGGATATATCGTGTAGGGGGAGGCAATGCCGTTGGCGGCGGCAACGCTGCGGAAATCCATGCCGAAGCGAAAGGCGATGGCGTAGAGCGTATCACCGCGGCGCACCACATAACGCTCCGAGGCGACGCCGCCGACCGCAGCGGGGGAATGCCGATCCTCAATAGGTGCCCGGCCGCCACTGCCACAACCCGTCAGGAGCAAAATACCGCCCAACAAAAGTAAAGCCGACCCTCGCAAAAAACGCGACACGGGGAGATTTAGCACCGGAAAACTGTCAACGCCCACCCCAGCGCCTCTCTATCAACCACACCAGGGCGAAGCCGACAATCATGAGCAACAGGCACGTAGCCAGCCAGGGCTCGTTGGCAAAGTTCCACGGCAACACCGGTACCTGCTGCGCTGGCCGGGGCACCCCGTCGCTGCCCAGAACCCAATCCAGCGGGTGTTTCCACGGCCACACCACAAGCAGCGAACCAAACAGAAAACCGGTCAACAGCGCCATGGTTGCCGCATGGTAGCGGCGCAGTAACCAGTGCAGTACACGCGAAAAGCACATCAGGCCAAGGGCGGCGCCAACGGCAAACACCAGCATCACAGACAATTCGAGGTTTCTCACCGCGTGCAGCACTGTGGCGTACATACCCAGCAGTATGAGGATGAAACTGCCGGAAATACCGGGCAGGATCATGGCGCATATGGCAATGAAACCAGCAATGAAGACCGCCGGAAGCCCTGCCGGCAAAGCCACCACGGGACTCAGGGCAATCGCCGCCGCGATTGCAAGCCCCGCGGCCAGGCAGGCGCACCGGGCTGCGGTCCAGTGCGGCACCTGGCGCAGCAGCACCAGCGCCGAGGCCAGAATGAGGCCGAAGAAAAACGCCCAGAGGGGAACAGGATAGGCGTCCAGCAACCAGGCGATCACCCGGGCCAGAGACAGAATGCTGGTGGCAATACCCGCGCCCAGCGTGAGCAGAAAGGCACCGTCGACATGCTCCCACGCACGGCGCACGTTACCGCGGGAGAGCCAGCGTAGAAACTGCAGGTCGAAGGCCCGAATGCTGCCCAGCAGGCGATCGTAGATACCGGTAATAAAGGCCATGGTGCCGCCGGACACCCCGGGGACGATATCCGCCGCCCCCATCAGGACACCGCGGAGAAAAACACCCATCGGTGTCATGGCGCTACTTGACCGTGCCGGAACGCAGCGGCACAAAGCGCACCGCCTCGACCAGGCGCGTATCGTAACCCTCGCTGGTGCGGGTGATCACCTGCAGGTTCTGCAGAGAAGCACCCACGGGAATGACCAGGCAGCCGCCGGGTGCCAGCTGCAGTAGCAGGTCCTCAGGGATGGTTTCGGGGGCTGCGGTGCTGATGATGCCATCAAACGGAGCCCCCTCAACCCAGCCCAGTCCACCGTCTGCATGGCTGAAGCGCACGTTGCGCAGCTTTAACTGGCGCAGCCGGGCACGCGCCTTGTCCAGCAGGGGCTTGATGCGTTCGATACTCCAGACTTCTTCCACCAGCTGCGCCAGCACTGCCGTCTGGTAGCCGGACCCGGTGCCGATCTCCAGCACGCGGCTGCGCGGCCCCTGCTCAAGCAGCAACTCGGTCATGCGGGCCACTATGTAGGGCTGGGACAGGGTTTGCTGAAAACCGATGGGCAGGGCGGTGTCCTCATAGGCCCGATGCGCCATCGCCTCATCCAGAAACAGGTGTCGGGGCGTGCGCCGCATCACGTCAAGCACGCGTTCATCCTGCACACCCTGCTCCGCGAGGCGTCGCACCAGTCGCTCGCGCGTGCGCTGCGAGGTCATCCCGATACCCTTGAGATCGACGTTATTCACTGCGCCCCTCACGCTCTCGATATCCTTCCCTGTAATCCAGTAATTCCGCCAACACGGCGGTCGCATAGCTGCCAGGCGGCAGGCTGAATGTCAGAATCAGCGACTCATCATCACAAAAGCGCCAGGAAAAGTCATCCGGCAACAGCCGCGCTGGACGATACGACAGCGTCAGGCCGGCGCGTTCCAGAAACTCGCACACCGCTGCCTCGGAAGACAGCACTGCCGTCTGTGCAGCCATCAGGGCGGGACTCTGCAGGCTGGCGCCACTGCCCCAGAGCGGCAAACCCGGATGCACATCGCCGTCCAGCGCGCGTTGCTGCAACGCGTCGTCCAGCTCGGTGCAGGGAAACAGGCTGCGACTGCCCTGCAACAGGCAGACGTCGCCCTCGCGCAGACACGACCAGGTACCCGCCTGCACCCGCTCCGCCAGCAGGCGATTGAACAGCTCGCTACGCAACGCGGACAAAAACAGGCCGCGTTTACTGTGGCTCAGTTTGCGCGCCCCGCGCTGCATCCAGGCGCGCGCCTGCAACAGGGTCGCGCCGCCGCGCCCGAAACGCTGCTCGCCAAAATAGTTCGGCACGCCGCGATCGCGTATGCGCTCCAGCGCGTTCAGCAAACCCGCCTCGTCGCCTTGCAGCTCACGCAGGTGGAGTGTGAACGCATTGCCGCGGTGCACGCCGCGCTTGAGCTTGCGCGAATGACGGCAGCAATCCAGCAAGACAACTTCACCTGGCACCTGCAGGCGCTGCCAGTCGGGCTCGGCCTTGCCCGCCATACGCACGCTGATCCACTGCCGGGTAACGGCGTGACGATCTTTCAGGCCGCTGTAACCGATATCGCGCGGGTGTATGCCGGCAAGCGATGACACCCACTCTACCAGGTCAGGCGTGGTCAAACCGCGTTTCTCGATGTGCAGAAATACGTGCTCGCCCTGCCCGTCAGGCGCGAAGCCCAGCTGCTCGTCGACCAGAAAATCCTCGGGATTGCAGCGAATCAACGCGCGCGTTTGCGCGACCGGGCCTACCCGGCTCAGTTCAGGCATCATGCGTCGGCGGCACCCTGCAAGAGCACCACCGCATGTGCGGCAATACCTTCACCGCGGCCGGTAAAGCCGAGTTTTTCTGTCGTAGTGGCCTTCACATTGACCTGCCCGACACCTACCTGCAAATCCTCAGCAAGATGACTCTGCATGGCGCCGATATGCGCCGCCATGCGTGGTGCCTCCGCAATCAATGTGGCATCCAGATTGGCCAGTTGCCAGCCCCTGCTGTGCACCTGCGCAACCACGCGACGCAGGAGAATCCGGCTGTCTATGGCGGCAAACGCAGGGTCGCTATCGGGAAAATGACGACCGATATCCCCTGCCCCGATTGCGCCGAGCAGGGCATCACAGAGCGCATGGATCAGCACATCGCCATCCGAGTGGGCCACCAGCCCCTGAGTGTGCGCAATGCTTACGCCGCCAAGCACCACGGCGCTGCCCGGGCCGAATCGATGAACATCGTAACCATGCCCGATGCGTAAGCGGTTCATGCCTGCCCCTCGCGGTCGATACCCAGATAGAATGCGGCCAGCTCGAGATCCCCCGGGACTGTCACCTTGAAGTTGGACGGGGATCCCGGCACCAGCAGGACGGGATGACCACCCCACTCCATCGCGGACGCCTCATCCGTGATATCGACACCCGCTGCCAGGGCAGCCGCCAGCACGCTGTGCAGCTGGCCCAGTGCAAACATTTGCGGCGTTTGGGCACGCCACAGGCCGCGGCGATCCACGGTCGCCTGCACGTAGCCATCAGCATCGACGCGCTTGAGTGTGTCGACCACCGGCTCGGCGAGAAGTCCACCGCAGCCTTTCGCCACGACCTGCGTCACCAGCCGCTCGCCATCCGCAGCTGCCAGGCAAGGGCGCGCCGCATCGTGTACCAGTACCCAATCATCGTTATATGCAATTTTTTGCAAGTAGTGCAGCGCAGCCAGTACAGAGTCCGCGCGCTGGGCGCCCCCCTGCACGACCCGAATCCGTTCGTCTGTATCGCGGTAGTCTGCCGCACGCGGATCGCCAGGGGCAAAAGCAATCACCACCCCCTGCATGCCCGGCAGGCCAAGCAAGGCCTGCAGGCTGCGCTGCAACAGCGTTTTCCCACCCAGCAGCAAATGCTGTTTGGGCTGTGAATGCCCCATGCGCACTCCGGCCCCCGCAGCGGGAATGACCCCCCAACACCGGGCCACTTCGCTCACTGCTGTGGCTCGGCGCGCGGTG
>TARA_R110001599_G_scaffold64147_14_pt1 | contig 24610 bp, 21 predicted proteins | sample TARA_R110001599 | Tara Oceans TARA_R110001599 (sample SAMEA4398360) | marine metagenome | biome: Polar Biome; feature: [MES] marine water layer (ENVO:01000295) within the mesopelagic zone...; material: water (ENVO:00002006), including particulate matter (ENVO:01000060) such...
ACAGACGATGATGCAGTTGTCGTTTTTGTCCCGCACCACCTCCATCTCGTACTCTTTCCAGCCGATCAGGGACTCGTCGATCAACAGCTCCTTGGTCGGCGACAGATCAAGGCCGCGGGTACAGATCTGTTCGAACTCGTCGCGGTTATAGGCAATGCCGCCGCCGGAGCCGCCCATGGTAAAAGAGGGACGAATAATGCAGGGAAAGCCGATCTGGTCCAGCACCTGGAAGGCCTCTTCCATGCTGTGGGCCAGGGCCGCGCGCGGCGTTTCCAGGCCGATGCGCTTCATCGCCATACCAAACAGCTGGCGGTCCTCGGCCTTGTCGATGGCTTCCTTGGTCGCGCCGATCATTTCCACGCCGAATTTCTCCAGCACGCCCTCGCGCGCCAGGTCCAGCGCACAGTTCAGCGCCGTCTGCCCACCCATGGTCGGCAGCACGGCATCCGGGCGCTCTTCCTCGATAATGCGCGCCACCGTCTGCCAGACGATGGGCTCGATGTAGGTCGCGTCGGCCATCGAGGGGTCAGTCATGATGGTGGCCGGGTTGGAGTTCACCAGGATCACCCGGTAGCCCTCCTCACGCAGCGCCTTGCAGGCCTGGGCGCCGGAGTAATCGAACTCGCAGGCTTGGCCGATGACAATAGGGCCTGCGCCGAGGATCAAAATGCTCTTAATGTCGGTTCTCTTGGGCATGGCGGTTCAGCGGCTCCCGGTTCTGGCGGTCATCAAGGCGATGAAATGGTCAAACAGTGGGGCGGCATCGTGCGGGCCCGGGCTGGCCTCCGGGTGCCCCTGAAAACTGAATGCCGCCTTGTCGGTGCGGTGGATACCTTGCAGGGTGCCGTCGAACAGTGACTTGTGCGTCACCCGCAGAGTGTCCGGCAGGCCCGCTTCATCCACTGCAAAGCCGTGGTTCTGGCTGGTAATCAGCACCGTGCGGTCATCGAGATTCTGCACCGGGTGGTTGGCACCGTGGTGCCCGTGGCCCATTTTCAGGGTGCGGGCGCCGCTCGCCAGTGCCAGCAACTGATGGCCGAGGCAAATGCCGAACACGGGAATATCGGTGTCGAGAATGGTGCGTATGGCGCTGATGGCGTAGTCGCAGGGCTCAGGGTCTCCCGGGCCGTTGGAGAGGAACACACCGTCCGGCTGCAGGGCGAGCACCTCGCTGGCGGGGGTTTGCGCGGGCACCACGGTAAGGCGACAGCCGCGATCCACCAACATGCGCAGGATATTGCGCTTCACGCCGTAATCGTAGGCCACCACGTGCCAGGGCAATTCCGCATCCGGCCGCTCGTTGTAACCTGTGCCCAGCACCCAACTGCCTTCGCGCCATGCGTAGGACGCGTCCACGCTTACTTCCTTCGCCAGATCCATCCCCTTGAGGCCGGCAAAATCGCGCGCCTGGGCCAGCGCCGCAGCTTCATCAACCCGTTCGCCAGCGACAATACAGCCGTTCTGGGCACCTTTGTCGCGAAGTATGCGCGTCAGGCGACGGGTGTCGATATCCGCAATGGCGACGATGTTGCGCCGGCGCAGGTAGCTCTGCAGGTCTTCCTGGTTGCGGTAGTTGCTGGCCAGCAGCGGCAGATCGCGAATGACCAGGCCGGCTGCCCAGATGTTCGCCGACTCCTCGTCTTCGGTATTGGTGCCGGTGTTGCCGATATGGGGGTAGGTCAGGGTGACAATCTGGCGCGCGTAGGAGGGATCAGTGAGAATTTCCTGATACCCGGTCATGGCCGTGTTAAAGACCACTTCACCGACGGAGGCACCGTCTGCTCCTATCGCCACACCTCTGAAAACGGTGCCATCTTCAAGGGCCAAAAGGGCTGGGCTGGACAAGAACACCTCCAAGATTCAGCGGCGGACCTTTGCTGCGCGCGCTGAAAAAAAGCGAGATGGGGGCCACCGCATCTCGCTTTTTCTCATAGAATCAGCTCTGGTTACTCGCAGGTACAAACGACGTCCGGGGCGCAATCCGGACATATGAAATCTGGGGCAGAATTGTAGGGTATACCCCCGGCCCTGTCCAGCGAGCAGCGCGCAGAAGCGCGGCACAAATACCGTTCGCGGGAAACTTAGAGGCTGGCGCTGCGGCGCGACCACAGCATGCAGGCCAGGCTGGCGAAGGCGCAGGCCGCGATACAGACGACGACACTGAGCAGCGCCTCAGGCAGCAGATTGCTGAACGCGCTCGCCGCTCCCCCCAGCCCGAACTGGACCGCACCCATCACGGCGGCCGCCGAGGCGGCGCTGCTGGGGAACGATTCGAGATAGCACGCCTGTATGTTGGGGCTGATGGCACCCAGCATGCCCGCGTAGAGCATCATGGCCGGCAGGAAAGCCTGCACCGGTCCGTCGAACAACACCACCAGCAACAGCGTGAGGCCACTGACCGCCTGCAGCCAGGTGGCGGCAAACATGATCTGGCGTGGCTCGAAACGATTCAAGAGAACCCGGTTGAGCAGGTTGCAGGCGAAAATCGCGACGATATTGCAGGCAAACAGTCCCGTGAACGCGGCCCGGGACTGGGCAAAATGTTCCAGATAGATATACGAGGCGTAGGTTACAAATATGATAAGGCCGCCGAACGATGCCGCCTGCCAGAATATGTAGGGGCGCGCACTGCGGGTTTTCAGTACACCCAGGTAGCGTGCCAGGAAGCTCAGGCCATCGGCACCCCCGGGGGGCTTGCGCGGCCCGCGGAACACCGTGGCCTGGAGGAGCGGGAAAAGGCACAGGGCATAGCCTCCCAGGCACACAAACACCAGGCGCCAGCTACCCACTTCCAGCAGCAGGGCGCCAATCGCGGGGGCGATGGCAGGCGCCACGATCGCGACCATTCCGATCATTGAAAACAGCTTTGCGGCCTGCACGCCCTGCACCCGGTCGCGCACCAGCGCGGGTACCGAAACACCTATCCAGCCACCACCAACAGATTGCAACAAGCGGCCCCACAGCAGCGCCTCCAGCGACTGCACCTGTGCCAGGCCGAAGCTGGCCAGCGCGAACACGGCCAGCCCGGTCGCCAGCACGCGCCGGCGCCCATAGCGATCCGACAGCGCACCGCCGGTGAGCTGGCCCAGCGCAAACCCCATCATGTACACGGAGATGCTCAGGGACACATCGTGCAGGGTGACACCCAGTGCCGCCGCAATCAGCGGGAAGGCAGGCAGGTAGGTATCGATAGCAAAGGGCCCCAGCATCATGGTGAAGCCGAGGGCGAATATCACCGGGAGTGAAATGCCTGATGCGTGATTCATGACGGATCGCCGGAAGGGTCAGGGTGTTTGTTGCTGCGCGGGCCACGCAGTGTAACGCACCCGGGCCGCCAACGTGCAGCAAAGCTGCGTGAGGCGCCCGATACTGAAGAAAACAGTACTGGAGAAAACAGTTGCGCTACACACCCGGTTTTCTATGATGGGCCGATAATCGTAAACAACAGGGTATCTCCAGACATGAGCTACAGTTCAGGGAAAACAGCGGTAATCACCGGCGCCGGCTCAGGCATTGGCCGCGCGCTTGCGAGGCAACTCAACCGCGAGGGCTGCGCCCTGTTCCTGAGCGACGTGGATGTCACCGGTTTGGATGAAACCGTAGCGGGCCTGGAGCGCACCGATGTCGCTACCCAGCAACAGTGCGTGGACGTGGCAGACAAGGCCGCCATGGACGCCTGGGCCGAGGCCATCGCAGCACAGCAGTCGTCAGTAGACATCGTGATCAATAACGCCGGAGTGGGCTACAGCGACCGTGTCGATGCCTGTGACTACGCCAACGTGCAGTGGCTGATGGGCATCAATTTCTGGGGTGTGGTCCACGGCACCATGGCCTTCCTGCCCCTGCTGCAACGTGCCCCGCAGGGGCATCTGGTCAATATATCGTCCATTTTCGGCATGATTGGCGTGCCCACGCAATCCGCTTACAACGCCTCCAAGTTCGCCGTGCGTGGCTACACCGAGGCACTGCGCATGGAAATGCAGGGCAGCAATGTCCACGTGTGTTGCGTGCATCCCGGCGGTGTTGGCACCAATATCGCGCGCCGCAGCCGAGGCGGCGGTGTCGCCATCAGCGAAGACGAGAAGGCCGCGCTGTTCGAGCAACACGTGCGCACCACGGCGGAATCGGCCGCGGCACAGATCATCCGCGCCGTGGAAAAAAAGCAGCAGCGCCTGTTGGTCGGCAACGATGCCAAGTTCATCAACCTGCTGGCACGCCTGTTTCCGGTCAGCTACCCCCGTTTCATGCCGGGGCTGGGGCAGATCGGCAAGGCCGACGCGTGAACACTCCCCCCCGGCGCAGGCATCCGTGACCACGACCAGGCTTTCTGCCGGGCAGCTGACCGTACTGATCCTCGCCCTGATGGCAACGGGCATGGGGCAATCACTGGTGTTTGCGATCCTCGCGCCGCTGGGCCGCGAAGTGGCGCTGGGAGAGCTGCAGATCACGTCGATCATCGCCATCTCCGCCCTGGTGTTCGCCCTCGCCTCGCCTCACTGGGGTCGACTCAGCGACCGTGTCGGGCGCAAGCCGATCATCATAACCGGCCTGCTCGGCTATACCGTCGGCACCCTGGTGTTCACCAGCGTATTTTCCCTCGGACTGGCCGGCATCCTCAGCGGCACCCTGCTCTACGCCGTGGCGTTGCTGGCACGCTGTGGCCAATCGGTGGTGATGTCTGCCACCAACCCCGCCACGACCGCTTATGCCGCAGACAACAGCGCCGCCGAGCACCGCACACGCACCATGGCCCGCCTGGGCACGGCCAACAGCATGGGCACCATACTCGGCCCCGCGGTAAGTGGCGCCCTGGCGACCTTCGGCCTGCTGGCGCCCCTGTATTTTGCGGCAACCCTGGCAGCTTCGGCGGCACTGCTGGTGTGGCGCCAGCTGCCGAAAACACCTCGCCGCGAGCGGGTACCCCGCCACCTGCGCATACGGCTGCGTTTCACCGACCGGCGCGTGCGCCACCTGCTCGCCACCGCCGTGGGATTGTTCGTCGGCTTCTCTGGCATCCAGCAGACACTGGGTTTTACCCTGCAGGACAAACTGGAGCTGAACGGCATCCAGACCGCACAGATGACCGGCGCGGCACTGATGGTGTCGGCCCTGTTCACGTTCCTGGTACAGATTACCGTGATGCAGCGGCTCAAGCTGGAGCCCGGGCAGTTCATTCGCCTGGGCCTTCTGGCGATGCTGTTTGGCGCAACGATCCTGGCCAGCGCTGATCACTTCCCGCTGCTGGCGGTGGGCATGGGGTTCCTCGGCACGGGCCTGGGCCTGACCATGCCATCAATTTCCGCCGGCGCGTCGCTTGCGGTCTCAGCAGACGAACAGGGTTCGGTCGCCGGCCTGGTTGCCGCCTGCCCCGCCATCGGGTTCGTCGCCGGCCCGCTGTGCGCCGGCGCCCTGTACCAGATCCATCCGTCGCTGGCGCCCCTGTTCAGCGCCAGCGTGTTCTTCCTGGTGCTCGTGCTGCTGATGCTGCGGGAGCGACGCTAGCCCAACGACTACACAGTTGCCGGCAGAAACGCATCCCCCAGCACCGTCTTGCCATCCAGGCTGCGCACCGCGCGGCCCTGCGCGTGCAGCCACTGGCGACTGTAGGCCACCCGCGCCACGTGCGTTCCACTACAGAGTGACAGCGCGGCTTCGGCCATCATCTCCACCGGTTCCGCCCAGTCCGGGAACCGCTGCGCGATTTCGCGCACATATTCTGCACCCGGGGTCAGCACAATGCTCTCCGGTGCCAGCGTGTTGACGTAGATCTGCTCTGGCGCCAGCTCGTGTGCCAGGCCCTCGCTGTAGCGGTTGAGAGCCGCCTTGGAGGCCCCGTAGGCGGCAATCACCAGTGCTGCCTCACGGGTGTGGCGATACGGCGCCACCGGCTGCAGGGCTGTCGCACTGCTTATGTTCAGAATCCACCCCGCGCCGCGTTGGCGCATACCCGGCAAAGCCTGCGCAGCCAACTCCATGGGCACATTCACATTAAGGTCAAACATCTGGTTGCGATGATCGGTGCTCACCCGGCTCGGCATGTCTGCGCGCTGCATGGCGGCGTTGTTGACCAGAATGTCGATAGGCCCGAAATGCGCCGCGGCGCGTTCGACCAGATCGGCGCGCGCCTCCACATCAAGCAGGCTGCACACTTCAGCGGCAGCCCGGCCGCCCGCGGCGGTGATCTCCGCCACGGCGTCCTCAAGGGTCCCCGGCAGATTACCGTGCGCTCCCAGGCGCGATGCCACCAGCACCACCGCCGCACCCTCCGCCGCGAAACGCATTGCAATGGCGCGACCGATACCGCGGCTGCCGCCGGTGATCAGTGCTGTTTTGCCTTGCAGTTGTCCCATGTTCTGCTCCGTTTTGTTGTTATCTGAGAATTCCTGAAATCAGTATTGCCGGTAGCGCCGCTGCACATGCCGGTGGCGCAACAGGCGCTCCGCGGCGCGCTCCTCCGGCGAAACCTGCCGGGCATGTGGCATGTGTTCCGCAATCGCATCAAAGGCCACGCGGGTTACCGTCAGCTCGGGCCACTGCCCCTCGGGTGGCGGCTCGGGGTAGGTCCAGCGCATGCTGGTATAGCCGTGGCGCACGCCGGTGGTGCTTACCCAGTTGGCGATGCCCGGGTCGCGGTGGCACACCACCCAGCGCCGCAGACCATCGGGGTCCGCCTCGACAAAGTGTGCGTTGGTGTTACTGGGATAGCTTTCGAAATCGAGCGACTCACCCCATAGATTGGCCAGGTGGAAGCCGAGGAAGTGCGGCTCCACCGGCGTGCGTGTTGCAATGACCAGCGCCTCGTCCTCTTCGAGCAGAAAAGTGCCGCCCGCATAGATGTTGCTGCTCTGCCCGCCGCCCGTGGCCAGGCCCAGAGCATTGGGCGGGTTCATATCGTTCACCGGCATGAAGGGCTTGTCCAGCCCCATGCGCTCACTGATGCCGCCTGGCACCTGGCCGTACGTCTCCAGCGTGATGGTGTTGAAGGCATTCCAGAAATGCACCTGGTTGCGCGCCACGCGGCCCACGTCACGCAACATCTGCATCGCGCCCTCGGGGTCGATAGGCGGGCGCGGTTCGTTCTCACAGCCGATGCGCAGGATCTCCAGGTCCAGCAGGTCCTGGTTTTCCCAGTCATGGAACAGCTCACGGCAGGTAAGAAACTTGCCCACGTGCTCCACATCGCGGCTGGTGCGCTTGCCGGCGATGAAGTTGCCGGTATAGCCGGCCGGCTTTTCCGGTGCAATCAGGATCTCGAAGCTGCCATCGTCGGCAACCTGCAAGGTGGCACTGTCCAGCGTTCCTGTGTTGATGCGGGTACCGGGTTTCATTTCCGACAGCTTACCGCTGTCCCCCGCGTGGCCGCTGGCGAGCTCGAAGATCACATACTGCGGGGCGGTCTTGCCTTCTGCTGCCGGCTCACCGCGCCAGTGGCGGCTATCCGCCGCCCGGCCCCGGATGCGGTAACTGTAATTACCGTCGATCTCCACACCCAGATAGACCGCGTCCGAATTATCGATGGTAGCGCGATTCATCGGCTGGATAGCGCGTCGGAAGCGCGGATACAGCGGGTCACCCAGAGCGCGCTCGATACCGGCCAGCATAAAGCCCAGCACGTAGCGATAGCCCTCGGCGAGGTGGCGATCCGTGGGCGGCGGCGGATACAGCGCCGGATCATCAATAGCATCCCGCGCCTCCTGGAAGCAGGCGATCATGTCGTCGAAGGCCTGACGCAGTGCGTCACGCGTCGCCTGGCTGCTTTCTTGCTCTGGCATATTGTTATCCTCTGGAGTATCAGTGATCTGGGGCGCCTGGAACTCAGGCCGGCGCTCGTTCCGTCTCAGTGCCCGCTCCCGGGCCGGGGTCGGCGCCACTGTGGCCGGGCCATCCATAGCGCAGGTAAAAGTCCGCGAGGCGCTGCTCGAGTACTTCGTGTGACAAGGCGTAATCGCCAAGGCTGTACTCGAATTTGGAATGATGGCTTTTTTCGCGCTCGGCATTGGCACGCAGGAAGTCATCGAACTGTGGGCTTACCGTCATGCCCAGCGCCGCGTACACGGCATGCACCGTTTCCTGCGGTTGCCTGGTCAGTTCGCGATAGTCGACGATGGCGCGCGGTGTGTTCGACCGCGCGGCGAGTTGCTGCGCCGGGTTCTCGAAACTCTCGAAGGAGGTCTCCAGCAATAGCGCCAGCGAATGTGCGTAGTCCTCTTTGCGCCAGCCCTTGCTCTTCCACGAAATCTCCACCAGCTTGAGCAGGCTGGGCACACATTCAGCGGGGTCACGCAGCATGACCACGATGCGCGCATCGGGGAAGGTCTCGATAATCGATCCCACCCAGCCGCTCATCACCGGGTTCTTACTCAGGTGAGTGCGCTCCCCGCCGTTGAGTAGCAACTGTCGCTTCACCAGCTCCTTGTAATGATGCATCCAGCGCTTGCGTTTAGCGGGCATCTGGTCGAGATGGAACAGGTCCAGCACATCCATCACGGGCAGGTCCGTGGACCACTGCTGCGTGACGAAGGCCGCGCGCATGGCGAACTGATCCTCTTCGGAGGTCCACAGGCTCATGTTGTGGATGTGTCGGAACGGTCCAAAGGTTTTGTCATCCCAGGCCTTGATGCGGCGGTACAGAGCGCCATTCAGGAGCCGGGTGTCCACGGTGCCCAGCCAGCGGATGACCCGCTTTTGCAGCAGCGACGGAAACAGCGTTTCCCAGTAGAGAAAGTAACTGAAGCGCTCACCGTCGGCGGACAGGAGCCGATGCACGAGTGTTGTGCCGCTGCGCGCATGGCCGACAATGAACACGGGCGCGACGACACGCTGCGTCCACAGCCGAGGGAAAAACACGTAGTCCAGCAGGAAGCAGAGGGTATGAAACAGCGTGGCCAGGGGTGTTACGAACACCAGCCGCAGCAGCAGGCGCCGGCGCCCCGGCCACTCTTTGAGCCCCCAGACATGGCGCAACAGGCGCAGGTAATAATCAACGTCGAAATACATGGTGTGCCTTGCCCAGTTTCAGGAATCCAGTACTCTAGCCCCTTTGAACCTGCTGGCAACTGCGGTTTCGAAGAAATACGGAAAGCTGTAACTTGCTGTTATAAAAGGCTTTTAAGGTCAACCCACGATGCAGAGACAACAGACCTTACATTTTCTGTCAACGGAGCAACGCTGTGTCCGGCAATGAGTTGCCCGCACCGCGCAAGCGGCCTCGCCAGCATCGCTCCCGAGCGCTGGTGGAGGCCATCCGCGAAGCCTGCCTGAAAATCCTGGAACAGGAAGGCCCGGACCGGCTGACCACCGAGCGCATTGCCGACGTGGCGGGCGTGAACATTGCCTCGCTGTATCAGTACTTTCCCAACAAAGAGGCTGTACTGGCGGAAGTGTACGAAGAGCGCATGGCTGGCCTTCTGGCCCAGACCGAGAGTGAATTCGAACGTATTCACGCCCTCACTGACCAGGGCGTGGAAGCCACCCTGGCGGCCATCATTGACCTCGAGGCCACACTGCTCCTGCAGCTATACCGCATGTATCCCGATTTCTACCTGCAGTACCAACAGAGCCTGGATATACGCGCCCGCATCAACCAGCTCACCCAATCCCTCGCCAACCCCTCTTGGGAAGAATGGTTTCCGGGCTTTCTGCGACGCCACCGGCAGCAGCTGCGCGCCGGCCCGATCGACACCATGGCGTTCATCGCTCGCCGCAGCCTGGATGCCAGCCTGCAGTCGGCGCTGGCCGAACGGCCCGAGGCGCTGGAGGACCCGACCTTTCGCCGGGAGGTGTTGAGCCTGTTGGTGCGCTACCTGCTGAAGTAGCGAAGCTCAGCCGGCCGTCAGCTTTTCCAGCGCGGCCCGCAAGCCCTCCGGTATCGGCACCGACCGGTTGGCTGCCCGGTCAACAAACACATGCACAAAATGCCCGTGGGCCAGCGCCTCATCTTCGCCCTCGCGGAAGATGGCGATGCCGTACTGGACCGAGCTATTGCCGAGGCGGTCCACCCGCAGGCCGCCCTCGATCGCTTCCGGGTAACTGGCCGGGGCGTGGTAGTCGCAGCCCGAGCTCACCACGTAACCCACCACGGCGCCATCGGCGATATCCAGGCCACCCTCTTCGATGAGATAGCGGTTGGCGACCGAATCGAAGTAAGAGTAGTAAATGACGTTGTTGATGTGCCCGTAGGTGTCGTTGTCTGACCAGCGTGTGCTGATGGGGTAGAACACCTTGTAGTCGGCACGCACTGGGCGCTTGCTCATGCGCTCACTCCATGCGCTGCGCGGTAGATCGCCAGCGCATCGGCCTCGCTCACCTCACGCGGGTTGTTTACCAGCAGGCGCTGCTGCTGCATGGCATCCGCGGCGAGCATGGGCAGGTCTGCTGCGGGCACGTCGGCCTCCGCCAGTGTCGCCGGCAGGCCCACGTCGGCAATCAACTGCTGTAGCGCCTCCACCAGTGCCGCTGCTCGGGCGGAAACGCTGCCAGTGGCGTTGGGCGCAACAATCTCTGCCAGCTCCGCATATTGCGCTTCAGCGGCCGGCATGTTGAAGGCCAGCACCGCAGGCAGTACCAGCGAGTTACTGAGCCCGTGGGGAATGTGGTAATGGCCACCCAGCGGGTAAGCCAGCGCGTGCACCGCGGCGACCGGGGCATTGGCAAACGCCTGCCCGGCGAGGCAGGCACCCAGCAACATGGCGGCGCGCGCTTCGCGGTTGCCGCCGTCGCTGACAGCCGTGCGAATGTGGGTGGCCAGCAGCCGCAATGCCTCACGCGCCAGATTGTCGGAAACCGGGTTCTTTTTCAGTTTCGAGGTGTAGGCCTCGATGGCATGCACCATGGCATCAACGCCGGTCATGGCCGTTACCCGGGGTGGCAGGCCCAGGGTCAGGTCGGCATCGAGCAGGGCAACATCGGGCAGCAGTACCGCGGAAGAGACACCGGCCTTGGTGGTCTCCCCGGTGGTGATGACCGCAACCGGGGTCACTTCGGAGCCGGTACCGGCGGTGGTGGGCACCAGTATCAGGGGCAGGCGTCCGCCGCTGATCTGGTCGACTCCGTAGAGGGCCTGCAGCGGCTGAGAACCCGCCAGCAGCGCCGCCACCACCTTTGCCACATCCATGGAGCTGCCACCGCCCAGCGCAATCACGCCATCCACGGCCGCAGCGCGTCCCAGCGCGGCCGCCGCCTCAACCGTGGCCTCCGGCGGGTCTTCCCGTACCTGATCGTAAAGCACGACCGGCACACCGGCCGCTTCCAGGGCGGCCTGCACCGGCTGCACCAGGCCGATCGCCATCAAGCCGGGGTCGGTTACCAACAGTGGCTGACGAATCCCCAGGCGCTGGCAACTCTCTGCCAGGTCCAGAGCGCTGCCCGGTCGGCAAATGAGCTGCGGCACCGTGTTGAAAACGAAAGGCTGCATGGCGTGCTCCTACAGCGTGAGAATCACTTTGCCGCGTGCACGCCGTTCCATCATGCAGGCATAGGCCGCTTCATAATCCTCCAGGGCAAAGAGGTCGGTGACGACCGGCTTTAATTTGCCCTCGGCAAACAATGCCCACAAATCGTGGATATTCTGCAGGTTCACCGCGGGCTCTTCTGCCATGAAGCGGCCCCAGAACACACCCACGATCGAGCAGCCCTTGAGCAACGCAAGGTTGAGGGGAATACTGGGGATGGGGCCACTGGCGAAACCGATAACCAGGTAGCGCCCGTTCCAGGCCATGCTGCGCAGGGCGGGTTCGGAATAGTCACCACCCACCGGGTCATACACAACATCCACACCCTTGCCGCCGGTGAGCTCCTTCAGGGTATCCTTGAGTGACGCATCGCTGTAGTTGATAAGCTCGTCGGCACCGAGTTGCTTGCACAGGGTCAACTTCTCCTCCGTGCTGGCAGCGGCGATCACCCGCGCCCCCATCAGCTTACCCAACTCCACCGCCGTGGTGCCTACGCCGCCCGCCGCACCCAGCACCAGCAGGGTTTCCCCGGGCTGCAGGTTGGCGCGCTGCTTGAGCGCATGGTAGGAGGTGAAATACGTGATGGCGACACCCGCAGCCTGCTCGAACGTGAGCCCGTCCGGCATGGGGAACACGGCGTGCTGGTTGGCCGCAATGCGCGAACAGAATGCACCGTGGGCACCCATGGAAATTACTTTTTCTCCCGGCTGCAGGCGCGTCACATTCTTGCCCACCGCCACCACCACGCCAGAGCATTCGCCGCCGGGAATGAACGGCAAATCCGGCTTGGTCTGGTACTTGTTCTGGATGATGAGTACATCCGGGAAGTTCAGCCCCGCCGCCTTGACGTCAATCAGCACATCGTCGTCACCCATTTCCGGGTCCGGCCAGGCCGTCTCCAATGACAGCTTGTCGGGCAGCCCGTGTTCCTTACATACCACCGCTTTCATATCACAACACCTCGAACAGGCCGGCGGCACCCATGCCACCGCCTACGCACATGGTAATGACAACGTATTTCACACCGCGCCGCTTGCCTTCCAGCAGGGCGTGACCAATCATGCGCGAGCCACTCATGCCGTAGGGGTGGCCAATGGAAATCGCCCCGCCGCTGACATTCAGCTTGTCATTGTCGATACCCAGCCGGTCGCGGCAGTACAGCACCTGCACGGCAAACGCCTCGTTGAGTTCCCACAGGCCGATGTCATCGACCGACAGGCCGTGCTGCTTGAGCAGTTTCGGCACGGCGAATACCGGGCCGATACCCATTTCGTCCGGCTCGCAGCCCGCCACCGCAATACCGCGATACAAACCCAGCGGCTGCAGACCTTCCTGCTCTGCCACCTTGGCATCCATCAACAGCTGCGCGGAGGAGCCGTCGGAGAGCTGTGAGGCGTTGCCCGCCGTGATGGTGCCGCCCTCAATCACCGTTTTCAGGCCCGCGAGGCCCTCGGCGGTTGTGGCACGCAGGCCTTCATCGGCGCTGACCGTGGCCTCCGCCTCGGACTGCTCGCCGGTTTCCTTGTTCCACACGATGCGTTTGCAGGTGACCGGTACCAGCTCATCCGCATAGCGCCCGGCTTCATACGCCTCGGCCGTGCGCTGCTGCGATTGCAGGCCGTACTCATCCATGGCCTCGCGCGATATACCGTAGCGCTTGGCCACCACCTCTGCCGTTTGCAGCATGGGCATGTGGATATTGGGGTGCATCGCCATCAGCTCTTCATCCACCAGCCGGTGCAGGTTCATATGCTCATTCTGCACCAGCGAGATGGACTCGAGCCCGCCACCCACAACGCAGCTCATGCCGTCGTACATGATCTGTTTGGCCGCGGTGGCCACCGCCATGAGGCCAGAGGAACACTGGCGGTCAAGTGTCATGCCGGACACCGTGACCGGCAGACCGGCGCGCAGGGCAATCTGCCGCGCCACATTGGAGCCGGTAGCGCCCTGCTGCAGGGCGCTACCCATGATGACGTCATCCACCCGGGCCGGATCAATGCCCGACCGGCGCACGGCTTCGGCCACGGAGGCGGCCCCGAGGCTGGCGCCCCCCAGGTTATTGAACCCACCGCGATAGGCTTTCGCTATCGGCGTGCGAGCGGTGCTTACAATCACTGCTTCTTTCATGTCTGTAGCTCCCGGCGCGCGAGCTTGCGCGCCTGTTGAATCAATCGAGTTTGATACCGAGGCCTTCTGCAGCCTTGCCCACCATCTTGATGCTTTGCTCAAAGCCTGCGGTCAGCTCACGCTCACCCTCACGGCTGCTGATCTGCTCCCAGTGAGCCGCAATGCCTTCCGGCGTCTGCTCGTCAACCGGCAGCCAGGCACCCTCTGTCTCCACAATGCGCGCCACAGCAAACCCGCCGGCGCCCGCGGCCAGAATGGTGCGGTTGGGCGAGTCTTCACTCACCAGGTAAAGCACGGCAGGCGTGACGGTTTCAGGGGTGAGCAGGTCGAAGGCCTGCTCCGGCAGCAACCCTTCCGTCATGCGGGTGCCCGCTGTGGGCGACAGCGCATTGACGCGAATGTTGTACTTGGCGCCTTCCTGCACCAGCGTATTCATGAGCCCGATCACACCCATTTTCGCTGCGCCATAGTTGCTCTGGCCGAAGTTACCATAGAGGCCGCTGGAAGAAGTGGTGACGACAATGCGCCCGTAGGACTGGTCGCGCATGATGTCCCATACCGCCTTGGTGCAGTTGACGGTGCCCATCAGGTGTACGTCCAGCACCAGCTGAAAGTCATCCAGACCGCCCTTGGTGAAACTCTTGTCGCGCAGGATGCCGGCGTTGTTGACCAGAATGTCGACGCGGCCCCACTTCTCCATGGTCTGCTGCACCATGCCTTCCACTTCAGCGAAGTGCGACACGTTGGCGCCGTTGGCAATAGCCTCACCGCCGGCCGCTTCGATCTCAGCCACTACGGCACGCGCCGCATCACTGGAGGCGCCTGTGCCGTCCTTCGCGCCGCCCAGGTCATTGACCACCACTTTTGCGCCACGGGCTGCCAGCTCTATGGCGTGACAACGCCCCAACCCCTGCCCCGCGCCGGTGACAATGGCGACCTTGCCATCATAACGAATACTCATGCCTGTTCTCCCTTGATTCGATGTTGTGCACCCGATGTGCGGGCGCGCCAGATCAGCCTGCTACCACCATGGAAAGCCATTCGGCTACCAGAGCGGGATTGTCTTCACCCTCAATCTCGACCGTAATGGCCTGCTTGATGAGGAAGCGGTTGCCCTCCTTGGGCTGCACATCCACGATCTCGACGTGCGCGCGTACACGCTTGCCGGCGCGCACCGGGGTGAGGAAGCGCACCTTGTCGAAGCCGTAGTTGATACCCATCACCACCTTCTCCGGCATGATGCCCACACCCTCACACATCTTCACCAGCATGGAGAGCGTGAGGAAGCCGTGGGCGATGGTGCCACCGAAGGGGGTTTGCGCGGCCTTTTCCTCATCAATGTGAATGAACTGGTGATCCTCCGTAACATCCGCAAAGGCGTTGATACGGTCCTGATCCAGGGTTATCCAGGGGCCCGGTTCCAGCTTCAGGCCTTTCTGGTTCACCATTTCGCTGTTGGGAACGACTTTCATGGTCATGTGTGTGTCCTTGAGTTTACGGGTACGAATTGTGTAAGCGGCCGGGGATGACTCTCAACCGTCGCGGAAGGTCGCATTGACCTCCTGTTGTTGCATATAGCCTTTCAGCTCATTGCGGCCCACCACCATGCGGTGAACCTCGTCCGGGCCATCAGCCAGGCGCAGGGTGCGCTGGCCCATGTACATGGCCGCCAGCGGCGTGTCCTGCGAAACTCCCAGCGCACCGTACATCTGGATGGCCTGATCGACAATGCGGATGGAAATGTTGGGCACCGCGGTCTTGATCATGGAAATCCACACGCGGGCTTCCTTCGGGTGCACGTTGTCCATCATCCAGGCCGTTTTCAGCGTCAGCAGACGCGCCATTTCAATATCCATGCGCGCATTTGCGATGATGTCCACATTGCCGCCGAGACGCGCCAGCGGCTTGCCGAAGGCAGTGCGCGACACCGCGCGTTCACACAGCAGCTTGAGTGCTTTTTCCGCCGCGCCGATGGCGCGCATGCAGTGGTGGATTCGACCGGGGCCCAGCCGGCCCTGGGAAATTTCGAAGCCGCGGCTGGGGCCCAGAATCATGTTCTCCTTCGGCACCCGCACATTGGTGTAGCGCTGGTGCATGTGTCCGTGCGGGGCATCGTCCATGGAAAACACGTTCATGGCGCGCAGGTTCTCCACGCCGGGCGTATTCATGGGCACCAGTATCTGCGATTGCTGCAGGTGCTTGGGGGCTTCGGGGTCGGTCTTGACCATCACAATCATGATCTTGCAACGCGGGTCGCCTGCACCGGAGATATAGTGCTTCTCGCCATTGATCACCCACTCATCGCCCTCCAGCACAGCCGACGTGCAGATATTGGTCGCGTCCGATGAGGCCACACCGGGCTCCGTCATGGCGTAGGCCGATCGGATCTCGCCGTTCAGCAACGGTTCCAGCCACTCGCGTTTCTGGTCTTCGCTGCCGTACTTGTGCAGCACCTCCATATTGCCGGTATCGGGTGCGGCGCAGTTGAAAACCTCGGCGGCGATATGCGATTTACCCATTTCCTCCGCCAGGTAGGCGTACTCTACCGTGGTGAGTCCGGAACCGTGCTCGCCGTCGGTCAGGAAGAAGTTCCACAAGCCGGCCGCCTTCGCCTTGCCTTTCAGTGCTTCCATGATCTCGGTTTGACGGGGAGTGAACTGCCAACGGTCACCCACGCCAATCTCCGCAATGTACTCCTCTTCCAGCGGCGCAATTTCTTCTGTTACAAAGGCCCTGACCTGCGCCAACAGGGGCTTAAGTTTGTCACTGACTCCAAGATCCATGGTCTACTCGCTTTTTGCCGTGTGATGAATAATGGCCCGCCCTTACTGGCTGGCCGCCTGTGTCAGTTCGGCACTGTAGTGAGCCTTGAGCTGACGCTTGAAAATCTTGCCTGAGGCAATGCGCGGCAGCGCCTCGGTCTGCAGCCACACCCGCAGCGGCACTTTGAACGCCGCCAGGTGCTCACCCAGGAAACGCTGCAACGCTTCCACGCCAAGTTCATCGCCTTCGCGCAGCACCACCACGGCGGCGACGCTCTCGCCGAGACGCTCGTCCGGCAGGCCGAACACGGCCGCTTCGCGCACGGCGGGATGGCGGTGAATGGCAGCTTCCACCTCGATACAACTGATGTTTTCACCACCGCGGATAATGATGTCCTTGATGCGATCGACGATGTAGAGAAAACCCTCAGCGTCCAGGCGGGCGACATCGCCGGTGTGGAACCAGCCGTCGATAAACGCTTCCTGTGTGGCTTCCGGCTTGTTCCAGTACCCGCGCGCGTTGGCGGTGGACTTGATACACAACTCGCCACGCTCTCCGGCGGGCAGGGCGTGCCCGGCACTGTCGATAATCTTGAACTCGGTCACGGCGGGTACCACCCGACCGGTGCTCTCCGGCCGCGCCACGTAGGCCGCACCGGCATTCACTGCGCCCAGGGCGTTGGTCTCGGTGAGCCCGTAGCCTATGCCCGGCGCCGAGCGCTGAAAGGTACCGGCGATCTTGCCCACCTGGTCGGGTGGCCGTGCGGCGCCGCCAGAGAAGATCTCGACCAGGGATGACACATCGCGGGAGCTCGTCAAGGCCGCTGCCTGCAATTCAGACGACATGGTCGGCACACCGTTGAACCAGGTAATGCGTTCAGCCTCGATCAGCCGCAGGGCCTCCTGCACATCCCATTTGTGCATGATGACCAGCTTGCGCCCAATCAGCAGCGAAAGCAGGAACGCCGAGTGGCTGGCGGTGCAGTGAAACAGGGGGATCGTCAGCAGGCCGGCGGGGCCGTGGGCCGGCTTCACCGTCTCCCCCGCCAGTTGTTTGTTCACCGTGCCCTGCAGCAGCCAGCTCCACAGCGCGGCCAAGACCGCGCGGTGCGTGGACACCGCACCCTTCGGGTGCCCGGTAGACCCGGAGGTATACATGATGGTGGCGTCGTCGTCAGGCGCCACCGCCACGTCGGGCATCTCACTACCCGCAAAGTCCCGCTGCAGATCGTCGAAACCCACCGTCTCCAGTGCCGTATCGCTGCAATCCCCCACCGCAATCACCGCCAGCGCGTGGCGCGTTGCAATAGGTGCCAGACGGCTGACGCGCTCAGGGTCGGCGATTACCACGCGGCTGCCGCTGTCTTCGATGCCGTAATCCAACTCCTCGGTTGTCCACCAGGCATTCATCGGCACAGCCACCGCGCCAATCGAGACAATGGCAATGAAGGCCATCATCCATTCCGGGTTGTTGCGGCTGGCAATGGCCACCCGGTCCCCTGGTGCCACCTCAAAACGCTGCTGCAATGCAGCGGCCAATGCCGCGCTGCGCGCCCAGGCTTCAGCAAAGGAGTAGCGCTGATCGCGGTACACGGCGAAACAGCGATCGCCGTGCTGACGCATCAACGCGCAATATTGGCCCAGGTTGGCAGGCATGCCGCTGTAGGAGCGAAAATCCACGCCGGCCAGCGTCACGGTCTCCAGTGCGAAAGGCTGTCCGGCGGCGGTCAGCGCGGCCACACAGTCAGCGAATGGATCCGCGGATGCTTGCATATCACTTACCTTCCAGGTGGCCAGAGGGTGCCTCAGAATCCACTGAGCTGAGCAAAGCGGTCAAGGTGATAGTTATAGTCGCCGAAAGTGTGTTGTGCGACACGCGCACGCTTGATAAAGAAGCCGATGTCGTACTCGTCGGTCATGCCGATACCGCCGTGCATCTGGATACCTTCATTGGTGGCCCGTTGTGCCACCTCGCAGAGCTTGGCCTTCGCCGCGCTTGCCAGGAGGGGCAGTTGCGGGTCCTCTGCATCAATCGCCTGCAAGGCTTTCAACACAATGGAGCGCGCCAGTTCCAGCTCGGCGAAGAGCTCCGCGGCCCGGTGTTGCAAGCCCTGGAAACTACCGATGACCTTGCCAAACTGCTTGCGCTCCTTGAGGTACTCCACGGTGCGTTCGAAGGCTTCTGTGGCTACACCCAGCAATTCTGCGGCGAGCCCGATGTTGGCGATATCGAGACTGCGGGTGAGTCCGTTCCAGGCAGCGTCCACCTCGCCGAGCACGGCGCTGGCAGCAACGTCTACCCCGTTCAGCTCTAAGGCACCCACGCCACGCGCATCCACCAGGCTGCGCTGCTCCACCGTCAGGCCCACCGCGTCTGCCGCCACCAGAAACGCCGTCAGGCCCGCACTGTCACCGGGAACGCCGGAGGTTCGTGCAATCACCACGAACTGCTGCGCCGCGAGCGCATCAAGCACCAGGCACTTGCCACCCTGCAGACGGTATCCTGCGCCGGCAACCTCGGCCTTCAGCGCCGTGTCTTCGGGAGCATGCTGCGGCCCTTCCTGCAGCGCCAGGCTGACGTGCAGCTCGCCCGCCGCCACGGCAGGCAACAGCGACTGCTTCTGCGCTTCGCTGCCAAGCTCGTTGATCAGGGTGGCTCCCAGCAGTACCGTCGACTGCAAGGGCACCGGGCTCAGGTGGCGGCCCACCTGCTCCAGCACCAGGCCAAGCCCGGTGTAACCGTAGCCGAGGCCACCGTAGGCTTCGGGAATGGCAATACCCGGCCAACCCATGGTGGCGATATCCTGCCAGACCTCAGGCGTAAACCCACGCGCATCCCCCGCGTCGCGCAGCGCGCGCAGCTGCGCCACCCCGGCTTTCTGTGCCAGCAGCCCCGCGGCGGACTCCTTGAGCATTATCTGTTCTTCTGTCAGTACCAGTGCCATGTCAATGTCCTCTCGCGTTCAATCCGGCAAGCCCAGTACGCGCTTGGCAATAATATTCAGTTGCACCTCGGAGGTGCCGCCCTCGATGGAATTACCCTTGGAGCGCAGCCAATCACGGCTGGTGGCGCCGCCGTCGTACACGTCTCCATCCCAGCCCAGCGCCGGCTCGCCGCCGATCGCCAGGTTCAGCTCGTTGCGGCGCTTGTTCAGTTCGGTGCCGTAATATTTGAAGATGGACGACGCCGCGCCAAGGCCCTGCCCCGCTTTGGCTTCGTCTCCCACGCGGCTCATGGTCGCGCCGAAAGCCAGTGCATCCAGCTGGTACTGCGCGATAGTGTGGCGCAGGATGCCGTTGCGCAGCCGCCCGCTGGCGTCAGATCCCAGGTTTTCCACTGCCACCGCGCCGAGGGATTTCGCCGGTGCAGCACCGAACGCGGAAATCATTTCCCGCTCGTGCGTGAGAAGGTACTTGGCAATCGCCCAGCCCTTGCCCTCTTCGCCGACCAGGTTGCGCTTGTCGGCGCGGACATTGTCGAAAAAAGTTTCGCAAAAGGGCGAAGAACCACTGATCAGCTTGATCGGGCGCGTCGTCACCCCCTCGCTGGCCATGTCGAACAACACAAAGCTGATGCCTTCGTGCTTGCTGCCGCTGTTGTCGGTGCGCACCAGACAGAAAATCCAGTCCGCCTTGTCGGCATAGGAGGTCCAGACCTTCTGGCCGTTGATGATGTAATGGTCACCGCGGTCTTCTGCCCGGGTTTGCAGGCTGGCCAGATCAGACCCTGCGTTGGGCTCGGAGTAACCCTGGCACCAGCGAATTTCGCCGCGGCAAATTGGCGGCAGGTGCTCCTGCTTCTGCGCTTCGCTACCGAACTTGAGCAGGGCCGGGCCGAGCATTGAAATGCCGAAACTCTCCAGCGGTCGACGCGCGCCGATACGCGCCATCTCCTGTTGCAGTATTTTCGCTTCTTCCTTGTTCAGGCCACCGCCACCGTATTCGCGCGGCCACTGCGGCACGGTCCAGCCGCGCTGCGCCATACGCTCGCACCACAGCTGCTGGTCGGGATGGTCGACTTCGGGGTTACGTCCGCCCATGTACAGGTCGTCGAAGCCGCGGACGGGTTCACGCATGGCAGCGGGACAGTTTTCCTCCAGCCAGGCACGGGTATCAGCACGAAAGTGTTCCAGGTCGCTCACAAGGGCACCTCTTCAGGTCGGTACAGCCAGTCAAGAAAGCGGGGCAACCAATGCGCCAGCCGCGCATTTGAACATACAGTATGTTTTGCTAACGTTCAAGAATGCCCGGTTTTGTCGACGTACATATCGGCATCGGCAACACGCATCAGGGCATCGGCGCTCTCCCCCTGGGCCGGCCACAGGGCAACGCCGACGGCTACACGCACAGCCACGGGCTCACCGCACACCTCCAGCGGCCCATCCAGCGCCGCACGCAGACGCTCCCGCGCGCTCCGGGCGCTTACGCCGTCGCCCACGCCGTGCACAATCACGAGAAATTCATCGCCCCCCAGGCGCCCCGCAAAATCTGCCTCACGCAGGAAACCGCGCAAACGACGCGCAACTTCCACCAGCAGCGCGTCGCCAGCCTGGTGGCCAAACCGGTCGTTGACCTGTTTGAAGTCGTTGAGGTCCACCAGCAGCACGGCAAAGTGTTCGGCATGGCGTTTCGCGCGCCGCAAGGTGCGCCGCAGCGTTTCATCGATATAGCGGCGATTGGGCAGGCCCGTAAGCACGTCCTCAATGGCCAGCTGCAGAGTACTGAGGTGGGCACGAAAGTAGCATGCGACCGTAATGCCAAAGGTCCACCCCATCAGGCACAGCATAACCACCAGAAAGGCGATGGCCCGCGGTGCGTCAATGCTCAGGCTGGGGTCAAGGGTGACGCGCAGGGCCCACCAGCCGCGGTATAGCAACACCAGACCCACGAGTGCGGGAAACAGTGCAGCCAAGCCGTAGACACGAAACGCAGGCCCGTTGGTGCGCCACACCATCACCAGCGCAACTGCCAGCATCAGCGGGGCCGACAGCACATCATGGGCCAGATGCCGCGCCACCGGATCCAGGCGAAACACCCAGGCGACGGCTATGAACAGCGGTATCAGTAACAGGCCGAAACGCCAACGCCTGGGAGACAGGTGGCCGCGGAACTGCAGCGCACCCTCCAACAGCAGCGCGGCGCCTATCAGCGCCAGACTGTTGTTGACCGCGGTCAGATACTGCTCTACGCCACCGCGGCCCGCGAAAGGAAACGCGACAAAAAAGCCCGCTGTATTGGCCAGCGCCGCCAGAAACCACGGAAATACGCCTGCCATATCACGGTTGATGCGCCACAGCATGAAGGTGATCAGCGTACACATCGCCGACACCATGCCAATCACCAGAAACAGCGTGGGAATACTGAGCGAGTTCATGCTGCCCTCGTCGCCGACCCGGAACCACCATGGTGCGCGCACCGGCCCCCCGGGTCAATGCGGCGCCGCTAGCTCCAGCGCCAACGGCTGAGCGCCCTGCGCGAGACTAGAACTGCGCCCGGGGCATCTCCACCTGGGAGTAGGTCAGCCCGCCATTGACGCCACAAATCTCGCCGGTGACATAGGCCGCCGCGGGCGATGCCAGGTACAGCGCACAGGCAGCAATATCCTCAGCCTCGCCCAGGCGTGCCAGCGGCGTGCGCGCGGACATGGTCTGCTCCATTTCAGGTGTCATGAAGTTTTCCAGCGCGGTCGTCACGGTGGCGCCCACGCCGATGCCGTTGACGCGCACCTTGGGCGCGAAGTCCTGCGCCAGCGCCCGTGTCAGCCAGGACAGCGCGGCCTTGCCGGTGCCGTAGGCGGCAAAACCCGCCTGTGGCAGGCTGCCCGCGACTGAGGAGATGTTGACAATGGCCCCTTTGCCGGCGGTTGCCACCATATGGGGCACACTGAGCCGCGACAGGGAAAATGCCGAGGTCACATTAAAATGGAAGCAGGCATCAAAGTCATCGTCAGTGGTCTCCAGCGCTGGCTTGGGGCCCCAACCACCCGCGTTGTTGACCAGGATATCCAGACGCCCGAATTCCGCCAGGGTGGCCTCCACCAGAGCCGCGCGCTGCTCGGCACTCGTCACATCGCAGGTTACGACAAGCGCGCGACGGCCGCGAGCGCGCACCTTTTCCGCGACGCTCTCCAGTTCGCTCAGGGTGCGCGCGGAAATGGCCACATCGGCGCCCGCATCAGCGTAAGCGAGCGCGGTGGCCGCGCCGATACCGCGTCCTGCCCCGGTAATCAGGGCCACCTGGCCATCCAGACGAAAGCGATCAAGAATACTGCTCATGGGGCACTCCTCACTGGGGTTTTCACTGGACCGCTGCGGCGGGAATGGTATTCAACACCGGGTCGTTGGGCGGGTTATGCACACACCAGGTTCCGGCGGGGTGGTAGATGTAGGCGACGCAGCCATTGCAGTTGTCGCAGCCGGATTCGGTCAGCTCGCCACTGCGCAGCTTGTTCACCAGCCCAGGGTCGTGAATCAGTGGCCGCGCCATCACCACGCAGTCGAAGCCTTCCGCCAGCGACTGCTCGGCATGGGCCAGCGAGCGAGCGCCACCGAGATACGCCAGCGGCATGTCGACCGCGGCGCGAATCTTGCGCGAATACTCCAGGAAATACATGGGCTTGAAATCGATCTTGGGCTCGCTGGAAGCCGCCGCTTTCATCATCAGCGACGTGATCCACTCACCCTGCTGCTTGAGTACGCGGGCGATGACCTCACGGTTCATATTGCTGCCGAACATGAACCAGGTGGATTCCACATTGCGACCGCCGGAAAGCACCAGCATGTCTGCGCCCGCCGCCTGTAGCGCTTGGGCGGTGACCACACCGTCTTCCGCTGTGGCGCCACGCCGGGTGCCATCGGCCACATTGATCTTGGCCAGTACCGCCATATCACTGCCCACGGCGCGTTTCACCGCCGCCAACACGCGCGCAGGGAAGCGCACACGGTTCTCCGCGCTGCCGCCATACTCGTCGGTGCGCCGATTGCTGAGGGGAGAAATGAACTGGTTGAGCAGGTAGCCGTGGCCCATGTGCAACTCGACGGCATCAAAGCCGCCTTCTTTCGCCAGCTCCGCCGCCCGGACAAATTCAGCCTCAACGCGTGCCATGTCATCTTCATTCATGGCGCGTTGCAGGATATTCCCTTTCATCAGGCCGGCGGGGTTGAAGCCGGAGGAGGAGCTGATCGTGCGGCCGGCAACCTTCATCCCGGTTACGAAGGAGCCCCCATGCGTGATTTGCGCAGAAATGGCAGCGCCCTCGTCGTGCACCGCCTGCGTCAGTACACGCAGGTCGGGGATCACCTCGGGGCGCATCCAAATCTGGTTGGGTAAGGTGCGCCCAACCTTGGCCACCGCCATGTAGGCAACCGTTGTCATGCCCACGCCGCCCGCCGCCAGGTCGCGGTGATGCTTCACCAGTGCCTTGGTCGGTTTACCGTCCAGGCACATCGCTTCATTGGCGCCCGACTTGATGAACCGGTTGCGCAGGGTGAGCGGGCCGATAGTAACCGGATCGAAAGGGGTGGGAACGGTGCTTGACGCCATGCTGGGCTGCCCTCTTATTTATGCCGTGTGCCCGCATAGTACTCCCGGCAAGCGGCCACTGCGATGTCTGGCTGCGCGTACAGGTTGATCGGTTTAATATGACAGGCGCAGCTACCTTACGGAGACGCCACGCGCAATGCAGATTCTGGGCATCGATTTCACCAGCCGCCCGCGCCGGGCCAAGCCCATTACCGCCCTGCAGTGCACACTGCAGGGTGACCACCTCGCAGCCGGCCCGCTCCACCACCTGGAGAGTTTCGAGGCGTTTGAAGCGCTCCTCGACCTGCCCGGCCCCTGGATTGCGGGGCTGGACTTTCCCTTCGGGCAGGCACGCCGCTTCATCCGCAACATCGGTTGGCCCGAGCAATGGGCAGACTACGTGAGCCTGGCGCAAGGGCTCGGGCGGGCCGGCTTTCGCAGCGCGCTGGATGACTATCGCAGCGGCCGGCCGGCGGGGGACCGCGAGCACCGGCGCCAGAGCGATGCGCTGGCGGGCGCCATCAGCCCGCAAAAGCTCTACGGTGTACCGGTGGGCTTGATGTTCTTCGAGGGCGCGCCGCGGCTGCTGGCATCCGGGGTGACGGTGGCGGGTCTGCAGCGCGGCGATCCGGGCCGCATTGCGGTAGAAGCGTATCCCGGCCTGTTGGCAAGACACTGCATTGGCCGGCGCAGCTATAAGCAGGATACCCGCAGCAAACAGACAGCGGCGCAGGCACAGGCCCGCCG
>TARA_R110001599_G_scaffold194528_2_pt1 | contig 24608 bp, 22 predicted proteins | sample TARA_R110001599 | Tara Oceans TARA_R110001599 (sample SAMEA4398360) | marine metagenome | biome: Polar Biome; feature: [MES] marine water layer (ENVO:01000295) within the mesopelagic zone...; material: water (ENVO:00002006), including particulate matter (ENVO:01000060) such...
GTTTGGTTCCCGGCTCAATTATTCCGTCAGGGGATCTATGTTGAAATAGATGTGGCTTAGCTCGTCCTCGCCAAAGCTGGCATCGGGGGGCAGGTTGCCACCCGCATTGTGACAAAGGAAACAACTGCCATTACCGGAACCTTGAAAATAGGTTTCCATTGTTGTGTTTGCCAATCGCGGGGAGCCAATTTCGGGGGCATCTTTGTGTTTTTTAGAGCCTTTGGTTACCGGTGTATTTGGCAGAACACCATTCTGTGTCCAAACTGCACCGATTTGGACGTAGTTGGCCCGGATATCCCCCGCAGCCAGCAGATTTAGGATGTCGGAATTCAGTGAAATGATCTGGCTGTTGACGGAAGCAGGGCTGGTAGAGTTTCCATCATTCCCCCACGGGTTCAGACGCAGTGCAGATGTCGGCTCAATCGTTGTTGCGGGTGAGGTCAGGACGATATTGCCGGTTTTGCCATCGACATGGGCGGTTTCGATATTGGTCTGGCCGGTTGGTGTGTTTGGTTTGTAAAATGTGAACCCTGAGGCGGTTGGGTCGAAAGGAACCGCTGTGATTTTTTGTTTATTGTTTTCATAATAGTAAGTGTCGTTGGGGGTATTGTTCTGGTGTTCAAACGTTGCCCATACCATTTCAGGGTGCCCCTGAACCGAGCCAACAACATGCATACCTGTCAAGGCCAGCGTTTTTTGTTCAGTCCCGCTAAGTGTCCATTGGGTTTTGGTACTATTGGGAGTGTATTTGGGAACAACGGCATCGACCTGCACATAGCCGGATGCATCGGTCAGAGTGCTGGCGTCGATCCATGATGTTTTAAGCTCTATGGTCAGTGCCATTGAGTCTTTCAGAGGCGTGGGCGAGAAGGACAGGATTTCTTCGAGGTCAGTAGGGTCGGTCGGGAATTGATCCTGTGCGATTTTGCCTGTCTTTTGACCGGTCAGGAATTGTGCATAAACATCATTGGTGTGGATGCCATAATAAACCAGTGACCCGGTTTGTGAGATCAGGATACCGCCGCCACCGGCTTGGCCGGTTTCACCAATTGTTTCAGGTAGATCGTCGTCGGTTTTGTTGACGCGGACAAGAAAGTTATCGATTGCCGTGGTGTTTTTGATGAATTGTCGGCTGCCCGATGCATCCTCGGGGGAGATATCGTAGAACCCGTCACCATCAAATACATAGCTTGCAGCATTGTTGGTTTGAAGTTTTTGCGGTGAAGTCAGCCACAAAAACATTTGTGACGACCATTTGAAAAAGTCGCAATTGGTGTTGTCCAAGGGAAAGTTAACGCTGTTTGCGGGCCATACGGCACCGTCTTTGACGATTGTTCCATTCATGAACCATTTTTCAAATTCGGATTTGGTGATCGGGCAGTTGGGTGCCGCATCGGATGGAAGAATGGTTAATGTGTCTGCCGCATGTGCCGTGGCCGAAATTCCGGACGTTACCAGTACGGAAAGAATGACTTGTCCCAGAATATGCTTTCTCATTTTGACCCCTCATGGCGATTTTGGATTTGATTGCATGGTCCCTAGATCTTTTTGATTCTTGTAATATAGGGTGAGGTGTTTGACGCGATTGGTCAAAAGAGAAATAAACTCAAGGTTTATTTTTTGGGGGTGATATATTCGTTAGGGTGGCTTTTGCATGATGTTTTCACCGTAAGAAGAGGAGTGTCTTGGTCGAGTTTTAAAATTCAGACTGTCACCGGTGTCGATTCTGTCTGGTGCCAAAGGATGGCGGAATAATTGAAAGGCACCACATGGTGTGTTGTCACAGCAGAATGAATGTGACTCTGACAGCGGGGGCGAGGAATTGAACTATGCCTGTTATTCTTCGCGTAAATTAATCGTATCTTTTTCTTGACGAGAATAGCCGGGGAAAACGCCGGTGATGCGAATCACTGAAGATCTGGGATTGTAACGAAAGTGATACAATCAATTGATTATTTTTTATCCTTTCCCACTACATATTGTGTTTTCAATCCGATCTTGAGCGGGCATAACGTCAACCAACGAGCATTTGGAGCGGTGTTTATTCGCAGTTCGAGGCGTGGGTTTTGTGGTGAGTAGGACCGTAAACTGACACCGGATCAAGCGAGTGCCGTTTGATGAAGATAACAAACAGGAAACGGATCGCCGCCAACGAGCGACCGTTCAGGTAAGGGGACTACGAGCATGAAGATGCTGGATGTCGTGCAGCACGAAAAAGGTGCGCGCGTTATTGTTGATCGTTCGCGCGACGCGTTGCTGACCGATTTTGGCAAGGCGGTTCTGACCGACCGCTATTTGATGCCGGGCGAAAGCTATCAGGATTTATTTGCGCGTGTCGCCAGTTTTTATGGTGATAACGAAGCACATGCGCAGCGCCTTTATGATTATATCTCCAAGCTTTGGTTTATGCCGGCTACTCCGATTCTGTCGAATGGTGGCACGACGCGGGGCTTGCCGATTTCCTGTTTCTTGAACGAAGCAGACGATAACCTTGGTGGGATTGTCGATATCTGGACCGAGAATGTCTGGCTGGCCGCACGCGGTGGCGGGATTGGGTCTTATTGGGGCAATTTGCGTTCGATCGGCGAGAAAGTCGGTAAAAACGGAAAGACATCCGGTGTCGTGCCGTTTATCCGTGTGATGGATAGCCTGACACTGGCGATCAGTCAGGGGTCGTTGCGCCGTGGATCGGCGGCGGTTTACATGCCGGTCAGTCATCCCGAGATCGAAGAATTTTCCGAAATGCGCCGCCCGACCGGTGGTGACCCGAACCGCAAGACGCCGAACCTGCATCAGGGCGTGGCGATTTCAGATGCATTCATGCGTGCGGTTGAAAATGACGAAGAATGGGCACTGACATCGCCCAAGGACGGACATGTGGTGCGCAAGATCAGTGCGCGTTCGCTTTGGATCCGTTTGCTGACCTCGCGCGTCGAAACCGGCGAACCCTATATGTTGTTCATCGACACGGTGAACCGGGCGGTGCCCGAACATCACAAACTTGCGGGACTGAGTGTCAAAACATCGAACCTGTGTTCGGAAATCACGTTGCCGACTGGCAAGGATCATCTGGGCGGGGATCGCACCGCTGTATGTTGCCTGTCGTCGCTTAACCTTGAACATTATCTGACCTGGAAAGATGACGAACAGTTCATCGAAGACATCCTTCGTTTTCTTGATAATGTTATGCAGGATTTCATCGACAATGCGCCCGACACCATGGCGCGTGCGAAATATTCCGCGATGCGCGAACGGTCTGTCGGGCTTGGCGTGATGGGGTTCCATTCTTTCCTGCAGGCGCAGAAAATTCCGCTTGAAGGCGTGATGAGCAAGGTCTGGAACAAGCAGATCTTTGATCATCTTAAAAAGCATGCCGATGCAGCGTCCGAGAAACTGGCCGATGAGCGCGGATCATGCCCGGATGCGGCCGAATACGGTATCAAGGCGCGATTCTCGAACAAGACCGCGATTGCGCCGACGGCATCGATTTCAATCATTTGCGGCGGGGCTTCGCCGGGGATTGAGCCGATAGCGGCTAATTCCTATACGCATAAGACGCTTTCGGGGTCGTTCAATGTGCGCAACAAGTACCTTGCCGAGATACTTGCCGAAAAGGGCCAGAATACTGAAGAGGTCTGGACATCGATCACCGTGCATGAGGGATCAGTACAACATCTTGATTTCCTGTCCGATATCGAAAAAGACATCTTCAAGACCGCGTTCGAGCTTGATCAGCGTTGGTTGATCGAGTTGGCCGGTGATCGCACGCCGATGATTGATCAGGCGCAGTCACTGAATATCTTTTTGGCGTCGAATGTTCATAAACGCGACCTGCATCAGATACATTTCCAGGCATGGAAAAAAGGTGTCAAAAGCCTTTATTATTGCCGGTCGAAATCAATCCAGCGGGCCGAGGTCGTCGCCAATATCCCCGGCCGGTCGAAATCAGCCGATGACGATATGCCGACACCGGAAAGCTCGTTCGATATCCCGGCACTGGTTGCAAAAGCAAGTGCACAGGCTGCCAGCGAACCTGATTATGACGAATGCCTCGCTTGCCAGTAAGGCGGCTTGAGCGCACAAATATTTGCGAGAATTGACGATATGTCTGACGATAAAATTATCGATCTTTTGACGGAAAACCCGGTGTACAAGCCGTTCCGTTATCCTTGGGCCTATGAAGCGTGGCTAACCCAGCAGCAGATCCATTGGCTGCCCGAAGAAGTGCCGCTGGCCGATGACGTAAAGGACTGGAACCACACGATTACGGATGCCGAGCGGAACCTGCTGACGCAGATTTTCCGATTCTTTACCCAATCCGATATTGAGGTCAATAACTGCTATATGCGCCACTATACGCGCGTATTCAAACCGACCGAAGTTCAGATGATGTTGGCGGCATTTTCGAACATGGAAACCATCCATGTCGCGGCCTATTCGCATCTTCTTGATACCATCGGCATGCCCGAGGCCGAGTACGAAGCCTTCTTCCAGTACAAGGAAATGAAGGACAAATACGACTATATGCAAATTTGGGGCATCGGCCCGGAAGATGAATATACTGACGAACATGGAGATCTGCGCCTGACTGCATTGGGTAAGCGCAATATTGCCAAGACATTGGCGGTGTTTGGTGCCTTTACCGAGGGGCTGCAGCTTTTTGCGTCCTTTGCCATGCTGATGAATTTCCCGCGCTTTAATAAAATGAAGGGCATGGGCCAGATCGTGACATGGTCGGTGCGCGATGAAAGTCTGCATTGTGAAAGCATCATTCGTCTGTTCCGAACCTTCTGCAAAGAGAACCCGGAAATTTGGGATGATGAAATGCGCAACGATTTGGTCGAGGCGTGCAAAACCATTGTCAGTCACGAAGATGCATTTATCGATCTGTCATTCGAAGCCGGTGCGGTGCAGGGCCTGACAGCGGAGGACATCAAGAAGTACATTCGCTATATCGCTGATCGTCGTTTGACCCAGTTGGGGCTTGATCCGCAATACGGCATTGAGCAGAACCCGCTACCGTGGATGGATGCGATGCTGAACGCGGTTGAGCATACTAACTTCTTTGAAAACCGTGCGACCGAATATTCCAAGGCGGCAACACGCGGAACTTGGGACGAAGCATTTTCCTGATCTGGGACAAAGCAGTGAAGTTACGAAAAAGACCGCGGTGGAGCGGTCTTTTTTATGGTGCGACTTGCCCCATTGGCAGTTCTTGCAAACGCTTGTCCACGCGCCTGATTTCTTCAGGGCGCAATTTGGGTTCTAGATTGGCAATTGCAGTGACCGGGTCCATGTCAAGTTCGACGCCAGGTGGCAAGGTGATGGGGCCAAGAGCTGAACGGCGCAGCCAGTAGTAGGCGTCGGCATAGTCGGGTTCGACACCCCAACCACGTTCCGTCATGGCACCCAGCATGAACTGAGCGGCATGCATGCCTTTTTCAGCGGCGATTTGATAATAATGGGCGGCTTCAACATAATTTTGTTTGGCACCGCGCCCGTGAAAATATTGTTCACCAATTAAAAAGGCTGCATCCGCATTGCCCGGGTTTGCGTGCAGGGCGCGCTTGAAATAGTCGGTGGCGCTGAATTGGTCATAGCGCAAGCCCCAGCCATTGAAATGCATCAGGCCAAGATAATAGATTGCGTTTGGATGATTGGCGCGCGCGGCCAGCGTGAACCAATTCGCGGCCTGACGGTAATCAAGGGGGCCAGCCAACCCGCGATAATACATCAGGCCAAGGGCATATTGCGCGCGTGGATCATCTTCCTGTGCGGCAAGGCGCCATTGCGCCCGGGCCATTTCATAGTTTCCGGCCTGATAGGCTTTGTAGCCGTTTGTGTAATCCGCCAGTGCTGGAAAAGAATTTGCAAAGATCGCACATGTCAGTGTCACAGCCCCAAGGATAAGCGCAGAAACACCCCGCCGGCGCCGACCAACCAAAATGGAGTTAGGCAAGAAACGGCGTCGATCTTTAACGGGATTTGAATAGGGGGATAATTTTGCGTGCACGTTTTTCCATAGCGTCGAGAACGTTTTCGATCTCGGAACTTTGTTTGATTTTTTCCCCGCTGTGAAGGGCGACAAACTGCCCTGCATTCTTATTCTCCGGCCCGAGCTTGATGACGGTGAATATGGGGGTTTCATGTGAGGAACGGAAGATGGAAAACATTGCCATGCCATCCAGATGATCAATGGCATAATCGCGCCATGCACCACTTGCGACTTGTTTGGAATAGGTATTCATGAGTTGCATGAGTTCAGTTCGGTCAAAATGCACAAAGCTTTTGGCTTTGCGATATTGAGCCAGATTGAACAATGTACCCATGTCGTTCTCCGGACGTGGTTTCGGATAGCCAGTGGCTGAGCATTTATGACGCCCTTATGACACGGTAGCGCGCTTTATCCGGCGCCTCAAGTTTGAATGGGCGGGGAAGTCAAAAAATTACCAAAATATGTTTGGTCTTAGGCGGTTATGGGCATTACAGACTGCGTGAACGGGTCGGAGGCCAGTCAACGGTTTGCGCCCCGGTATTGTAGGGATCCGGCGTGCGATAGCAGTTCACTGCGGCAAGCGTGCGATAGCAATAAAGCGGTGTTTCGGGAACCGGGTCTTTTTTGCAATAGGATTTGCCATCAATCTTGCGGATGGTGGAGCAATCCTGACCGGTCGAAAGTGAAACAACATGATCGATCAGGGTTTTATCGCTGTTGATGATGCTAATGACGTCAAGGGCGATATACCATTCGCCGCCGGTGAAAATACTGGTGCCTGCAATATCAGACGCGGTGGTATCGCATCCTGAAACACTTGCGCCAAGCAGGGCTGCAAACAATCCGGCCAGAATACGTTGGCGGATAATGCGTTTTGCCCCCTGTCGGCTTTGATCTTTGTGCAGGCGTTTCATTGTTTTCTCCGAACATCGACCGGTCAGTATTTGCCCGGTGACGATTAAAATTTCGTTTCCTGCCCGTATCTTTGCAATTCATGTGCCGTTTTTAATATTGGGTGTTTAGGACACATTTTAGCCGGTTTTGCCGATTATCCGGTTTTATCCTGTGTTTGGTTGGGGCGTTATGCTGTCATTTTTGGACATCGTCATCGTATCAAGGCGGCAATTCTTTCCCGCATGGCCGATGATGTCTGTTTTAAATGGTAAGTGTGGTTCAAATTGATCACCAAAAGGGGCTGATTTGGCTCGCAAATGCGATTGTTAAGGAATTAATTGCAATATTGGCGGGGTGGCTTGCGCACCGGACTTGACCCCTTGCGTGCTGGCGCGTTAAATCCTTGCCGGAATTAATTCTGATAAGCGGGCAGGTTGCCCGTTTTCTTTTGATCGGATTGGAGCGGTTTTCGTGGTTGATATTTTCCAGGAAGTCGAAGAAGACCTTAAGCGTGAGCGCAATGAAGCGCTGTGGCGCAAATACGGTAAATACGTTGTTGGCGTTGCCGCAGTAATCGTGCTGGGCGTTGCCGGGCGTGAAGGCTGGAAAACCTACGATGAAAATTCGCGTATTGAAAACGGTACGCGTATGGCAAATGCCATCGAGTTGTCGCAGGCTGGCGAAGAAAAGCAGGATGCGGCATTGGCGGCCTTGGATGCGATCATTGCGGATGGTAATGCCGGTTTCGTTGCCCTTGGTCATTTCCAGAAGGCCGCGATCTATCTGCGCGCCGGTGCCAGTGATTCCGCTGTTGGTGAACTTGAAGCCATTGCTGCAAACGATGATGTCGAACAGGTTTATCGTGATCTGGCGGTCATCCAGATTGCGATGAATGGTGCAAGCGCATCCAATGCCAAGGATCTGATTGCGCGCCTGAACCCGATCGCTGTGCCGGAAAACCCCTGGTACTACTCTGCACGTGAAATGATTGCCATGCTGCATATCGCAGCCGGCGAGATTGAAGCCGCCAAGCCGCTTTTGACGGAAATCGCTGATGACAGCGAAGCACCGTCTGGCATGCGTGCCCGTGCAAGTGAAATCCTGAAAGCCATCGGCGCCTGATTGGCGCAGGCGGTATGGGCGACCCGTTCACAGGGACTGGATCAAAGGATATGGTTTTGAAACCACGCAGCATTAAATCCATTTTATGCGTCATGGGCATGTCAGTTGCCGTTTCGGCGTGTTCCGGCTGGCTTGGTGAATCCGAAGATCCGCCGCTTCCCGGTGAACGCCTTGCGGTACTTTCGCTTGAAAGCACTGTTCAGCCTGATGTGGCGCTGAGCGATCAGCGCGTGATTCTGCCAGAACCTGAGCCGATGGTTGACTGGCCGCAAAATGGTGGCCTGCCCAGTCATGCCTTGCATCATGTCGGCTTGGATAATGATGTTCTGCGTCAGGATTGGTCGGTTGGTATCGGCGAAGGATCAATGGATGACAATCTGCTGTTGAATCAGGCGATTGTTGCGCGTGGAGTGGTCTTTACCATCGATGCCGAGGCGGTTGTTCGTGCCTTTAGTGCGAAATCCGGCAAACGGATATGGTCATTGGGGCTTGCCCCCAAGGATGAAGAAGACAGCACGCTTTTGGGTGGTGGTCTGGCCTATGAAAACGGCATTCTTTATGCCACCACCGGCTTTGCCGAGGTCATCGCGATTGATGCGCCAAGTGCAACAGTGATGTGGCGTTCGCAGGTGACCGCCCCGATGCGCGGTGCGCCGACGGTGCGTGGGGGGCGGGTCTTTGCCGTGACGGTCGATAACCAGACCATCGCGTTGAATGCATTGACCGGTGATACGCTTTGGAACCATCGCGGTGCATCCGAAGGTGCATCCTTTATTGGTGGTGCCAGCCCGGCAGTTGATCAGGGCGTTGTGATTTCGGCCTATACCACGGGTGAAATTTATGCCCTTCGCGTTGAAAATGGTCAGGTGATCTGGTCCGATGCATTGGCATCGGCTGGTCGGACCGATGCCGTATCGGCAATTGCCGATATTCGCGGTCTTCCGGTGATTGACAACAATCTGGTGATTGCGACGAGCAATGCAGGGCTGACGGTTGCAATTGACCTGCGTACCGGTTATCGCGTGTGGGAACTTGAGGCCGGGGGCATCCAATCACCATGGGTCGCGGGCGATTATGTTTTCGTTCTTTCGAACACAAATGACCTGATAGCCTTGCGTCGTGACACAGGACAGGTTAAATGGGTGACCGCTTTACCGCGTTTCGTCGATCCTGAAGATCAGGAAGAGTCGATTATCTGGACCGGCCCGGTTCTGGTCGGAGACCGTTTGATCGTTGGAAATGAACAGGGTGAAGTGATGACCGTTTCCCCCTATAGTGGCGAGATAATCGGCAAGGACGAAGTTTCCGGACCGATCACATTGCCGCCATCTGTTGCGGGGGATAGTCTTTACTTCCTGACTGCGGATGCCGATCTAATCGCTTATCGCTGACAGGTCGAACAAGTTTTTCGCGAAAGATTATGCTTTCGCCTGATATGTGCGTGCGCCGGAACGGGGTAAATTGCCCCTCGGCGCACAATGCCGTTTTATAACAAAGAGTCTAAAAGCCAAATGTCGTTAAAAGTTGCCATTATCGGTCGCCCCAATGTCGGGAAGTCGACCCTGTTTAACCGTCTGGTTGGCAAAAAGCTGGCCTTGGTTGACGACCAGCCCGGCGTGACGCGTGATCGTCGCTATGGCCGGGCGCGTCTGGGGCATATTCATTTCGATATTATCGACACGGCTGGTCTTGAAGACGTATTTGATGATTCCGTCGAAGGCAAGATGCGCCAGCAAAGCGAAATCGCGTTCGAGGAATGCGACCTCGCCTTTTTCCTGATCGATGCGCGTGCCGGTTTGACGCCGCTTGATAATCACTTTGCCGATTGGCTGCGCAAGCGCAAAAAGCCGGTCTATGTGATTGCGAACAAGCATGAAGGCCGGGGGCAGGATGCAGGCCTGTACGAGGCCTATGGCCTTGGACTTGGCGATGTGGCGCCGATATCGGCCGAACATGGTCAGGGCATGGAATTGCTGATTGATATCATGCTGCCCCATTGGGAAGATTATCGCGACAAGCAACGCAAGGCGCGTCGCGAAGGCGACGATGCTGTCATCGATGATGATTTCGAAGATGATGAGGAAATCATTGATGATGATGCGTTCCCGTCCTTTGAAATCGAATATGACGAGGACGACGACGGCGAAGAAGAAGTCGTTCAAAAGGACAATTCGAAAATTCAGTTGGCCATCGTTGGGCGACCAAATGTCGGTAAGTCGACGCTTCTGAATCATCTTTTGGGCGAAAATCGTGTCATGACCGGGCCTCAGGCCGGGTTGACCCGTGACTCGATTGCGGTTGACTGGTCCTATGAAGGGCGTCCGATCCGTCTGGTCGATACCGCCGGTATGCGCCGCAAAAAGAAAATCGACGACCGTGTTGAAAAGCTTTCGGTGACCGATACCCTGCGGGTGATCCGTTATGCGCAGGTTGTGGTCATCATGCTTGATGCGACCAATACGCTTGATAAGCAGGATTTGACGATTGCACGTATGGTTATTGACGAAGGCCGTGCATTGATTATTGCTGTTAACAAATGGGACGCGGTCAAGGACAAGCCGGGTGTGATGCAGGCATTGCGCGACAAGCTTGATACATCATTTGCGCAGGCCAAGGGTATTCCCATCCTGACCTTCTCGGCCTTGACCGGGCGGGGGACTGATACCTTGATGCCGACAGTTCTTGATATCTATGATATCTGGAGCCGCCGTATCCCAACCTCGCAACTGAACCGTTGGCTTGCAGTGGTGGCCGAACGTCATCTGCCGCCAGTGATATCTGGCCGTCGTATTCGCCTGCGTTATATGACCCAGGCGAAGTCGCGTCCGCCAAGCTTCTTTATCAATAGTTCGAAGGCGGCGGAACTGCCCGAAAGCTATACGCGCTATCTGATCAATGCGCTGCGCGAAGATTTCGATATGCCGGGCGTTCCTATTCGTATCTATGTGCGCAGCAGCGACAATCCCTATGGGAACAAGAAGAAAAAGCGTTAGGGCATTTCGCCTCAACCCGTATAAAATTCATCAAAAGCGCAGCCATCGGGGCTGCGCTTTTTTGTTTCGGTTTATTCGTTGGGTCAAAGAATTTTAAACCAAAAGGGCTTTATGGTGTTGTCGTGCTTGTGCCTTAAACGGGGCTTCTTTACAGTCGGCGTGGCACTGCGAATAGGCCTAAAAGCCGGATAAATTGGGAAACAAAGCAATATGAACCAGCATCGGTCCAAAATGGATATCATGAAACATTGCTTTGCCTTTTGGTGCCTCTGTGTTTTGACCATTTTGGTCACCGAGAGCACAGCCCTTGCCCAAGGGCAGGCCGATGCCGACCCGGTGGCCGGTATTTCGCTACCCCAGACAGATGTCGTACGCGGCAAGGCGTTGTTTGCCGAGCGCGGCTGTGTCGTTTGTCATTCTGTCAATAATGTCGGCGGGAATAGTGGCCCCAGTTTGGATGCTTCTAATCTGGATCAATCACGTAATCCGTTCGATTTCTTCGCCAGAATGTGGCGAGGGGCGGATCAAATGTTGCATTTGCAAAGTGCGGATTTGGGATATCAGATCGATTTTGAGGGACAGGACCTTGCCGATATTTATGCCTTTGTCCAGAATGGTGAAGCGCAGGAAGGCTTTACAGAAGACGATCTGACGGATCGCATCCGTGAGATCATCGATAATGGCCCGTCTGTTGGCCGCAATTAATAATTGTCAGAAATATGTGAACTTCGGCCTGCCGTGCCCCGCCGTTTCCCAACGCGCCTCTGTCGTTTGATCCGCTCTTTCCTGATCATCAACCAAACAGTGGCGGGTTCAGTCGGGAAAATCCTTCCTGAGCATAATAGGGATAATGCGGGTAGGGTGGTTGTCGTTTGCTGACAGCATCAAGACGTGCCACCTGTTCATCGGACAGGGACCAACCAATCGCACCCAGATTATCGCAAAGCTGTTGTTCATTGCGTGCCCCGATGATGACCGATGCGACAGTGGGGCGGCACAGCAACCAGTTAATTGCGATCTGGGGTACGGTTTTGCCTGTTTCGGCGGCGATATCATCAAGAACATCGACAATATCATAGAGCAGGGCATCTTCGACTGGCGGGCCGAATTGCGCGGTTTCATGCAGACGGCTGCCTTTGGGGATAGGTGTGCCACGGCGGATTTTCCCGGTTAACCGCCCCCAGCCAAGCGGGCTCCAGACCAATGCGCCAAGTCCCTGATCCTGTGCCAGAGGCATCAGATCCCATTCGTAGTCGCGCCCAACGAGCGAGTAATAAACCTGATGGGCGACATAGCGGCTGTATCCGTGGCGCTCGGACACGGCAATCGATTTCATGATCTGCCAGCTGGCAAAGTTCGAGACACCGATATAGCGAAGCTTCCCTGCGCGGATGAGGTCGTCCAGAGCCGACAGGGTTTCTTCGACCGGGGTGAAGGCATCAAAGGCGTGCAGTTGTAATAAGTCGATATAATCAGTTTTCAGCCGTTTCAGGGCGGCATTAGTGGCCGTGATCAGACGATGGCGTGATGTGCCAAAATCATTCGCGCCATCACCCATCGGCAGGGCAAGTTTGGTTGATAAAATGACCTGATCACGGCGTCCCTTGATGGCTTGGCCAAGGACCTGTTCGGATGCACCGTCGGAATAGACATCGGCACTGTCAAACATGTTCATGCCTGCATCAAGGCTGATGTCGATCATACGGGTGGCGTCGGTGGTATCAATCGTTCCCCATGCCCCAAAAAGCGGACCTTGGCCGGCAAACGTACCTGTGCCAAGGCTAAGCGCTGGAACGCGCAATCCCGAATTTCCCAATTTCCTGTATTCCATTGTGTTCTCCGTTACCAAAATTTGTTCATGCGACGAATATGGACAGGGGAATTATTTTCAACTAGTGGTATCCGAGGAAGAAGATTTATGAGTTGAATTCCACATGGCGCGACTTGAAACCAATCGATCCGGCGAAATGGAAGTCTTTGTGCGTGTTGTTGAACGGGGTGGTTTTTCTGCCGCATCCCGCGATTTCAATATGACGCCATCCGCGGTCAGCAAGCTGGTTGGACGTTTGGAAAACCGGTTGGGAACGCGGTTATTTAATCGATCAACTCGAAAATTGCACCTGACATCCGAGGGGCAGCGGTTTTATGAACGTGCATTGGGTATCATTGCCGACCTGAACGATGCCGAACAGGAAGCCGCGATTGCCAAGTTGCCGCGCGGGCGATTGCGTGTGACTGCCAATGTGCCGGTGGGGCTGCATTGTCTTGTGCCATTATTGCCGCTGTTTCGGGAACGTTATCCCGATGTCACGCTGGATGTGACCGTCAGTGATAAGGTGGTTGATCTGTACGAAGAACGTGCCGATGTTGCGATCCGAAGCGGTCCATTGCCATCATCGGGCCTGATTTCGCGCAAGTTGGGCCAATGCCGGATGGCGATTGCCGCATCACCGCAATATCTTGTCAAACATGGGCGACCGGAAACGGTGGATGACCTGCAGAATCACACCCTGATTGGATATAATTTTCAACGTGTTATTCCCGATTGGCCATTTCGGGTAAATGATCAGGATATCTCGGTGATGCCAGGCGGTGTCTTTAATGTTGGCGATGCCGAAAGTGCCCGTAAATTGGCTCTGGCCGGGGGCGGCATCGTGCGACTGGCCCATTTCCATATCGGACAGGATATTTGCGATGGACGTCTGGAAGTGCTGCTGGACGCGTTCTATCCCGGCGGCGGGGTTGATATCAATGCGGTTTATATTGGTGGACGCGGGCATTTGCCCGCACGGGTTCGGGCGTTTCTGGATTTTTGCACCGAGAATATTCGTCTGAACTAAAATGACAGATGAATTGAAATGACAGATGAATTGAAAAAGGCCGGACTGTTGATTGTCCGGCCTTTGTAATTTCAAAATCTATCGTATCAGTAAGCGTCGACGACTTCTGCGTGCCGGGTGCAATCGCGTGCGGCCAGATCAACGAAGACATCGGTGATGCTTTCGGCCGTCGGAAGCGTTTCAGGGTCTTCGCCCGGATAAGCTTCGGCGCGCATCTTGGTACGGATACGCCCTGGGTTGATCAGATTAACCCGCAGGGGCGTTTCTTCGACTTCTTGGGCATAGGACAGCACAAGGCTTTCAAGTGCCGCCTTGGTCGAGGCATAAAGCCCCCAAAACGCACGTCCCTTGGTCGAGGCATTCGATGTTACGAAAATGGCCCGTCCGGCATCGGAAAGGCGCAGCAATTTATCAACACTACGGATCAGGCGGAAGTTCGCCGTGACATTGGTCGCATAGGTGTTTTCAAATACCTGCGTATCAATATGGCCAACCGGGGCCAATTCGCCCAGAAGACCGGCATTGCCAACAACGATGTCGAGTTTGCCAAATCGTTCAAAAAGCGACGCGCCCATGGCATCGATCTTTTCATACATGGTCAGGTCCATTGGTAGCAGGACAAGCTTGCCACCTTCGGCGCGAACTTCGTCATCGAGTTCTTCAAGTGCACCGACATTACGACCCAGCGCAATGACTTCGGCACCCTCGGCGGCGAAACGTTTGGCAACGGCCCGACCAATCCCGTGCGATGCCCCGGTTACAAGGGCAACGCGGCCTTCAAGGCGCTTTAGAGCACTCATGCCGACTGCCTTTCGACCAGCTGGGTCAGTTTGCGACCCTTGTTTTCTGCCTGATGGTCGGTCAGGCGGATCGGATAATCGCCGGTAAAGCACGCATCGCAGAAGGCGGGGTTATCACTGTTACGGCCTTCAAGGCCAGTGGCACGATAAAGACCGTCGATGGAAACGAATGCCAGACTATCAACACCGATCAGCTTGGCCATGCTTTCGATGTCATGGTTGGCCGCCATCAGCTTTTCCTTGGACGGCGTATCGACACCATAGAAACACGGATTGATTGTTGGCGGGCTGGCAATGCGCATATGCACCTCGCTTGCACCGGCCTGACGGACCATGTCGACAATCTTGGTCGAAGTGGTGCCGCGCACGATAGAATCGTCAACCAAAATAACGCGCTTGCCCTTGAGTTTCCCCGGGTTGGCATTGTGTTTCAGTTTTACGCCAAGATGGCGGATTTGATCGGTCGGCTCGATAAAGGTACGCCCGACATAATGGTTGCGGATAATCCCCAGTTCGAACGGTATTCCACTTGCCTCGGCATAGCCAAGGGCGGATGGAACACCAGAATCGGGAATAGGGACAACCACATCTGCATCCACACCGGATTCCATTGCCAGTTCATGACCGATATTCTTGCGCACGTCATAGACGCTTGTGCCTTCGACGATGCTGTCGGGGCGGGCGAAATAGACGTGTTCGAAAATGCAGAACCGTGATTGAACTGGTTTGAAAGGTTTGATCGACTTGATACCGGCATCGGTGATTTCAACGATTTCACCCGGTTCGACGTCACGGATGAATTCCGCGCCAACGATATCAAGACCAACCGTTTCCGATGACAGGATATAGCTGTTATTGAGTTTGCCAAGAACCAGCGGACGGACGCCCATCGGATCACGGACACCGATTAGTTTTTTCTGGGTCATGACGACAAGGCTGTATGCGCCTTCGACTTGGCGGACTGCATCGATCAGACGATCAACGATCTTGTCGTACAGGCTGGTCGCGATCAGATGAATGAAGGTTTCGGTATCAGCGGTCGACTGGAAGATCGATCCGCGTTTAACCAAACGTTCGCGCACAGCCAATGCGTTGGTCAGATTGCCATTATGGGCAATTGCCAAGCCGCCGAATGCGAAATCGGCAAATAGGGGCTGCACATTGCGAAGACCTTTTCCCCCGGCTGTTGAATAACGCACATGGCCAACAGCACGGTGGCCCTGCAGGCTTTTGATAACGTCTTCAGAGCCGAAAATATCCCCGACCAGGCCCGACGCACGGTGCGCGGGAAAGTCTTCGCCGTCATAGGAAACGATGCCAGCGGCTTCTTGTCCGCGATGCTGAAGTGCATGCAGGCCAAGGGCCGTTAGGGCCGCCGCGTCGGGCGAACCGAAAACACCGAAAACGCCGCATTCTTCACGCAGCTTATCATCGTCAAATGGATTGGTGGTCAGCATGAGTGGGTTCCGCTCTCTCGCCGGTGGCGCAGGATGCCGCAGCCTTGCGAAACCCCGTCGCCTCACTCGTTAGTGGTCGCCTCAATCAGACGATCCAGATCATCGCGCGAGGGCCTTGTATACCCGTTTAGGGGCTTGGGTCCAGCACCTTTTGGCTCTGGGCCCAGAAGTTGACGGTATGTCTGATCGTTGATTTCTGCATCACGCTGGGCGCGGGCGATTTCTTCGGCGGTGGTGTCAAAGATTTCATCAGGCATGGCGCGCATGATCAAGAAGGCACCTTCCTCAAGCACCGGGCGGGTCCGGGCATTACGAACCCAGTCAGGCTGTGATGTCGCCGGGAGCAACCACGACAGCGCAAGAAAGCCGATACAGACAATTAACGCACCGCGTAGCAGGCCAAAAACAAAGCCCAATGTGCTGTCGAGGCTATCAAGTCCGGAATTCTGAACCGCACGGCCGATACGGCCACTGATAAAGGAAAAAACCAAAAAGGAGATCAGAAACAGACCAACACCGGTCGCCAGATCGGCAATCAGTTCGGACGGGATCAGATCACGCACAAAAGGCCGGGCAATCGGATAACCATAAAGTGCACAGACACCAGCCCCGACCCAGCCCATCATCGACAGGGTTTCATGGATAAAGCCACGGAAGAAGGCAAACAGACCCGAGATCAGGACAATGCCCACGATCACCAGATCGAATATGTCCCGTGCGCCGAGGTCGGGCAGGCTGGAGAAGTCCATAATTTAGCAAATCCTGTTGGTCAGTCCGTTCGCAATAGGCGCGCAAAAATTAAAGGCAGTAATCAATACATGCCTTCGCGCGGACGCACCTTGTCGCGAACATCGTCGCCGAAGAGATTTACCAAATCCTGAAGATGGCCAATTTCGCGCTGATTAATGCCCTTGACCGTGATCTTCTTTTTGCCATGTGCCCCGCTTCGGGGGCTATAAGCATTTACAAAGCCAAGCTTGGCGGCTTCTTTCAGACGCGATTCGATCTGTCCAACCGGGCGTACTTCACCCGAAAGACCGATTTCACCGATAATCACGGTTTCAGCGGGAACCGGGGAATCGGCCACGGCCGAAACCAGTGCGGCTGCCACGGCCAGATCCGCCGCTGGTTCACCAACGCGAAGGCCCCCGGCAACATTCAGGTAAACGTCAAACTGGTTAAGTGCCAAGCCGCAACGCGCATCCAGAACCGCAAGGATCATGTTCATGCGCGCCGAATCCCAGCCGACAACGGCACGTCGCGGTGTGGCAAGTGCCGATTGCGCAACAAGCGCCTGAATTTCGACCAGCATCGGACGCGTACCTTCAAGTCCGGCAAAGACCGCCGTACCAGATACCGGCGCATCGCGATCAGCAAGAAACAGGGCAGATGGGTTTGGGACTTCGACCAGACCGGCATCGCCCATTTCAAATACGCCGATTTCGTCGGTCGCACCGAAACGGTTTTTGACAGCGCGTAAAATACGGAATTGATGACCGCGTTCGCCTTCGAAATACAGGACCGTATCAACCATGTGTTCCAAAACACGTGGACCGGCAATCTGGCCTTCCTTGGTAACGTGACCAACAAGGATGACGGCAAACCCCTTGCGCTTGGCCATCCGGATCAGTTCCAGCGCACAGGCGCGGACCTGCGATACGGTGCCCGGCGCACTGTCAAGCGTATCGGCGTACATGGTCTGGATAGAATCGATAACCACGACTTCATGCGCGCTTTGATCCAGTGTCGCGATAATGTCGCGCAAGCTGGTGGCAGCAGCAAAGTCGACCTTTGATTTTTCAAGGCCAAGACGGGCGGCGCGCATGCGGACTTGATCTACCGCTTCCTCGCCAGAGATATAGGCGCATTTATGTCTGGCTGACAGGACACCGACGGCTTGTAACAGGATGGTTGATTTCCCGATGCCAGGGTCACCACCGACCAAAAGGGCAGAACCTGGCACAAGGCCGCCACCAACTGCACGATCAAGTTCGGCAATGCCGGTGATGATGCGGGGCGGGCTTGCGCTTTCGCCTTCCAAAGCGACGAAATCAAGTTGCTTGCCCTTGGAACCGGTGGCGATGCCGCCTGTTGCTTTGGGGCTGGCCTCGATGCGTTCTTCCTCGATCGAGTTCCATTCACCGCATCCGTCACAACGCCCGGTCCATTTCCGGTATTCGGCACCGCAATTCTGGCAAATGAAACGACTTTGGGTTTTGGCCACCGGTGGCTCCGCGTATGAGGATTGTAATGAGATGAAACGGGTAACGGCCCCCGGTTATGGAGGCCGGGATCAACGATCAGAGATGCTTCAGATCAAGATCCAGCGGGCCTTCGATATCACCCGAAATGAACTGTTGCAAATAAGGGTTATCAGCAGTGTCGATTTCAGATACCGGACCGTTCCAGATGATCTTTCCCTGATACAACATGGCAACACGGTCGGCGATCTTGCGCGCGCTCGCCATGTCGTGGGTAATGGTCATCGCACATGCCCCCAGTTCACGGGTACATTTGACAATCAGATCATTGATCACATCACCCATGATCGGATCAATGCCGGTGGTCGGTTCGTCAAAGAATAGAATATCGGGTTCGGTTGCAATGGCGCGCGCAAGGCCAACACGCTTTTGCATGCCCCCTGAAAGGGACGCCGGTGACATATTGGCAACGTCCGGACCAAGGCCTACATCGGCCAGGCGGGCAATGGCGATGTCGCGGGCTTGCTGCGGTTTCATACCGCGTCCTTCGATCAGGCCAAAGGCAACGTTCTGCCATACCGAAAGCGAATCAAATAATGCTGCGCCTTGAAACAGCATACCGGCATGGGACAGCATATCTTCGCGGGTTGCACGTGACGCGCCAACCATTTCCGTTCCGTTGACTTTGATTGATCCCTGATCGGGCGTTAACAGGCCCAGAACACATTTCAGTGTTACCGATTTACCTGTGCCCGAACCGCCAATAATGGCAACCGATTCACCCGGGGCGACGTCAAGGTTTATGCCCTGCAGCACCTTTTTCGGGCCAAAGGATTTGTGAACATCGCGAAGCGAGATTTTGGCAGTTTCGCTCATATCCCGCCCTTAACGTGCAAAGAAAAGTTCGGTGACGATATAGTTCGAAATCAGGATCAGGATTGAACTTGATACGACGGCATTGGTCGTTGCCTGACCGACACCCTGTGCGCCACCACGCGAATGATATCCGTGATAGCAGCCCATCAAGGTGATGATAAAGCCAAACACCGCGGCCTTTACCAGCCCGGAAATAACATCAAGTTGTTCAAGGTACTGGAACGTATTGCGGATATAGGAACCTTCGTTAAAGCCAAGCTTGTTGACCCCGACAAGGTAACCGCCCAGAACCCCGATGATATCGCCGATCAGCACCAGAACCGGAAGTGTTAAAAGCCCGGCATAGACACGCGGAACCACCAGATACTTTAACGGGTTGGTCGAAAGGGTCACAAGCGCGTCAATCTGTTCTGTGACGCGCATGGTGCCGATTTCAGCAGCAATGGCCGCACCGACACGTCCGGCAACCATCAGGCCTGCAAAAACTGGCCCCAATTCGCGGGTCATGGAAATGACGACAACCGTGGCAACCGCACTTTCGGCTGAGAAGCGTGAAAAGCCTGAATAGCTTTGCAGCGCAAGTACCATACCGGCAAACAGGGTCGTCATGGCGACGACCGGCAGCGAGAAATAACCTATCTCGCGCATCTGTTTGAAAATCAGACGGAAATAAAATGGCGGTGTTACCATATGGCCCAAGGTGCGCCCGGCAAAAACCGTGACACGACCAACAAGGGCCAGAAAGGCAAGGAACATACGGCCAACCGGCGCAAAGATCGGCATTGGAATTCTTATTTCCCCTGTTGCAGGCCAGTCACTTATTGTTGGCCGATTTTTTCAATTCAGCTTTCTGTATAGACCCGCCGGTAGCGATGTCCAAGAGAAGTCAGTATTTCGTAACCGATTGTACCCGCAGCACTTGCAACGTCGTCAACAGACATTTTGTCATCAATCAGCGGAACCATATCGCCGGGCCGCAATGGTTTGCCCGGAAGGTCGGTGATATCGACCCCGATTGCATCCATCGAAACACGCCCGACATAGGGTACGTCATGGCCCTTGATTCGTAGTTTTCCGGCATTCGACAGCGACCGTAGCCAGCCATCGGCATAACCAACGGCAATGGTGGCGATGCGGCTGGCGCGTTCTGAACGCCATGTGCCACCATAGCCGACCGTTTCGCCAGCATCGATTTCGCGAATCTGAAGCACCTTGGCACTTAGTTTGACGACGGAACGCATCGGGTTCGTCAATTCCGGTGTTGGATTGCCGCCCCAAAGTGCAAGGCCCGGACGACAGAATTCAAGGTGATAGTCATCATTACGGAAGATCGCCGATGAATTGCAAAAACCGCGCGGGGCCGGTGGCAGGCGGCGATACCATTTCATGAACAGTTCGTATTGTTCGCCGGTGATCGGATTGTCAGCTTCGTCGGCGGCGACCGGATGGGTCATATAGCCAGCTTTTTCAAAGCCGTATAGCAACGACGAATAGCGATCAACCAGTTCACTGACTTCGCGCGGGGCAAGGCCCAGGCGGTTCATGCCGGTATCAAGATGGATAAAGGCCGGTGCAGGACGTTCATATTCGCGGCAAAGATTGGACCAGCGTTCGATCTGCCCAAGGTCATTTAAAACCGGGATCACATCGTTTTCGATAAAGAATTCTTCGTCACCAGGGAGAACGCCGTTCAAAACAGCAATTCGTCCACCACCGCGCAGCAACGGAAACAGGTCGGCGGCTTCGTTTGCCTGTGCGACAAAGAAAAGACGACACCCCTGCTTTTTAAGAACAGGTACGATGGTTTGGGCGCCAAGGCCATAGGCATCGGCTTTGACAACAGCTCCGCAAGTTCGCCCTTTATAGCGTTTCTTGATGATCTGATAGTTGTTAGCGACGGCCTTCAGATTAATCTGAAGCTCGGCACACTCAGCTGCACGGCAGGCAGCGGGAAGAACGCTCATTCGCAATACCCCGTGGAGTCCGTTTCAAGTTCAGGCTCAAGGCCTATTCATATTCTTCTTCGATATGATCAAGGTCGCCAAACTTGGTGTAGTTCCCGTCAAAGAACAGACGCACATTGCCCACCGGGCCGTGACGCTGTTTGGCGATGATGACTTCTGCGGTGTTGTAGACGTGGTTCAGGCGCTCCTGCCACTGGGAGTAGCGTTCGCCGAACTTATCGGTGGCTTCTTCCGGGCGCTGTGCCGGTTCTGCACGTTCAAGATAATATTGTTCGCGGTAAATGAACATGACGACGTCGGCGTCCTGCTCGATCGAGCCCGATTCACGTAAATCCGACAGCTGCGGACGTTTATCTTCGCGTTGTTCAACGGCACGTGAGAGCTGTGACAACGCCAGAACCGGAACTTCAAGCTCCTTGGCAATTGCCTTGAGCATACGGGTAATTTCGGAAACTTCCTGCACACGTCCATCCCCCCGGAAGTTGGTTGGCGGCGCAAGCAATTGCAGGTAATCGACAACAATCATCGCAAGACCGTGTTGGCGTTTCAGGCGGCGGCAACGCGTACGCAAGGTTGATACCGGAAGTGCCGGGGTATCATCAATATAAAGCGGAACGGTATTGAGTTCCTGTGTGGCAAGGACAAGGCGTTGGAAATCGTCCTCGTTCAAATCACCACGGCGCATATTATCGCCCGAGACCTCGGCTGCCTGCGACAGAAGTCGCGCGGCCAGTTGTTCTGCCGCCATCTCAAGCGAGAAGACAGCAATTGCACCGGTCTTAAGTTCATTGCCTTCTTCGGCGCCGGTATTTCGGTTCTGATGCGATGAAATGGCCGCGTTAAAGGCAACGTTCATCGCAAGGGCGGTTTTCCCCATAGACGGACGACCGGCAAGGATCAGCAAGTCAGAAGGGTGCAGGCCGCCAAGCTTGCGGTCAATATCGCGCAGGCCCGTCGTTACGCCAACAACTTTGCCGGCATTCTTATAGGCATGTTCGATATTCTCGTATGCTTTGGTCAGGGCAGGGCCAAAAGCCACAAACCCGGATTCGGCGGCTCCGGCAGTCGCCAGTGAGAACAGTTTTTGTTCGGTCTTTTCAATCTGGATGGCAGCGTCGGTTTCGATTTCGTAGCGATAGGCCTCGTTGACCGTTTCTTCGCCAATTTCGATCAGTTCGCGGCGCAGATAAAGATCATAGACCAGCTTGCCATAGTCACCGGCATTGATGACCGAAACGAGGTTGTTTGACAGTTCTGCCAGATATTGTGGGCCACCGATTTCGGCAAGGTGTTCATCCTGACGGAAAAAGGCCGACAGGGTTACCGGGTTGGCCAGTTGACCGCGTTCGATCAGTTTTCCGCTGGCCTCGAAAATACGGCCATGGCGGGCATCGGCGAAATGTTCGGGGCGAAGGATATCCGAAACGCGCTCATAGGCGGCGTTGTTGTTCAGGATAGCGCCCAGCAATGCGGCTTCCGCATCGAAGTTATGAGGCGGGGTGCGTTCAAGCATCAGACCGGTGGCTTCACCATGGTCGGCTTCAATGGGTGCAAACAGGGCATCTAGCTGGGGATCAGTCATGGCGTAAAAAGGTATCAGTCATCTTGTTGCGCCGAAAGGGCTAATCGGTATAGCTCATACCGGGTATTCCGCAAGCGCAGAGGTCGCAGTTCAGGTTAAAAAGCCGAATTATATCATAAAACCATAAGAAAACGGCGCATCCTTGCGGATACGCCGTTCCCTGATTGGCTTCGAATGGAAAGCAACGATTAAACGTTGGCTTCTTCTTCGCCTTCGGCTTCGTAGGCTTCTTCAGCAACTGCATCTTCTTCGAAGACTTCTTCAGCAGCTTCCAGAGCTTCGTCGGCTTCCATTTCGTCAATCGTGCCCAGAACAGCGCCGCCCTTGCGAAGCTGCTCTGCGGCATCTTCTTCAGAACGTGCGACGTTGGCAGTCACTTCAATTGCGACTTCCGGGTGCAGATTGATTTTGACCTGGTGCAGACCAAGGGTCTTGATCGGCTGATCAAGAACGACCTGGGTACGGGCAACAGTGAAACCTGCTTCGGTAACCGCATTCGAGATATCACGCGCGGTAACCGAGCCGTAAAGATGGCCGACGTCAGATGCCTGACGAACGAGGGTAACGGCAACGTCACCCATGTTCTCGGCAACCGCTTCGGCTTCTTTGCGGCGGTCCAGGTTGTCAGCTTCAAGCTGTACTTTTTTTGCTTCGAATACAGCAAGGTTAGCTTTGTTTGCGCGAAGGGCCATGCCCTGCGGTAGCAAACGATTGCGGGCGTGGCCCGGCTTGACGGTGACAACATCACCCATCTGACCGAGTTTTTCTACCCGCTGAAGCAGAATAACTTCCATCACCGATCCTCCTCATTGCTACGGGTCATCGGTTCTTTCCCCCGCAGCCTGATTAAATGCTCAACAATTCCAAGTCCGGTGATCGCGATAAACGACCATGTGGACAGAACCGCGACGATATAAAATACCGTCAGTATCATACGTTTTTGCGGCCAACGGGCTGCCTGCCCATGTACCAATGCCAATCCCTGTAAAAGGAACGGCACTGCCAACACCACCGCGACGTTTCGCGCCACATAAGCCAAAGATCCGTCGGCAAAGCCGACCAAAAAACCAGCCAAGGCAAACGCAAACAGTGACCATCCAGGCAAGGCCATCAAGGCCAGATCGGGCGACGGACGCATATTGCGACCGGACCGCACCAGAATTGCCTGTGCAAGTGTAGCATTGGCAAACAGCATAAGAAGCCAGCTTGCCGCTACAATCGCCGGGAAGTATGTCTGGAACATGCCGATGACATTCTGAACATCCGGCGTCATAGGGACGCCCATTTCCGAATACATCTGACCCAGGAATTGCGAAATGAATTCCTGAATGTCCAAACCTTCCGCCGTTACACTGCCCATGATGACAATCATCACCATTGCAATCATGACGGCCATGGCACTCACCACTATTCCGGTCGGAACAAAATCCGGTTGCCCGTTTTTGTCCTTGCGGATGACCAGCGCCATGCGGGTCAACAACATCGCCGGTCCGGCAAACACGACCAAAAAGACCGTGAATGGCAGCAGTCCACCCAGTAAAACCAGGGCACTGCATGCGGCAATTGCCGCAACCAGCAGGCGTTTTGGACCTTGCCACAATCCAATAAGGAAAAGCGGCAGGTGCCCGAAATATGAGAGTAACAGCGCCAGCGGATTACCCGACAACACAAGCAAGAACAGGACAGAACTGCCCAGACCCGCACCGATTGCCATAAGAGTGTTACGCGACATTAATTACTCCCGGCCCGAGACCGCAAGAGGGTCTCTTGCCGACTGCCTCAGACTTGGTCTGAATATGGCAGCAGCGCCAGGAAACGTGCACGTTTGATGGCTTTCGCCAGTTCGCGCTGCTTCTTGGCCGAAACCGCAGTGATACGGCTCGG
>TARA_R110001599_G_scaffold2672_12_pt1 | contig 24586 bp, 27 predicted proteins | sample TARA_R110001599 | Tara Oceans TARA_R110001599 (sample SAMEA4398360) | marine metagenome | biome: Polar Biome; feature: [MES] marine water layer (ENVO:01000295) within the mesopelagic zone...; material: water (ENVO:00002006), including particulate matter (ENVO:01000060) such as......
TCAGTTACCTTTAGCTACATTCCGGTCATCTAAATTACTCCAGTCGACTGAAAATGGATCTTCATCTTCATCTTGAATTATATACTCACCGTCACATTGCTGTTTTTTATTAGTGGTTAATTTTAATGACATTCTTTGACCCATCCAGTATGCCTCCAATAATAATGATCTAACTGCTGTTAAGTTATGTGAATCATCTCGGGAGCATCGATATGCTAGTTTTAATACATTACATAAAGTACGTTTATCATCAAATGCCCTATCAATATCAATCTTCATTTGTTCAGATAGTTCTTTAGTGAAGGGTTTCGGGTTATATGTGCTCATATTATATATATGATATTATATACTAAAATGCTAGGCTTTAATCACTAAGTATGCTAAGAGTACTCATCGTATCATTAAGTGATGATGTCTCATTTAACGCCTCTTGTTCGGTTATAGTTAATGTATTATAATCTATGTTCATTGCGCAAGTACCAAAGTTAGGACCGAACCGGTTTTTCATCATACCAATATTTATAACGTTTAATTCTGAATCTTCCTCTCGCTGCCATATACTAACCACACAATCAGCAGTTGCACCCATTCCATAACTTTCACCTACTGAGTCAAGTCCGGGGTCAACCTCATTATAACCAGAACGGTTTAACTGAGTAGCAGTTATTATAGGGCATTCATACTTATAGGATATCGCTCTTACTTGTTCTGTAATCTTTTTTATCTGCTCATATGTATTGGAACCTTCTTGACCCTTTAATAGATTAATATAATCTAATATTATTGCATCTGGCTTCATGCAGGTTTGGGATAGTTTTTTAATATATGCTGTTAAGTGTTGAGGGGTTAATGTACTAGGGGGGAACTCTTTTATTACTAGTTGAGATTTATTATATCTAGATTTGAACGATTTTAATGATTCTTTTAAATACTCAGTACTTAAATGTGTTTCATTAATTGGTATTTGCGCGATGCTAGCGCTTAATCTCTTTGAATATAACATCTCCGACATCTCTAGGGATACGAGTAATACCTTCTTATTCTGTTTACATAAATTTGTCGCAATATTACCTAAGAAGATACTCTTACCTACATTTGTTTCTCCAGCAAATACATATAATGCTCTACCGTTTTGTAGAAACCCACCATTAAGCTTCTTATCAAGCCAATCCCATCCAGATTTTAAATACTTCTCTTCACGTAACATATCATCTACATGATGGTCAATATCGTGAAAATAATCTATACCTACATCAACATTTAAATTGATATTACATGCAGTTTCAAATTTAGTTAGTAAATCACTAGGCTCTAGACTTCCAGCTGATCCTTTATCAACTACATCTAATAACGTGCTATATACAGACTTCTCCTTAATAAATTGTTCAGTATTTTTATAAAGTTCATCTGTATTATATGTTTTATCTAGGTTTTTTATATATCCTACAGTAGTTCTAATAGCCTGTTTAAGTTTATCAGTATCGCATCTTGTCTTAATTTCTGTCGCGGATGGAATCTCGCTATGCTCAATATAGAACTCAGACAGTAATGTATATGTTTGTCTTATTGATATATCCTTTATGTGGTCTGGTTTAAGATAATCTAGTACACTTGCTAGATATCTGTCATCAGTCATACAATTATGTATGATTACATGCTCGAATAATTGATCATCTATACCTATCATAACTATATGATATAGTTAAATGTATATATTGTCAACTACCCGTATTGTGCGAGGAATTTCTTATGGCTAATCTGCCACTCAGGGTCATCTGTAGATGTTAGTCCCGGTGAATCATGAACTGCATGAATCATACAAGTACCTAGTTTGAGCTTCTTACTATTAGCATCAATACACCCGGCAAGATCGTAGTGATGAAACATAAAATCAGTATTAAATTTCCATTTAGCTAATCTTATTTTTTTAATATTGATTGCTAAAAATACACCATCTAGTAGTAAACATCTTTGAGGTGTCGGACCATATGTTGTAGACATTATTTGTGTAGTGTCCTTACCATATGGGTGAAATACTGTCCCGGTCCAAGATGATCTATCACTCATATGATGCCATAGTGAAGCTTCGTCATGATCTATCTTACATGTTGATGCTCCAGCTAGACCTACTATATCATAACCATCTACGAACATAGATTTATATAGTTTACCTCTAATTTTAGAGTCATCGATATATAAATCGTCATGACAGAAGACTACTATATCATGTTTATCTTCATTCTTTTTAGTTATACATTCATTATAAACTTGTGATAAACCTTTTTTATTTTTTGTTACAACTTTAAATTTAGCTTGAGATGATAGGGCGGATTGACAACTAAAAATTCTCGTATCTTTACTTGAGTCTTGTTGAGTTGCGGAAACAATCAATAATGGTTTGAGTTCAATTTTTTTATTTTTCATGGTTGTTTAAAATGTTATAAATGATGATGTATTTTTTAATTCTATTATTGGTATTAAATTATTACCCTCTAATTTATGTAGTACATGCTCTGGAAGAATCGATAATTTATCACAAGGAACTGAACTAAAGCATAACTCATTATCGTTATAGTATAACGTTGTATCATTATAAAATAGAGTGCTCCCGGAGCGAGCTATATATAAAATATTTGTGGTTGTATTATATATAAATACCGCGTATATTCCAGTTAATAATCCTAATACATGTTTAATAATATTCTCATGAGAGGTTGAAATATATTCATCATTATGTTCATCTCTTATAATTGTATCATTACAGATCTTATCTAATAACACCGGGATGATACTACTGTCGACCTCGCATTTATGTTGTGGTATATATTTATCTATTATAGATTTGTAATTATTTATAATACCATTATGAGCGACGATCCACTCTCCGGTGGTGAATGGATGAGACGTATCCGGGGTAAAGTTTCTAACACAGCCGGTAGGAGCTTGAGCATGGCCGAGGTATAGTTTAATTTTAGATGTTGATATAATGTCAGTATCCTTATAGTCATCATATCTTACGTTACCTTTATTCTTAGTAATACTTACATTATCATTAATATCTATCAGAACATGACTTGTAGCAAAGGAGCCTCTGGTTATATTAATGTCATGAAGTTTATTAAATTTATCTAGACTTGAACTACCATATATACCGCACATATTATATAGACTTACAGTTATACCTATCCCATGGGATCTGTAATTTATATTTAACCGGGTCGATTAGTTTATTATCAATAAATCCTTTAATTCGGCTACTACATGCTGGACACTTTCCACAGGCTAGTTTTTCACCCTGATAACATGTCCATGTCTTACTAAAATCTAATCCGTTCTTTAACCCTAACTCTATGATCTCCTTTTTAGATAACTTTATTAGAGGAGCTCTAACATCTACCCGGTCGCGGCGATTTAGATTATTTATATTATTAATCTGATCTAAAAATTCTTGTGTACCGTCCCAGTAACCAGCTTCACTATCTACTTGAGCCGCTCCATGAAAAACTGTGGTTGCACCAATACTCTCTGCATAGCCAGTACAGATTGATAACATTATCATATTTCGATTAGGTACATAATTAACAGTTTGAGGGTCTCCTAATACATCTTCTGTTTGAGCTACATCAATATCGTTATTCGTTATGGAGCTTGATGGTGATAATTGCTTTATAAATGAAGCATCAATTGTTTTATGTGATTTAGAGATACCTAGTACTATATCTATCGCTACATTTATTTCCTTGCTATGTCGCTGACCATAGTCAAATGTTACTGTATGAATTTCTGTAAATTCATCTAGATCGTTATGTACGTGATATAATATCGTACTTGAATCTATACCACCGCTTATAGGTATCACACATTTACTCATATCTTATTATAACATAGGATACATAAAATATCAAGTTTTAATAGTATATCTTATCATATTATATAAATAATAATGTAATGAACAAAGATTCACATTTAATATGGGAGAATTTTAACTCTCAACAAAGCAAGAAGAGTATAGATAAACTGATATATGAGGAGTTTCAAGCCGATGTTGATCGAGCTATACCTCTAATGAGACAGCAATTAATCGATGAAGGGATACTGAGTAATGTTGGTAATGCTATCGGTCGAGGTTATAATGCTGTTAAGACCGGGGTTGGGGATTTTGTTGCTGGTGTACAAGGTGGTGCAGCTGGTGATGCACCGGTTGCTGGTGGAGGTGTAAAGGATATGGCATCTAGCGCTTGGAATACCGCGAAAGAATTAGGTAGTAAAGCTTCCGGAGCTGTTTCGACGAAATTAATACAACCATTACTAACGAAAGCTTGGACATTCTTACAACAAAAAGCTCCGGATGTTGCTCAACGCATATCCGCAGCGATTAATGCTGGGGATGCAGCTGCTATTCAACGAGAGGTACAGGCTGGTGGTGGTGATGCAGTTAAAAATCAAGTTCAGAATACTCCAGTGGAGACAGTTGCTGAGAGAAACCAATTATTTGCAGAATATTTAACAACATATAAACTAGTGTCAGAGGCTGATACAATCCCACCGGCAGGTAGCGAGGCTACTGGAGAGCAAGCACCGGGATCACCGGTTCCACAAGCCGCGGATCAAGCCGCTCCACCAGAAGATAAAGGAGGTAGTATGATTTCTAAGGCTATGAGCTGGATGAAGAAAAATCCAAATCTCACAACTGCCGGGGCTTTAGGGCTTATAGGTTTAGCATCTGTAGCACTAGGTGGGTGGCCGTTGCTAATAGTAGCAGCTAAAGGTGCTGGATGGGGTGCATTAGCCGGTGGTGGTATGGCAGGAGGATCTACTGCAATCGCTGGAGCAGTACAAGGTAAAGGTTTTAAACAGACAGCAAAAGATGCGATGGGAGCTGCTGTATCAGGTTTACGTAAGGGAGCCGTTGTTGGAAGTGGTGCAGGATTAGTAAGTGGTCTGATGAATGGTGTAGGTCAAGGAGGAGGAGAGGTTCAGGATCAAGCACCGGGTACAGAACCGGGTGCTGAGGATCCCAATTTTGATGGTACTCAGGATGTATCACGAGGGGATGGCTCTGCTCCAGGTGAGACTCCAGCGCAAGGTGGTGATCCTAATTACGATCAGTCAGCTGATATAGATTTAGATGGTGATGTAGATGCTAGAGATGAAGCGTTATATAAGATGCAGCAACGATATGATGCAGCTGGTGTTAATGCAGATGCATCTATACAAGCTGGTGGACCAGGGATGGATCAATTACAACCGGCGCCGGTTGCAGCCCCTGTTGCTCCAGTAGTTGACCCATCTCAAGCAGCGGGTATCGCTGGTGGTATCGCTGGGGCGGCGAGTAGGCCGAAAAGGAAGAAAAAACAACCAGTAGTGGCTGAAAGTTCGCAGGATATTATAAATTCCTTAAAACCTGGTTGGATCAGTAAAACACTTAATTAACTATACTTATAAGCTTCTTGTAGCTTACTTTCAATCTCTGGTAAAACTTTTTCCCATATATCTTCGCTATCACGCCACTGCTTATAGTATCCTAATTTAGTACCGTCTGGTAATTGGTATGTACTTCCGGTTTGGATAATAGCGCCATGATTTACTGCTAAATTGAGCAATCCGGAATACTTATCTAATCCGGTTTTAAAATTTAAATACATTTCAGCTTCTAAAAATGGTGGTACAAAACGGTTCTTAACTGTTAATGCTCTAAGAGTTGAGCCACTATACGTCTTGGCCTCTGCTAGCATCTCATCTGAACTATTATTTTTATCATGTCGTTCATCTTTTTTAGCTAATTGTACTAATACACTAGCGAGGTATACTGGACCTTTTCCACCGGATTGGTTTTTAACTAATGTTGGGAACATAGATGTTGGGTCATCATATGTATGATTACTAAATAACACTGTAACATTAGCTTCAGCAGCTTTAAATGTTAATGTTCTCATCATACTTTTAAGACCTTTTGCTCTAGTACCCATATCTACTGCATGTTTATCATTTTCAATATCGGCCATCTCTTTAGCGCTAGCTAGATTACCTAGACTGTCAATACTTATTATAAATTTCCCGTGTTGGTTATTCTCTATTACGTTATCTAAGAACTTTACAATCTGGTTTCGAGTCTCTTCAACAGTCTGTACCGGTACATACTTAACTTTTGCAGGGTCTAGACCTACCCCTCGAGCTGAACGTTCATCAACAGCAGCTTCTGTATCAAATACAACAGGGATAAGACCATCTTTTTGAGCATTAGCTAGAATCTTATTAATAATATATGTTTTCCCAGCCATCGACGGTCCAGCAAATCCAGTTATTCTACCCTTTGGTACTCCCTTATATAAACTACCGCTTATTATACTATTTAATACTAAGCAACCTGTATCATGATATTCAGTTATGTTACTCAGACAATTCTCAGATAAAAAACCGGCTAAAGGGTTCATCTTATCTAGAGAATCTAATGCCTTTAATGCATCGGCAGATATACCGGAGGTTGTTTTCTTAGACATCTACTCAGCTGGAATTGTTTCTGCTTCTTCGAATAGTTTAACTTCTTTTGCTGTATTTTTTACAGCTCCACCCAGGTCCTCGACTAGAGGTGGGTTAGTATTAGCTTCCTTAGTCATCATCTTTTCATATTGATCAGATAAACGAGCATCTAACTTAAACTCATCTGTATATGATATAGATTTTTTATCAAATGACCATGCTAGACCTACTGCGCGTTGTTCTTCAATTACAAATTCCCTAAAGAAAAATGGGATCAATTGTACTGCGAGTTGACCAGTTTGTTGATTAGGTTGAATGAATAATGTTGCTGGGTTTCGCAACGTAATTACGTCTTTTGTTTCTTTTTCATGCTCGCCAAGAATTGTTCTTCCGGCGGCATCGACTAATACTCTTAAATTTAAGCTCATATATATATTATATGATATATATTACATGTAATCAACTCTTAATTAGATAATAGGGCAAATAAATCTGTCTTCACTGCCATTCCAGGTTTCTTCGCTTTCCATTTAACAGAATCATAGAATCTCTCGATTATACTAAATACTATTTTATCAAACATTAATTCTTTATCTATCTTAAAGATGTCTGCGAACTCCTTGGGGTAGTAGTACTTATACCCAATAGCGTTTGCACCATAACGGTTTGGTTGTTGGACATAAAAGTATCGTACTTTATCTCCACTACTTATAGGTTCATAATCATTCTCTATATTTAACTTTTCTAGAATCTTATTATACATATAACTAGCCTTAACATGTATTGGCATTCCCTTACATGTATTGAAGTCAGTACATTTACTAGCATACTTCTCATACTCTTTACACCCCATTCCGAATGCTATATCCTCGGCCGGTAGATCCTTGAATATTGTATATGTCTCATTTAATAGTTTATTTGTCTCGCCTAGGTTTTGAGTTAATAACATTGTTTCTATTATCCTCTTAATATAAGGCTTGACCGGTTCGGGCAGAGTTGTCCTAACAACTTCAACCCCAGTATACTTAAACTTGTTAGTCGGTATACCTTCATCATCGAGTATATGTAGTACATAACGTTTTTTTTCTAAAAACATACCTACATCAGATATACACTCTCTCTTGAACACAAAACGAGGGTCTTTACTATTTAAATGTGAACGAGCCCACTTATCTATACCTACGTTTAGATCATCTTCAATCTCCTGAACTATACGGTAGGTATCCTTGGTTATGATATTGTTATCATGGAGCTTATTACCAAGATGGTTGTTTAATGAGAGTATACTAATATAACTTGAATCAGTATCATTATATTTGATAATATCCTCTTCACGTAGATTATCGTTCCCTATAATATTCTTTATATAGTTGAATAGAATTTTATTTGATTGCTTAATTACAGCCTGTCCGGTGAGGGTTATACTTCTAGCAATATCAGGGTCACCTAAAGGTGCATATTTGTTACCGAAATAACCATATATACTATTAATTAATATCTTTACAGTATATTGCTTACACCACCATAACTCAGCTAGGTTTTTTGTCTCTCTATAATTAGGGTCTGATTCTGATAACTTGGATAATGTTCTCCTAGCTTTATCCATCTCTGTCTTAAACTCAACTCGCTGCGTATATAATCTATCTACAATCTTAGGTATGATACCTTTTACCTTCTGCGAGAATAACGCCTTTGCTTTTGTTATCGCGATTTCTTCTTTCTTTATAAAGGCTATAAATTTCTTATGTGTTAATTTAAATATTTTACCATTTACATGCTTTATAACAACATGCGTACTATCCTTTTCAACTATATTACCTACTTTCGTCTCTGGTGAGAGGTTTAAGGTTATCATAGTACTGGGGTATAGACTATTAGCATCAAAACTTACAATATCTTGCTGGAAACCTCGCTGAGGTTCACCTACATACGCACCTTCATATTTACCATCCTTATTTATATCCTTAACGAATGTTGGTATTATATATCCATCCTTTTTAGCTTCAATAACTGATGCCCCCGTTATGATAGTTAGTGTACCCATCGCACTTTCAATAGGAGCTAGGCCAACATATGCTAGCATTCGTAATAATTTAAGATACTGGAGTTTTTCCTCCATCTTCACTAGTAGATTTACGTCTTGAATATTATAATCTACAAAGGTTTGCCAGTTTTGTTCAGATAATTGAGCTAAATTAATATTACCGTATTCAAGCTTTTTATCTCCTAGTTCAAATTCCGCGATAGTATCTAACTTATAATTGGGTCGAAGGCCCATGCTAAATTTTTTATATATATCAAGATAATCGACACTAGCAATACCTTTTATATACCATCTGGTCTGTGTCTGGCCAAATTGACCGGCAATTTCACGAGAATATACATCTCCAGTTGGACTTAGCATCTTATATTCATCCTCATCTAGAACTCTTCCCATTCTAGCGATGATATACGGAATATCAAATAGCTCACTATTCCATCCGGTTAGAATATCCGGGTAATCTCCACTTATAAAACTTAACACCTTGCGGAGCATCTCTACTTCTGTATTGCAATGGCAATATATTATAATATCCTTATCAATATTACCGCTTGATGTGCTGATACTTGTAGTCTTGTATGGTTTTGTACCCCAGGAATAAAACTTACATTTTAAAGTATCATATATTGTTATAACATTAATAGGGTCACATGGATCATCCTTATCTGGAAATTTACCGGGGCTAAATGTCTCAATATCAATAAAGTGCGTTTTAAGTGGGTATTTTGAAAAGTCCTTATCGTCATTAACTTTCCAAAATTGATCGATTAAAAATTGCTGCTCACTAGGTATATTTTCAAATACCCTCTTTATACCACAATCCTTAATAAACTTATACCTATCATACTGTGTCTTAAAGGTTCTCTTCTTTACTGGGGTGTTAAATATACTAGTACCATCACTCTTCCCGGTCGACTCATAATATACATATGGGTTAAAGGACATATCGTATGATACTCTATCTCCATCCTTATCCCATGTAAACAGCTTACATGTCTCTTTCTTCGCGTTGTATATTATATTCCTGTACACAACTCTATTATAACATATCTAGTGATATGTTTCAACTATAAAGTTATATATAACAGATCTATAAGTGTAGTCGAATATTTGTTTCGTCTATCTGATCTGAATAGCTGGACATTATATCGCCCAATACTTTCCCGGTTTGTGGTGCGGATAGGTTGGAGGACATTAAATTATCTATCTCTGCAATCAGTCCTTTACTTAAAGATATTAGTTCATTACACATATCCTTGTGATCAATACTTGAAGTGGTGACGGTACCATCATCTTCAGTATTTTGCTCTAACTTATTCTTAGCTTTTGTAACGGTTTTAGTTGTCATTTATATTATTTATGTTAACCCTTTCCGGAGATCCATAAGAATATTTATATAATTCAAGATACTTTGTCCTATTGTCTATATTCTCTAGCCATAAATTACATAACTTATTATAATTAGATTCACAAATATTCATATAATATTTCTTATTATTAAATAATTTATTAATCTCGTCTAACATTTGTGTATTTGTAGTAAACTTATTAGGGCATATATCATATGTACCGATATCTTGACAGATTATAGGTATACCCAGACCACTAGCCTCTAAAAACTTAATATTACTCTTACATCTATTAAATATATTATCAGCTAATGGAGCGATCATAGCATTTATTTTAAGATTATATACAATATCAGGATAATCACATAAATGAGCCCACTTATGAAACTCCACCTTACCTTGTTGTACTAAATTTTCGAGTGCAGCAGGGTATCCACCTAGGAAGACCCATTGATATTTATTAATTGTAGATAATACACCATCAATAACATGGGACATATCATCTTTATTATCATTTTTTCGATGTATATCGAAATGAGAACTACTACCGGCATATAATATTCTAGGTTTCTTTATACTCTTATCATATATACTGCTAATCCTTTTTCTATCGTAAAATCTACCTAACCATGAGCGGGTAGGATAATTAGGTATTACCGTTATGTTTGTTTGTTTTGTTTTATCTAAAAAGTACTCCCTCATCGCCGGGCATGTGACTGTCATTTCATCACAAAACTCCATCATATACTGGATGGAAGCTCTAGTCTCCGGTGAGGTGAATGCCGATTTAAATGGATTATAGTCTGGTATATCCTCACTAAAACATATATCATCAATCTCATAAATTAATCTAGCATTCGTATTTGATCTTAAAAATTCTAGATATTTTTGTTGTGCAGGTGATGCCTGTCTCTGGACTCGTATACACTCAACATCGTTAAAATGCTTCAGATCTGTTATCATGACTGTTGAGCTCTGAATTACACACTGTCTATATGAATTTAATACTTGCTCCGGCCAGAGCATCCGCCAGTGACCACAACCGGTATAATCTGCTAAGAAGTTAAGATATCTAGGTATATTATCTCCGGGTGGTTTAGGTTTAATATCTTTATCATGTGGAAGGGATTGTTTAATAGGTACATGACTATTAAAGGGATTATAGGGATTGGACGGTGCTAATGGGTTTACAAACATTTTAAGTATTGAATTTATTTTTATTATACTCAACCCGAGTAGTTATACCGTTTTCCTTTTGTAAAAATATTATATCACCACTTGATATATCTGACCGGGTCGCGAAGTTGACACTCTCCTTACGGTGAGATATTACATACATACACTCGTTATATTTATCTAGTCTTTCTTTAAGAATGTCTATCACGAGATCTACACCTTTCTCGTCTAAACTACTATCAAATAATTCATCATACATACTTACATTAAAGCTTACATCACCTTGAAGTCTTCTTATATCCATAAACGTAAATAAACATGCTAGGTCTATATTCTTTCTCTCAGCTCCGCTAAAATTAAAATAACTACATATCTTTCCCTTATCATCTACTATCTGTTCTTCAAAATATTCATTAAAGAATAATATACAATTACTATCCATTTTCTTGAGATAGTAGGCTAGTTTTCCATTTAGTAGTTGTAGTATCTTTTTTACTATATATGATTTTACACCCTCCTCAGATACTATAAACTTAACTACATCAAGATCTTTAATCTTATTCTTTATACTTGATATGTTACGTTTAATATTCATGACCCTATCTTGTGTGTCATTTATATGGCTATCAAATTGATTGGATTGGGATTCATGATCACTAATATCCTGCACTAGTTCCTGCTGCCATCCTTCAAGGGTTTTCTTTCTGTTCTGTAAGTTATCAACTTGACTTACTATAAGTTTTGCTTCAGATATAGATCCTATATTTCTATCTACACGTAATTTTAAAGCATTTTTTATTGTTGTTAGACTATCCAGCTGATCAATACTCGTCTCAATCCTAGTACTATAATTCTTGATACTTTTATTGATCTTATTCTTTTCACTATCAATATGTGTATGATCATCTGAACTAATCAATCTCCTACATGTTGGACATTTTGGTTTATTAGTTACATCGGATAACATTGATAATTGTTGGGTTAATAATGTTACGTTTGTCTTACATTCAACAATTGTCTCCGTTGTAGATGCCATTTTATCCCTACATGTAGACAGTCGACTGTTAAGTATATCTAGTTTTGTTTCATATTCAGTTGAGTCAAGTATTTTTAGCCTACTCAGCTTACTCTCAATTAATTCTAACTCTCCCTTATTATCATGTTGCCGGTTTTTATATTTATTTAACTTGGATATCTTATTACTGTTATTAAGTTTCTTTTGTTCCTGATAATTCTTTAATGTATTTTGAATTTCATCATATATTGTACATTCTGTTTCTAACTCGCGACGATGCTCGTTGTATTCATTACGTAATACATTTATCATATCACTAAATATCTCCAGGTTTAGGATACCTTCGATAAACTTTCTCTTATCCAGGCGTTTTTTAGCCATAAAAGGTATTGTATTATTTACTGTCATTAATACACAGTTTTGAAATACATCCTCAGAAGTATTTAATAGATCGTTAATATAGTCTGTTGTATTTAGGATAGTATCTCTAGTACAGTCCTTACCATTCTTATAAATGTAACACTTTGTAGGTGATAACAGTCTTACTATCTTATAGGTGTCTTGACTTTGCTTATCTCCTATTAATAACTCTATTGAGACTGAAGTTTTACCGGGGGATATATTATTAGATATAAATTCTTTTTTTAACTCTCTTAATGTTTTTCCGTATAATACAAAGTATAGTGCATCTGCTACAGTACTTTTACCTACTCCATTTCTCCTATCGACCTTATCCTTATTCAACCCGGTGATAATATGTAAACCGGGAGTAAAGTCTATCGTAACAGGTATATCACCGACGGATAAAAAGTTTTTTATACTTAATTTTTTAAATTGTATATATTTCATTTACATTTATTATATAATTCTGTTGTATATTTTATTACCTTAGACTTGTTATCTATATCTAGTAGATTTACAAACTCCTCTATAGCAGATTCAATACTTATACCCGATAGATCAGTATCCTGTTCATCTAGACCGAACCTATCGAAGTTTATATTATAATCTGTTGTTAAGGATAACGGCTTATATGAGCTTAAAAGTCTTAACAATTGATCAATCTCATCTGGAGCAATGTTTTTATCAACGACAAATCTAACTATATTATTACGTATTTGAGCCTTGATAGTATCGTCTATATCTCCATGTTCAATTAAACCTGATAGTAGTATCTTCTCGTGGGTTGGTGATACTTTATTAGGTTTAAATTCATAAGTCTTGTTAGATATATCTACTACATATATCCCTTTAGTCTGCTTGGTATCTCCGAAATCCATCTGATATGGGTTTCCTACATATATTATATTACCGCTTTGGAATTCTCGTTCCTCACGAGTATGAAAATGCCCGCTTATAACCAACTTAGCTTTAGATAGTAGATGGTTCGATTTAATACCATGTTTACATACAAAACTAGAATTAAGCCTAAAGTTTTCAATTTCAAAGTGACCGAACATTATGTCACTACTAGGTAGATCATTACCATCTACACCCCATGGGATAAACGATAGTACGGTTTTTCCATGGTTCATGACGTAACTGGTATCCTGTACAATTGCAATATTAGGCCAGCCTCTGAGTATAGACATTGAGTTAACATCAGAACGGTCCTTATAAAAAGCATCATGATTACCTACAAGCATAATTATATTAAAATCTTTTAACTTAAATAAAAAGTTAGACACATGATGAATTGTATTTACCGCAATCTCATCCCGGTAGTGAAATAAATCACCACATATAACTATATCCTTAATATTATTTTTATTTAACTCCAATACTAACCAATCAGTCCAGCTATCGCATATATCCAACCACATCTGACTATTCTGATGTACACCTATATGAATATCAGCAATACAACATATTTTATCCTGTTTAAACTGGAAATTACTTAATTCCATCTATATATACCGGTTGTGGACTACTCGTCGTCGTCAGAGGTATCAGCTATATATATAGTGACTCCAGATTCATTCGCACCATCATTCATTAGATCAGAGTATACCTGTTCTTGATAGTCATTAATCGCTTGTCGTTGTCTTTTTTCTTTTTTAATTCTATTAATAAAGGCATGGAAAGCAATTGTAGTAAAATAACCAAATGGGTTATCTCTATTAACTATATCAAACTTTTTATATTCAAGAGCTTGAACCATCTTTAGAATAGCATCACCAACCATCTCGTCCTTATATGTATAGTTTATAAAATTAGGGGCATATGATAGTCCTTCCGCAATCTTCTTGACAAATGTCGCTAGCTGATTGCTAATAACATCGCATTCATAGTAATTTCTTAACTCATCCATAAATTCCTTCTGATTAACATACGTATTTGTAGTCTTTCGACTGGTACGTTTTTTCTTAGGTTTTTTCAGTGATGGTTGTGATGTTGTATTTAATTTTTTCTTCATCATATAAAATTTTTCTTCGATCACTATGCTTAATACCATACTTCAATTGATCGGCGATATCTATTATTATAAGATCTTTCTTACCATTATGCAATCTAAGACCTCTACCAATTGATTGTATTAATTTTACCTTAGCCTTACCTCCGCTAGCAAATATAATATAATGTAGATTTTTTATATTAATTCCGGTGGAGAATATTTTTGATATTGCGATAACCGTAACTTGACTCTCAGTCTCTATTAAACCTCTAATACGTTCTCTTTCACTTATATCTACAGAGCCTTGTATATAGTATACGTTCTCACTTCCTATAGTTTTTATAATACTATCATATAATAGTTGTCCATGCTCAATATGATCCACCATTATTAATCTATTATTATCTAAGTTACTACATATCTTCGATATAACCTTATTACGGAAGGTGTTTGTTGTCAGGAATCCTATTTCCTTGCGGTACTTTTCATTCGGATTTTTACATACCGGGGGTTTGTTTGTATACTTGATATTAATTATCTTTGCTTTTACTCTACCAATATACTCCTCATCTCTTAGTGATTTACTATTTTTTTCATATATCTTTGGACCTATTAAACCAAATATATTCCATTGATCGAGTAGTGACTCAGGTAGAGTACCTGTTAGTCCGAATTTATTCGGTGTAATTATACTCTTTATAATTTTATTAATCTTATTACCCTTTCTAAGCATATGAACCTCATCAACTATAAGTAAATCAATATACTTTAACCACTCTTTATCAGTTTTTGAACTCTGTAAAATACCTACATTCGCGACGATAATATTTGCTGTTGAATCTAATGGTTCATTACCGGTCCATTTACATACTGAGGGTGATATATTATACTCTAGAAAATCCTTACATGTCTGGTGTACAAGATTTAATGTTGGTACAAGTACTAGACATCTAAACATCTCTATACTATCCGTGTCAACCTTCTTAAATATACTCTCAATTAAACATGCAGTTGTTAACGTCTTACCGCCAGCGGTCGCCAGTACTACTACACCTCTTCCGATCTTTATGCATTGATGTACTATATCTTTTTGATACTCTCTTAAATCTAGTTTAAGACTAGCAAGATCAGATATATCATAACTAGGTTTTACATTTCTTAGTATATTACTAGAATATGTTATAATCTTTGATGGATATTTATTTAATATAAATTTCTTGATATTATAAAATAGTCCAGGGTCGAAGCGACCAGTCGGTGTAATTGCATATAATCTTCTAGGTACCCATGGGGAATATCTTCGTTGAAATTGGTACTGGTCATTAGGTATACTGAAATTTTCTCTAATAGTTCCAAATATTTCCGGGGTAGATTTTAATGTTGATACATTACTTCCAGGTTCCCAATCAAAGTGTATATCACTCTTCATGTTGTTTCTAGTTTCATTATTTCGACAATATTTTTAATATCAAACGTCATACTAGATAGTATTCTTTCAGCTTTCTCTAAGAACTCAATAACAACATTAAGCTCATTAATTTCATTACTAATTTTAACTATATAATCATGGCTATTTGCGGCTTTCTCAGCCGCTGGTTTTGATATCTTATATGTAGTATTTGTTTGAATTTTCTTAGATACTGCAATACGTGTTTCATACTTCTGCTGTGTTAGCTTAACAACCTCATATTTATGCCTCATCAACCTACCTACCCATTTATGCTTATATGCTGGTAGTTTCATTTGACAATCCTTTACATTAAACTGATCTAGCTTAACATCTTTTTCTAACTCTATTATATAATTCTCAATGAGTGACATAAATACTTATTATAACCTATTTTAAGGTATAAATCAAGTTATGAATTTATTTAAACAGTTTTTTGAGAAAGTATTACTAGAGGATAATGTCGCGAGTACCGGGGGAGCTTTAGGTAGTTATACGAGTACAGGGGGATCTTTTCCCGGAGGTGCGGATACATATGCCCCGGGAGATGCTAGAATACCAAGTATATTAGGTGGGAGTTCTAAGAAACCTAAATCGCGGAAGAGTAAGAAGGGAAAAAAGGGTCCTAAGAAAGAAGCTATACATATACAACGTAGAAACTTGAACACTGCGTTATAAATACAGTATGCCTAGTTCAAGTAAAACAAAGGGAAACCGGGGAGAACGTGAGGTAGCATCAAGGCTCTCAGAGTTATTCGGTTTAAATTTTGAAAGAGTACCTAACTCTGGTGCGTTCACGGGAGGGAAGAATTCCTTTAGAATTAACCGGTTAACTAAATCACAACAACTTCTAACTGAAGGTGATTTAATAGTTCCGGATGAGTTATATGGTATGACTGTTGAATGTAAGACTTATAAAAAGTTTTCATGGAATCAGATATTCACAGAATGTAAACAGCTCGATGAATGGATATTACAGGCTAGTAATACCGATAAAATATGGTTTCTAACGTTCAAAATTAACTACTGTAATACATGTGTGGTCTTCTCAAAGGAGAAAGACCCGGCATACCCGAAGTGGAACCTTCCGGAGAGTTATCATGTGTATAAAAATAAATATATTATATGTGATTTTGAGTTATTTTTTAAGAGTAATATAAAAAAAGTGTTGCAAGTGTGTAAAAATCAGTTATAATATAAAAGCCATGCTGAATAAAGCCATTATAGATCCGTACGGGGTAGAGATTATAAGTTATAATGCTATATTTGGTAATATTACAGTCCGACTAGTCAATGAATTACATGATCTAGATTTGATTAATGATCATGAGCTTAATGATGATACATGTAGGAGAGTTATAATCCACAATATATTATATGAATTATGTGAATATTTGACAGTTCGTAGTAGTTCTGCAGATCGTCCAGTATTTTTAATTAATGAACTGGATCTGACTAAGCTTGAGATATGTAATTATTATAATCATGAGTGTTTTATTAAACTTCACCGGGATATTATTCAGATTATCTCCCGATTAATTGGTATTAAGTTTATTACTAGTAATATCAGCTATAATCAGTACGTCGACCGACTACATGCTCGAGAAGGTGATCTAGTTGATGAGATTATATCTATTAGTACAGGAGTAAAGCCGCGGAACCTAGGAGCGTTGTTTAAATATGCGAATGATAACGGACTAATCGCGATTAAAGATAAATTTTTTAATGAATATACATTTAAGAAGGTGCTTATCTAGTAAATTAATTATTTTTGTATAAATAATCGTATTATGAAACGTTTTGAACAAATAATCGAGGATCAATTTAAACGCCTAGGTCTCGCGGCTGAATCCGACGATGATACTGAGGCAGATAACCCGGACCAAGAGGAAGAACTTAATACAGCTAAGCAAAATACAGATAAAGCTGAGGATACAGCACACAAGGCTGGTTTAGATGCTCAAGGATCTAGACAGGAGCTAGCTAGTGTCAAGCAAAATAAATCTACTGAAGTCGCTAGTAAGAATCGCGATAAAGTAAAGCAGATGGGGAAATAGTAATTGAAGAATTTTAATAAATTTATTAACGGTATTGTTAATATTACGGAAGCTCCCGGTGAGGTTCCAGTAGCACCACCGGAGGGTATACCACCAGAAATGCCACCTAGCCCTGCTCCAGGAGCCGGTGAGGTTCCAGAAACTAGTGCGCCGGAGGCAGCATTATCACCCGCTGCAGAGGTAACCTTGGTTAGATTATTACTTAAGGCTTTGGTCATAAACATTGAAGATACTGATATGAGTACGTTAAGTAAGCTTGACCAACCAGAGATAACTAGAGAGAATGCCGAGCAGGTTAAACAGGATATTATAAGTATAATAAATAATCAACAAACTCGAGGGGACAATGAGGATCGGATTGATTCAGTAAGTGATACTATTAATAGTGTTAATGAGAATAATAATAAATCTATGTTAAATAAATTTTTACAGTTAATGAAGAAGTATAGTAATGTTAATATAAGGTAATTATGAATGAAGATCAACCGAGGGAGTATAGATCCTTAGCGGATGTATATTTAAACCAACACAAGTCACCCGTTAACGAAAATGTTAATATTGTCGGTATACCGGCTAATGGACAGGATCAGGAGCAATTAGGGTCAGTTTCAGATGATTATTATCAACGACTTAAGCGCCTAGTACTAGCGAAAGGCGAAGGAGGGGCTGAATCCTTAATTAAACAGCTATTAAGATTGAGTCAATGGGAAGAGATTGAAGATATTGATACGATTGTATTGGAGATATTTCTAAATTATGACCTCAATATACAGGTATTAAATAAGATTGTTGAGAAAAAGAAATCTGGTAACTTAGGTACAATTGAGAATTTCTTAAACAAATCCGGTGTAAAGGACTTAACCAGTTGTCTGGATCCACTTATCAAGAAACTTACACCATCATGGCTAACCCTCTTTACTGAACTTACAAAAAAGGTACAACCGAAAATAAATACTGTAAGTGTAGGTCCTGGGGAAATAAGCTTGACGCTATTCACAAACGCGACTAAAGGAAGTGTAGGTGATTTGCAGGTTAATGGTATGGAGATTGAGATAAAAGGAGACGGTGGAAGATTGGGTAGTAGCGATTATACTAAGGGTATATTTACTACACCGGGGAATAAATATCTAAACATTCTTAAGGACCGGAATCAAGGACAACATTTTTCACAAGTAGAGCAGAAAGATACTATTAATAGGCTGACTGAAAAGGCTAATAAAGTTATAAAAAGTCTTAATGGTATGGAAGGTATTATAAAGAAAAACTATAGCATATATTATAATAACCCGGAGGAAAACTTACCCGGTATATTTGCACAACTATATAATAACTTAAACGATATCACTGATAAATCCGGTAATATTTCGACTGATATTATTAAGAGTAATATAACTACAGCTTTTGACATGGCTAAGACAAGCGAGATATTCCCACATATAAAAGGATTCAAAACTGTTGCGGAGAATATAACATACATATATCAAGGTTTAGATATATTAAATAAGGCTAATCTCGATAAGACTGATTATAACTGGCAATCAAGCGCGCAGTATATGTTCAATTATGACTGGGATTTAACTCCGCGCGAATTAGCAGAAGCTTATGTTGAGATGAGAACTGAGCAATTAGATGACGGTAGTGTGAAGTCTTTAATAACTGCTGCAGAGAAAATATTTAAAAATGCAGATATCCGTAAGGCACTTATTGATCAAGGAGGTAAGGGACGTACAACCGGTCAAAAGACATTACAACGGTTACAGGCTGCATTAATGGCTACTACATATCAGGCTGTTCACGGGTTCCCTAGACTAGTTATACTCAATACAAAGTCATTAAAAGCCGCTATTTTAAAGTTTGATAATAATGCTGATATGGGCACGACCTTGACAAGTATATATAAACAGCTTAATAATACCCCAGAGATTGTTGTATCTAACCCTAGTGTAGATACAAGAAATAAAGGTATAGGTATAAGTGTAGCTGCTTAATTGTATAAATAATGATATGTATAACTTTAAAGATTATATTTTATATATTGAGAGTAAGAATACTCACTTAGAACATATTGAAGATGAATTAATAAACCTCGGTAAAGATGGAGTAGAGCGTGCATTTAATATGTATACAAGCTTAATCGATACTTTACAAGGTCATACAGATCAACCGGTTGATATAACCACAAAATGGGATGGTGCTCCAGCAATATTCGCCGGTACTGATCCAGCAGATGGTAAGTTTTTTATAGGTACTAAGTCCGTGTTCGGTAAAATACCTAAAATGAATAAAAGAATAACGGATATAAATCGTAACCATGGTGATGTCCGACGAGGTGATTCAACACAGGATAAGAGCATGTTAAGAAAGAAGCTCAAATATGCCTTTAAGTCGTTGAAGAATATTGGTATAGATGGATATGTAATACAAGGTGATATGTTATATACTAAAGATTCTATAAGACGTGCTAATATTGACGGTGAAGAGCATTTAGTATTTCGACCTAATACAATTTCATATACAGTACCAGCTAAATCTGATTTAGCGAAAGAGATGTTAAAATCAGATATGGGTATAGTATTTCATACGATGTATACCGGTGGGCCTACAATCCATGACATGACTGCATCATTCGGATTTAAGGCTGATAAGCTAACGAAACATCCTAGTGTCTGGTTTGATGATGCAACATTTAAGGATGTAAGTGGGCAAGTACAATTAACATCTGCTGAGTCACTACATATAACAAATCTAATTAGAGAATGTAGAAATCACTTTTGGCAGATTCAGAATGTTTTTGAATTTCTAAGTAATACAGAGAGTATTTCAGACTTAAAAGCTGAGTTAAAAGTTCACATTAATAGTGCGATTAGAATACAGGGTGAATTTGAAAGTGACCCTAAGCAGTTTGCAGATACGTTTATCAGTAAATATATAGATAAGGCTACTAAGGCTATAGAGAAATTAAAAACCGAAGCCGGTCAAAAGAGGAAACAAGCTGCAATGGAAAAGGGTGTACAATTTCTTAGAGAGAATGTTACGAATATTGAGATGATGTACGACTTATACTTGAAGTTGATGCAAATAAAAAATATATTTGTAACTAAACTATCTAATCTACGAGCCATGGACAGTTTTATTGAGCAAGAGGATGGTAGCTTTCTAGTAACCAAACCTGAAGGTTTTGTAGCAGTTGACCATATCGGAAATGCAGTTAAGCTTGTAGATAGGTTAGAGTTTAGTAAAGCTAATTTTGACCCTAATAAAAAATTTGGATAACACTATGATACCAACATTTAAAGATTATATAAATCGGAAGGCTGATATAGCATTAGTACCTGGTAGCTTTAAACCGCCTCACAAAGGTCATTATGAGATGGTAAAACAATACTCTCAAATGGCTGATAATGTAGTCGTGCTAATATCAGCGCCGAGTGCGAAGAGTGAGAGAAAGACGAAAACTGGTCAAGTTATAACACCGGAGATATCTAAGAAGTTGTTTGAGCTATATGTCAGTAATCTACCCAATGTAGATGTAGATATATCACCCTTACCTAGTCCAGTAGGTGCTGCATATAACGCTCTAGAGAGCTTATCTGGTAAGAGAGTTATATTGGGTTCTAGTTTAAAGGATGATGACTGGAAGAGATGGTCTGGTGTACAGAAATGGGCAACCGGTAAGAGTCTGAATGTAGATATTATTGACCCTAAAACCTCTGCAGTTAGTGTAGTGGATAAGCCAGATGGTACACCTTATAGTGCATCAAATATACGTGATAATTTTGATAACCTAGACGTTATCATGGATGATATACCTGACCATATTGATCCAGATATTGTTAAGAGTATATTATCTACCTCTTAGCTTTTCTCTAATTAGGATTAGAGAAAAAACTACAATAGTAGTTACAGCTAGATAAGCAAATAGCTGATGCGTTGGATGATGGCATGTACCTGAAGTACATGTAATTATAGTATTGATTGTATTCATCGTTTAATATCTCTTACGAAATCGTAAAATTCTTGTCTAGTGTTAATATCCTGTTTATCAAGAAAAGCTCCACTCATCCTAGCAGTCTTCATAACACTGTCATGTTTAACACCTCTAACACATGCACATAGATGATTAGCTTCAACCATTACAGCTACCCCTTTATTGTCTTCGCATATCTTATCTATATGTTTATGGATTTGCATTGTCAAGTTCTCCTGAACTTGAGGTCTTCGAGCGAACCATTCAACTACTCTATTTAACTTACTTAAACCTATTACCTTACCATCCTTACCTGGAATATAAGCAACATGAGCCTTACCTATGAAGGGTAAGTGATGATGTGAACAGAACGAATTCATAGTTATATTACCCTGAAATACGAGACCGTCATATTGATCAATGTTATCAAATGCAGTAATTTTTGGAGGTGCTGTATAGCAACCCTCAGCTAGATCATTCACGAAAGCCTTTGCAACCCTCATTGGAGTCTCTGAGCTATTAGGGTCACTTCTCCAGTCGAACCCTAGAGCATCCATATATAATTCATATGCCGCTGCTGCGTTTTTTATAATTTGTAGCTTCTCATCTTCACCTCTAGGGTGATTTCCGTTAGCGAATGGCAATTTTACTCTATCCATATATATATTATAACATATATTATCTATATATTCAAGTATTATTTGATAAATAATTGTAGTGAAGTTTAATAAAATAATAAATAGTGCTCTAGATAGTACAAGTCTTAAGAAGGTTCGGTTCAGGACTGATCCGAAAAATAAGGATAACCTTTCAATTACAGGTGAGTATGAGGGATATGTAATTGAGGAGATGTCCGGTGTGTTGAGAATTATGATGACCTCACCCGACGCTAAGGATGATATTATGGATATAAGTCCGGAAGAAGTAGAGCCAGCTGAAGGTCGAACGTTAGAAGACTTTAAACGATTTGCTTTAGAATATTTACACAGTAAGAATAAGTGTGATTGTGCAGAAGCTACTCACGATAATATAATAAGTGCTGGAGATATACAGCATCTAGAAGCGTTCTTAAAGGAGCAGGGTGTAGAGAATAACGAGTTTATACAGCTAATAAAATTATTTTTAATGTCATGAGTAAATATAATAAGATTAAAAAAATAATGGAAGGTGATATGATTAACTTCCCTGGAGGGGATCTACCGACTAGTCAGGCTATGATTACTAAGAATGCGGAGGATGAATTAGCGAAAAAAACCGCACGTGAACTTGAGGTACAGAGACAGCAAGATGAACTAGAAAGAAGAGCAAAACCTGCTGGTGATGAATCTGATAAACAGGATAGAGCTTTAACAGATAAAGATGGTAATATTATAAAGGTCGCTGATATTCAAGATAGAGCACCTAGTAAGCCGGATTTGGTTGATACCGATAAGAAGATAAATGATACATCTGGAGTAGGTAGTACATTTGATAAAGTAACTGGTAGTATTCAATCTGTACAGACACTTGCAAAGAAAGGCGCACCCGTAATACCAGTGGAGAATAACTATTATGAGGATGAAAAAGGTAACCATCGGCAATTTGGTAAAGTAACTACCGGCTTTGCGACTGGGGACCCATATTACTTTGAATTTGATCACTTAGATACACCTAATAACCAGCACTTAATACTTTACGGTTCAGCCGCCGGTACCAATGACCCTAACGCTCGTGGTAGGAGTATACCATTAAAGGTAAAGGCGATTATACCTATATCAGCTTCAGAGCCACTAGATACTGAACTGACTAGTCCTACTAATAGTAACACTCAAAAAAACTTTAATGAAAGTTTAAATAATATAGCTAGTCTAATATACGGTGAAAGTACATGGGATCCAATGGAAATACCTTATTGGCTTAAACCCGAGGTAACAGATAAACCTGAACAATCAACATCACCTGAACAATCAACACCACCGGATCGGTCAACATCAAGAATCCGGATACCTCGATCTATTATAAATCATCCGGAGATAGTAGCGCTCCTTAAAAGGTATGAACTTCTTGATAAGATAGACAAGAGAGTTAAGATTGGAGGTACTTATGGAGTGTTAGTCCGGAAAGACCCTAGAGATTCAAATAGTATATGGAAGCTAACTAAGAAGGTATTTTATGATAAAGCTAAGGCACTAATTGAAGATCCTGAATTTGAAGGAGAATTCGAAGACCCTAATGATCCTGGAGCAGCTGCGGCTATTGGTATTGGAGCTATATCACTAGCAGCAGCCGAATCCGGTGCCGTATCAATTGGTGATGTTGCTACAGCTTTTCAAAAACTTGCACCTAATGCTATCACCATAGTAAGTGATGAAGATGAGGTTGAATATGAACTTCCTAAGACAGGTGATCAACCTGCTAGAAGGACAGGTGACCAACCGAAAAAAATAGATGATACTCACGGTATTAACCCTAAAACAGGTGAGCCTTACAAACAGACAAAAACTGTCAGGCAGGCGAACAATGCATCAAAAGCTAAAGGTAGAAAAGAAAGAAAAGAAGCACCACATGGTCGAAACAAATCTGGTAAACCATATAAACAACCGGAAAAGACCCGCGATGCTAATCGCGCTTCAAAAGCCCGGGGTAAATTTCGGAGTAAGGGTAAGCAGGAGGACCAAGC
>TARA_R110001599_G_scaffold349780_3_pt1 | contig 24562 bp, 20 predicted proteins | sample TARA_R110001599 | Tara Oceans TARA_R110001599 (sample SAMEA4398360) | marine metagenome | biome: Polar Biome; feature: [MES] marine water layer (ENVO:01000295) within the mesopelagic zone...; material: water (ENVO:00002006), including particulate matter (ENVO:01000060) such...
TAGTTATTACCCGTATAGAACTATTTGCAAATGTTAATCACAGTAATACAGTCAATCTTGATGGGGCTGTGGATAAATAAAGTTATAGCTGTGTGCATTGAAAACACTTAAAATACAAAGGCAATCCTTTTGGCTGCTATTTGAAAGCGTTTAAAAAGAGCTGTAATAGGTTATTACAGCTTTGGATAATGATGGGGACACTATTTCCGGATAGTGTTTAATGGTTTTAGGTTGAGACCGTATTTAGATTTTTTTCGATTAGTCCTTTACTTCTTCGTAATCGATATAATCTCCACCAGTGATGGTGCCAGACCTTTTTTTGCTGTCTTTGGGGACAAAATCAACATTTACATTACCGTCCTTAGGTTGGTTTCTTTTTTTTGTTTCTTCCCTTTGTGCTTCCTTAACCTGGTCTGCAAATTTTTTAAGTTTACTGTTTAGAAAAAACTTAAACAAACTAGAGAAGACCCAGCCTAGTGCAATAAAGAATATAATTATTTTTAAAATCATGGTAATCAATTTTGAAAACTCACTAATTCGATTCAAGCAAAACAAAGTGCTTAATCCAATAACGGAAAATCATCACTTAGCATTCAATATTAAGCGAAAAAAAATACAAAAACCAATCCAAAGAGCAGTAAAAGCACATTAAGCAAAGCTACCTAGACTGAGTTTTAGTCCGGGTAGCTTTGTCTAATATTGGTTTTATCTACTTAAGTATAGGTTTCTTTCCGCATAAATTTTCAGGAAAAAATCGTCCATCAAGTCATCGATGAAATAAATGGCTTCACCAGTTGATTTCATTTCAGGGCCTAGTTCTTTGTTTACATTCGGGAATTTATGAAAAGAGAACACAGGTTCCTTGATCGCATATCCTTTTTTCACAGGTTTGAAATCAAAGTCTGAAACTTTCTTATCCCCAAGCATTACTTTGGTAGCAAAGTTTACATAAGGTTCCTGATAAGCTTTACAAATAAATGGAACTGTACGTGAGGCTCTTGGATTTGCTTCAATTACATAAACTTTATCATTTTTGATTGCAAACTGAATGTTTATCAATCCTTTTGTCTCTAAAGCCAATGCGATTTTCTCAGTAATCGTCTCAATTTGACGAATGACGAGATCACCAAGATTGTACGGAGGTAATACAGCATAGGAATCTCCAGAATGAATACCGGCAGGTTCTATGTGTTGCATTATCCCAATGATATAAACACTTTCACCATCACAAATAGCATCTGCTTCGGCTTCTATGGCACCTTCAAGGAAGTGATCTAGGAGGATTTCGTTGTTTGGAATATCGCGAAGTACAGTTACTACATGTTCTTCAAGCTCCTTTTCGTTGATTACAATTTTCATTCCCTGTCCACCAAGAACATAAGAAGGTCTTACCAATAAAGGGAAACCAATCGTTTTGCAAAGTTCTAGCGCCTCATCCGTTCCATGAATGGTTCCGAATTCAGGGTAAGGGACGTCATTTTCTTTCAGAAGTTTAGAGAATCTACCTCTATCCTCTGCCAGATCTAGTGCTCTATAGCTGGTGCCGAGGATTGGAATATTGTATTTGTCTAGCTTCTCAGCCAATTTAAGGGCTGTTTGTCCACCTAATTGTACGATAACGCCTTCTGGCTTCTCATGCAAGATGATCTCATAGATATGTTCCCAAAAAACAGGTTCAAAGTATAATTTATCAGCAATATCAAAATCAGTAGAAACTGTTTCAGGATTACAGTTGATCATGATGGTTTCATAACCACATTCCTTGGCTGCAAGTACTCCATGTACACAAGAATAATCAAACTCTATTCCCTGACCAACCCTGTTTGGGCCAGACCCTAGTACTACAATTTTCTTTCTGTCAGAAACCTTTGATTCATTTTCTTCTCCGAAAGAGGAATAGAAATAAGGGGTTTGTGCTTCAAATTCAGCAGCACAGGTGTCAACGAGTTTGAAAACCCGTTTAATGTTCATTTCATCCCGTCTTTTATTAAAGACTTCACTTTCCATACAACCCAATAGGTGGGCAATTTGCCTGTCGGCATACCCTTTGTGTTTGGCTGTTTTCATCAGATCAAAGCTGATGCTTTGTAGTGTTTCCTTGGCAAGAGTATTGTCTAGGTGAACCAACTCTTCAATCTGCTTCAAAAACCATTTGTCAATTTTCGTCAGGTCTTGTATTGTTCGGAATGAAATGCCTAACTTGAAAGCATCATAGATATGGAAAAGCCTGTTCCAGCTTGGATTAGCTAAACTATATAATATTTCATCCTGGTTTTTGAGCTCTTTTCCATCTGCTCCTAGGCCATTTCTCTTGATTTCCAGAGATTGACAGGCTTTTTGAAGGGCTTCCTGGAAGTTTCTTCCAATGCCCATCACTTCACCTACCGCTTTCATGGAAAGTCCTAGTTTTCTATCAGAACCTTTGAATTTGTCAAAATTCCAACGAGGAATTTTCACGATCACATAATCTATCGCAGGTTCAAAAAAGGCAGAGGTACTTCCTGTGATTGAATTTTTTAATTCATCAAGATTGTAACCCACAGCAAGCTTAGCTGCTACTTTCGCTATAGGGTATCCTGTAGCCTTTGATGCAAGGGCCGATGATCTAGATACCCTAGGGTTAATTTCAATACCTATGATAGTTTGATTATCGGGACTTACAGAAAACTGAACATTACAACCTCCTGCGAAATTCCCAATGCCATTCATCATTCGAATGGCCAAATTTCTCATTCGTTGGAATACTGGGTCAGGCAATGTCATGGCTGGAGCTACAGTGATAGAATCTCCTGTATGCACTCCCATAGGGTCAAAGTTCTCTATAGAACATATCACCACCATATTTCCTATACTGTCTCTCAATACCTCTAATTCGTATTCTTTCCATCCAAGAATACTTTGTTCTATAAGTACTTCATGGGTAGGTGAAGCTTGAAGTCCAGCACTTAATGCCTTTTCAAAATTGTCAGGACCGTCTACAAATCCACCTCCAGTACCACCTAGAGTATAAGAAGGCCTGATAACTAATGGAAAGCCAATTTCTTGGGCAATTTCCTTGCCTTGCAAAAAGGAGGTAGCTGTACGACCAATACATACGTCAACCTCTAATTCTTCCATTAAAGCCTTAAATTTTTCCCTGTTTTCGGCAGTTTCAATAGCGTCGATATCAACACCTATCATTTTGGTGCCGAATTTTTCCCAGATACCAGCATTGTCACAATCAATTGCCAAATTTAGAGCCGTTTGACCACCCATGGTGGGGAGTACACAGTCAATGTCCGGATGCTCTTGTAAAATTTTAATGATCGATTTTTTCTCAAGTGGCAAAAGGTATACATTGTCTGCAGTCACCGGATCGGTCATAATGGTTGCAGGGTTGGAATTGATAAGGGTTACTTTTATGCCCTCTTCCCTTAAAGACCTGGAAGCCTGGGATCCTGCATAATCAAATTCACAAGCCTGCCCGATTACAATTGGGCCGCTTCCGATAATAAGTACATGTTTGATGCTACTGTCTTTTGGCATGCTTGATTATGTTTTGAAATAGTTTACTATTGGCTAAATTGGGGCAAAATTAATCAAATTTATTGAACATCCACGTGAATTCTTAATTTTACGCTATTCAAATCACAACTAATATTTTTTGTTTGTGCTCAATAGAAGCAATCGTCTTTATGTTGCTTTTCAATACTTCCGCCAAATCAAGCGTTTATTTAATTGTTAATTATCAATTGTTAATTATTAATTAACCATTTACTAATTAACGATTAATCATTTAACCTGGTGTTTAGGTGAAAAGAAAAGGTGCTTTCTCATAGCTTTTTGTAGCGTTTACACGGTTGCTTGCGTCTTAAAAGAAAAAGACCGAAGGATTATGAAAACGAAAATGTAAACTATATATTTAAATGTGTTTTTAATCCTTTCTTTTTACCCAGGTGGGGTTTACATTCAAAATTTAATTAAGATGAAGAACGTAGTAGGTTTTAAAAGTAGATGGATGGTTTTGGTAGGCATGGTTTTTCTTTTACAGGTTCTCGGCGGATGCCAGGACGAGGAATTACCGGAGGGCGAGATCCGCTTAAGTGAAATCCAAGACAACCCTGACTATGCGTCTCTTCCTCTTATTGGTACCCAGTGGAAACTGATCGGATTTGTGGATGGGAGACGGGAGAGGTTAAGATTAACAGAACCCACCAATGAAAATAGTTATACAATTACATTTCTTACAAATGGTGAATTTTCAGGAACTACCTATGCGAACGGGATGGCTGGGAAATATGAAGCTTCTGAAATCGACAGCAGTTTGAAAATTCTAGAATTTGGATTGAAATCGTTTGCGGGAGAAATACATGACAGCCCGATGTACACCGAATCATTAAAGAATTCTAGCGATTTTAATCTATCTCCCAAGGGGTTGGCCCTCTACTACGATTCACAAAAGTTCATGCTATTCAAACCCCAATAAGTGGTAGTTTTAATTACCAAAACAATCTTTAAATAAAACTTTATTTAAAGATTTTGAGTATATTTAAATATGCAGATCGAAAGAACAAATGAAGAGATTTTGATTCGGGTTCCCTCAGAAACTGACCTAGTGGGCTTACAACGCATTTTGGACTATATTAGGTTCAGGGGAATCGCGTCAAAAAGTAAAGCCAGTCCAATACAAATTGATAAGCTGGATATGGTTTCAAAATCATCTTGGTGGGATCAAAATAAGGAAAAATTCCTCAAGTGAAAGTTGTTGTTGACACCAAGATAGTTTTCAGTGCTCTCCTGACACCAAATGGGTCAATTAGTGATATTCTGCTAAATTCCTCTGGAACTTTTGATTTCTTTACGCCCACTTTTTTATTGGAAGAATTGGCACACCATCATCAGAAACTTTTAAAATTATCAGCCTATTCTGAACAAGACCTTTCTTTCATGAAAAGAATGGTTTTAAAAAAAAATGAATTTATTGATTTGGAATTGATAAGCGATCTCTTCTGGAAGAAAGCAATCAAGATGACCACTCCAATAGATGAGTTTGATGCTCCATTTGTTGCATTGAGCTTAGCGTTAGGAGCTTCTCTTTGGACGGGTGACAAAAAACTCGCAAAGGGATTGAGGCTACAAAAAATTGATTGGGCTGTGAATACTGCAGACCTAGAAGTAATTAGGGATAGAAGCTGAAATTTACATTGATCTTCATTTTCACAGTCTACAGGTTTTCTTCTCGGTCAGGTTTTTAATCCTTTAGAAAACCATGCGAGGTAAGCATAGCACTTACCGAAACGCCTTTTGTTCCCGGCATTATAAATGCCTCGTTTGCGTAAACAATCAGACACCTGGGATGTAGTTGCAAACAACACCCAGTTCGGGCTTTTCAATGCTTCCTCCAAATCAAGCGTTTATTTTTAATGATTAATTATTAATTATCAAATGTTAATTTACAATTACCACATTAACCATTAACAATTATTGAATTAACCATTACCCCATTAACAATTAACCATTATGTCCCCCTTATGAAATCGGGTATCTTTTACCGTTGCTAGCTATTTGATGAGGATGATATTTCAACTATTTTTGGGATAAATCCGAACAATACAATAGGCTATCTTATACATAGAAAAACCAATTCAAAATAAATCTCCATTGCTATTTGGAGATTTTCTTGAGGGTTTCCCTGCTTATTACGATTCCTGTGGTATAGACCGGGTTTAAATTTTATAAAGTAAACAGCTTATTGGTAAAAGAAAGCGTTATGAGAAATGTTAAAACCGGTGACTATGGTGCAGCAGTAGCAAAAATTGATGCCGCCAACGCGGAAGATCCGAACCTGGAAGAAGTAAAAGGGGATAAAGTGCCCAAAGAGCTGTTGTATGGGAAGCGGATGGCCGACATGATGGAAGAAACTTACCCGGAAGCAAATGAAGTATTAAAGCTAGCTGCGAGAAGTCAGCATATTCGGCGTTGGGAAATTCCAAGGGATTCCTATCCTATGGACCGAAAAGGCTATTTGCTATGGAGAACCAACCTCAAGGGGTTTCATGCCAATCTTGCCAGGGAAATCTTGCAAAGCAGCGGTTATGACGCTTCCGCATTACAAAAAATTGATGATTTAATTAACAAACGCAGATTGAAATCAGACCCTGAGACACAGGCGCTCGAGGATGTGGTATGTTTGGTGTTTTTAAAATACTATTTTGATGACTTCATTGCGAAACACCAAAATGAGGAAGAAAAACTCATTGACATCTTACAGAAAACCTGGAAAAAGATGTCTCCAAAAGGCCATGAAAAAGCCTTGTCTTTAAACCACTCAGAGCGAGCATTGGCTTTGATTAACAAGGCTTTGGCTTAGGCTTTATTTGTATTTTGCTGTTTTATAAACTTTTACATCTTTAGCGATAGCAGAAAGTATGGCTTCTTTACTCATGGTTGGGTGCTTGTGGCCATGCTCAGCTCCCCCTAAGTCGTATTCACAATGTAGGATTTTAGGAAGACTGCCCATAAATCCTGGGTGCTCTTGTAAAAGTTCGAATTTCACATTTCCTTCTCCATAGGGAACATTAATCGGCCTGTCACCTTTGTTATCAACCTTCCCCCAGACATAATCCTTTAAATCAAAACTTCTTATTTGATCACTGATCATGTGGAAAACATTTTCATATGATTGATAGCCTTCTACAGATGCATGACGCAAATCAAACTGCACCCCAATATGATCAGGGTTGATGTCTTTCAATAAATGGTAAATTTCCCAAACAGAACCACCTATTCTTGTGCCTGCATGGTTTTGATAATGGCCTGTTACCCCATGTTTCTTGTGCAACTCAGCCAATTGCTTCATGGAAGCATTGAGGGATTTTAATTCCTTGATGATATTTTTGGTGGTAAATGGAAGATAGCCCATGCGGTAATCGGTGATTCCTTCGCCGGAAATGGTCCTAAGGAATTCATCCATATCAGCCATTTGATTGAGGTTCATTTCAGTGGTTAGTACCGGCCGCTTTAAGCCCAAAGTTTCACTCTTTCTGACAATTATGGGCAGCTTTTGCTTTATTTCATCCGTATTAAAAAAACCATTTTTCCTTACAGGTAAATCAACTCCGTCAAAGCCTAAAGATTTGACCGTTTCAGGCACCTGCTCCAAAGGAAGCCATTGGAGGGCTTTTGTGAATAGGTAAAAAGGTGATGGAGCTGCTGCTTTCTTTGAGTCCGGCAATAGATTTTTTAAAAAGTCTAGTTGCGGAGTTAATATACCTGTTCCTGCTACAGCCATTATTTTCTTTACGGAAGATCTTCTGTTCATTTGGGGCTTATTTGTCTGTGAAATATGGAATACAAGTTACTATTTTGCATTCATTGTATCAATAGTTTTTATTTTAACTTAAGGATTTTCAAAATTATAGATTATATCCAGTACAGGAGAAAGGCTCATGCCTCCAGGATTTAGCCCCGGCTTTCCTTCTGGAATCTCTAAGCCTAACCTTTCATAATATTTTTCCCATACAGGAAAAGTCTTACCAATATCTGGATCTTTAAATGTCATCGGAGGAGTGTCGAAAATAGGCAAGCCACCATTGGCGTTCATAAAAGAGAAATGGATAAGCTCTGAACAATAATAGGCGTCATTTTCTAAATTAAAGGCCTGGTCGTAAGGTTTTCCTTTTAGGGTTTTTCCAAAGGCAATGGCATCTGGAATCAGGTCTTGGTAAGATGGCTTAAGCCTTCCGACGTGCACCTTTGGCTTGCCTTCTTCAGTTGTATAGCGATTTAAGAAATCTTCTAGGGCTGTGATTTGTACACCTTGATTCACTGCTTCCAATACCCTCCAATTACCATTTTCCTCTATTAGAATCCCATTGTGTGAAAAGGAATGGCCATTGTATCCGGAAGTAACTTTTTTAATGGCATCACAAAAATCTCCACAATCTCCATTTTGGAATAAGATGTCACCTACCTGCCACTTGTTCCATTGGGGTTTTGACTCACAGCCTAAGAATAGCAAACCAAAAACAAGTAAAATTACTGTCGTTGAATTTTTCATGGTTAGGCCAGCATAAAAAAGAGTAGGGATACAGCTAGGATTAAAGTCATTTTTTTTGCTTTATCCTTTTGTGGATCACTTATTTTCTTCCTACGTAGAACCAATACAGCCAGACTTAATCCCAGTAACTGTAAGCCTATACCTACCCCGGTGAACAAGCCCATATAAGGCATGTCGGGATTAAACAGTGCTTTAATAACCAATGGAACCAATGCAAAAATGATACCTACCATGCCTGACTGAAAGGATTGCTTTAGCAGATCCTCAGGTCCTTTTTGCTTTGTATTCATTGCTTTTTCTTTTTTCTATTTTCAAAATAAGTGGCTAATTCATCACCGCTTTTGGTATTGAGGGTCATGGCTTTTGTCAGGCCGCCTTTGCGTCCGGCAATTACGCCGAATTTCATGTGAGCGACACCAGCTTTTTCGTGGGCATCAGGATTAATGGACAGGATGACACCTTGATCCATTGCGTAGCTTACCCATCTCCAATCAAGGTCCAATCTCCATGGGTTGGCATTGATTTCTATAACCACATCATGGACTGCACAAGCATCAATTACAGCACGGTGATCGATGGGGTAACCTTCTCTTCTTAGAAGAAGGCGTCCAGTAGGATGCCCTAAAATTGTCGTATATGGGTTTTCAATGGCTTTGAGCAAGCGTGCAGTTGCTTTGTTGATGTCCATGCTTAATCCAGAATGAACAGATGCAACTACATAATCAAAAGTGGCCAGAACTTCATCAGAATAATCAAGGCTACCATCAGTGAGGATGTCACTTTCTATACCTTTAAAAACACGAAATGGCTTTAAAGATTCATTGAGCCCATCTATTTCCTTGTGCTGCTGGTGGATACGGTCCTCATCCAAGCCATTAGCATAAAAAGCAGATCGGCTATGATCGGCTATCCCGAAATACTCAAAACCTTCCGATTTGCAAAATTCTGACATTTCTTTTAAGCTATGCTTGCCGTCACTGTAAGTGGAATGGTTGTGCAAGGGTCCCTTAAGATCTTCCAATGTCAATAATTCATCCAAGGAATGAGTTTTTACCCAGTCCAATTCTCCTGTACCTTCTCTTAGAGGTGCTGGTATAAATGGTAAACCGGCCTCTTTATAGGCTTCCTCTTCAGTTTTAAAAGTACCTTTATAAAACAATTCTCCAAGTGGCAAGCCATTTTCTGTGGGGTGAAGAAGATGCACCTTTGAAGATGATTTGAGTAATTTTTGTTTAATGAAATCTTTTTTAGCAGCCAGGGTTATTAGAACCTTGATGTCAGGGTTTTCCATTCTGCCTTCCCATCGGTAAGGGCTTAAGTTTTCCGTGTTCTGAATCAACCCGTCAACCTTGTTAATTGCTTCAAGAGAATAACTATGTTTGTCTGAGCCGATTAAAAAAGTAATGCAATCAATAATCTCCGCCTCCATCTCAAAATCACCTACTACTGCTACAGTATCTTGGCTCAAGGCTTCGCGCAATCGATCAAGTAATTCTTTTGCTGGTTGTTCAATATCTGCATATAACCATTTCCCCTGATTTGAGGCTTTGTATTCAAGCGCTTGTATGATACTGTCTTGGGTCTTTTGTCCAAAGCCTTTTATTTTTGCCACTTGGCCTGATTGGCAGGCTTCCATTAATTCATGGGTGGAAGTAATGTTTAATTCCTTCCAAAGTGTTTTGATCTTTTTGGGGCCAAGTCCTTTTATTTCTAAAATTTCCAAAATCCCATTTGGAGTTTCTTCCAGAAGTTTATCCAAAAGCTCATGGCTACCTGCCTCTTGAATAGCGAGGATGGCCTCTGCGATTCCTTTGCCGATAGCGGGGAATTTCTGTAGTTCGTCCAAGTTAAGGTTGGCAAGAGGCTTTCCTTCTCGTTCTATACTATTGATGGCAGATTGATATCCCCTGATTTTAAATGCATTCTCTTCATGCAATTCCATCAATTGCAAGGTTAATTTGAGGGTCTTGACAATTTGTTTGTTATCCAAGGTGTTTTGAGATCTGTTGAGTACCCGACAAATGTCCTAAATAATTGTTTCAAAATAAAATCATATGTCTTATCTTATGGTGTAAATCAATCGATCCTATTGATAAATTGACTTACTTTAATTCCAGTCGGTTTATTTGTGTTCTATTTCTTCCAATAGCGATTGGTACACAAGTGCCGGATACAAGAATATACCAACTAATGATAACTGGCATAAACAATTCCCATTGAAAATGGGACAGCACTTATTGAATCTGAACAATTAAATGTTAGGTAAAGTTGGTATTGTATACTACAGCAAAACCCTTAAGGAATGTTAAAACAAATCCTATTATTTACAATTGGCTACCTGATATCGGTGGGAGGGGCTCTTGCACAAGTTCAGTTCACGCAAAGGTTTGAGGTGGAGACCCATTGGTCAGATGAAGATTTTTTTGTATTGCCTAGAGAAGGAGGTTTGGTAGGCTTTAGAATGAAGCCTGAAACGCCTTTTGCTAGAAAGGATGTTTTTCAATATTTTACTACTGATTATCAGTTGAAAGGGGAAGGACCTCTGGAGAAGAAATTGGAAGATCTGTATTCCTTGGTAGGGTTTGACCTGGATCGTGATTTGTTGTATGTGTTATTTGATAAAGGATCTCAATACAACGAGGAGAAAGCGATATTTGAAATAAACCTTGAGAATAGAAAACTGGCAGAGATCGAGCTTTCCAGTATTCTTGAAATGGAGCTTCAGGATTTTCTGGTGTTTAATCGAAAGGCGGTTTTTATGGGGAAATACGATTACCGTCCCGTAATTCAGATATTCGATATTGTCTCCAAAGAAGTGATTACTGTACCTGGGCTTTTTGAAAAGGATGCGAGGATTTTACAAATGAGAAAAGATCCTGAGTTGAATGTCTTTGATGTGGTAATGAGTAGAAGGGATTCCTACAAAAATAAAATTGTTTCAATTTTGACCTATGACACCAATGGCAACAAGCTAAGGGAGGTTAAGATTGAGGATTTAGGAAATCCCTCCATGGAGATTGTTGAAGGTCTTTTGACTTCCTCTACCAATTACAAGCAAGCTTTGATTGGGCCCTATGGATTGAAGAAAAAAGAAGCCTATCAAGGTTTGTACTTTACTAAAATTAATGAGTTCGGAGAATATACAAACAGGTTCTACAATGTGTCTGATTTTGAAAATTTCTACAATTATCTACCGGAGAAAGCACGTGATAATAGGTGGAAACGAATAAAGAAAAGGCTTGATAAAGGCAAAAACACCCCAATTAGAAATGTGCTAGTCACCCGTGAGATTCAGGCCTTAGATGGTTATTACCTTGTATACAATGACCATTTTATTTCCTCCTCTTCCAAGTATGTACCCAGAGATGGGATGTATGCAAGCAACTTTTATAGATTGAATCCAATGATGGGGGGCTATGGGGGAATGTATAACCCTTTGTGGTTAGATCCTCGCTTTCGAAGTTCACAAACTTTGGACGAGTACAAGTTCCTTGCTGCTCAATTTATTTTATTGGATGAAGAGGGCGATATTGTATGGGACAATTCACTTAGTTTAGAAAATGCAAACCGGGCTGAGCCCATGAAGTTTGGAGAGGTGGTTTTTGATGGAAACAGTTTGTTCTACATGTACCTTGATGAGAAGGAGTTGATGTTGAGTCAAATCAATAAAGGTGAAGTGGTAATGGAAAACGAGCCCTTCCCAATAGAGCTTATAAATGAAAATGAAAGAATTTCTGAAACCAGGGAAAGTAGCCTACAGCTCATTTGGTGGTATGACAATTATTACCTACTTAGTGGTAAACAAAGGATAAGGTATCAGGGTGAAGATGGAAGGGAAAAAAGTCGAGAGGTGAATTTTTTCACCAAAATAAAAGTGGATGATTTTATATAGAGCCATTAAGCCCCAATAAATAATTTATATATTTGCCTCAAATTTTAATCATGCAAAAAAGACTTGTTCTTGACCAGACCCAGATATCGCTAACCATCAGCAGGTTTTGTCATCAATTGATAGAAAACCATGATGATTTTGATAATACGGTCCTTTTAGGGCTTCAGCCAAGAGGTGCTTTGGTGCTGGATAAAATCATTCAGCGCATGAAGGAAATCCAAAATATTTCTTTGGAATATGGATATCTTGATGCCACCTTTCATAGAGATGACTTCCGGAGAAGAGATCTTCCCTTAAGGGCAAATGAAACTAAAATTGATTTTTTAATTGAAAATAAAAAGGTGGTTTTGGTAGATGATGTTCTTTACAAAGGTAGATCTGTCCGAGCAGCTATGGATGCGATGATAGCCTTTGGGAGACCCCAAAAGGTGGAATTAATGGTGTTGATCGATAGAAAATTCACCAGAGATTTCCCTATCCAACCCGATTACTGCGGCAGGCAGGTCAATACACTGGAAAGCCAATATGTAAGTGTAGAGTGGCAATCTAGAGGATTTGAAAAGGATGCCATTTGGATCACTGAAAAAGAAAGTAATTAATACCAATGGAGCAGCTTAGTACCAGACATTTATTGGGAATTAAAGACCTGAGTCCGGCAGATATTCAATTGATTTTTGATACAGCAGATAATTTCAAAGACATTTTGAATAGGCCAATCAAAAAGGTGCCTTCCCTAAGAGACATAACAATCGCCAATGTTTTCTTTGAAAATTCTACCAGGACAAAACTGTCCTTTGAGTTAGCAGAAAAAAGACTTTCCGCAGATGTTGTGAATTTCGCATCAGCCAGTAGCTCCGTAAAAAAAGGGGAAACACTGATAGACACTGTAAATAATATATTGGCCATGAAGGTTGATATGGTCGTGATGAGGCACTCCAGTCCAGGAGCGCCTCATTTTTTGTCCAAGCACATCAAAGCCAATATCGTCAATGCAGGAGATGGAACCCATGAACACCCTACACAGGCTTTGCTTGATGCTTTTTCTATCCGTGAAAAACTTGGTGATGTAGCTGGGAAAAAAGTGGCAATTATAGGTGACATCTTACACTCCAGGGTTGCGCTATCCAATATTTTCTGTCTACAGAAATTGGGGGCAGAGGTGATGGTCTGCGGTCCTATCACATTACTGCCCAAATACATTGCCGATTTAGGGGTGAAAGTGGAGCATGATGTGTTTAAAGCATTGCAATGGTGCGATGTGGCCAATGTGTTAAGGATACAGCTAGAACGTCAACAAATAAAATATTTCCCTTCTTTAAGAGAGTATTCTTTGTACTATGGGATCAACAAGCAGCTTCTAAACCGTTTAGATAAAGAAATAGTAGTGATGCATCCGGGACCAATCAATAGAGGGGTAGAACTAAACTCTGATGTGGCAGATTCTGAACATGCCATCATACTACAACAAGTAGAAAATGGTGTGGCCATCAGAATGGCGGTATTGTATTTGCTTGCAGGAGTACGTTAGTGCAATTCATTCAAATGTTGATTTTAGCATTCCATTGAGAAGTTTGCTTTAGGGCTGTTTTACACTCACATGTCCTTTTGTATTATATTTCATTAAAAAAAAATCCATGATATACAATTCAATTATTGAAACGATAGGAAATACCCCTTTAGTCAGGTTGAATAAACTAAATAAAGGTATAGAAGGAGAAGTATTAGTGAAAGTAGAATACTTCAATCCAGGCAATTCCATGAAGGATAGAATGGCAGTGAAAATGTTGGAGGATGCCGAAAATGAAGGGCTTATAAAACCTGGAGGAACCATTATTGAAGGAACAAGTGGGAATACCGGGATGGGACTTGCCCTTGCGGCAATTGCCAAAGGATACAAGTGCGTCTTTACCATGGCTGACAAACAGTCAAAGGAAAAGATTGATATTTTAAGAGCAGTAGGAGCAGAAGTTATCGTTTGTCCTACCAATGTGTCTCCAGAGGACCCAAGGTCTTATTATGCGGTGGCAAAGAAATTAAATGAGGACATACCCAATTCCTTCTATCCCAACCAGTACGACAACCAGTCCAACTGGAAAGCTCACTATGAAACTACCGGCCCTGAAGTGTGGAGGGATACTGAAGGAAAGATAACACATTTTGCTGCAGGAGTAGGTACAGGAGGTTCTATGTCCGGCACGGCCAAATACTTAAAAGAACAATCAGAGAAAGTGGTTTCAGTAGGTATAGATACCTATGGATCAGTTTTTAAAAAATACAAAGAGACTGGAGAGTTTGACGAAAATGAGGTTTATCCCTACCTGACTGAAGGAATAGGAGAAGATATCTTGCCAAAAAATGTGAACTTTTCTGTTATTGATCATTTTATAAAGGTCACGGACAAGGATGCTGCCGTGATGACACGACGACTTGCCAGAGAAGAAGGTTTATTCGTGGGTTGGTCTTGCGGTTCAGCTGTTCATGGGGCACTTGAATATGCTAAAGAGAACCTTAAGAAAGGTGATGTAATGGTGATTTTGCTACCTGATCACGGAACCCGTTATTTAGGTAAAGTTTACAATGATGATTGGATGAGAAATCATGGGTTTTTGGAAGACAAAGCCTTTGGAACAGCTAGAGATATTGTGAATTTAAGAACGGAAGGATATCAATTGGTGGTTGTAAATAAGAATGATAAAATCAAGGATGCGATTGCCATTATGAATGACAAGAGTGTTTCTCAGATTCCTGTAATGGAGGAGGGGCAAGTGATAGGCAGTCTTACAGACAATAAGCTTTTGTTGAAAATAATTGAAAATCCAGCATTAAAAGACGCAAAAGTAGAAGAGGTTATGGAAGATTCTATGAAATTTGTAGCATTAGATAGCACATTGGATGTTCTCTCATCTATGGTAGAAAGAGAAAAGGCGGTTTTGGTAAGGGACGAAAAGCACCGCGTTCATATCATTACTAAACATGATATTTTGGCTGCTATCACCAAGTAATAATTAATAAGGCATACAGCATAGATAAATCAATATGGACAAAAAACATTTAGATCGGATCGTTGAAGGAAATTTTGATTTTGACATTGTAGAAGCGCTAAAAGAAGGGTGGGAAACCTATCGCAAGGTGACTATATATTCCATCTCTTTTACCCTTTTAATTCTTTCGCTCCAGTTCTTGTTTATGTACTATGCGGAAGATTATATCTTTGTATTCTCATTTTTTCTGGCAGGGCCACTTTTTGCAGGCTTCTATTTAGTGGCAAATAAAGTCAGCCTAAATGAAACAGTTATTTACCCCGATTTTTTCAAGGGGTTCAGGTATTACCTACCAGTAGTTTTGGTTTGGATAGTGGGGCAAGTTATTACCGTATTGGGGGTTTTTGCTCTGATCTTACCAGGGATTTACCTGATGGTAGCCTATATGTTTGGTGTTTTGATTACTTTGTTTTCTGGGTTGGATTTCTGGCAATCGTTGGAATACAGTAGAAAAATCATTCATAAAAAGTGGGGCAAATTTTTCGTATTCGGATTGGCCTTAGCTCTGATGAATTTAATTGGGGCATTGGCCTTTGGTGTAGGCTTAGTGATCACTATTCCTGTTACTTATTATGCTATTTACCATGTTTTTGAAGGATTGAGTCAAGGTCTGCCTATTGAAGAGGAGTGATGCATTTGAGATTTGGTATCTCTTTTTTTGTTTTTTATACCACTATTTATTGAGATTTTTTAAAAAGGCCTTCATTTTCAAAGGTTTAAAGGCTTAATTTGTATTTGAAGCCAAATAAATCAGTAGTATTCACTAACCTGTTTCAGAAAGTGCAGTGATCAGAAGAAAATAAAGCTGTTTTTATGCTTTTGTCTAGTCCTCAATAGGGACTATGGTGAAAGTAGGAGATGGAATGGCCTTAAAGTGATTGCTCGAGGTAATGGGAATAGTTATTGCCTGCTTTGGTTTAAATAGATTAATCATTACAATTAGTTTGATGCTATGAATTCTTTTAAAAACAAACCCTGATTATGAGATTCAATGCAAGGATAATGGTAATTCTCGGTTTCTTTCTAAGTATTTGCCTGATTGTGGGTGTAGGAGCTGTTACTTACTTTAGTGTTACAAAATTATTAAAATCGGTAGAGTCTTTGTCTGTCCCCAATGAGAAATTAAGAAACCTTAATCAGCTTTTGGCAGATATTTATCAACTTGATAAATCCAGAAGTGTATTTGTAGAAGAAGACACTGCTCATAACTTTGATTATTATAACCAGATTCAAAATGAAATAAAAAAGCTGGAAGCAATTGTTACCGACTCTTCAGAATTGAAAAAGGTAAGAGGTATCAGCTACAGTGTCAATGAATTAATGGTGGTTTATAAAGGTCTGGAGGATGTGAAGAAGAGTCTCTACAATAGGAATTTCAGCAATGAAGCACTTTATAATATTGAAAGGAAAATAAAGCGAAAAGAAGAGTTAAGCAGATTACAGAATTTAGGAAAAATAAGAATTGGTATAGATCCTTCAGCTCGTAGGGATCAAGGCGCTTCCTCTGAAAAAACACCTGCCGGCAGAAGTAAAGACGTAGTTGCTGCAGGAACCTTGGCTGGAGACGGGAAGGAGGACATGGATAAAATCAGGGGTACTTTAAGACAGAATCTCAACCGTATAAATCCAGTGGATGACGATGTTCCGATAAGCTCAGACTCTATTATTTATACCGTTAGACAGATGGTGTCGGATATCAATAATGAAGAGCAATACCTTCGATCCAGACTCAGTGAACTGGAACAAGAGCTAAATGAAAAAAACAGAACCCTGATAATGAATATTCAGGGAATAGTCACCTCACTCCAAAACGAATCGCTATTAAAATCAAATGCAGAAAACGATTCTGCTTATGAATTAACCTATAAGCTCTCCATATTATTGGGCATTATAATAGCCGTTGGAGTGGTGGGTTCATCAGGTTTTATTTTTAGTATCGTAAGAGAAATAAAGAAATCAGAAGTTTATCAGGAGAAACTTGCCGAAGCTAAAAGGCGTTCTGATAACCTTGCAAAAACGAAACAGGACTTTTTGGCTAGCATGAGCCATGAAATCAGAAATCCACTCCATGTGATTCAAGGATACAATGAGGCACTGCTCAAGAGCAACTTGAAGGAAGAACAAACGGAGTATGTGAGAATGATCCAATTTGCTTCGGGTACTTTAATAGGAATAGTCAATGACATTCTTGATTTTTCTAAGCTTGAAGCTGGGAAAATTAAACTTGAAAAAAGGATTATAGATCCAGAATCATTTTTTAAAGACATTCATTCTTTTTTCAAACAGAAGGCATTGGACAATGGTCTTTCACTTGAATTTTCAGTCTTGCTTCCTAAAAACAAATTTTTGCTTGGAGATGACCTGAGGATTAATCAGATAATGAATAATTTATTGTCCAATGCAGTAAAGTTTACAGAGGAAGGGAAAGTTTCTGTGAAAGTGTCTGTAGATGAAATGAGCAACCTTTTGGTTGATGTGGAGGATACAGGTATGGGGATGGATGAAAAACTACAATCCAATCTTTTTAAAGAGTTTAACCAAGGCGACGGAACCATATCAAGAAAATATGGAGGTACCGGGCTAGGATTGGCTATTGTGAAAAAGCTTGTAGACCTTCAAGGAGGACAAATAGGTGTGGAGAGCACACCTGGAGTAGGGACAAAAGTATCCCTTTCAATTCCTACCACATTGCTGGATAAAAAGGAAGAAAGCCCTATGCTGACAACCGTGCCTGAAAGAATGGAAGGATTAAAAGTACTTCTTGTGGATGATGATGAAATGGGTTTAAAGTTTGCCACCCTATTGCTCAATTCTTTAGGGGCAGAGGTGATTTCTTATATAGGAGGGGTGGAATTTATGAAGGAATTTGAAGAGGATGATTTTGACCTGATTCTTTTGGATATTCAAATGCCTGAAGTGGATGGATATCAGGTATTTAATGAAATAAGGAGTAGGGAAAAATACAAAGAAGTACCCATACTGGCCATGACAGCCAATGTTTTTACCCAAGATAGGGAGAGTATGATGAAAGAAGGTTTCGATGGCTTGCTATTAAAACCTTTTAATGAGACCGATCTAGTAAAGAAGATCCTCGAGTTTGTCAAACCCGCTCAAGAAGAAGTATTGGATATTGAGCCGGCTAAGTTAAGCCCTTATGTTGAACCTACTGAAGGAAGTACTGATAGGGGAGATTATGACCTAGAGGACATAAGACGTTTCTGCATGGGAGATGAAACATTGTTTAAAGAGGTGATTGAAGGGTTTTATACCCAAACAGGTTTAGATTTAATTAGGATAAACAAAGCCTGTGACAAAAAGGATTACAAAAAAGTTCAATCCATTGCTCACCAACTATCAAGTCGACTGGGGCAGTTGAAATTTAAATATAGAAACCTTGCAATAGCAATTGAAAATGACTTGAAAAGGGGCAATACCAGTAATGTTCAGGAAAAAGTATGGGGGTTGACAGAAAAAATCAACACTCTTTTGGAGGATCTGGCAACTCAGTTTGGATATGCTATGGCCGATTAGTCCAATCCATACTTTTCAAGTTTGTTGTAAAGAGTTTTTCGGTCCATGTTCAAAACTTTGGCCGTTTTGGACTTATTAAAGCGCATTTCTTCGAGCGTTTTAATTATAAGGGCTTTCTCTTGGTCTTCAAATGAACTTTTCAGGTCCTTAGCTGAATTGATGTCGATGGGCTGAAAGGGCTCAAAGTCCAGAAGTTCCGATGGGATTACCTTTGTTTGAATAAGGCCATCACCAGTTAGCAAAACCGCTCTTCTTATGATGTTTCTAAGTTCACGGAGATTCCCCGGCCAATGGTATTCTCTGAATATTTTTTCTACTTCAGAACTAAAGCCCTCGACATTCCTGTCTAGGTTTATATTGCTTTTTTCCATGAATAATTTAGAAAAAAACATCAGGTCTTCTAACCTTTCTCTTAAAGGTTGAGCACGAATACTGAATTCATTTAATCTGTGAAAAAGGTCTTCTCTAAATAAACCTTGCTTGGCCAAGTCTTGAAGATCTTCATTGGTAGCAGTGATGATTCGTACATCTACTGAAATGTCCTTATTGGCACCAATTTTTCTGATTTTCCGCTCTTGAATAGCTCTCAGAAGCTTGATTTGAATCTCGTAGCTTAAATTTCCTATTTCGTCCAGAAATATTGTTCCGCCATTGGCATTTTCGAAATGACCTGTTTTATGGTCTATGGCACCGGTAAAGGCACCTTTTACATGACCAAAGAGTTCACTGCCAGCAAGGTCTTTGGATAATGCGCCACAATCTACAGCAACAAAGGGCCCATTGGCTCTTTTTGACTTTTGATGAATTCGTTTAGAAATGTATTCTTTACCTGTACCGCTTTCGCCTAGTACTATAATACTTAGGTCAGTAGGGGCCACCAGTCCGATGTGTTCTTCGATTTGCAGGGCTTCTTTACTTTTCCCGATTTGGTAATCCAATTCGGAAAGCTTATCCCCTTTAGGAAGGGATTTACTAGCTTGTTGAGCAGGCCTTGGACTTTTTTCGTTTTTTAAAGCCTGCTGCACAGTAAGTAGAAGTTCGTCAGGGTGGATTGGTTTGGTAATGTATTCAAAAGCCCCCATTTTCATGGATTTTACGGCTGTTCTAATGTCTGAATAATTTGTAATCAAAATTACAGGCAATTCAGGATGATCATACAATACTTTATCCAAAACTTCCATACCTGTCCCATCAGGTAATCTGTAGTCTGTGATGATTAAATCAACTTGATGCTTTTCATAATAACTAAGTCCGTCAGCTACTTTTGCACTACTGATCACCTCGTATCCATTCTTCTCTAAAAACTTACTTATGATTTTAGAGTAGGTAAGGTCATCCTCAATTAAAAGAATTTTCGCCATATAAAATAATACCCATTAAAGTTTAAATATAAAGTAAAAGCACCGATTTCACAATCAGTGCTTTTTAGTAAACGTTGGCTTAGCTGTTAATTTTTTCAAAGTTGGGAGACTATTAGTCCGTTTTTGTCATATAGGACCATTATGTTGAAATAGTCTGTATCCTTAAAACAAACGTCATAGAAGTCGTTATTATTTTTAGATATTCTTTTTACTGTTCTTATTTCCAGATTGTTAATAAGGCTGTCCGTTTGAATAACATGTTGAATACTCTTAGGTAAATCAGCAATAGAAATATTGACGGTGTCCGAAATGGAGCCTCTAGTATCATATACGGATGATTGGAACAGATAGTTGTCGTTATTAACTTCTAACATCTGTTGGCTGGTTCTCTGGGGTTTGGCCAGAGGGTTAATCATAATAAGGATAAATAGAATGATTACACCAAGCCCAATAATAATTTGACGTTTCATGATAGAATGGTTATAGGTCAAGAAAAGCATTAATTGTGCCAACCCTGATCAAGGAAGTTAAACTAAAGGGCACCTTCGGAAATATGGGTAAATAGTACCCATTTTGATGAGAAAAATGACTTTTGTAACATCAAAAAACTTTACTAACTTTGTTATGCTCAGCATATGGAATGCATTCATTATTGCATATTCTGGGTTTTAATTTTAATTATATTTAATCCTTCGCTTGCATTTCCCTGGGTGCGTGAACCCAGGGATTTATTTTAAATTTTTAGTACATATGGCCATCGACGCACAATCTCCCATTGGGATTTTTGACAGTGGAATAGGAGGGTTAACAGTAGCCAGGGAGGTGAAGAAATTACTACCAAATGAGCAAATTGTTTATTTCGGTGATACCGCTCATTTGCCTTATGGGGATAAAAGTACGGCAGCGATCCAGGCTTATTCGGTAAAAATTGCAGATGTCTTGATCAAAGAAAAATGCAAGCTGATTCTAATCGCTTGTAATTCTGCTTCTGCGGCTGCATTTGATCTAGTGAAAGCCTATGTGGCTTCCAAGGCGCTTGTTGTAAATGTGATTGACCCCGTAGTTAGTTTTCTAGGCAAGCACCATAATGGAGAAACGGTGGGATTGATAGGCACTAAGCAGACGGTGACTTCAGGAGTCTATTTGCAAAAAGTCAATAATTTAGGTGTAGGCATACAGATGAAATCCTTAGCCACTCCCTTACTAGCTCCCATGATTGAAGAGGGCTTTCACTTGCAAAATATTAGTAAGGACATTATTGCCTCTTATTTGGGACAGACAGAATTAAAAGAAATCCAGACTTTGGTGTTGGGTTGTACCCATTATCCTTTGATAAAAAATCAAATTCTAGAATTTTTTAATGGAAAGATTGAACTTATTGATGCTTCAGAAACGGTGGCCAGATCAGTGGCCGACCTACTAAAGTTTAATGGACTTTTGGCTGAGAAAAAAACCACCGAGAAAGATAAATTTTTAGTCTCTGATTACACGGTTTCTTTTGAAGAAACGACCAAGCTTTTCTTTGGTAAACAGATTAAACTTCAGAAATATCCTTTGTGGGAATAGGTTATTTTCGAAATTTATCTTTTTTAGTGATTTGTTCTTACTTTTAAGTTTGGTTGATTGGGGGAACTAATTCTTAAAAAAAGACGTAACTTTGGGACGTATTTTACTCCTTTAGAATGTTATGAGTGATAAGATCAAACACGAATGTGGGATTGCCATGATTCGGCTTAGAAAACCATTACAATATTATATTGATAAATATAATACGCCGTTTTATGCTGCCAACAGATTATATGTATTGATGCAAAAACAGATCAACCGAGGTCAAGATGGTGCTGGGTTGGCAAATATTAAAATCAATACCCCTCCAGGTACAAGATATATTAGCAGATATAGGTCAGTAGAATCTGAGGCTGTTACTAAGATTTTCCAAAAGATCAATAAAAAATATAAAAAGTCTAAGAAGTTAGGTACTGAAGAGGATTTGATGAATGCTGACTGGATAAAAGAGAACACTGCTTTTTCTGGTGAGGTCTGGCTTGGTCACCTTAGGTATGGCACGCATGGGCAAAACAGCATCGAAACTTGTCATCCATTTTTAAAACAGAACAATTGGCGGAGTAGGAACTTGGTGATGGCTGGCAATTTCAACATGACCAATGTGGAGGAATTGTTTGATATTCTGGTCAATTTAGGTCAACATCCAAAGGAGAAGACGGATACAGTAACCGTAATGGAGAAAATTGGCCACTTTCTCGACGAAGAAAACCAAAGAATTTTCGATAAGTATAAAGAGAATTTTTCAAACGAAGAAGTCACTGAAGTAATAGAGCAAGAGCTTGATGTAGCGAGGATTTTAAGAAGAAGTTGCAGAGATTTTGATGGAGGCTATGCAATGGCCGGATTAATTGGGAATGGGGCAGGCTTTGTTGTGAGAGATCCAATAGGCATACGACCAGCTTACTATTACGCAGATGATGAGATAGTAGTAGTGGCCTCTGAAAAACCACCTATTAAAACAGCATTCGATATTGATTACAAGCAAATAAAAGAGATTCAGCCCGGTAATGCTTTGATTTTTAACAAGGATGGCTCTTATGGGGAATACGAAATCATTCCTCCAAAGGAGAAAAAATCTTGTAGTTTTGAAAGAATTTATTTTTCCAGGGGTACTGACCCTGATATTTACAAGGAGAGAAAAAATCTCGGAAGGGCTTTGGTCCCTCAAATACTGAAGTCCATTGATTTTGACCTTAAGAACACCGTATTTTCTTATATCCCTAATACAGCTGAAACAGCTTATTATGGAATGATTGAGGGGTTGGAAGATTACTTAAGTGCCAAGCGTAAGGAAATTTTAATTGAAGGGAAACCTCATCTTGATGATTTAGAGGAGTTGCTTAATTTTAGGCCTCGAGTAGAGAAATTGGTTTCCAAAGATGTAAAATTAAGGACCTTTATCACCAATGATTCAGACAGAGATGTAATGGTGTCCAATGTTTATGATACCACCTATGAGGTGATTCGTTCAGGAGTAGACACCATAGTGCTTATTGATGACAGTATTGTAAGAGGTACTACCATTGAAAAAAGTGTGCTTACCACCTTAGATAAACTAAAACCTAAGCGAATAATTATTGTTTCTTCTGCTCCTCAGATTCGATTCCCGGATTGTTATGGGATAGATATGTCGCGGATGAAAGACTTTATAGCATTCAGAGCCGCTGTCTCTTTAATTAATGACAATGGAGGAATGGACAATCTTTTAGACAGAGTCTACAAGAAGTGCGTGGAGGAACCCACTGGTAAGGAGAACTTTGTAAAAGAGATTTATGAGCCTTTCACTGATCAGGAGATTTCTGATAAAATTGCTTCCATCGTCACCTCGGAAAGCATAGAGGCTGAAGTACACGTAATCTATCAGACTGTCCAAAATTTACATTTATCCTGCCCTGCACATACCGGAGATTGGTATTTTACGGGAGATTTTCCAACTGATGGAGGAATTCGTGTAGTAAAAAAAGCTTTTGTGAATTATATGGAAGGCAAAGAAACAAGAGCTTATTAACCAGAGAAAAGAATGATTGATGTTGCTTTATTAAAAGAAATTTGTGAATTGCCAGGGGCGCCAGGTTTCGAAAAAAAAATAAGAGATTTTATCGTAGATAAGGCCAAAGGGTTGGTAGATGAAATATCTGTAGACAATATCGGGAATGTAATTGCCATAAAAAGAGGGCTTAGAAATCCGGAAAATAAACGAGTGATGGTTGCCGCTCATATGGATGAAATAGGGTTTATTGTTACCCATATTGATGAAAATGGCTTTTTAAGGTTTCATACTTTAGGAGGATTTGATCCAAAGACCTTAACCGCCCAACGTGTCATTGTTCATGGCAAAAATAAAGATGTCATAGGAGTGATGGGAACCAAACCCATTCATGTGATGACAGCAGATGAAAAAAACAAGCTTCCTAAAATAGCTGATTATTTCATTGACTTGGGCATGGGAAAGGAAGAAGTTGAGAAGTGGATTCAGGTAGGTGATCCAATTACTCGTGAAAGGGAGTTGGTAGAAATGGGAGACTGCGTCAACTGTAAATCAATTGACAACAGAATTGCGGTTTTTATACTTCTAGAAACCTTAAAGGAATTAAAAACTCCTGCCTATGATGTATACGCCACCTTTACAGTGCAAGAAGAAGTAGGGATTAGAGGAGCCCAGGTCTCTGCACACCATATTGATCCTGATTTTGGAATAGCCCTGGATACTACCATTGCTTTTGATTTGCCGGGAGCAGCCGCTCATGAGAAAATCACAGAACTTGGGAAAGGTACTGCTATCAAAATTATGGATGCTTCTGCCATTTGTGATTACCGAATGGTGTCATTTATGAAAGCAACAGCCACTAAAAACAATATAGCATTTCAAACTGAAATATTAACTGCCGGAGGGACGGATACTGCTGGTGTACAAAGGATGGGTAAAAAAGGAGCTATTGCTGGTGCTATTTCCATACCGACCAGACATTTGCATCAAGTAATTGAGATGGCAAATAAGAAAGATGTGCAAGCAAGCATTCAACTTCTTAAAGCAAGTCTGGAAGAGATCGATAGTTTTGATTGGTCACACTGATATTTTTAACCCAGATTATGTAATAGGATTTCTCCGCCCTGACAATGGTCAGGGGTGAAG
>TARA_R110001599_G_scaffold97611_2_pt1 | contig 24562 bp, 33 predicted proteins | sample TARA_R110001599 | Tara Oceans TARA_R110001599 (sample SAMEA4398360) | marine metagenome | biome: Polar Biome; feature: [MES] marine water layer (ENVO:01000295) within the mesopelagic zone...; material: water (ENVO:00002006), including particulate matter (ENVO:01000060) such as......
TATACAAAATAGGCAGGAAGACTTTCTTGACATGCCTAAACGATGGAATGAAATGTTAAAGAGATTAAATGATTAGTTGCAATCTAAATGGTGGCCTAGGCAATTATATGTTTCAAATAGCAGCTGCGCATACATTAGCGTCTAAAAATAATACCATTGCAAAATTTAATTTTTCTTCAGCAAACCAAGTCCATAAAAATATATCATGTTATGTAGACAATATTTTTAGGAATGTCATTGATGGTGATTGTGAATTATTTTGGCAATATGACGAACCATCATTTTCATTCAGTGAATTGCCTTATGAAAATGGATTATTATTACATGGATATTTTCAATCAGAACAATATCTGGATAGGGAATTGATATTGAATTTATTTGCACCTGATGATAAAAATTTACAATATATTAAATCAAAATATAATTTTAATAATATGGTTGCAGTCCATGTTAGACGTGGAGATTATGTTAATAAACAAGATAGGCATCCGGTACAATCAATGGATTATTATAATAATGCTATAGAACATTTTGATAATTCAAAAAGTTTTTATATATTAAGTGATGATATAGAATGGTGTAAATTGCATTTTAAAGGTAAACAATTCAAATTTATTGAAAATGAGTTAGATTATATTGATTTATGGATTATGAATCTATGTGAACATAACATAATAGCAAATTCATCATTTAGTTGGTGGGGAGCTTGGTTAAACAACAACCCGGATAAAATAGTTATTGCTCCAAAAAATTGGTTCGGCCCTAACAAGAAATTAGACGATAAAGACCTAATCCCAGAAAAATGGATAAAGATATGAAAAATACATTGAGTATATATGGCTCTCATGATGCCGCGGCAGTTTTTATTAATAAAGCTGGCCAGCTAAAAATTTTAGAATATGAACGATTTGTCAAAAAACGTTATGCAATGTATTCTGCTAAATTTGATCGTAGAGAAAAAGATTTAGGTACGAATCAAGAATCACGTGAAAAGTTTATTGAATATATTAAGACTCAACTCGACTGTGATATAGACATGATATTATATAACGGATTGATCGATGTTGATATTGATTATTTACAATCTCAGTTTACTAATGCCAAATTTAAATTATGTGGCCATCACTTAGCTCATGCATCATCAGGTTATTATACATCTGGATTTGATAAAGCAATTATATTTTCTATTGATGGTGGGGGTATAGATAATGGCATGGTATCATTTACAAATATATTTGAAGCCAACAATAACCAGATCAAATGTATAGATCAGCCTAATATAAATTTAGGCGTCGCATATGGACGAATAGGATGTGCTATATCAGAAATTAAACCCGGTCCAGATTCTACACGTGATTCTTTAGTATATGCCGGTAAAGTAATGGGATTATGTGGTTATGGTAGTGTGCAACCACATTGGGTGGATGCAATGAAACGATATTATACTCATTGCGACTTGAACACATTAGGAAGTGAAATAGGCGTTACATTATCTTTTAATTCAATTAAAGAAAAAGTGAGTGCTAATTTGGCAGCTACATCACAATATGTTTTTGAAACATTATTATACAATTTAATTGAGCCATATACAGAAAAATTCAATAATTTTGTTTTAGTCGGTGGGTGTGCTTTAAATGTACTTTTCAATCAAAAATTAAAAATGATTCTGAAACCTCGAGGTAAAAATTTATACGTGCCATCAAATCCAAATGATTGCGGTCTAGCATTAGGCCAATTCATTAATGAATATCCAGAATTGGATCCAAGTGTATATTCGGGATTTGATATTCTAGATAGAAATAAATTTGATGAATATATTAAAGAACGTAATGCAGTTCCGATCAAATATAATGATATTGTTAATTTGATAACTGATGGTAAAATTATAGGAATGGTAGAAGGATTTTCTGAAGTAGGTCCACGTGCATTAGGAAATCGTAGTATAATATGTGATCCGTCTATTGATGGTATGAAAGATATATTAAATGCAAAAGTAAAATTTAGAGAATGGTTCAGGCCATTTGCACCTGTATGTAGATTACAAGATAAGGATAGATTTTTTGATAATACATGTGAAGCTGAGTTCATGAGTTATGCCCCGGATGTGAAAGCCGACTATCAACAAAAGTTAAAAGCTATATCACATATAGATGGCTCATCACGACTGCAGACAGTTACCGCAATACAACATAAATTATTTTATACAATATTATCTGAATTAGAAAAAAGAAATAAAATACCAGTCATATTAAATACGTCATTTAATATCAAAGGCATGCCAATATTAACTACAATTGAAGATGCATTATATTGTTTAGATAATACAGAAATGGATTACGTAGTAATAGAAGGATGGCTATTTAAAAGGAAAAGTAAATAATGAATATTTTAGTTACAGGTGGTACAAGTACAGTAGGCAAGCATCTTAAGGAAATATTACCTGATGCGGCATATATTAGTAGTAAAGAATGTGATCTAACAGATATAAAAATGGTTAGATGGTTGATATCATCATATACACCTAATATAGTTATTCATTTAGCTGCTAAGGTCGGAGGCATTCAAGATAATATAGCAAAGCCAGCAGAATACTTTGATGATAATATATTAATGAACACTAATATATTAAAAGTATCCCATGAATATAATGTTAAAAGATTTATAGGAATATTAAGTACATGTATATATCCAGATAAGGTAGATTCATATCCTATGAAAGAAGATGTAATGTTCAATGGACCACCAACGACTACAAATTTTAGTTATGGGTACGCTAAAAGAGCGATGGCAGTACAGATTGAAGCATATAATAAACAATACGGTACTAAGTACAATTATATTACGCCATGTAATTTATATAGTGAATATGATAATTTTGAAAATGATAGAAAAATGCATTTTATTACAGCACTATTAAAAAAGATTAAAACATGTACTGGTGAATTGAATTTATTAGGAACTGGGAAACCACTTCGTCAGTTTATGTATGCAGGTGATCTAGCCAGTATTATCAAACTAACCATTGAAAAAGATATTACTGAAAATTTTAATGTTGCATATCCAGAAAATTACTCAATTAATGATTTAGCTAAAAAAGCATTAGGTTCTTTGAAAGAAAATTATTATATTAAGTATAATAAACCAGAATTGGATGGACAATATCGTAAAGATGTTGATATAACAAAAATGCAAGCATTATTTCCAGAATTCAAATTTACCTCATATGAAGAAGGTATAAAAAAAGTATATGATAAAATTAGTTAGTGATACAATAGATAGACAAGATATTAATGCACTTGTTGAATGGTTATCTCAAGATGAAATTCCTAGATTAACAAAAGGAGGATTAACTATTGAATTAGAAAAGAAATGGGCTAAGAAAATAAGAACAAAATATTCTGTATTTGTTAATTCAGGATCTTCTTCTATTTTATTAACATTAGCAGCTCTAAAGTATTCAGATAAATTAAGAAATAATAAAATTATAGTACCTGCATTAAGTTGGGCCACCGATGTGAGTTCACCTATGCTATTAGGCTATGAAACTTATATGTGTGATTGTAATTTAGAAGACTTATCTTGTGACTTAGAACATTTAGAAAAATTATTTAAAGAACATAAACCTTCTACGTTTATTTTAGTTTCTCCACTTGGTTTAGTGCCAGATATGAATAAAATAGTAGAACTTTGTAATAGGTATGATGTATTATTATTAGAAGATGTATGTGAAAGTATGGGATCTAAATATCAGAATAAATATTTAGGAAGTTTTGGATTAGCATCTTTTTACTCAATGTATTTTGGTCATCACCTATCTACAATAGAGGGTGGTTTTATTAATACTAATGATGAAGATTTATATCATTTACTGTTAATGATTAGAAGTCATGGGTGGGACAGAGATTTACCTAAAGATAAACAAAAAGAACTAAGAGATAAGTATAAATGTACAGAATTTAATTCATTGTATAATTTTTATGTACCAGGAATGAATGTAAGGTCAACAGACCTACAGGCATTTATAGGTTTAAGAGCTATAAAGAAATTAGACGATTATTCTAAAAGACGTAGAATTAACTTTAAACATTATGTAAATTTAATAAAAAATAATGAATTAGAATTAAAAGAAAATAAAAATGATTTTGTTTCTAGTTTTGCTATTCCTATATTACATTCAAAAAGAGATGAAATTATTAAGGAATTACAAGATAAAAATATTGAAGTTAGACCTTTGATAGCAGGTAACATGGCAAATAAACCGATGTGGTATAATGAAAATGCTATACCATCATTACCAAACTGCGAATCTTTAGATAAGTCAGGATTCTATATTCCTAATCACCAAGATTTAACATATAGCGAAATACAACTAATAACTAATATAATTAATAAATATGAATAAGACTGCATTAATAACTGGAATCAATGGCCAGGATGGATCTTACCTAACAGAGTTGTTGGTAGAGAAGGGATATGAGGTATGGGGAATACTAAAACGTAACTCTGTATCAGAAAACCAAACAGCTCGTATTCCAGACAAGTTGTTCAAACAAATTAACTTAGAGTATGCCGACATGACAGATATGTCATCACTCATACGTGTATTACAGAAGTGTAAACCTGATGAGATATACAACCTTGCTGCACAATCGCATGTAAAGATTAGTTTTGACCAACCAATATATACAACAGATTCTATTGCAATGGGAACACTAAACTTATTAGAAGCGATTCGCTTAACATGTCCAGAAGCAAAAATGTATCAAGCTAGTAGTTCAGAAATGTTTGGCAACAACATAGATGGTGATGGATATCAAAGAGAAACAACACCTCTTAATCCAGTATCACCATATGGTTGTGCGAAGGTGTTTGGTTATAACATATGTAGAAACTATAGAAATGCTTACAGATTATTCATATCAAACGGAATATTATTTAATCACGAATCACCAAGACGTGGTACAAACTTTGTAACTAACAAAGTGGTAAAGGAAGCCGTTAGAATCAAACTAGGATTAACAAACCAATTAGCACTTGGAAACTTGGATGCTAGTAGAGATTGGGGACATGCAAAGGATTATGTGCATGCAATGTGGTTAATGCTTCAACACAACCATCCAGACGACTTTGTATGCTCAACTGGAGTATCTCACACAGTAAAAGATTTAGTTGAGTATGTATTTGGTAAATTAGATTTGGATTGGAATGCGCATGTCACTCAGGATGAGAAATATTATAGATCAGAAGAGTTGCGATTCTTAAAAGGTGATTGTTCCAAAGCAGAGAAGGAATTAGGATGGAAACATACCTACACATTTGAGACAATGTTAGATGAAATGATTGAATATTGGATGGAGGAATTAAATGAAGAAAATTAAATTAAAAATTGTAGATAATGCATTTGCACATTGTGGGTATAGCAATAATCCAATGCCACCGGTATCTTTTTCTGATTACATAGAATGGGATCGCGATGTATCAACTAATGAAGACTTAGTATTTTATACTGATAAAAATATACATGATGTTAATACATCTGGTCATAAAAAGCGGATAGCATGGCTAATTGAACCATATGTAAAACAACCAGGCAATTATAAATGGGTTACAGATAATAGACATTTGTTTGATTATATATTAGTAAATGATAAAACATTACTTGATCAAGGAGATAATTTTATTTACTACCCATTTGGTGGTTGTTGGGTGGAACTAGAACACCGCAAATTTCATCCAAAAACAAAGAGTATAAGTATAATCGCATCTGGTAAGAGAACAGTCCCAGATCATCATAAACGACATGAACTTGTTAGAAGATGGGGCCAGTATATAGATGTATTAGGTCGTGGATATACACCAATCGAAAGTATAACAGATGGACTTAAGGATTATGCATTTCATATAGCAATGGAAAATCAAAGAAGAGATTTTCATTTTTCTGAAAAATTAATCAATCCTATTATGACTGGCACAATTCCAATATACTGGGGCATGCCTTCTATAGGTGATTATTTCGATACACGTGGAATGATTATAATGAATGACATAGAAGAATTTCCAGACATATATAATACCTTAGGAGAAAAATTATATAAAGATATGTTGCCGTATGCAAAAGATAATTTTGAAACCGCAAAAAAATATATCTTATCAGAAGATTGGATGTATAAAAATATTTTTGAAAAAATGGGAATAATATGAATGTAGTATTTTGGACAGGTATTAAAAACGAATCTTTATCCGTCAAATATGGGGGATTTGATTGGATGGAATATTCGAAACAGTCATGGCAATATTGGTGTAATAAACATAATGTAAAACTAATAACATTTGAACAACCGGTTACAGATATTTCAATACATAGAGCCAATTGGCAAAAGGCAGTTCATTGTTGGGATATTATAGACAAACATGATATAGACGTTGATAAAGTGTTCTTAGTAGACGCATCGTCGATCATTAAATGGGACGCGCCGAATATATTTGATCAAGTAGATGATAGAATGGTAGCCTGGAATGATTTAGATAATCTGAAATGGGTATATGATAGTATAGAAGGATACAAAGAATTTTTTGGTTTTGAATTAGATAATAGTAAATATATCAATTCAGGAGTTATTATTTTTAATAAATCTCATAGAAAATTATTCGAGTCATTCAAAGAATTATATTATGATAATTCAGAAAAATTTATAACATTACAAGATAAAGAAGTTAAGAAAGGTACAGAACAAACTCCATTTAATTATTGGGTACAGAAAAATAATATTGAATTGAATCTAGATCTACCAGTTACTTGGAAGTTAACTCATTTACATCGAAAACAAATGTTAGGACATAACTGGCAATTAAAAGAAGACAATACTCCATTCTTTATTAAACATGGATACCTTTGGTTCTTTACGGGGTTTGATAAAATGCAAAGAACTCAATTAATGACACAAGTATGGAATTTAATAAAGCATAATTATGAAGCGTAACATAATATTTTTAACAGCGATAAAATTTCCAGGACAGGAATATAGAAGTGCACCATATGAATATGGAATTAAATCATGGCAATATTGGTGTGATAAAAATGATTGTGATTTATTTGTGTTAGATGAGCCAATATTTGAACCTGAGTATTGTAAGCCTAATTTTTATAGATATTGGGCATTTGATTTATTAGAGGCAAATGGAATAGAATATGATCAAATATGTCTAACCGATGCAGATTGTATTATACATCCAGATTGTCCAAATTTCTTTGAATTAACAGATCATAAATATACAGTAACAGCTACAGAAGGAAGTTATGATTGGGTATGCCGTAGCTTAGAAAATTATGGAAAGCATATTTTCAATGATACATTTCCATTACATAAATATTTTAATGCAGGATTCCAAGTTATTAATAAAGATCATAAACCATTACTAACTAAACTACAAACATTCTATGCAGAAAATAGAGATAATATATTATGGATGCAAAACAATTATGGAGTAGGAACAGACCAGCCATTAATAAACTATATTGTAAATTTATCAGGAGTTGATATGAAGTTTTTACATTATCAATATTGTATGGCAGATCTTGCAAGAAAAGAAATACTTGATGATCAGTTAACGTTTACTAAAGTATTAAAAGGAATTTATCAATTCAATGCAATTCCTGATAATGTTAATGCAGAAAAGACAATGTATTGGATGAAACGAACTTATGAGGAATTATATGAAAACTAAATTTGCAATAGGATGTTTGGTTCAATGGTATGAATGTGATATTATTGGAGAGTATGTAGAATCTTTAAAGGATGCAATAAATGAATATGAAGGTGAAGTGCAAGTAGATTTTACAATTGTAACAAATGAAGATTTAGAAAAATGTATAGATGAAGTACATAAAAAATCTTGTATGGATAAGATTGAATATACACTTATGAAGAATCTTTTTCCATATCGATTAGCAGAAAATTTACATACAATTGCTGACTATAGAAGAGGATTTAATGATGACTATTGTGATGTAGTAGACGTTCTTGTTTGGGGTGAATCCGATGCCATTTTACCTAAACAAATGTTTACAATATTAGATAATTTACATCAAATGTCATTACAAAATGATAATCCAAAGTATTTGGCCTTCTTCGGAATGTGTAAGATGTGGGATGAAAGTTGGAAACAATTAGAACATCCAGACTTTACAGATAAACCATTTATAGAAGGCGATACTGAGAATTGGTGGAGTTTGAGATATTCAATGACCAAAGATGAAATGAATGAGATCAATGATAAAACAGATGAATTAGATGTAAGAATATTACCTCAACATAAATTTAATGGTTGTGGGTTAGTAATATCATCAGAGGTTATAAAGTCTGGAGTTAATATACCTAAATCAGTATTCTTTGTTCATGAAGATTCTGCATTTATGTATATGACAAATAAAGTATTAGGTAACATACCACAATACGTAATTAAGAATATATTATTAGTTCATAATAGAAAACATCCAAATAAAAGAATGTATATAGCAGGAGAGGAAGGAATAGATAAAACTAACCCCGGAGCTCAACGCAAAGTACACGACTGGTACACTAAAGCAAACAAGATGTGTGAAAAGAATTATCTTAATTTATTTAATCCAAATTATAAATCATTTACATGGAAAGACGTGATATGAAAAAAGTATTAATAACAGGAGGAACGGGAACAGTAGGTAGATCATTTATTAAACAATATTATAATGATTATGAATTTTATAGTATAAGTAGAAATGAAAATGGGATAGCAGCTTTAAAGCAGTTATTTCCTAAAGTAAATTGTTATATAGGGAATATATGTGATCGAGATCATATGATTAATTTATTCTGTAAAATAAAACCAGATATAGTTATACATACAGCTGCAGTAAAGCATATTAATCTAGCAGAAGAAAATCCATCAAGTGCAATAGAGATAAATATAATTGGAAGTTTAAATATTGCAAAAGCTAGTATAAGAGCTAACGTACCTTTAACAGTTGGTGTTAGTACGGATAAAGCTTGTAATCCAGACTCTGTATATGGATATTCAAAACGAATGATGGAAACAATGTTTATGCAGTATCATAATAATACAACAAAGTTTGTTTGTACTAGATTTGCAAATGTAGCAAATAGTAGTGGATCTGTAATTCCATTCTGGATATCAGAAGCTAAAAAGGGTAATGCATTAAAGTTAACAGATCCAAATATGAATAGATTAATGTTTTCAAAAAAAGATTCTGTAGAGTTAATCCATAAAGCAATTGATCATGGATTGTATGGTTTAGGAGAATTAAAAACATTTATATTATGTAAGATAATGAAAAATGTAAATCTATTAGAACTTGCAAATACATTATCAGATAAAGATGTTGAGATAATAGGAAAGCGGCCTGGAGAAAAACTTAACGAAACTTTAATAAGTAAAAAGGAATTACCTAATACGGTAGTGCTAGATGATTATGTATTTATATTACAAGATCAAGAAGAAGGATTAAATTTAACAAAAGAACATTCATCTGTGAATGCAGAGACAATGACAATTAAAGAAATGGAAAAGTTAGTATGGGAACAATAGCATGGTTTACAGAAGGCAGCCACCAAGGAAAGATACCTAGGACCTTTAAAGGAATGAGAAATGATTCAGCATGGATGTGTACATTAGGAGCTGATCATTATAATATACATCAAGGACAAATTAATAATGAATATGATTTAGCTATTATTACAATTCCTAAAAAGAATCCACAATTTGATATATCTAGAATACGTGCTAAATGCAAGCAAATAGCATTTATGCAAGAAGGTCCCCATTGGTATTTTCAGGATTATTCATTAGAACAGCAGATATGGTATTATAATACATTACAGGAAATGGATTTTCTGTTTGTACATAATGAATCGGATAAAAAATATTATGAAGGATTAACTGGTAAGTTATGTAAGTTAATGCCATGTTTAATGTTAGAAGATAATATAAAACAATTACCATCAGTTGATAGATCTGGAGTAATGATAGGAGGAAATTTCTGTTCATGGTATGGAGGATTTGATTCGTATATAGTCGCATCAACTTTTAATGATAAAATAACTGCACCGTCAATGGGAAGAAAGATTGAAGGCGAAGAACAAATGGATAATCTAACTCATTTACCATATATGGATTGGACACAATGGATGACTACTTTGAATAATTTTAAGTATGGAATTCATTTAATGAGAACTCATGCAGCTGGGACATTTGCACTTAATTGTGCTTATTTGGGTATACCTTGTATTGGGTATGAAGGATTAGACACTCAAATGATATGCCACCCAGATTGCACTATTGAATTAGGTGATATAGCAAAAGCAAAACAAATTGCAGAAAAGCTTAGGTTAGATGAAGAATTTTATTTATATTGTAGTAATATAGCAAGGCTAATGTACGAAGAACATTTTCATGAAACTAAATTTATAAAAAGAATAAATGGATAATTCAAAAAAAATATTATTTGCAATAACTACATTTAATCAAAGTAACATAACACGGTTATGTTTAGATTCGCTAAAATTAATAACAGACGAGTACGATGTAATTATAGTAGATGATGCAAGTACAGATGATACAATTCGTTTATGTGTAGAACATAATATTAAATATATAACAAAAGAAACGGGTCTTGGGCTAACTGATTCATGGAATAAAGCTTATCAATACTTTAAAGACAATGGATATGGATATCTTATTATTGCAAACAATGATATACTTGTACCAGATAAAGCTTTAACAGAAATGGCAAATGTTTTAGATTATTGGCCTTGTTCATTAGTTGTTCCAATGAGTACAATTAAAGGATCAGGTCATAATGTTGTACAAGCGATTGATAATTATTATGGCACAAATGAATATGACAATCCAGATAATTATGGAATGGTACAAAAACATTTATTTGATATAATATCCAGAGAAACAAAATCAAATAACTTGTATAAATTTGATCCAATCCGTATGAAACATTTTAATGGTTTCTTTTTTATGATGAGTAGAGATATTTGTCAATATGAAAGAGAAGATGGAAACTTATTTGATCCTAAATTTATTAATGTAAAAAATGAAGATGAGTTTAATTGGGCAAATTTAATTCCAAATAATGATTTTCCAATGCTATGTAAAACTGCATTTGTATTTCATTGGAAGGGAGTATCATTTACTAAAGCTGGAATAAAATATAATAATAATTTAAAAGAACATTTAGAACAACGTGAAAATTAGTTTAATACAACCAGGAAGAAATAATCTTAAGTATCTTAAGTGGTCTTATGATTCAATAAGAAAAAATCAAGGTGGCCATGAAGTAGAAATTTGTGTAGCAGATGATTTTTCAAATGATGGAACATGGGAATGGTGCCAAGATATGATGGATGCAGATTCTAATTTCAAAGCAATTAGAAACGAAGGCCCAACCAGATTAGGTCATACAATATTATATGATAGATTAGTTAATGAAGTAGCCACTAATGATATTTGTATGATATATCATGCTGATATGTATTTATGTCCAGGAGCATTAGATTCAATCGAATGGAATCTTAAACCAAAAACAATTGTATCATTAACTAGAATTGAACCACCATTACATCCTCCAGGCCCAGAAAAAATTATACAAGATTTTGGAATAGAACCTGAGGAGTTTAACGAAGATAAATTACTTGAATGGATGATGTGGTCTAAACCTAAAAGAATAAACAAAACAACTGAAGGTATATTTGCTCCATGGGCATTTTATAAAAAAGATTTTCAAGAGATAGGAGGCCATGATGAGTTATATGCACCTCAATCAAAAGAGGATTCAGATATCTTTAATAGATTTCAATTGAATGGAATTAAGTTTATTCAGACATGGGAAGGATGTGTATATCATATGACATGTAGAGGTTCAAGATTTGCAGATGGAGCAAAAAGAAATCCTAATGGTGAAGTGTTCATGAAGAATAGAGAAACAGATGAATGGTTAAAACAAAACCAAAAAGCAACAAGAGAATTTATTAGGAAATGGGGACATTTCTGTAAACATGATAAATTCTTAAAACCAATCATTCCTCCCAAGTATGATATAGGATTCATTATTAAGAATGTTAATTTACAATTAATAGAAGTTCTTGAACCATGGTGTAGTACGGTATATTATGATGAGAATGAGACACGTAGTTTTAGATATGCAGACTATATTGAAAAGGAAGATACATCATTTGATTTATATGAAAAGTTCAGGCCATATGATAATGAAAAACAAAATGGTATTTTAGTTGAAATTGATGGAAATAATTTTACTCAACAAGATTATGAATCTATTACTAAATTATCAGAAATAATAGATAATGAATATAGTAGATTAGAACAAGAATTAATACATCATTCAGATGATCCAGAATTTGAATTGGGTAATCTATATATAACAATAACAAATTTAAAAACAACAGAAAAGGAATTAATAATATGCAAAAAACAATAGTAACAGGAGGAGCTGGATTTATTGGCTCGAACTTAGTAGATAAATTAGTAAAGGATGGATTTGATGTTATCGTAATCGATAATGAATCCGCAGAATGTAATGAACAATTTTATTATAATGATAAGGCACAGTATTTTAAGTATGACATTGAAGATTATGATTTGATAGAACCGTTATTTAAAGATATAGACTATGTATTTCATTTAGCTGCAGAGTCAAGGATACAGCCAACATTAGATAGACCAGTAAAGGCTTGTATGACAAATATCATTGGTACATGTAATATTTTAGAAGCTTCTCGAAGGAATAAAATTAAACGAGTAATGTATTCATCAACAAGTTCTGCATATGGATTAAAAAATAGTATACCTTTAAATGAATCAATGCATAGAGATTGTTTGAATCCATATTCAGTTACAAAAGTAGCAGCTGAAGATTTATGTAAAATGTATTATACATTATATGGATTAGAAACTGTTATATTTAGATACTTTAATGTATATGGAGAAAGACAGCCATTAAAAGGGCAATATGCACCTGTTGTAGGATTATTCTTAGAAATGAAAAAGGCTGGTAAACCAATGACGGTTGTTGGAGACGGAAAACAAACCAGAGATTATACATATGTAGGAGATGTTGTCCAGGCAAATATATTAGCAATGAAAACAGATAATAAAGATTCAATTGCAGAAATTTATAACGTTGGTACAAATACACATCATAGTGTATTAGATCTAGTACAAATGATAGATGGCAAGCATGAACACCTTCCATCTAGAGATGGAGAGGCTAGACATACATTAGCTGATATTGGAAAAATAATGCTAGATCTAGACTGGAAACCAAACCAAACAATTGAGAATTGGATTAGTAACTATAAGAAAGAACATAATATATGAAAAAGAAAATAGGAATTATAGGAAATGGATTTGTAGGTAATTCAATAGCCTTTGGATTTTCACCAACACATGAAATTAGAATTCATGATAAAGATCCTAAAAGAAATCTAAACACAATCGAAGAAGTTCTAGAATGTGATTTTATATTTGTAGCAGTACCAACTCCAATGGATGATGAGGGACATATGCATTTGGGTGTAGTGATAAAAGCATTAAGCGAAATATGGGAGAAAAATAAACGTACGGACAATATTATTATTCTTAAATCAACAATGACACCAGGAACATCAGAATTATTGATAGAACAATTTCCAAATCTAAATATAATATTCAACCCAGAGTTTTTAACTGAAAGAACAGCTAAGTTAGATTTTTTAACTCAAGCAAGAATTATTCTTGGTGGTAATCTAAAACATACAAGTAAAGTTAAAGCTTTATTTGAACAAAGATTTATGCATTGTAATGTAATGGAAATGGATACTACAACAGCTGAAATGATAAAATATATGAATAACATATTCTTTGCTAGTAAAGTTTCTATCATGAATGAATTTAAACAGGTATGTGATAAGGTAGGTGCTAATTGGGAAAAGGCAGTTAGAGGTTTCGCTGCAGACCAAAGGATTGGAGATTCTCATCTTAATGTACCAGGACCGGATGGCAAATATGGATTCGGAGGAAGCTGCTTTCCAAAAGATATAAATGCATTTATGTCTATGGCGGATGCATTAGAAGTTGAAGTGCCAACTATTAAAGGTGCATGGAAAACAAATTTAAATGTAAGGCCTGAAAAAGATTGGGAGAACTTAGAAGGAAGGGCAGTTGTTAAAAAGCCTGAAATAGAATTTAATGAAAGAGATAAATATCTATTAGATAACGGACTCAATCCATATATACAAACAAGATAATGTTATATTATATTTTATATCCAGGAGATAATGAATCTGATATGATTAATGATATCAACCAACTTGGTGAACAATCATTTAAAGTCTTCTGGGCCAGTACTGGATTTAATATTCTTCAAAAAATAATTAATGAAACTCATGAAATTACTGAACATATTATAATCAAGGATGAAAAGGGAAATTCGCATTCAATTGAAGAGTTTTTGGATAAGATCAAAAAATTAGAAATACGAACACAGTAATGCCTAAAATACGATTAGACGATTTAGATGGATATAGGCCATCAAAAGAAAAAGTTCAAAGACGTAAAAAAGAGAACTACGAAGAGTTCCAACGAGGTCATGATAAACGTAATAAAAGAGTAAAAAAGCGTAGATAAATTGATATTTATATAAAAGGAGAAAAGTTATGAAACAGAGATTAAAAATTATTATATTGCTTACAATTGCAATATTAGGAATGGCAGTAATAACATCTGCCCAAACAACGATCAATCCAGATACAGTATGTGTTAATGCGGTAGGAGAGCAATATTTTGTTACCAATACTCCTACATCAACCTACCAATGGACTATTACAGGTGGAGGTGGAACTCTACAAACAGGTCAAGGTTCAAATTCTATTACAGCAGATTGGGGAGGAGTTAGTGGACTCTATCTAAATGCAGTTGAAGTAATTGAGTCAAATGTAGCAGGTTGTCCAGGAACCCCAATTATACTAGATGTATTTGTATTAGATTTATCTGGTAATCCAATTGGACCATTTTGTGCTGGCGACCCAACAACTCCATTAGTAGGTAATCCTGCAGGAGGAACATGGACAGGAACAGGAGTAGTAGCAAATGCATTTCAACCATCAACAGCTGGTGTAGGAAATTATGTATTGACTTATACAATGGCCGGATGCCAAACAACTATTAACGTAACTGTGAATAATGGACCAGTTACAGGACCAATACAACATTACTAATGAGATGGTGGGTATTTATATTATTACCTTTTCATTTATTAGCGCAGGAAACTTATACCAATTGTGGTGATATCATACCACAAAATTATCAAGTAAGTTATGATGCTGATAAAGTATATTATTGGGACATTTCAGACGGTGATATCATTTATGACCAAGGAAATTCTATTACAGTACAATGGCCAGAATCTATAGGCACATACATCATATCAGTTTATACTACTAGGTTTGGATGTGAGGGAGATACTTCTTATCATGAAGTTACGATAAAGGATTGTCCATACCTCCAGATCTTTATACCCAATTCATTTACTCCCAACGGTGATAACTACAACGAGACATTTTATGTACATGGCACAGATGGTGATGAGATCAAATCGTTAATCATATATAATAGGTGGGGAGAGAAAGTATATGAAACAGATAATAATGCACCATGGGATGGTAAGGATTGTCAGATAGGAATTTATACTTATTCAGTACGAACACATAATCAACATTATACAGGACAAATTAGTTTAATAAGATGAAAAAAATATTATCCATATTATGTTTATTATTTAGCTTAAATGTTAGTTCTCAATGTATATTTAATCAATCATCAACAATCACTCCTGCAGGGCTATATGTTCCAGGACAAGTAGTTACAGTTAATTATACATTAGGAACCTTTACTGGAATAAACGTAAACTGGATTCATGCATTCCAAATAAATTTAGGCGTTGGGTGGACTAATCTAACACCGATCACTGCGCCAGGTAATCCTTTTGGTTCAACAGGTAATTGGCTATGGGACTTACAAAATACTTACCCAGGTGGATTTAACTTTGGACCTGGATGGAGATTTGTAAATGCAGGAACAGCTGGTTGGGGTACAAGTTCAGATGGACCCTTCACTATGAGCTTTCAAGTAACAGTTGCACAAACATGTACTCCAGATAATTTGAATATTAGTATGGAAGTATTTGACGACTGTACTACAGGAGGCTGGGCTAATGGAAATTGTTGTAATGATCCAACATTTAACATATATAATGGTGTTGTACAAATTGTAGTACCAATTACACCACCAATTAATCATTATTAGATATTTATATTAAATAACTATAATAAAGGAGTATAACGATGTACACAAGAGAACAAATTATGGAAACTGTAGAAGGAAAAGGCTATAAGTACTTTCATGATAACAGTAATAAAGGATATGATGTTAATATCATAGGAATTAGAAACTCAGAAACAAAGGGTAGAGTTACAAATGCATTCGATGATCTTTTAACAATTGCTTACAAGAAAGATGATGAATGGCAGTATCATGAATTTAATTGCACAACAGATCCAGGATCACACTGGGTTGAAAATATATTAAATGAAAAGGGAGTTGCAATATTAAAGCCAAGCCAATACAGAGGTTCACATAAATTAAGATTACATCAAGGTAAATATTTAGCTTTAGGTCAAAAGAAAGACGTTACAGTTTATAGAGACAATAATCGTGATAGTAATTACGACTTAAATGAATCTAAAACAGATACAGGTATATTTGGAATTAATATTCATAGAGCAACTTCAAGAGCAGGTGGTAAATCAACTCGTATAGATAAATGGAGCGCTGGATGTCAGGTAATTGCAGATAATGATGATTGGCATGAATTTTTAGATATCTGTCAAGCAGCAAGAGAAATACATGGTAATTCATTCTCATATACTTTAATTGAGAGTACAGATATAGCATGATACGATATGTAAAGTCCGGTGGAGTAGAGACAATAACAGAAGTCTGTGAACATTGCGGAGAAGTTGCTCGTACCTTACATGTTTCTGATATAACTGCGAAGTCGGAAAAATGGACCGGAGAAATAAAAATGAAAGATGCTTCAAATGCCGATTTTACGTTAAAAACAAAAAAGCAACGTATAGCCGAAGTAACAGAATCATTTATTAGAAAAGGATTATTAGATGAAGTTGAGGCAGCTGAACAAAGACAAGGCCTAAAATATGGATTGCGTGCAGAGTCTATGTGTAGCGAATCAATTGATACTGTAAATAATGTAACTCAATCATTTTGTTATCGAACTGACAATAGAAAATTCTTAGCTAAAGAAATTAGTGGTGTGTCACTTAGTGCAAGCTTTCATGCTTCATCAGAAATAACTGCGAATATAACTGGTTCAAAAGTAGGCGTCGATCGCAAGGGAAATATTATACGGATGCAATCATATAAAAAAATTGATATGGAAACTGGTATCGCTGATGTAGATGCTAATGTGAAATATAAAGGACCTCAGGAGACTTCATGGTTTAGAGCTTTAAGGTCAACAGACCAACAGTATCTAATTGAAGGTGCTCGGGCAGTTAATGCTTTTGTAAGAAGATATGGAGAAGAATCAGAAAACTTTAAAGTAGTTAGTAGATTTAGATCCAGAACCGAATTTGTAACAGCTGTAAATCTAGATGGTGGGAGATTAAGATAATGATTAAATTAAAGAAAATATTAAAGGAAAGTAAGTTTGAAGAAGCTGTAGAAGGTGTTGAGGTATCTGTATATGGCATGTCTCCAAAAGTAGTTGCAAAGGTTTTTGCTAAAGCATTAAAGATGTCGTTCGGTACAACAGCAAAGAAAATAGTATTAGAATTAAATAAGTTAATGAAATGATTAAACTAAAAGACATATTAAACGAAGGTGGAAAGGTATTATCTGTATTTGATTTTGATGATACAATTGCAAAATCAGATGCATGGGTATATGTTACACGTAGAGGTAGAACAATTAAAAAATTAAACCCTGCAGAATTTGCTGTATATAAACCAAGACCAGGCGAAGATTTCGATTTTAAAGATTTCGATAGAAAATTACAGAATCCTAGACTAATTAAACAAAATGCTGATCTATTAAGATCACAATTAGAAAAGGCTAGAAAAGCCGCAAGAGGTACTAGAAAGGTAACTATATTAACTGCAAGAAGATTAGGACAGCCAGTAACAAGTTTCTTAAAAACAGTAGGAATTGATGCATATGTTGTACCATTAGGAAGCGCAAACCCTCAAGATAAAGCTGATTGGATAGAAAGGCAAATTAAGAAAGGATATGATACAATATACTTTATGGATGATTCCAATAAAAATATTGCAGCAGTTAAAAATATGCTGAACCGTTATCCAAATGTACAATCAATAACAAAATTAATAAAGTAGACTTATGTCAAAGAAAAAAGGAATAGATGGAAAAGCATGTTGGGATGGGTATAGATACGCTGGAACAGAAAAAGGTAAAGATAAATGTGTTAAGGTAAGTGAATCTTTACGATTAGAAATATGGGAACACAGCCAACCAGTATTATGGCAAGAAGCAGAATATCAGGGTAGAAAGGTAAAACTTGGTAAACCTACTAGAGGAGATGTTAAGAAGTTTAAAGTGTATGTGAGAGATCCTAAAACTGGAAATGTTAAAAAGGTAAACTTTGGACATGGTGGAACTTCTGCAAAAAAGGCAGGACAAAAAACTATGAGAATCAAAAAGAATAATCCTGGTGCTAGAAAATCTTTTAGAGCAAGACATAAATGTGATACAAAAAAAGATAGAACTACTGCAGGATATTGGAGTTGTAGAGCCTGGTAATGATTAAACTAATTGATATATTACTAGAAGGAATATCTAAATCTGCTATACAAGATGTAGTAGATAGAGTATATCCTCAAATAGCTAAGGATTTAGGTAGAGCAAGAAAAGGAACACCTAAGGTAGAAATACATAATAATGTATTATCATTTAATAGTGGAATAGAAGATCATCCACCAGAAGGCCATCATGACGATCATGCACAATATGTATGGGAAACCAATACAATTGCAATATTTAAAATAGCAATGAAGTCTGAGAAGGAAGTAATTCAAGCACTATTACATGAATATACACATGCTACTCAAGACCCTAAGAAGCGAGAAGAATATCGCAAATTAGGTTATGATAAAAACCCATATGAGAAAGCTGCACATAAAGCAGAAAAGAATTGGCGAGAGTATATCTAATGGGACACAAGGTATTCATACGTCACACATATATTTATAAGTGTAGTAATAAGAAGTGTAATGGAGAATGGAAGATAAATGAAGCTGTAGATATTGAAAAATTAAGATGTCCTCATTGTGGAGAACATGATACAGTTGAATATGTAATGGTAGACCAAAGAGAAAAGTATAATAGAAAATGGGAATAATGTTAAAATTCTATAAAATGTTAGGAAACATATTTGATATGAGTTGGTGGGCAGATAAGATCAACTCTAAATTAGGATTGTATGAGTGGGCAAAGAAAAGCAGATTTCGTAAATGGCAAGAAGGATTAACTGGTTGGAAGTTTTGGGTTTGGCAAATAGTAGGTGGAATAACATTTGTAGTTATAATGGAATTTATATTAAATAAAATAGGCATGACAATGTTGCCATGGAGATAAGAATGATTAAACTAAAACAAATATTAAACGAGGGTATAGTACCAGCATTAGAGCTAGATCAGATTGATGCAGAAATTAAAAAAATTGTACCAAAGAATAGACCCGAAGTGACTATATTCAAATGGCCTAACTACAATAAACTAATATCTTATGTAGAAGATAGGATAGACAAAAAGTATCATAAAAAGTTTAATGATATGATGAAAAAGAATAATTGGACTGGATATTAAGATCATGATTAAACTAAAAGGCATATTATTAGAAATAGGAGAAGGTTCAGCTAAACCATACAAGTGGAAGGTTGAAACTGAAGAGATGGCAGAGTGGTATCACCCCCATGTACCAGGTGACCCCGATACCTCTACTGGTGAAAAGTTCTATGTTAAAATGCGTAATTACAAATATCTTTGGACAACTGATTCAGGGTTAGAATATGGTTTAACGATTACTTATGATGGCCATGCTTTTAATCGATTAAATAAGCTCGGTTATTGGAATGCACAGTTTGGAGTATATGGTATCCCAAAACAAAGAGGTGGCCTAGATTATAATATAGAAACAAATAAAGGTGAACTATTCAATGTAATGGCGACAATTGTAGATGCAATGAAAGACTTTCTGAAAAAGGAGATGAAAGGCAATACATTACCTGATGAATGGGGAGTTGATGTAATTCAATATAAAGGATCTAAAACTAAAGATGCTAAATCAAATCAACGAAACAAATTATACGCAGCTTATATTAAAAAACACTTACCAGGAGCAACAATTAAAAACCAATCTGGTGATAAAATGGAGATACATATCAAATGATTAAACTGAAAAGCATATTAGAAGACTTGCCAATTAAATTAAAAGACTTACATAGTACTGTTGATATTAATGATGAACCAGTAGATAAGATATTTTCAGATCATCATGGATTAGAAGATGGTTCAGGTGCACCATCTCCAATGGCCGGAGTTGAAATGGATACCATTAACTCAGATGATGATATAACAACTGGATATTCAGCGGTAGGTGGGGAGGAAGGAAGTGATGGCCAAGTATTTGCTGGATTACCAATTCCATCAACTTCGGATGCAACAGATGATGATCCATTAGAAGAAGGTAAGCATATAAAATTAAAATCATTATTATTAGAAGGAAAGATGGGTGACTGTTATCCTGCAGGAGGAAGACTTATTATGAATTTCTTTGGAGATAAAGAACATAAACTAGTACATGGTATGGTTAATGGTCAAGGTGCATTAGAAGGAATGAGATATGGCCATTGTTGGGTAGAATCTAAAAATACAGTATTAGATCACTCTAATGGAAGAAAATTAGAAATACCAAAACAAGTATATTATGCATTGGGTAGAATAGATCCTAAGGAATGTCATTACTATACTCCAGAAGAATCAGCAAAGTTTATGGCTGAAGAAGGCCACTGGGGTCCATGGGAAATGTCAGGTGATACTGTAATGGCAGAAGATATACCAGATCGTAAACCAGAGATAGGCGATCAAGAATTAAAAATATCTCGAAATGAATTAGATACAATTAAACAATTAATATAGTTATGAAATCGTTTAAACAAAAGCAGGAGGAGAGACAACAACGTTTAGAAGAAGAACGTATTAGAGCAGAAAAGGAATCATGGAAACAAAATTACAACAACCTTTTTGGTTCTAAAGTAGAAGAGGAAGCAGAAAGATTACATAATTTAAGTCTTCAACAATTAGAATCTGCTAAACTTTTAGCTGAAGAGGAGAAAATCCGTATATCAGACGAATATGAAATTTGGAAAGAAGAGCAACGACTTGGACAAAAAGATAATAAGTTATGAAATCATTTAGACAAAAAATAGAAGAAAGGCAGAGAATTATAGATGCCGAAAGAAAATTAGCTAAAGAAACGGTAGATAGACTTGCATATATAAAGAAAAGAGATGATCTACTTGAACAGGAACAAGACAAGATAGATAAAAACGTACAATATTTTCATGATGAAGTAGCCCGTAAGGAAGCTCAGCGATTACAACAAATTACAGAATCACTTAATTTAGAAATGCCTGAGTCGGAAGATATTATATTAAATTCTGAAATTAAAGAAGAAGAATTAAAAGAACGTAAAAGACAGAAAGATATAATAAACGAAATATTATCAGGAGAAGATCAAATACGTGAAACTATTTCTTCCACAGAAAGAGAAGTTGAAATTGATAATTATGAACAACATCAATTACAAAAAATAGAAGACGCAGAAAAAATATTAGAACAAGAGTTAGCTGAAGCAAAAGCCAAGAGGGAACAAAAAAGATTAGATGAGGTTTCAGAACAAGAAAAACTAGCTCGATGGAAAGAGAATGAAAAGATAGAGGAAGAAGAAAAGCGGCGCATGAAAGAATTACGTGAAGCTCAGGAAAAAGAAAAGAAATCAAAAGAAGCAGCCGAGCTCCAGGAAATTATAAGTAGTCGTGAAATATATGAGTTAAGACAAAAAGAAATTGCAAGAGAACAACAACAAAATCGTATCAATGTTAATAAAATATTACAAGAAGCTCAGTATATATTAGATTCAGAAAAACGAACACGGGAGAAGAATGTACTAAGTAATTTACAAGATTATATTTATAAACTCAATCCAACTAAGAACAATGATATCTGGACAGACCGTAAACAACCTAAAGCTATTTTAACATGGGAAGTTTGGAAAAAGGATTCTGCAAATAGTATATTAATAGAACAAGATTTTAAACGAGCAAGATTATTATTCGAACAAGATAATCAGCGTGCACAACGATATCATGATCATATGTTTCAAAATTTTGCAGGAAGATATTTAAGTCTGGATAGGAAAAAGGCAATTGCCGCGGCTGGAAAACTTGTAGATATCCCTCGACATCAATTAATCAGTGCACGTGAAGAACTTGTCGCAGATATTGGAGATATAGAATGTTGGTTAGATGCATCAGATCATGCAAATTTACATGCACTGGCCACCGAATCGATTAATACAGCAAGCGTTGATGTTTCATGGGCCACTCCTGCCATGGCTGCAGCCAAAAGTTATCAACCAGAGGCTTGGTATGAGTCCGGAAGTCTAGTAATATCCGGTGCTAATGCATTATTTGATGGAGATCCAGATACATATATGTCAATTAAACATACAAGTGCAAGTTATGACTGGAATCAACCCTGGCTTGATGTGCAAGGTACGACTAACCCTCTCAATGTAGGAGTTATTCAAGTTAGATTTACATTACCAGAAGAGTATGATGATAGCTTGATACACCGTGTAGAAGTATATTCAACTGATCGTAAATTTATACCAACTGTAACTTCATATTGGAATCGTAATCCATTACACCCACAGGGAACATTTGAAAGAAGATTATGGCAAAACAAAATAACAAGTTCATATGTTGGGAATGATAACGCTCAATTATCGTCAGGAGGTGAACATGAAGGAACAGGAGGAATATATGGGATAACACCGGAAGGTAGTGCATCATTGAACCCAATGCCGCTTGGTATGTATCCACGAACTGGTAACAATACCGCAACTGAAGGAGGTTCACAAATGGACCTTGAATACGGTAATGAATATACACTGTTTATTCATATTGCAGCAACAGGAAGCGAAGTTAGATTTAATGAACTTAAAATTTATAAAGTTGCAGACGATTCAGGTTCGGCCGTACACGGCCAAGGAGTGAAAACATGGCTAGATAAACGATTTTATAATAGTACTTTAAAAAGTTCTTACGGAGGAGCTAACCCAGCTCAAGGAGCTATATGGAACCAAGCCTCAGATGAATATGAATCATCAAGATTGACTCCAGCTACACATCCGACATATTTTTCTGCCAGTATAGGACAACCAGCTGGAATTACTATGCCGTATATTAAATTTTCTTCTCAGTCAAGGTCAAATATGCGATGTACGACAGAATTTCAAGACAATAGTAATACAGACGGCCAAACTCAATTTTTCGTGCTTAGAGATACATCAGGGCCCTATAATACAACTAGGTGTATTTTTGGAGATGCAGGAGCGAGTTATAGACAAAATATGGGTGTATTTATATCAGGACATGCTGCAGGAATTATGACTCAGTTTGTAGATTGGGAATATGATCGCCCTCCTAAAACATCCAAAAATACAAGACATAAGATCCAAATGCAGAATAATAGTTTGGGACGTGGAGAGAAAGATATGTTTGGAAACACTCTTGGTCATAATACCGCAAGTAACTGGCCTTATACAAAAGGTCGTTATCCATATCCAGGTGTTTCTGAAAATGAAATATCTATATATCAAAAAGGGGCAATGTTAGGTTCAACATTAAAAACAGAAACACAATGTATAGTAAACCAATTAGATGCTCCAATAGATGGACCACCATCTTCATCTAAAGCTAGACTATGGGTTAAAGGTGGAACTCCATTTGTAGATCTAGATGCAGAATATAATACAGATTATAATTTTACCGGATCTAATGGAACTCCTAGAATTGGAGCTAGTTACAATGGCCTGGAATGGGCAGATATGGAATTACATGAGATGATACTATTTCAAAAATGTCTAACTACAGACCAAATAGAACTCGTAAGTAATTACTTATCTGATAAATGGAGAATAATTAATTATCCATTTAAATCTGATAGAAATGGTGATTTTGTATATGGATTGTCTTCAAGTAATTCTGCTTATGATAAGTGGAGCTATGATGGCACATATGCACATACAGAACATGATACCATATTCTCTCAATCTGGTTGGAAAATAGGATAACTTTTCTGAAAAAAAGCTGCCAAAAGATTTGGTAGTACGAGATTTTTTC
>TARA_R110001599_G_scaffold89945_1_pt1 | contig 24537 bp, 32 predicted proteins | sample TARA_R110001599 | Tara Oceans TARA_R110001599 (sample SAMEA4398360) | marine metagenome | biome: Polar Biome; feature: [MES] marine water layer (ENVO:01000295) within the mesopelagic zone...; material: water (ENVO:00002006), including particulate matter (ENVO:01000060) such as......
TCAAATGTAAAATCCTTATCAATTGCCCAAAGTCCGTATTTAATATCACTTGCATCAGAACTGGTGGTCGAAATATTATCAGAATAATCTAATGTCAAAAAACCATTACACATAACGGGAAAGACCAACGAGCGTTGTTTTCCTGTAAAAATAGCATATGACATAATAAATCCTCAAGGTAAAATTAAAGCAACCACAAAATCCATATTAAAACTAATATCAACGGCTTCTGAACTTAATTCATAACCAAACTGTGAAATAAAACCTTTAAGTCCTGCACTTGTAGAACTTGTTGGAAATGCTTGTGCGCCCCCAACGTCTGTATTATCCAGTTCACCCGAATCACCTCTTGCTCTAAAAGTAAGGGGTATGTTTCTTTCTGCTACTTGAACATAACTTTCATTTACTTTAGATGGCATTAACACCACTAATTCATTAATGGCTTGATATGATGCAAGTCCCGTAGAATCAACGCCTGATGCAATTAATTGAGCAACTTCCTGTGGAGTAAAAGTTAAAGAAGTTGGTGTTCCTGTTTCTGGTGTATGGCTTCTTTGTATAACGGTTTCATTAATAAAACCAGTTAAACTGATTCTTTTAGTGGACATCCCTAAATCCAATGCAGCAGTTAAAGATTCTCCTGTACCTAATCCACTTAAAGGAATAGGAAAAGCAGGTATCTGTTTATCAACTGATACTGAAACCCCAGTAACTTGTAAAGGAATAGTATCGACTAATGCACTATCTCCAGAATGTGCACTAATTTTTAAATATACTGTACTTGTCATATTATCATCTCAATGTGCTAGAAGATGTACTTCTATTAATCTTAGAACTAATCATTTTACCGATTTCATCAGCCATTCTACGCATTTCTGCTTTAGAGGAATCCTTTGCATTAACGGTTATGTTAAAGTTATTAACTGTTCCACCGCCGCCACTAACCATTTTTCTAGATTCTGCATTTGAATGAACCCTACTGCCTTTACTTAAATTAACTAATTCTGGGCCTTTTTCACCAACAACAGTTAATCCACCTGCTGAAACTCCACCTGTTGCCATAAATGGTAAACTCTTAATAAGTTTAAACATAACATAAGAAAGTGCGGCCACAAGTATAATTGGTAATTGAATTGGTAATAAACTAACTATAAACATCATAGCGGCTATGGTTGCTACTATTGCTATAACAGTACTAACCTTATCATACCAACCACCACTCCAATCAGTTAAAAAGTCCCATACGTGTGTTAATAAAACAAATATGACAGAAACTGCGGCTGAACCAGCCAACAGAAGTAAGCCACCAATTATACCCACAATTATTTTACCAATTCCTAATGCCATTGTTCCTAAACCTTCTAATATCATTCCAAAGTCTCCTTCATATATACCCGTAAATATATCAACTATTCCACTAATTACATCCATTACTCCATCTAAAGCAGTAGAGAAAAACCATGCAATTAATGGCATAACAGCATCAAAGAAGGTTGAGAATCTATCTGCATTATTTTTAAAGAATTTAAAGACTAAAAAGAAACCTAAACCGAATAAAAGTAAATACATAGAAGCCATAAAGATAAATTTACCTACTCCCAACATAATTAATGCAATTCTAGCCAACAGTTTTTTAAGAAAAGTTCCATTTTCAGCGACTTCTTCTAAATAATTATTTACCGCTTCTCCGTATTCGGCTAAAGTTTCACCAAGCCCTATACCTGCTTTTCCAAATGCAGAATTAGATATATACTTAGCAATTACTCCACCTTGACGTTCAATATTTTTATCTATATCGGCTTCTTGTTCTGTTAGTTTAATTTCTATTTCTTTAAGGTATTCTAATGCTTCTGTTGCCGATTCTATTTCTGCGGCGGAAGATGAAGAATTACTTATTATATCTTCCTTTGCGGTCATGTCTACTTGTAATTTCCCCATATCTTCTTGAACCTTTGCTTTCTTTTCTTGTAATTTCTTAAAACCTTTTTTATCAAGGGTAGAAGCGAAAAGGGTAGAAACAATACTGGTTGTATTTTCAGCATCAGCAGATAAACTACGCATTGTACCACCAACGAAATTTAAAGCGGTAGAAAATTTATTTACTAATCTAAAAGTTCCAGGTGGTAAAAACCCATACATGAACTTTCTAACAGAAGAAACTTCAACACCAAATATTTTCAATTCTTCTCTAGTAGAGGTTAAGAATTGAGCAAGATATTCAGCCTTTGTTCCACCTTCTTCTAAATATCTTGACATTCCTTCAAAGAAAGGTAGTTTTGCTTGATTTGTCTCTTTTTTATATTTAGAGATTGCTTGACTCATTATTCTAGACCGAGTATCTAATTTACTTTCAGCATCAACTTCGGCCTTAGTAAGTTCATTATATTTTTTCTTTAGGTTTTCTAATGCCTTTGCTCTTTCTTTTTCTTCTCTAATCAGTTTTGCTGCATCTTGTTGCGTTGCTTTTTGAGTCTGCATAGCAGTAGTTATATCTTGAATAGATTGCTTTATTGCTTCATTTTCTTCGGCAACAATCTTTCTTAATTTTCTACCTGCATTAAGTTCTTGGGCTTTCGCCGTCTTTTTTGTGTGATTTTGTTTAAGTAAAAGTTCATTAACATTTTCCATTGTTTTTATCATTGCTTTAGAGGACTGCATCGCTTTTAAATGAACTTGCGTAGATTCTTTTGACAAATTAGTATAACTTTCTTCTAATTTTTCTATTGCCGTTCTAGTCGCTCGCCAATTATTTGTTAGGTTATCTACTTGACCAGAAAGATGATGAACTCTTACACTCATTTCACCGATATCCTTTCCCAAATTAATCACCTGCCTTTCTTTGCTTTTTCCATTTGTTCGGCTTCTATTTCATTTTGTATATTAACCATTAACATTAAATCCGCTACTAATTTACTTGGCATCTTATATATTTCTAAAGGGCTAATAGTCAACGCTTTCGCAAGCGTATAAACAATAATGAGAGAAGCGTCTTGTGGTTGTATTTTACCACCTTTCATCGCTCCCCTCAATCTTCGTTTTTTTCTTCATCCCCTGTAAGAGAATCAAAAGGATTAGGTAATACTTCTTTTAGTTGTTTACCAACATAAACATTTAACCTGAGAATATCAATTGCTGAAAGAGTCGGTTCAGTCTTTGTGATGAAATTTTCTACCATGTATTTGAACATAGCATTTAAGTCTAAGTCCATCTGTTGTGTTCGGGCATTAAGTTTCATGACAGTATTGATGGCTTTATCTACCTCAATCCATGAAGGGTCTTTAACCCACACCTTTAGGTGTTCATCACTTTCGGGTGCTACTTTAATATAATGTAGCGTAGGCTCTTGTAGTGCAAAAAGCACACTCTTATCTTTAATAACTTTTTTATTATTCAACATTTTATCCACCTTTTAATACCAACAAACAAACAAACGGTGTTGGTGGAATATTATTCTGATAACTTAGATTTCTTTGGGACTTCCGTAGTTTTCTTTGGCTTTTTAGCCTGTTCTCTCGACTTATTAATTAAAGCCAATTTTTCTGCTCTTGATACCACTTAATCACCCCTGCAAAACCCAATGGGTTTTAACTGTGCAAAGACTTAGGTTTCTTGGCATAACCGTTGCTTCAACAACTAATGCGCTTTTATCGTCAGAAATTGGGAAGTTATTGGCACTAACCATATAGTCAGTAAAGTTCAAAGTAATTGCTTCACCGTTAGGCTTAGTAAATACTAATTCAATAGTTTGAGTAATATTTTCAGCGTCATCTCTCAATGCCTTATACAAGGCGTTATCGGTTACATGACCTGTAAATGCAATCTCATAGGTTCTTTGAGCAGGAATAGACTCTTGAATATCCTTACTTCCGACTCCTAAGAATCTCTTATCTTGTAGGTTATTATTCATAGTTAATGTTAAAGTATTAATCTTCAAGAACTCTTGACCTAATACAGTAAATCTTCCATCGGAAAAGAAAAACGGTTCACGGAACTCTTGAGCCGCATTAGCACCAGTTGTTTCTCCTTCATAGTTAAAGAAATTAGCATCGTTACTTATTCCTCTTCTACCATCATAGATTTCTCCTTCCTTTGGTAAATGAACATTTCTTGAATTAAGACTTAATTGCATCTTAACTTCTTCATTTTCATTAGCGGTCATAGTAAGAGTATTAACTCGGCAACCTCTTGCGATTTGAATGAAAGCATTATCTTCATCTTCTGTTACAGTAAATGAAAGTCCTGAACCTGAAGCAGTAGCAACATTTGTTAATTCAGCAGAAGTAGGGCTTTTAATTTCAGCAATTCTAGTATGAGTTGGAATACCTGTTCCTGAAATTAACATACCTATTTCAACAGTAGTGTTTGAAGCATAAGTAATTGTAGTAGTTCCGTCAGTAACACCGCTAGTAAGAGTAATACTACTGGTATCAGTTCTAAAAGGATTAGTAGCGGCTAACTTAGAATCACTTCTTTCCATAGCAAAAGAAGGCAAATGGTCTGTATTAGCCTCATCGAAGGTATAAGTGATAGGATTAGTAATACTTCCACTTGAGATAGTAGGGCGGGTTAAAGTTCTAACTTCTGTTAAATCTCCTACTGCACTATCAGCCATTGGAGGACAAATATCAGTTCCAATGGTTCTATAAAAGATTGGGCCAGTTTCAACAAATCCCTGTATTGCGCCGCTAGTTACTGCGCTTTGACTTGAATTTACTGATTCAATCATAATATCTCCTGAATCAGAAGCATTAGCAGTAAACCTATCAGCAATAGCACCACCTAAAGCCGCAGTAGTGCAAGTAAGTTCTGTGCATCTACCTAAGAAGTAATACAACCAAGAACCATGATTAGCCATAAGACTCAAATCACCGTTTCCAATTGCAGTAATTCCCTTATACTGGTAACTATAATTTCTTGAACCACCTAAACTTAAATTCAATTGTTTCATTTCAGGTTCAACTGTTGGGAAAGTAGCACTTTCAAGAATACCTAACCATTGGTCAGAAAGAAGTCTTTTAGCAGTAGAATCCTTTGGTGCAGGAGTAGGTGCGCCATATGCTTTAATAACGAAATAATCATTATCATTAGGCTTGATTGTTTCTCCAATAGTAATACTATCGGAATCGTTAGCAGTAATTCTATACACACCTAATAATTGAGTAGTGGCTGCATTTGAATATCTTTCTACTAAACAACCAACATAAAGATTCTCAACTAATAAAAAGTTAGCGGCAAAACCAGCCGATACTTGAATAATATTACTCGTAGCAATTCCATTAAAGGCTGCTCCGCCGTCTTGTAGTCCAACCCCTAAATACAAATCGCATTCGGGTATATGTGTTAATGTAGTTCCTGCTCCTAAAAATATGTCTTTATTCAATGCCATGCTAATCTCTCCTTTCCTTTACAAACTTACTAAGGGAGTGTTAATGCGAATCTTTTTGCTTCTAATGTTACTTTATATCCAAATAAACGCTTGGCTCTATCATTCGATTCACTTCTTGAACCTACAAATAATTGAGTAAACTTTGACCCATCACTTGCAGTATATCCTTTGCGTTTGCTCTCAAGAGTCCTACGCAGTATCAAGTATATAGCCCTTAGCCTGTCCTTTCCATGTGAGGCATCTGCCCCACCTCTCTCATCGTGTAACACCCGAATATGCAAAGTAAAAGAATAAATTTCATTTCTTACATCATAATGAATTGTTGGGTATTCTTGACTTTGTGAATCTTCAAATACTACGATTGTTGCAGGTGTTCTGCTTAAATCTACACGAACACCTTTATTTGCTGTCATAGTTCTAATATCAATGAAATCAGGAGTAACTGCATGAGAAGCAGATATAGTCCCTGCGCTTACAAGTGCGCTTGCATTACTAGACCAATTGTTTGACAATAAATCTAAGACAAGAGATACTTCATCCATTCTGAAACCTCCTTTTCAAGATACTTTACAAATTCTTCTTCTGCAAACTTTCTAGTTTCTTCATCACTAAAACTAATATCAATACCTAATTTTTCTGATAGTACTTGCATAGCAAGTTGTCTTTCTTTTTGAATTTGGAGTAATTCATTAAATTTAGTCATATCGACATTAAATTCCATTATAATCAATCCAAGAAATAAACTAAATCGCCTTTACCTTTTAGTATATCCATCGCTTCTTTACGAAGTATGTCATATTTTTCTTTAGTAGAAATATTACCACCTGATTCTGTAATTAGAATACTTTGGTCATCATGACGAATAATTTCAGATGCCGCTAATTTAGTTGTGGCTTCATGAATAGCAGAAGGAACTCTATTATCTCCAGCAATATAAGAAACAATAACAGAATTTTTTCTATGGTATGGATAATCTTTCAAAAAGAAAATACGACCTTCTTCTCCAATAGTCCAATAAGTGCCGAGTCTTTTTAAATCCTCTTTATCAGTAAAAGAAACTAAATCACAGACAGTAGGAATAGATTCAGTAGTAGTGAATGTTAATGTATTTGTTCCACTTGCAGTTGCCGCAGCACTTAAAACGACAGTTGTTTCATTAGTGATTGAAGCAATAGTAACTGTCCCAGTAATGCCTGTTCCAGTAATAACCATACCTACGGTTAATTTAGACGAATCGGCAACAGTAACAGAAGTATTTGTGTTTACAGTAGTGCAAGATTGTTTTATGGTCGCTTTCAGTACGCAATCAGCCCCGTCATCTCCCGAAAGTAGGGAGGATATGAGAATACGCTTGCCATTATCCTTGTCCTTAGCACCATAGAAAAAGTCAGAAATGGAAAGATTGGAAGAAGTAAGACTCTTAGTTGCAGTTGCACCAGTAAATTGAGACATAGAAGGAAAAGACTCATTAATTAAAGAAACAATTTCTTCATTAGTAGTTTTAATACCAAAGGTATTACAAAATTCAGTATTTGCTAAATCAGTTAATGTGTTTTCAGCAATCATTTCAAATGCTACACCACTATTAGGTAGTTCTAGAATAATAGAATTTAAGTCTCGAAAATTATCTTGTAAAGTAATTTGTGCTTGAGCCGAAGCATATTCTTTATATTGACTACCTTGCCATAGTAAAAGAGAAACAATTTTTCTAACTTTCATTTTGCCCAATTGAACAAAACCAACGTGTCCTCCATAATGGGTTGTATGAGGAAGATTACTAAATTCAAAATTATGGTATTCGTCTTTTGTAATAATAGGTCGATATGAACGCTTTACTTTATCATCAACAATTCCTTCAACTCTTTTAATTATATTACCTACTTGTGCTAATGTAGGGTAGGTTCCCGTAGAAAAAGCAGGAACCTGTAATAAATTAGCAACCTCTGTTGCATTAGTATAGAAACCTCTCCCATCGGTATAACTAGGATTTATTTCAGTAAAATCACTAGGAGAAATTGTTTGACCCATTATTACTCACCTAAAGTGCCTTTAAGATTTCTAATATTGCCTTTTATTTTATTTACGTGAGTAGACATCGGCCTATTTGCTGCTTTAGTTCTAAATGGACTTAAGGGTAATTCTGCGTGTTTTTCTAATATAATCGTTGTTTCAACAAATGTTTTTTCAAACACCTTTTCTACATTGTCGGCAGTTACTTCTTCACTCGAATATCTTGAGCCACCAAAATCTGTCATTTCAGTTACCTTTAATCTACCACTTTCGCCATATTCATATATTCTAGCATCGGGAACATAATCTCTTTTTTCTTCTGGACTAAGAGTATTGTATTTTCTCTCGGAGATTCTAACAGGTTCATCTTCACCTTCTTCATTTTTAACAGTTTCAGTTTTATGTTTAAAGGCTTTATCTGATATATCTTGTATTTCAGATTCAGAAAGTTTCTTATTACCTTGATAATAACTAGGAGATGCCTTAGCACCACTCGCTTGTTCTTTTTTCGCTTTATCAGCAAAAAGAGGTTTTTCTGTTTCTCTTGTTTTAATATTGCCTAAAATTCTAGCAGTATATACAGTAGTAGGACTATTTAAATAAGGTTCTAATATTTTAAAGAAGTGCTCTTTCTTGTCCTCAATAAAACTATAAGGGCTTTTTTTTGCATACAAAGTAAATCCAACCCTTATATTCTTTTGAGCATTAGGGTCAGTTGCTGTAACTTTATAGGGTATATTATTAACCATAATAATGTTACTGGCTTTCATATCAGCAGTTCTATTTAAATCACTTATACCAGTTAGATACTGTGCATATTTAACAGGTGTTGATTTATTTTCAGGGTCTATTTCAAAGAAATCACCTTTGGGATTATATTCACCTTCAACATAACCATCATCCTTTTCTGTTTTTTGTCTTTGTAATATAACCTTAGATGATTGCATAAGGGATTTTTTTGTTTCGGGTGGTATAATAAATGAATAGTCTATTATTTCTGTTATTAAATTAACTTTAGAAGAACTCATTTTTGGTTTAGGTCTTTGTCCTGTTTTTTCAAGTATGTGTTCTGCTTTAGCACTAATTAACTCATCACTATCTATTGGCGGAAAACTTGCTTCAAAATGTGCCGCAGTATCACTTAGTTCTTTTTTATGAGAGAAATTAAAAACACCTTCTTTATCTTCTGCTTCTGAACTTCGGAAAACTAAATCATGAGGAACACTTTTTCTTGTAACAAGTGGTTCTCTCTTATCAATCCACCATTCCCTAAAATCAAATTGAGGAACTTCTAATTTACCTTGTTTAATATATTCAGCAGCACCAAACCCTCTTAATCTTGATAGAACAGAAGAGTTAGTAACATCTGAAATCTTTTTATCTTTGATAAACTCAATATTTTTTGTATTTTTCTCACCTTTAGGTAAAGAAGTAAATCTATTCCAGCCATCTGCTTCTGTTTTTAATAGAGGTTCAAGAGGCATTTCCATAACTTCTTTTTTTATTTTAATAAACTCTTCTTTTAGTTTATCTTCATTACCAGTCCCTCTAACACTTTTCATGGCTCTTTTAAGATTAACAATAAAAGATATATCTCCATCTTTTATAAAATCAAGCATTTTATCTCTAATAAAATTACTTGAGTCTGGAAAAACTTTGGGGTTTTGACCCCATCGAAAACCAACCATTTAATTCACCTCACATTAGCCATTTTGCCCAAGCAGCACCTTTTTGAATTGCTGAACCTAATCCTAATCCGCTTTGCGGTGGTTCATAACTCATTTGGCCTTGAGCATCAATCCAGTAAGGTCGTCCATATCCATCAGTTCCATTTGGAGGAATAGGATAACCTGAACCATTACCTACTGCACCTTGCATTTGTTGATATTGTTGTTGATTGCCAGTAACTCCCGCAATAGCCATACCTGCGCTTGGTTGTGTTATTTGTTGTATATTACCGCCACCACCAAAACCTTGTGATTCAAGATACTGTTGCTTTGCCATCTTTCTTTGCATAACTACTTCTGTATTAATTGCAGATTGTAATAACTTTTGAATATCTAAATCAATATTTTCTTGGGTAATTCTTTCATATTCACGAAGAGCATCACTATTAACTGCAATAGATGAACCTGTTGAAGTAAAAGATAGTTTAGCAAGCATCTGAGAAACAACTCTTTCTACTACATCTTCCATTAACTTTTCAAGAGCAGTTAAGAATTGTTCACCATGATATTGAAAGAACTCTTCTACATGATTTTCTTGTAAAGAAAGTAAATTATTTACATTCTTAAACTGTTGGTCATTTTGTGCTTGAACCGCACCTAATACGGTTCCATTACTTGTTCCTAATATACCCATTACTTATTCCTCCTTATCCTCTTCTTTAAGTGGTAGTTCATTTGTCGCTTCAATACTGTTACTTAACATCAAATAGTTTAATCTATCTGTCAATATGTTAATTTCAGTAATTAAGCGGATTGCCTCTTCGGTGGCTGTCCTGTTATCGTCTAAGGAGGGTGGCCTTATAAACCAACCTGCTGAGGTGAGGCTGGCGACTTCTTCCCTTGATAATGTCTTAATTAAACCACCCTTAAGTATTTTGGGTATTCGGGGTTTAAACCCTTTATATTCCAATCCATGCTTATCGGCCATAATTTGTTGTTGAAGTATTTCTAATTGAACATAATGTGAAGCGTGTTTAGGACAATAAGTTCCCATTAATGGCCTTCCTTTGGTTACATTATCTAATGGCATAGGGGGTCTTAAATAATCATTTTGTTCCCAAATATGATGAAAACCACAAACAACACACCTATCTTTAAGATTAAATTTCTTTCCATACTTTATTCCTAAAAGTTTCTTAGGTTCCGCCTTTAACACTAATTTAAGTTCTTTTAATTGTTTCTTAGGTTTAAACGAAACAAATTTATATTCTTGCACTATTCCACTTGCTCTCGCTTGTTGAAGCGGAGATAAAGAGGGGTTAAAGTTCTGTGGGGTGGTCTGTCCTATAATCTGATGTTGGTACATAATAATCAATCCTTTAATTTTCTAATTGCTTTCATTGTTTCAGTATAAAGTTCACTTAACATCTTTTCTACTTGTCTGTCCTTTCTACCTACTGTTTTTCTAATATGGTCGTTAATGCTAGTCATTACAGACCTAACTGAACTTCCTGTTGCATCTAAATGACTTAATCTTTCATATGATTTTCCGCTTCCAAATGCAAACGATTCATTAATAATAACATAGTTATAAAATGTTTTTAGTTTTTTACTAACTAAATCTAAGGGCGCATCACCTTTTGAATACTGTTTAGTTATAGAAGTTAATTCTTTAAGAACTTCATTCATGTAATTATTTAATTCCTTTGCGTATTCTCTATGAGATAATTCATGTGTTACTACATTAGCAAACTCAACGACTCTTTCAATGTCATCATACCCTTCTGCTACTGTATTAAAGTTATCTAAGTTAATAGAAACTTTATCTTTATTAGGTTCATAAATACCTTTGAATCCACCTTCGGTGGTAAATTCATCAACCTTAAGAATACTAAACCACATAATAATCAATAGTCCTTTATCATTGTAGTGATTCCTTTATAAACCATTTCGGGGTCTGATTTCGCTGAAACTAAATATTTAAAACAAGGTATTCCTTTATCATTTAATTTTCTCATTCCATATTTAAATGGTTCAAAAATAGGGTGTTTATCTATGGATTGTCCTTCTACTAATGGATATTTTTCTCCCCATATATCGTATTTATTTGCCCATATTCCTATGGCTATTGGATAATCTGATTCTCTTTTCTTTTTACCATTAGACCAATTATTTGATACTATTACATCTACTATAAATTTCCATGCTAATTGGTGGTCTAAGTTGGCTTCGCTATCTAAATGTCTATGGTCAATCATAAAAATAATATATTTAACCCTTCTATCTTTCATGTCTTTTTCCCATTCTTTCCAATAGATTGCTTCTCCGCCAATATCTGCGCTTTTTACTGTATGTGAATCGCCATCTATTTTAACTGTTTTTCTAGAAGCACGATGACGACCAACTGTTCTATGAGTAATTTGGGGAACTTCACCTCTTGTTCTTAATTGTTGGCTTAATGTAGTTTTCCCAACCATTGTTGAACCATAAACACCAAAATTGATAGCGTGGACTTTTTTCCAAAAACCTATTATTGCTTCTCCGACTAAAATAGCAAACCCAGTCATTAATGACATCTAATCACCAACTATTCCATAAATTATCTACAATATAACCCATAACATTGATGTCAAAGACACCCATAATATTACCAATCAAAAAAGAGGATAGAGTAAAGAAACTTCCCCAAAACCACAGTCTCATTTTCAAAAAGAAAATGTCTGCTGAATGCGCTCTTTGTTGATTATAAGCATAATCTGAATCAGAAAAGCCTAGCAAATCCCCAACGACCATTTAACCACCTCATTGAAGGGCGGCTAAGAACTCATTACCAACGGTATTTTCATCTTCTTGAGATGGAGTTTGGTAAAAACTGGTATTGTATTGTTTTGCACTATCACGCATTTTAATTCTTTGTTGTTCATCTCTAGCCTTTCTTTCCCAATAAGATGCAATTTTTCTATCAAGAAGCCAAAGTTCGATTTTATCATTGAGGGCTAAATCAAAAATAGCCTTCATTACCATAATAGAACCTATTGTTCCTAGACCAAATAGAACAGAATGCGCTAATGCACCATAAGGAAAATTCGTTCCAAATGTAGCGTATGCCCAAACATTTGTTCCACTTAATGCACCGACAAATAAAATTGTCATAACTAATCGAGTATCTTGTCCTAATGCTGCCATATAATCACCTCAAGCAAATTCAACTGAAATCGCTGCACCTGTTCCTGCACCAGTAGATATTTCTAAATATAGTCCATTAGAAGCAATTACACCATGCATATCAAATTCGAGCATAGCGGAAGAAGGTTTAAATTCACCACCACCCGCATGAGGGGTTTGAAGAATTAATCTACTTAATTCTTTACCACTTGCAGCACTAGCATTATCAAATACCTTAACAGTAGTAACACCAGTAGTTCCAGTATAAGTAGCGTGAATACTAATTAATTTACATCGTTCAGCAGAAACTACTGCACTTGCCGTTAATACTCCACTACTTCTACAACTCGCCATGTTTCAACAACTCCCGTTAAATAACCTATGAAGCCTCTCCCTAATAACCCTATCGCTAGGATTACTCAGATAAAGCAGATTTTTTGGCCTTAGCCAAAGTTTTCTTAGCCTTTGGTTTAGTAGGCAACACTAACTTACATAACTCATCATGAGTAGTAATTTTAGTGCTTAGTCCCTTAGAAATGCGAACAAATCTTAAGGGGTCAATAGCCTTTAAATCTTTTCTATCTGTCTCTTCAAAAGAGATAATAAGATTAGGGTCGCCTAAGAAGGTTAAAACAAAATCAACCGATAGATTTTCAAGCGGTTGGTTTTTTGTTAAAACCTCTCCTTTAAGAACTAATTTAGTGTGTAGGCCATTTCTAGCCAATTTAATTGTTGCCAATTAAATCACCTCAAAGGTTCCCAAATACTCTTAATCGGAATTGCATTCCTGAATGGGTTGAACCATCAGCCGCTTCTGCTGGTGTTGCCTGTAAAGCATCAACAATTAACATAGTAAATGTTGAAGAACTGGTATAAGAACCATCTGTTCCTGAAACTACGAAGGTAGGATAAAACTTTACATTACTTGTTCCTGTAAGAGTAACTGCACTAATCGAAGATAGACCAAAACTAGTCGCACTAAATACAACACCCGATGCGTCATAGGTTGAAACATCAACCATAGCATCAACCATGTATTCATCACCATTAACCTTTGGTTTCGCTATTCCCTTATGGTCAGCCAAAAGGGTAACTGTAAATACTTCTTCTGTCATTTAAATCACCTCAAAGAAGGTTTGTAATCTTTCCTTGACCCTTAAAGTAAGAACAACCCATTTCACCCATTGTTCGGTAAAGAGCCTTGTTTCCAAGAGAACCAACACCGAATGGGTTTCCGTTTGAAATACCATCTTCAAAGTATTGAGTTGGCTTCATAACTGAAAGCCATAGATGGTCTGTATCAAGGAAAAGCATATCAGAAATCAATGATGAATTGTTTCCAGTAGAAGGCATAGCCGCAACTGGAATCAAAGGAATATCATAGTATGTTGATACTCTAAATCCAACTTCTGCACCCTTTACACCACGAACACCGTTCACAGTTGGAACGATTTCCTTTCTATCCATGAAACGCTCTTGAGCCTGTAATAAGTCAGAAAGAACTTGAAGTGTATCATATCCAGTTAGAATAACCTTTGGTGAACCACCTGCAACACGAAGTCTGCGAACCATATCATTAATAACAGTTAGAGTCAATTGTCGTGCTTCTGCGGAAGTATATCCTGCACCAAAAGAAACTTCTGAGTCCATATATCCAATAGAATCGCTTCTTTTCTTTCCGTAAAGAGTATCAATTGCTTGGTCATCTTCACCTGCAACGAGATTTCCACCATCATTTGCCGCTAGTTCAACAATCTCTGCTCTTGAAGAAATAATCTTGAAAAGAGAAGTATATCCTCTATCAATACCGCTTGCTGTTGCATATGCAGTTGTAGGAGAATAAAATTCTAATGGCATAACAAGCATTGAATTTTGAACTTCTGCGTGATGCTTACCCATATCTTCTCTCAATTGAGCACGAATATCACCGATACCATCATCAATTGCAGCCATTTCCATCGAAAGTTCGCTGAAAGAGAATTGATGAGCAATAATCTTTGGACTGGTGAATAGTGTATCGTATTCAGGAGCAATAGAAATCAAACCATCTGTATTAGAATCTAATGAAGCATTTTCAGGCACTCCACCAATTCGGTCTGCTCTTAAAGAAGCAGCACCATATAGTGCATCATTAAGTGCAGTATTAGCGGCGGCGGCAATATCTAATGAATTACCAGTTCCACCACCTGCTCGCTTTGAGAGGATTCTCCATCCACTTGAGGAATAAGGTCGCTTTGCGATAACAGACAATGCATTACATTCTCGGTTTAACATTGACCAAACTTTTTGACCATAAACCTTATTGTAAAGATTAGCATTAATACCCGTTGGGTCTGATAATGCACCATCATGAGCGACATGAATGCCACTAACTGTTCCAGCAGCCTTTAGCAATTGATTGCTAATACTGCCTGTTGCGCCTGTTCCGTATGTTTGTGCTTCTAAATCTGCAATTGTATTAATGTAACTCATTTCAAAGACCTCCTACCATTTTATGAATGTCAGACCAATCCATTTCAGCCAATTCATCCATACTAGGGAGTGTAACAGTAGCCTCTTTTTGAGCCTTTAGGATTGTTTCCTTCTCGGCTGTCAAAGACTTTCTTAATTGTGAGAACTCGTTCTTCATAGCAACAATTTCCGCTTGAGCGTCATAGTTTGCTTTTTCAATGAGATTAGTTCGTGTAGAAGTTTCAGCATTAAATCGCTGTTCAAAAGACTTTTGAAGATTATCGTAAGCCAACTTTTCAAGTTGTTCTTGACGGAAAGCCTCGTAAGCCTTCTCGATGTTTCCAACAGACAAATCTAGGGTTTCTAGTTCTTTGTTGTCGAATGCCTTAACAACTGGCAAATCAGATGCTTTAGGCTTACCGTTGTCAATAACGATTCTATTAGCAGGTTCTCCGATTTCAACACCAGCCCCATCAATAGTAGGAACTACTGCTTTGTTTTCGTCATCTGCATATTGCATCTCCATATCATCTTCATCATCCTTTTCCATAGGCATTCCTTTTTCTTCGTCAGTAGGAAGCATATACTCTTCCTTTTGTTCTTCTTCTTTTCTCAACGTATTGACTTCTTCCATCAATGCGTCTAATTCTTCCAATGCTTTTTCAATTTTGGTCATTTTATTCACCTTTTTTGTTTTTGTTTTTGTTTTTTTGTCTTGTTTTAGAATATCAAATCTTGCTTCGGGGTTAATTCCTTTTTCACAAATTGTTACTTCATGTAGTTCAAGTTTACTAATTTCGTTATAGTCGCCTAATTCTTGGTGGTTTTTCTTAACTTTTTCTAATGCTTGTCCACCTATACTAAATGACCTTAACGAACCTTTTCTAATGCCTCTATTTATTTCTTTGGCTTTTTCAATATCATCTCTTAACTTAATTACAACAAAGAACCCTACATCATCAACTTCGGTTTTCCATAGTTTTCCATTTTTATCTCTATATGTTTTTACTACTTCCCCAACTTGAACATTAGAATGATTAGTCATTACATTTCTAAACTTAGGGTTCTCCATATATTTGTCTACTGCTTCATTAAGAGCCTTGAGTGTGATTAAATCATTTTGTTTATCGACGATTTCAATGCTTGCATATCCTCCAATCATCAAGTCGTCGCTTTTTAGAATCCTGAAGTCTGTGGAGTTATTGTTCATCACCGCAGAACTCATTCTTCTCAACCCAAACTAACATTTATCCAGTATATAAAGAACACCTAACTTTCGGTGGGTAGGGGTAATTTATTATACTTATCTTCGTAGATATTCCATTTTCCTTTATCCCCATCTTTATCAGCAGGGGTTTGTTTAAATCCAGTCCATGTAAGCCACATATCTTTACCTTCTACTTTAATGACTCGATAGTGCATTTTTGTTTCAAACTTATTTCCTTCTAAGAAATATTCATGGTAGCCATCTCTTTGAATACCTAAACGAATTTTACCAGAATCAACAAGTTTTTCTTTGTCTACTGTCTTTGCTACTTCTGCTGGATATTTTCCAGCAGCACCAAATAAATCAAACATCTCTTTTTCATTCTCTATATCTATTGTCCAAAACATAGAGGTTTCTCCTAATTTAATTGCTAAAGTAAGATTATCATCTTCTCTAGCATAAAGTTTAAATTCACCTTCTTGTAATTCTTTAGGAGTTTTATATTCCTTTTTGATTTCTTCTTCTTCTTGCATTATCTTATCATCATCAGCAATAATTTTTCCTTCTGATTCACTAATGCCATCTCTAAGAATTGCCCATGCTTTTAATTTCTTTTCATCAGAATCAAGAACATCTTCATATAGAGTAGGTTGTTTTTCTTTCAAAAAATTATGGACTTGTTTTGGTGTTTGTTTTCCATTTCTTTTAAGATGTTGGAAAATAGCAACAGTTAAATCGCTTTGTTTTGATTTCATAATATCAATCGCCTGTTGCTTCCACATATCTAAATCCATAGTAGCGTTCTTAGACATTAAGTTATTTTCTTCAAATCCATAGATAGTAAATCCATCCATATCTGATTTAATAATAACATTAGTTTCTCCATGTATGTAATCAGTTATTTTAATTCCTTTCTTAAATGCTTCAACATTATAATTCAAAGACTTCTTAGTATCTTGAGAAAGTAGTTCTAAGGTAACTAATTTATCTGGATATTCCACTTCAGGAATTTCAATAACTTTAGCAGAGAATAAACTAAATCCTTCTCCTTTCTTTTTTACTTCATCCACTTTGACTCTAATAATATTACCAATATCAACTGCAACTTTTGTATTCAATGCTTTTCCGACATTGAGGTATTTCCTACCATCAATCTCTTGTCCTTCCATATCGTCAGGAATTGGCCCAACTCCAACAGTATAAGAATAAAGATTGCTCTTAGTCTTTTTCTTATCTAAAACTATAACATCTAAATCGACAAATTTTTTCCACTTAATCCATTTTGGATTCTTTTTAGTTCCTATGTAATAAGTAGAAGTAGAATCTTTAATCACTACTCCTTCGGATGTGGGAATGTCCATCATTTCTTTAGCATACTTATCAATATCAGCCAAACTATCCGCTTGTCGAGTATCTTTTTTAGAAGGGTATGCAATTGCTTCACTTGATTTAGATGAATAGTTATTGAATAAAATTGTCATTCTATTCTCTAATTCTTCGTCAGCAAGAGTTTGTGATTCATGTCGTATAATATCAAAAACATGGCACTTAAGAGTAGCATCTTTATATTTATTTTTAAATACATGAGCGATAGTATCTGCTCGATGTAAAGGTTCTTCTCCATCAAAAAGAACTAATTCACCATCTAAAATACAATCCCCATACTCTTTCTTTTCTAGTTCTTTAACTTGAGCAATGCACTTTTTAGTGATGTCCTTTTCATTGTAAGAATAAATAGTAACTTTATCATCTATTTTGTGTAACTGAACTCTCATACCATCATACTTTTCTTGAACATACCAGTTACCACTAAATCCTTTTAGTTCTTTAATATCTTCTACTTCAAAAATTCTATACATAGGTTTATTAGGAACAATAAAATGAGAAATTGATTTTTTCTCATCATCATCTGATTTCTCGATACCCTCTACATCCTTTAAGTCCTTCCATTCTTCTTCATCATTCTTAGAAAAGAAAAGAAGTTCTAACATATCCATACCCGCCTTTACTTTGGCTTCGACCTTCTTTGAGTCTTTTCCATCCCCATAATGTTCAATAATATAGAGCGCAATATCATCCACCTCTAGGTCAAGTCCCATAAGACCCTCAGTTATAGCGTCAGGTTGCATACCTTTAACGCTGTAAATGCTTTCAGATAGGGCTTTACTATCTTCCCTCATAGCATAATGTAGGAATTTAACCATAGTTTCAGGATTATCTAGTAATTCATCAAGAACGCTATCTTTAAACATTTCTGAGAAAGGGTCTGCCACTAAACTAGAAGAGTATCTTAGTAACTTAATATTATCAAAAAGTTCCTTTGCTTGCCTTGAAGTAGGGTCTTTAGTATCATTATCTTCTAAATCCTTTTCATCAATGAAGTTCCTTAGTTCTTTTCCAGCCGAATCTGATTCATCGTAAGAATCAATAATAACATCAACTGCTTTTCTCCATCGACCTCCATACTCTTTAGGGTCATGAATAGCAGATAGATATGCTACTCTTGTCTTTTCAAAAAGACGAAGGATTTCTTGAGAAGGTTGCTTGTCCTTCTCAATAGATGCTAATTTCATATTAATCATCTATCTCTTTGATATTCAGGGTCTATTGTTTTTTCGGAATTTTCTGAATCATAGAACATAGTTTGTTCTGGTATTGCATCTAATTCTTTTTCTAATTGTGTTATTGCTTGACTCATTCGGATAAGAATTTCTCTCATATCATCTTTATCTTGTTTATCAGCATTAGTGAGTCCTGTCTTAAGTTCGCTAATAGCCCTTTCTGTTTCATCAATAGCATTAAGAATAGTTCTTCTTTCTTCATCATCTAAGAAAGGATTAGTTTCATAATCAGATTCTTTTACTGCTTTGAGTAATCTAATTGCTTTAGTAATTTGCCCTGCTAAACCGTAACCAGAATGAGTTCCTTCATTAGTTTTAATATCTACTTCGCCCTTTTCCGCCTTTGGTCGCTTAACTTTAACGTGTTCTGATTCATCTTTCATAGGACTTCTATTATTGTCCATTATTGATTGGTATAAAACTTCTTTTGCATCTCTCGCTTTTTGAATAGCCATGCTAATTCTTCTTTCATCTCTTGTTACTCTTTCAGGCATTTAAATCACTCCATTTTTGATACCATCTTATGAATATCAGACCAATCCATACTTGATACATCAGTAGTTGGAATTGTATCAACACCACCAATAGAATTATCCATAGCAGGTGTTGGACTATTAGTTACTACAAGTCCTGCCTTCATCAAAAGACTGTCCTTTGCATAAATTGTTTTTTCTAATACTTCTACCTTTTCGGCTAATGCTTTAATTATTGCTAAAACATCTTCATTAATACTCTTTTCTTCTGTCATTTCTTTTCCTCCTTTTTACCTGATGGATGAACTAAATCACGTAATTGTCTGTAAAGGAGTTCATACTCCTTACGAAGTTTAGTAGCGGTAGCGACTATATCAATGTTTCTTTCATCCATTGACTTCATTTTTTTATTTAACTTCTTATCAGACTTAGTTAAATCTAATTCCCTAAGTGTCTCGATAAGTTCACCTAATTTAGTAAAGTCCTGCCCGAAAAATTCAGTAGGTTCAGCCGCTTGAAGAGTCTTTTTTAGTCTCTTTCTGCCTTTAGCATCTAATGAATCAAGGAGTTTCTTAGGCTCTTGTTTCTTTTCTTTAAGAATAAAGTTTTCTCCTTCTCCATAATAATCCCAAGTCATTACTCTTCCCCCTTCTTCGGCTTTTCGTACACGTAATCTCGAATATTAAATTCACCTAATTCTTCGCCATCTTTTGTAGGAGGTTTCGCATCTTCTGGAACTGTCGTTTTTGGTTGTGGTTGTGGTTTTTCACCTTCAATTAAATTATTTAGTCTATTGACTATTTCTTCTAATTCTCCTTGTTTTACACTAAAATCATCAGATAACTCATCAATTCTTCTCATACCATCAGCATCAATAGTAGGCATACCGTCAAAAGATAAACCATCTGCATCTAATCTAAGAGCAACATCTGGATTATCTTCCATAAATGATTGTAGCCCATCTTCTATATCTTCTTCTGCTCTACTAGCCACTCTTTCAAGAGTCCTTGCTTTTAATTGCATATAAGTAACAATACTTATTCCTTCTATTATTAATTCCTTAACAGCAGCAATTGGATTTGAGTCTTTAAAAATATTTACTATTCTTTTAAATTCTTTAGTGCTAGGTCTAACTCGTTCAGCCACATCTAAATCAAAAATAATTTGTTCCAATTTTTTCTTTTCTACTTCAATTGTTTCTTCTACTTCTTGTGTCGCTTCACGAACATATCTTTCTTTATTTTTAGAAAAATCCTTAAGTTGTTTAAGTTTGCCCTTAATCTCCTCATTATCTATACTTCCTCTTGATACTAAAGTTCTTAAAGCACTATTAAGTTTTTCTAATTTTCTAGCAACTAATTTTTCTGAATCATTCAATGTTTCTTCTAAACTTTCAATAGTTTCTTCTACTGTTCTCTTAGAAGTTAATACTCTACCCAGTCTTTTGTTAAGTTTATTTAATTCCTTAATAGCAGTATCATATTCTTTTTCTATTTGTGGGTTTTTTCCTTGACTAATTAATAGCATACTTCTACGCTCTCTTTTTATTCTAGGTCTATCTTTTAAATGGTCAGGTTCACGACCATGTTGTTGAACATGAAGTCTGGTTAAAAGAGTATGAAAATCTATTTTATCTTCGCTTCCTTCTACTATAAATTCTAATTTAAGTAAAGTGGTAATTCTATCACTTAGAGAATTAACATTAATATTTTTCTTAGTATTTTCTTTCTCTTCTAGTTCACCAGTTTTATCAACTTTGATGTCTTTTCCTGATAGTACGCCTTCTACTAACAAATCCTTATATTTATCTTTTAAATAATTAGGGTTCTTTTTAATCAATGCTAGTTCATCTAATAATTTAGAAGATTTTACTGGTAATGTACCTACACGGAGATATTCTCTCATCGCCCCTCTTACTAAAAGTTTACCATCGGTTCTAATAACACTTGCTGTTTGAGAAATATCTTCCATAGCATCAGTTTTAGACATTAAAGAACTTAAATCTTTATATGCTTTTTTATGTGCTTGGCTTTGAGAACGTAAATCTTCTCGTTCAGCAGATTCTATTCGTTGTTCCTCGTCAAGACTACTATCTACAACATCTTTTCCAGAATCAGCATAGTCGCTTTCTTCAAAACCTACGGTCTTTCCACCTAAATCTTCTTCTGCTTTTAGAATATATTTCCTATACTGAACTAAGTTTGTACTATTAAGGTTTCTTTCAAGAGATTTTTTAATCTCTAAAGGAGAAGCCTTTGTATCTACTAATTCTTTAGTTTCTTTATCTAAGTCTACCTTGCTTAAAATATTATGCAAGGATTTATCTTTAGATAATTCAATAATCATTTAATCACCTCAAAAAGGAATATTTTCTTTCTTTCCTCTCTTCTTAGGAGGTAATAGAATAACATCTGGATTATCGGAAGATGTAGGTAAAGCCTTATGTGTAGTATCTTCTGGTAATCCCACAGACATATCACGGTTCTTTTTTACCTTATTATTCTGTTGCGCTGTTAAAGCCTTAACTTGCGCTAATTCTTTCGTTAATCTTCTTTGCTTTTGGTTTAAATCTTCGCTCATATTTTTGCCTCCATTAAATTTCCTTGAGTCATTTCTAATATCTTAATTAGTTGTTCTTTTGGCATATCCATAAGTTTAAGAGCAGCCGCTTCATATAAGTCTGCTCTTGTCATTTCTGCTAAATCGTCCATTTCTCCCTCAAAAACATTATCTAAAGAATCCTTTCTTCCCATTCTCATTCTTTTAGCATCATCAGGACTTCCACCAGCCATTCTTGTTTGTGGTTTTTGCCTAGATTTATCTCGCATTTGTTTTCTTTTAATAATTATTTCTCGCCAATCCATTTTAACCAACTCTTCTTTCTGTTCTTTTGTCATTGTTTTGATTTCCCGCATCAAGAGGAAGTCCCGACAGTCTCTTATCTGGTGCTTGATTCATGGAAGGCTTATTTCTAGTTGTCGCAGGATTGGCTTGCGGTTTGCTTCCCCCTTGTAGGGCTTGCTCTTGCATTTGCCCCATCTGCGAAGCATCAATGTTTGTTCCCGCATAAGGGTCTTTTTCGGCTTGTTCTTCTCCTTCACCTTCGGGCTTTTCTTCAGGTTCGGGCTTCTTGAAGGTAAATTGACCATCTTCATCCATATCAACTTCAAATCCTAAATTTTTTGTTGATGCAGCGATATTAACTTCAATCTCTCTCTTACGAAGAACAGCGATTTCATCCTCTTCTTCGCTCGGTGGTAGTTTTAAATCCCAATCAGTAATACCAAATTGTTTAACTAAGAAAGGAAATACATAATTATTGTAAACAGTCTGTGCTTTTTGAACTGCTCTATTTGTTACAAGAATTTGCATACCTTCATTGTTTAATCCACCGCTTGTAGTATTATCAGCCATGAATACTTTACTTACTCCATAGAATGCTGAAACTCTATCTCGTAAATCATCTTTAACAGAAACATAATCCATTTCTTTGAGAGAATCCATGAATTTAATCCATTCAACTGCACCTTTACCTCCTTCGGCTTCAATTCCCATAACAGGAATAAAGTGAGGGTCAGCCTCCATCTTTTCTTTTACTGCTCTCCAAAAAGATTTCATGGAATCCATATTTCTTGTTTGAACTGCTAGTAATCCTTTAGGCATCCTACTCTTAGTATAAGATTGATTAACATAGTTTTCCATAGCAATAAGTGTCATAATATTATTAAACAAAGTAATAACTGGAGACATACCATACAATCGAGAAGGACTGTATTTACTAAAGTGTAAAACTTCTCCTTGTAAAAAATACTGGTCATCGCCATTTACTCTATTCACATAATGAACTGGGAATAAATTGCTTCCACAAACTTCGCATTGTGCGTGTGGTTCAGAATGTATAATATTACGATGATTTACACAAGTAAAACCCTTAGTTCCTCTTTGTCCGTTTTCATCACTATAAATAAACATAGTTACGGGGTCGCCACGATAAACTTCTTTGATACGATGCATTCTAATTTTACCATTACCATCAATAAAGTATTCTTTTACTAAAACAATGTAAGCATCATCCATTATATTCAAATCATCTTCAAGTTCCTGTAAAACATCAATAAAGAGTTGTTCAGATTTATTTACATATCCTTCGATAAACTTTTCAGCATATTCTAACTGTTTTACATCAGGAACTTTTAGGTCTGTACTTTTACAACGAGAACATTCTTGAACAGGTCTTTTATGTTCTTTTCCACAATCATTACATCTTGCTTCATATGCTTTTTCCCAAACATACCCTCGCCTAAATACTTCTTGTTTTAGTTGAGTAATACAAGTTCTAGCAATTACTGATTGATTAACTACATTATAGATAATTGGGCCAGTCATCATATGATTGGTTTCTCTTTCCTGAATACCCATATTGAATATTTTTCTATCAGCAGGTTTAGGAGTAGTTCTTCTAAATAAGTTAGTAATACTAAATCTTCTTTTTTCATCAGCCATACGTTACACCCCTTATTTAATGCCTATGCTATACTCACCTATGAAGGCTTCGGTTAAACACTTCCACTATCTTCAATGTCGTACCTTTCATTACTTGAACGAAGCATTTCTTCTAAAATACCTTTAAGATAAATTGCTTTTTTTGAAGGTTCATTGAATCCAGACCTTAAATAATAAATAACCATTTTTTTATTTATTTCAGAGAGATTACTAAATTTAACATATTTAGTTCTGTCTCTAGGCAACTTATCATTAAGAATACCTTGTTTAAGTTGTTTCCAAGTCATTGACATTTGAATCACCTACCATTCCTTTAGGGCTACCATGTTTAATCCAACAGGGTTCGCAAAATGAAAATGGTTTCTCTCCATTAAGGTAACATTGAACACAGTAAGTAAAACTATGAGGCATTAGCAATTCCACCTTCTTCTTGCGGCTCTTGCTTTTTCGCTATATGTTCCATCATCACGCTTAAATCCTCTTGACCTTGAACAAAAAGATTTACGCCTTTTAGCGGCTTTACTACCTCTTTTTAGTTTACTCGGCTTAGTAGTAACAGGGGCTTTAAGATTAGCACCTGTTTCTCGCTTAAACTTAGCACGACCTTTAGCACTTAATCCACCAGTTTTTGCGTGAATCTTTTTATTATACCCCTTGAAGGGTTTCTTCTTAAGAATTTCCTGCCATTCCATAATATCACTCTATATTGGTAGTATTCTTGCCTAAGTGTTCTTGATGTTTTTTACTCAGTTCTTGAATATGAAATAGTTTCTTACTAACTCCTTCTTTATGTTCTTTACCAGACATCAAGGTTCCATCGGGGTGCTTATGCGTATCACCCGTCCATTGTACGGGTTTTCCATCTTTGATATAAAAGTGTCGTTGTCCCTTACCCTTCTGTATCTCTCCATAAGTTTCGCAAACGTCTTTCCCACAACCACAGTTTCTTTTAATTATTTTTTCCCATGTCATTGTCCTTTCCTCCTTTTATAAGTCTTACAAGCCCCACAAGTCGGCCTACATCTTTGTTTAGTTCCTTTAGAAGCATCTTTAC
>TARA_R110001599_G_scaffold226638_1_pt1 | contig 24448 bp, 15 predicted proteins | sample TARA_R110001599 | Tara Oceans TARA_R110001599 (sample SAMEA4398360) | marine metagenome | biome: Polar Biome; feature: [MES] marine water layer (ENVO:01000295) within the mesopelagic zone...; material: water (ENVO:00002006), including particulate matter (ENVO:01000060) such...
GGCAAAAAATGGGACCTCTCATTTTTTATTTAGGACGCTATTGATTTCTTCTAGATGAAGGACAAATAATATTGGATTATGTTAAAGAAATAGCATATGGAATTTATGAGCAAAAAAAGGCTCTGGATCCATATTATCACCATTATAGTGATCCTTCTTTTCACCGCTTAATTCTACTTGACCAAAAAAAGCAACTGTCTGGAGATATTCCTATGCCAAAAAATGGTCACTTGATGATTAGTCTGCCAGGAAATAGACTCTTATTTAAAATAAAAAATCCGGATTTTGAGGAGGATTTCATTCGCTATGAGATTTACCAGATTGTCAAAAAATGACAATCAACAAATTCTTTATTAACCATCGAAGTTTTATTTTTTAAGAACACAAAACCTGATCTTTTAATATTACAAAGTTGAAAACCACTTTCCCTTTCTATAAACAACCAGATGCCAAAGATTGTGGCCCTACCTGCCTGCGCATCATTGCCAAACATTACGTCAAATTGGTCTCACTGCAGGAAATACGGGAATATTCGGAAACCACCTACTCTGGAAGCAACCTGCTTAAACTGAGCGAGGCGATGGAGCCATAGGATTAAACCATAGGGGCAAAACTTGATTATAACCGCATGAAACAGGCACAGCTTCCCCTGATCGTCCATTGGGATAAAAGGCACTTTGTGGTGGTGTACCGGATCAAAAAAGACCAGGTTTACCTCTCTGATCCAGCCCAATGTATGTTACTCCGCAATGGCGAGTTATGGATGTTGGAAAAATCGGACGAAGAATTGGAAAAAAATTATTTCCGGCTTTTTAGGGTAGGATTGAAGGTTGTTGAGTAGGTTGGTTAAAAAGCATTTATAAAAAGAATATTTTTAAATCTTTATCATGATTAAATTAATTAAAAGAAAAGCTCAATTTATAGTTGTTAAATCTGCGGTTATAATGATCTACTTTTGTTGTATTGCTTGCGGTTCAGACAGGAATTCAGGATCGAAGATCAAATCTCAGTTCTATCTGGAAAAAGTTGACTCCATCCGTGTACATAGGGACACCGACATTAGGATTCTTGATGTGAATACCAATAATGGTCGGTATTTGGCAGTAGATAAGATTACTGAGGAATTCTTGGTTTTGGATGATAGAGGCAAGGTTTTGGAAGAGATTTATAAAAAAGGGGAAGGTCCCAATGAATACAACTCCAGCCTTCTGGCAGCTTCGTTTAATCAGGAAGAAGGCGGTTATTTAGCCCAAAGCTCAATTGAGTTTTTGAACTTTAATGATGATTGGGAAGTGGATAAAAGGATACGTTTTGTTTCTTCACAAACTATTGTTTTTTATTCAGGGCCACGATTTAGTGTTCCCTATTACCAGCTTTCTGGGGATTCAGCGCATTATTTTTTCACAAATTTTTTCTCAGGTGTTCTAAACATGGGCAGCAGTGAGGGAGAGATGGCAAAGTACTTAATAGAGCAGTATAACCCTCAAAAGCAGGATTTGGACTGGGTATTGCCATTTGATTCCGAGTTGCTCCCAAATTTTGAAGTGGATCAAAAAAACAAGGAAAAAAATCCAACACCAATTTATACTTTAGATCGGGAGGAAAAGTTGCTTTATTTAACCTTTGAAAGGTCTACCGAAATGGGCATTTATGACATGGCTAACGGATTTGAGTTGAAGAAAAAAACAAGTTTTAACCATGATAGTTTTTCTTTGACGAAAAAAGCCAAAAATATTGGAGTGTTTCAATTCAGTCCAAACCTCCAATTGATTTTGTATTTTGAAGGGCTTTCTGAAGCAGCTACCAAGGTGCGCAAATCCAAAGAGTCCAACTTTTTCCCATTAATGGATCCTTCCCTTTACTATGGCATCGTGATTAAAGATTGGAAGCAGGTTCAAGAAATCAGTATTCCACTTTCCTTTGATCCTATGTCAGAGATATTACCACTTCCGGGTAACCGTATTCTTTTTAGAGACAGGTATACTGGAGATGTGGAACCGGAGTTCCATACCTATTCCATGTATACAATGAAAGCCGGAGAACAATAAAAGCAACAATATTTCCACAATCCTAGTAATTTATTTACCAATGCATAGACAAATCAATGGGGCGGGGAATAAAAATAAGTACTCTATCCCCTTTGGACCTCAGCGCCTTAGTGAGAAATTGATTTCACGTAGAGCCGCAAAGTCGCAAAGAATTTTTTTGTCCTTAGTTAAAAAGAACTCCCTAAAAATCTATACTAACTGGTTAAAGGCATAAGTATTCAAAATAAGTACCCAAACCACCTTAGCGTCTTGGCGCCTTAGCGAGAAATTGATTTCACGCAGAGCCGCAAAGTCGCAAAGAATTTTTTTGTCCTTAGTTAAAAAGAACTCCCTAAAATTCTATACTAACTGGTTAAAAGCATAAGTATTCAAAATAAGTACCCAAACCACCTTTGCGTCTCTGCTCTTTGGCGAGAAATAAAAATGAATGCATTCGTTTTATGGAATGAATTTCACGCAGAGCCGCGAAGTCGCAAAGAATTTTTTTGTTCTTAGTTAAAAAACACTCCCTAAAAACCTAGACTAACTGATCAAAGGCACAAATATTCAAAATAAGTACCCAAACCACCTTTGCGTCTTAGCGCCTTAGCGAGCAAATAAATAGGAATGGATTCGTTTTATGGAATGAATTTCACGCAGAGCCGCAAAGCCGCAGAGAATTTTTTTGTTCTTAGTTAAAAAAAAACTCCCTAAAAACCTATATTAACTGGTTAAAAGCATAAGTATTCAAAATAAGTATCCCAACACCTTTGCGCCTTAGCGAGAGATTGATTTCACGCAGAGCCGCAAAGTCGCAAAGAATTTTTTTTTACTCTTTAAATATAATGAAACCTTAAAATAACTGATCAAAGGCTCATATATTCAGAATATTTTTCATTTCCTTCTTAGCGTCTCTGCGCCTTAGCGAGAAAATAAATAGGAATGCATTCGTTTTCTGAAAAGAATTGTTCGCAAAGTCGCGAAGTCGCAAAGGATTTATTTTTGTCCCCAAACTACAATAAAACCCTAAACTAACTTATCAAACCCACAAGTATTCAAAATATTTGACATTTCCTTCTTCGCGTCTTAGCGAGAAAAAGAAATTCAACGTAAATGCATTACTCACGTACTCTCCCTAATAATAATTTCTGGTTTTATTATTTCAGTTCGAATATCGCATGACTCCCCCGAAAGTCCGATCTCCTCCAAAATGATTTGGGCTGCCAATTCTCCCATTTCAAAAGAGGGTTGAGCCATAGTAGTGATGGCAGGGCTGATAAAGCGACTGGTTTCATCGTCTCCAAAACCTGCAATAGATAGCTGTTCTGGAATCTCTATGCCAAGGTTATGGGCAGCATGTATGGTGCCAATCGCCAGAATATCGGCAAAACACAGAATTCCATCTGGTTTAACTGTCATGTTCCATAGTTTTTCCAATGCCTGCCCCGCCTGCTCAAATCTAAAATCTTCAACTTCTACCACATAATCCTTCCTAAAAGGTAATCCTGCCTTTTTTAATGCTTCTTGGTAACCTGTTAACCTATCCCTACAAACCATTAAAGAAATTGGACCACAGATATAAGCAATATTGCTTCTTCCTTTATCGATTAAATGTTTGGTGATGGTATAAGCACCATTTTTATCATCAGTACTCACCTTAGATGCCTTCATGTTCTTGCAAGTTCTTTCCAACATTACTACTGGAATACCCCTTTCAATCACTTGCTGAACATGTAAAAAGTCCTTGGTCTCTTTGGAGAAAGCAATTATTATCCCGTCCACTCTGCTGTTGGCCAGTGTTTCTACGATCTCGACTTCCTTGTTAAATAATTCTCCTGACTGAAAAATCATCACTTTATAACCCTCTTTGTAGGCAATGTTCTCAATTCCAGAAATGGAATTGGACCAAAAATACCTGTTAATGGTAGGGACCACCACACCTATAATCTTAGATTTTTTACTACTAAGGCTGCTTGCCAAGAGGTTTGGATGGTAATCCATTTCTTTGGCCATCTCCAGAACTGCCATTTTGGTTTCTTTCTTTATTTCAGTGGAACCTCTTAATGCCCGTGAAACCGTGGCGATGGAGACATTTAATTTTTCGGCTATATCTTTTATGGTAATGGGTTTCGACATGTGATTTTGGGTTTGACTGAAATAAACAAGGGTGTAAAACTAATGAATTAATTTTATTATTTCTGGATAAAAGTCAATTTAGTATTTTTTAATAAAAGTAAGCTTTTATTGCTTAATTTCTAAATGATAACGTTTTCGAAAACGTTTACAATATAAAAAATTAAAAATGGTTGAAATATCTATTATAATGATTGAAAAATATATGTAGTTTAGAATTTAATTTTGGCTTTTCTAAGCCATGATACTTTGGAATTTTAACTTATAAATAAACCCAAAATGACAAGAAAACTACTTTTATTCCTATGCCTGGCTTTATTGCTGGGTTTTGGGGATTCTTTTGGACAATCGGTGCAGGTAAAAGGTACTGTTACCGATGATTCAGATTTACCCATACCCGGGGTAAGTATCCTAGCCAAGGGAACTAATCAAGGAACTGTGACAGACATCGATGGTAATTACCAACTGACTGTACCAAGTGCACAATCGGTATTGGTTTTCTCTTTTCTTGGATTTAAAAATCAGGAAATTACCGTGGGAAACCAGGACAAGATTGATGTTAAGCTTGAATCAGACATTTCTGATCTTGGAGAAGTAGTCGTAGTAGGCTATGGAACCCAAAAGAAATCGGATCTTACTGGGGCAGTGGCTACCATAGGAGGGAGAGATTTGGCCAATAGGAGAACAGCAAATGTTTCTCAGGCTTTACAAGGTCAGGTCTCAGGTGTGATGGTTACCCGAAACAACTCTGCTCCTGGTTCTTCAGCAAGTATTAGAATTCGAGGTATTACCACGATAGGGGATAGTAACCCTCTTATTATTATGGATGGTGTACCGGTTAGCAGCATTGACCATATTAACCCCAATGACATTGAAAATATATCAGTATTAAAGGACGCAGCTTCTGCCTCCATTTATGGTTCTAGGGCTGCTGCAGGCGTTATTTTGGTGACTACCAAAAGGGCTAAAAAGGGAGAGTTGAGTTTGAATTACAATTTTGAGTTTGGCACAGAAGTACCTACCAGAATACCGGAATATGTGAATGTAACCCGGTATATGGAGATGGTTAATGAATTGCGATGGAATGATAATGGAAATGATGGCAATGAATATCCTTTGTATCCAAAAGACATGGTGGACAACTATATGGATCTGAATGCATCCAATCCAGATTTGTATCCTAATACCGATTGGGTAGGGCTTATCTTGAAAAAAAATGCACCGAGACAACGTCATTCTTTAGATATCTCAGGAGGTACAGATGCCATCCGGACCAAGGCTTCTTTTGTTTATGATAAATTTGACGCTTTGTATGAGGGAAGAACTTTCGAAAGATTTACAGCAAGAGTTAATACTGATGGAAATATTACTGACAAACTCGGTTTTACAGCAGATATTTTTCTAAGAAGAGAAATTTTGAATCAACCCAGCATGGATCCGATTTATATGATGAATATATCGGCACCTGTTTATGCTGCAGAGTGGCAAGACGGTAGGGTTGCTGAAGGGAAAACAGGGGCCAATATTTACGGTCAGTTGAAATATGGAGGCTCCCGCCAAAATTGGGAAAATCAGGTGGGAGGCCGCCTAGGTTTGAATTATGAAATTATCGAAGGGTTGAAAATATCCGCCATTGCTTCTCCAAACTTTCGTTTTGACAAGGGGAAAAACTTCCAGAAAAAAGTGAGCTATACTGCATGGGATGATCCTACTGTGACACTAGGCAACCTGCAATGGGCCAATTCTACTTATTTAGGTGAGAGCAGAAATGACAGTCACCAACTGACAACTCAATTGCTACTCAATTATGACAAAGTTTTCGGAAAGCATACCCTAAACTTATTAGCCGGAAATGAAAGTTTTCAGTCTTTTAATGAAAACCTTTCTGCCTCCAGAGATCAGTTTTTATTGGACAATTATCCCTACCTTAATTTAGGGCCACTTGAGTTTAGAGGGAATGGAGGAAGTGCTTATGAAAATGCCTATAACTCTTGGTTTGGACGTTTTTCCTATAATTACGACAGTAAATATTTCCTTCAAGGAAATTTAAGGTACGATGCCTCTTCGCGTTTTGCAAAAGATTACCGTTGGGGTTCTTTTCCATCCTTTTCAGCTGGTTGGGTATTGTCTGAAGAAGATTTCTTAAAGACCAATGAGGCCATTTCTTTCCTTAAAATTAGAGGTTCATATGGTACCCTTGGTAACGAACGAATTGGAAACTATCCTTACCAGTCTACTATAGGTTTTAGTAATGTACTGTTCCATCAAGGATCCAATGTAGTTTCATCTCAGTCATCAGCACAATGGCAATACGCTATCCCAAATATCTCTTGGGAAAAAACCACTTCTTATAATATAGGTGTGGATGCAAATTTTCTTAATTATCGATTGAGAGTTTCTGGTGAATATTTCAACAAAACCACCAGAGACATGTTATTGCCATTGGAAATTCCAGATTATATAGGTTTTGACAACCCTGACCAAAATACAGGTAAAATGAATACCAAAGGTTGGGAATTAGATCTTGGCTGGGCGGACGATATCAATGAACTTGGCTATAGCGTAAGTTTCAATCTTTCGGATTTCAGATCCGTAATGGGGGATCTGGGTGGTATTCAGTTCTTAGGAAGCCAGGTAAGAAAACAAGGATCAGAGTTTGACGAATGGTACGGTTATATATCTCAAGGTTTATTCCAAACCCAAGAGGAAGTAGACAATTCTCCAGTAATGAATGCCAATGTAAGACCTGGTGATGTGAAATACTTAGACATTAGTGGTCCAAATGGTGAGCCTGATGGTAAAATTTCTCCTGAGTATGACAGAACCTTATTGGGAGGCAGTATGCCAAGGTTTATGTATGGCGGTAATATCCAATTGGATTTCAGAAATTTTGATTTCGGACTAGTTATCCAAGGGGTAGGTAAACAGAATAGCCGTTTATCAGGATTAATGGTGGAGCCTATCGTAGAAAACTGGGGGTCTGTACCTCAAATACTTGATGGGAATTATTGGAGCACTTACAATACGCCTACAGAAAATGAAAATGTTGGCTACCCCAGGCTAACCCGTAATAGTCAGTCAAATAATTATGCCATGTCTGATTTCTGGATGATCAATGGGGGGTATTTCAGGTTGAAAAACATTTCCCTAGGATATACTCTACCTAGCAGTATGGCAGAAAGGTTAGGAATGCAAAATATCAGAGTTTATGGTAATGCATCCGATCTTCTGACCATAGACAACTACCCACAAGGATGGGACCCGGAGGTTTCTATTACAGGTTATCCGATTACCTCTTCTTTCCTAATGGGCGTTTCTGTTCAATTTTAAACCAACTTTACCATGAAATTAAAATCAATACTATATTCCGCATTTTTGGTAGGAATGGTTGGCTGTGCTGATCTGGACTTAAATCCCCTATCGGAAGGTTCAAGTGAAGCCTGGTATTCCAATGCCACAGAAGTTGAAATGTCTGTCAATGATATATTTAGAAGTGTTTTCTGGCAAGGCTATGATGATGCCTGGACGGATGACTTTACCAATAGGGAAGCCTTGACACCTGTGACCAATGCCACCATTAATGGTGAGTGGGGAACTTTAAACACCGTTTGGGCCAATACATATAAAGTTATAGCTCGGTCCAATACATTATTGTTAAACATGGACAAAATTCAAGGTACAGTTCCTCAAGCTACCATTGATAAATACATGGGTAACGCACATTTTGTAAGGGCTGCTAAATACGGGGAGCTAGTCTTTTACTTTGGAGATGTCATATATTCTACAGATATCTTAAGTTTGGAAGAGGCTTTTACCATGGGCCGAACAGACAAGAATACTATAAAAGAAGCTGTTTATCAGGACTTTGATGTCGCAGCAAGTTTGCTTCCTGAATCCTATGGTTCATCTGAAAATAAACTGGCAACCAAAGGAGCCGCTTATGCAATGAAAGCAAGGTTTGCTATTCAAATGGGGGATTTTGCCATTGCAAGAGATGCGGCAAAAGCCTGTATGGACTTGGGAGTCCATGAATTGTATCCCAATTATGAGGAACTGTTTCTAACAAGTACAAGAAATCCAAGTGAAGTGATTTTTGCCATGCCAAGGTCCAGATCATTGAATGTTACCTGGAATGTTAGAAATTACCTACCTAGAAATGTTGGAGGCTGGGGTGGAGCTTTTGCACCTTCTTGGGATCTATTGCATGCTTACCTTTGTACAGATGGTTTGCCAATAGATGAATCACCATTATATGATCCCAAAAATCCTTTTGAAAATAGGGACCCAAGGTGTGCTGCTACAATAGTTCCTTTTCAATCAAGGCATTTGAATTTCACCTATCAACCGCACCCAGATACTACACAGGTAATGAATTTCAATACCGGAAGCTATCAAACCAATAATGATACTCGATCGGTAGCTGCTTTTGCTTCATTCAATGGTTTGCTTCGGAAGAAAGGTGTGGATGAAGACTGGTTATTGAATTATCAGGCAGAAAATGATGAAATTCTAATGCGTTATGCAGATGTATTGCTAATGTATGCAGAAGCAAAAATTGAATTGGGAGAAATAGATGGAAGTGTTCATGAGGCAATGAATTCTGTGAGAGCTAGGGCTTATGGCGTAGCTGTAGAGCAGGTGACTGAATACCCTGCAATTACCAGTAGCGATCAGGCTGAATTAAGAACTATATTAAGGACAGAACGGAGAATGGAATTTGGTTTTGAAGGGGTCAGGTATAGTGACATTATTCGGTGGAAAATTGCTGAAAAAGTACTTAACAGAGATGTTTATGGCATGTTGGATGTAGCGGAATTGAAAGAAAAAGTCATAGATCAGGATCTTTGGTTTTTTCCTATGACTCCAGAAATAGACGAAGATGGGGTAGCTGATCTTTCGCCAATGTACGAGGCAGGCCTTGTAAAACGTTTGGCCATCAGACAATTTGAGGCACCAAAGCAATACCTTTGGCCAATCCCTTCGAAGGAGATTTTAATCAATAGCAATCTGGACCAAAATCCTGGATATTAAATTGTTTTCAAAGGAAATACAATGATTTCCGGTCGGGTTGACTAAAATTTACCCGGCCGGATCTTTTATATGGGGTGATTTCATTAGACATGTAATTGCTGGAGATTGGATTAATACCTATTTATGAAAAAATATAAACTGTTGTTATTTATAGGAGGGTTGGTTTTTCTGCCTTTTTTGATTGGGGCTAAGTCAGGAGACTATGAGAATAAACCAAACATCATCTTTATCTATACAGATGACTTACGATACGACGGGGTAGGATTTAATGGTAATCCCCAAGCATTAACCCCAATGTTGGATCGAATGGCTAAAAAAAGCCTTAGGTTCCATCAGGCAAATGTGGTTTTCTCCCTTTGTAGCCCTAGTAGAGCTTCACTGCTGACTGGTAGGTATGGCAGTGCAATTGGGGTATTGGAACTTGGAAGTGACCTCAATGGAAATGAATTGTCAATTGCACAGTACCTGAAGGAGGCAGGCTACCATACAGGGATGTCAGGTAAATGGCATATTGGCAAAACACCAGTGGCAGCAGGCTTTGACTTTTCTGTTTTTTTTAGAAGCAATGGTACTTATTATGGAAGAACCATTAATGATGAGGGAAATGTATTGAAAGTAGAGAAACATTGTGATCTTTATTGTGTAGAAAGATCCATCGACTTTATAAATGATGCAGCAAAAAAAGACGAACCCTTTTTCCTTTTTCACAATACCCAATTGCCCCATATGAATGGTGAATTAATTTGGGATGCAAGACAAGAGACCAAAGACAGGTTTAATGTAGCTGCCATGCCAGTACCTGAAAGCCATCTAGATGACCTATCAAACAAGCCGGAATACCTTAGGTCTGTACGAAATCTTAGTCAGGCAAAAGTATATGGCTACCCAGATAAAAAGGCCATTCAGGAACATACAAGAGATTATTATGCAGTCATTACCGAAATGGATGAGTATCTTGGCCTACTATTTAAAACAATTGAAGACCTAGGTTTAAAGGAAAAAACTTACGTATTTTTCATGAGTGACAATGGCTGGATGCTGGGGGAACATGGTTTTACTAGCAAGGTTTTACCTTATCGACCTTCTACTAAAGTTCCATTATTTGTAATGGGACCGAACCTTGAACCTACAGACCTGGATCATTTGGTTCTTAATATTGACATGGCACCAACCCTACTTGATATGGCAGGAATTACCTTGCCAGACAATTTACATGGTAGGAGCATTTGGCCATTGATGAATGGAGATCAGGTGGATTGGAGAAAGGCTTTTGTTTATGAAGGCCTTGGGACCTATGGTGGGGCATTGCCTAACTTATCAGTAATCAACCAAGATTTTCGTTATATTGAAACCTTTGAAAATAGCCGTTTGGAAAAGGTCGTTTTTCGAGAATTTTATGATCAGAAAACGGATCCACTTGAATTGATTAATTTAATAGGGTCGGAAAAAGTAATGTCAAAGGTCAGCGAAGCACAAAAATTAATTAGCGAACATAGAAAAACAGTACTACAACAATAAACTTTACCCAGACTTGAGAAATTGATATGTTAAAAAGTAATTTTCTTTACCTGTTAATGCTTATATTCCTGGTGACTTCAGCTTGTCAACCTAAGGAATCGGCTACCATAACAACCTATCCATCTATTAGTGGCATTTACCCCCATTTGGCCTATTATAACAATGAAGGAGAATGCGGAACAGGTGCCGTGGTGCCTTGGGCAGATAAATTGTGGGTGATCACTTATGGACCTCATCTACCCTTGGGTTCCTCTGATAAACTCTATGAGATCGATCAAGACCTAAACATGCAAATCAGGCCTGAAAGTATTGGTGGCACCCCGGCCAATAGGATGATTCACAAAGAAAGTGAACAATTGTTTATAGGCCCCTATGCCATCGGTAAAAACGGTGAAGTAAGGACAATTCCTTATACAGATATGCCTGGAAGACATACAGGAAATGCCAGACATTTGACAGATCCCGCCAATAAGATTTATTATGCCAGCATGGAAGAAGGTTTCTATGAGGTAGATGTGCATGATTTGTCTGTCAAACAATTCTATGAGGATGGAAATATTCGCAGTAAGAAAAAAGACGACACAGATACCAACCCAGCAGGTAGCTTACTGAAAGGTGCCCACGGGAAAGGGTATTATTCAGGACAAGGTGTTACAGTATATTCCAACAATGGAGAGTCAGGAAGTAAAGCATTGGAGCAGTTTGATATAGAAGCGGGTTCACTCTCTGAGTGGGATGGAGAAGAATGGAAACTTGTCCGCAGAAACCAGTTTGTAGAAGTAACAGGACCGGGTGGGATCTATGGCAATGCCAATCCGGAGACAGATCCAATATGGGCGACAGGATGGGACCATAAGTCGGTTATCCTTGCTTCCAGAGATGCGGAAAAAGGTTGGTCATTTTATCGCCTTCCCAAAGCCAGTCACAGTTATGATGGCGCACATGGTTGGAATACTGAATGGCCTAGAATCAGAAACGTAGGAAAAGAAGGTGAGCCGGACTATCTAATGACCATGCATGGTATGTTTTGGAAGTTTCCTGAAAGTTTTAAAGAAGGAAGTACCGCAGGAATTAGGCCAAGATCCGCTTACTTGAAAGTAGTAGGAGACTTTACCCGTTGGAACGATGGGTTGGTATTTGGTACAGATGATTCTGCCAACAAGGAATTTTTGAATAAAAGAAGTGCCAAAGGAAATATTCAAGGCCCCGGCCAGTCCAATTCAAATTTATGGTTTGGTGACATGAACTTGCCTGATGCCTTAGGTCCCAACACTGCCAATGGTGCATTATGGCTCAATGAAGAAGTGACCGCAAAGGTTGCCTCCGATCCCATGCTTTTTGCCGGTTGGAATAACAGAAACCTTTGGATAAAAAATGAAGGTAAATCCGATGTGATTTTTACTATTGAAATTGATGCCAAAGGGGATGGCAATTGGAAAACCACGGACGAGTTGGAAGTGAAAGCAGGAGAGAGTACAAGAAAGTATTTTGATCAAAACACAAGTGGTGAATGGATTCGATTGACTGCCAATCAGAATACCATAGCTACTGCCCACATGGCATTTGCCAATCCTGAAACCAGGAAGGCAATGCAAACTGGTATTTTTGAAGGAGTCAATACCATTGAGCAAAATGATTTTACAGGTGGCTTCTTGTATGGTTTGGGAGATGATAGGAGAAAGTTAGGCTTGGTAGCCAAGTCTTATAAAGAAGGGAAACCTACAGACCTGGGTTATTATGAAATGGACGATAAATTCCAATTGGTAAAAGTGGAGGACCCCACTACCCAGCAGTTTATCAATGACAATTTTCAGATTCCTAAAAATGTATTTGAAGTGGATGAAGCTTCAGTGCTGGTAATTGATGACAAGGGCAGAAGGTGGCGTTTACCAAAAGGCAACGAGCGCTATACTGAGCCTTCCTTGGCAGGTAACCTACGTATCTGTAGAGAAGTAGCTACCGAAAGAGATTTGTTCAATTGCCATGGTACCTTCTATGAATTGCCTGCAGAAAATGCAGACGGATATGCCAAAATCAGACCGGTGGCTTCCCATCAGTTGAAAATCAATGATTATGCTTCTTACAGGGGAATGCTATTGTTAACAGGTGTTGACCCTGAAGTAGCGGCATCGAATGAACACATTGTTGTTTCTGATGATGGCGAAGTAGCTGTTTGGACAGGAGCAATAGACGATTTATGGCAATTAGGGAAACCTGTGGGTAAAGGCGGTCCTTGGGCCAATTCAGCAATCAAAGCTGGAACGCCATCTGATCCATATCTTTTTGCATTCTATGACGATCGTTCTCTTGAGCTTACTCATGATTCGGATGAAGATGTTACGTTCACCATTCAAATGGAGCCAATAGGGCATGGCCCTTGGATGGATTGGAAAGAAGTGACGGTACCTGCAGGTAAAAAGCATGTGGAACAATTTCCTGATGGCATTGAGGCAAGATGGGTACGATTGGTAGGCAACCAAAACTGCAAAGCAACTGCTCAGTTCACCTACAAGTAAGCTTTAGAAACAAAACACGCATGACTGAATATTATTCAAAATACTTGACCCATGGTTTAGTTTTATTGGTTCTTACTTTGACCCTTGCTGGATTTCAAGGTAATGTTAAGTTGGGCAATAAGGTTTTGATCGAAAGTCTGGAAACAGATTCTCTGCGCTATGACATGTTTCTATTGGAAGATGACAATGGTCAGCCAGAAGGCTACATGGCAGAAATTTTTACTCCAGTTTGTCATACCAACGAGTGCTACCCGGTTTACGTGAACTTTTATTGGGACTTGCTGGGCAATTATCAAAGGTATGACGTACCGGAAGGTGAATTACTGACCAAATTGGATCATGTTCCTTTTGATGTTGCTGATCATGACAAATTACAGGAAATCCTAAGCAATGAAAGATCCTTATTAAAGGACTATAAAATTGAAGAGCTGGTAGGAGGTACCCAAACCGCAGCAGTCAATGGAGTGGATGCAGTGACAGGAGCGACCCTTAAAACCATAAAAAATGAAGTGATTTATGGTGCAGTTTACTCTTGTTATACCTTGTGGCATTTGGCACATGGGGAAATGGCAGCGATTGCAAAGGCTTATACCACTGAAAATTATTCTGGTGATCAATTGCTTAAATTTCTGGAAAGTGGACATTACCCTTACCAGTATTGGGCCATTGATAAGGTCTTGGCTAAAGGCCTACAAAAGGATGAAAAAATAGCTGCAACAATGTTACAAATTTTGCAAAGCGATAATATTTTCTTAGCAAGGCATTTAATAAAAGTCCTTCCAATTGAAGTCTTTTCCTCAAAGGAAAGACAACTGCAGCTATGGGAGACAATGGAAAGTAGTCAATACAGGTTGCAGATGGACCTACTTGACAAATTGAAAACATTGGCTTTGTATCCTGAAATTCAAAACAAATTGTTTAGCAGTTTGAAAAATGCCAATCCAGCCCAGCAAAGGAAAATACTGGAGGTTCTGCAAAAACAAACAAACCTTCATAAAACCCAACAGTTCCAAGCCTTGGAATACCTGGAGGAAGGGAAATGGGTAGAGGAAATGACTGAATTGCTTAAAAATCAGGATAAACTGGACGGAAAAATTAAAAAAACAATAGACTAAAATTGAAAACATAAAATAAATGAACCCGAAAATGAAACGAATACTATGGACCTTTGGCCTTCTGCTGGCCTTTACCCAAATCAATTTATTACAAGCCCAAAATAGGGTTTTGGTGGAAGCAGAATCATTTGACAACACAGGAGGATGGGTCATTGACCAGCAATCTTTTGATGTTTTGTACAGTTCCTATCTGATGGCCCATGGTATGGGACGCGTGGTGGAAGATGCCAGTACCAAAGTGAATTTTCAAAAAGCAGGCACCTACCACATGTGGGTAAGAACAAAAGATTGGGCGCCTTATCCTACTGGACCAGGTGCCTTTAAATTGACGGTCAATGATAGTGAAATTGACCAGGTTTTTGGGCAGAGCGGAATATTGGATTGGGACTGGTACTATGCCGGGTCTGTTGAGATGAAACAAGGAGAGAATTCCCTTACCGCCAAGGATCTTTCAGGATTCAATGGAAGATTCGATGCCATTTATTTCTCCACTTCAAAAACAGATAAACCTACCAATGACAATCAAAAACTCTTGACCCTACGCAAGGAATTGTTGGGTTTAACAGATGGACCTGAAGAGGTAGGGAAATTTGACTTGGTAGTAGTGGGGGGTGGCATTGCAGGTACTACTGCTGCCATATCTGCCGCTAGAATGGGATTAAAAGTAGCGTTAATACAAAACAGGCCAGTATTGGGGGGAAACAATAGCTCTGAAATCAGGGTGCACCTGATGGGGAGAGTAGATGTGAATCACTACCCTAAATTAGGACGAATTGTTAGAGAATTGGACAATGGGGATCCAGGCAACGGAAATCCTGACGAAAAAAGGTATGGAGATGACAGAAAGCTTGAAATTGTAAGGGCTGAGCCAAATATCTCGCTCCACCTCAATACCCATGTGTATGAAGTAGAAATGGAAGGGAACAGCATCAAGGCGGTGATAGGTCGTGACATTGCAACCAACCAGGAATACCGTTTTGAAAGTACCTATTTCTCTGATTGTACAGGAGATGGTACATTGGGATTCCTAGCAGGTGCAGAATACCGAATGGGTCGTGAAAGTAAGGAAGAAACCGGAGAATCGCTGGCTGCTGATAAAGCGGATGATTTTACTTTAGGTACCTCTAATTTATGGGCTTCCCTTGAAAAGGATTATCCTTCTGATTTCCCAGAAACCCCGTGGGCACTACAGTTCTCGGATGAATACCATATAGATGAACACAAAGCCGATTGGCAGTGGGAGACAGGCTTTGGCAACTTCAATACCATTTATGAAGCAGAACAAATCAGGGACCATAACCTTCGTGCAATTTACGGTAACTGGTCTTATCTGAAAAAAGAGAAAGCCGAGAAGTACAAAAACAATGAATTGGCCTGGGTTTCTTATATTGGAGGAAAAAGAGAGTCAAGAAGGTTGATGGGAGACCATGTTTTGACACAAATGGATATTCAAGACGGGGTGATGTATCCTGATGGAAGTGTAACTGCTACCTGGACCATTGACCTTCATTTTCCTGATGCCAAAAACTCCAAATACTTCGAGGGAGAGGAATTCTTTGCTGCGACCAAACACATTAGGGTGAAGCCTTACACCATTCCTTACCGTTGCTTGTATTCACGTAATATTGACAATTTGTACATGGCAGGAAGAAACATAAGCACTACGCATGTAGCATTTGGCAGTACGCGAGTGATGCGAACTTGTGGCATGATGGGAGAAGCCGTAGGTTATGCTGCTTATGTGGCTAAACGAAACAACGCCAGTCCAAGGGAGGTTTATACCCGTCATTTGGACGAATACATGGGCATTATACAATCACCTTTGAACATTTACAATTACCCAACATTGCCAAATAAATAAAGGCAATCTCAAAGATGAATTATTTTAAAATACCAATCCTATTATCATTGTTGCTGTTGCTGGGGGCAATTGAGGTTTCGGCAGATACCAGTCCTCCAAACTTTGTATTTATCCTGACGGATGATATATCTGTAGAGGATCTCAGTATCTATGGAAATCAATCAATTGATACGCCTAACCTGCAAAGGCTGGCGATGATGGGGTTGGTATTTGACAATGCCTATTTGACCACAAGTTCCTGCTCACCTAGCAGGATTTCCATGATTACCGGACGGTATCCACACAATACCGGAGCACCTGAGATTCATGTGGAACTGCCAAGCAGTCAAAAAACCTTTGTACAAGAATTAAAGAAAGCCGGGTACCATACGGTTTTATCAGGTAAGAACCACATGGCCCCTCCCAATCAATTGGGGTTTTTAGAATATTCAGACAGCAAACCTTCCGGAAGCGAAAATTGGCTGTCCCATTTGCAAAACAGACCTAAAAACCAACCTTTTTTTTTCTGGTTGGCTTCTCATGATGCCCACAGGGATTGGCAGGTCAATGACAAGGCACGTACTTATCTTCCCACTCAGGTGGATGTACAACCCTATATGTACGACGGGCCACTTACCCGCGAAGACCTCACAGGATATTATCATGAAATCAGCCGATTAGATCATTATGTAGGTGTGGTTTTGGATGAATTGGAGGCACAAGGTATTTTGGACAATACTTACCTCATCTTTCTAACTGACAATGGCAGGCCTTTTCCCCGAAGTAAAACCTACTTGTATAAAAATGGTATACAGACACCATTGGTAATTGCCGGACCTAAAGTCAATAAAGGCAGAACCAACTCCCTTGTAAGTGCCATAGATGTATCTGCTACGATTCTGGAACTTGCCGGATTAAGCATTCCTGAAACCATTCAGGGAGTAAGTTTCTCCAAGGTACTTCAAGACCATGAGGTCATTATTCGCGAAGTAGCCTTTGCTGAACGTAACTGGCACCGGTATAGCATGCATGAAAGGATGGTGCGTATGGGAGATTGGATTTACATAAGAAACAATTGGCCAAATAAGAGAAACCTATCCGGTGAGTCAGATCCACATGCCTTTCCAGCCGCTAAAGAATTGTGGAATAAGCATGAAAAGGGCCAATTAACCCCTGCACAATCACTGATTACTTTATTGCCCCAACCCGCCGAAGAACTCTATCATGCCAGAAATGATCCACATAATCTTAATAATGTGCTCTATGCCCCTGAAAACAGGGAGGTGCTGAATCAAATGAGGCTTTTACTTACGACTTGGACCAACCAAACAGGGGATAATATCCCAAATAACCCAACACCACATAAAGCCACAATGCATGGTAAGTTACTGGAATGGGAACGGAGGGAAATGCCAGGAGATGCCACAAATGCTTCTAAGATTAATCACCCTGGCCCCATATTAATGAACTGAGAATACAGTTTAAAGTATCAGAATTTCGGTTACCTTTAGCCTTCTACAGTTTATCTTAAGCCTTTTTATTATTGTTATGCATCAAATAGACTACCTAACCATCTTTGTTTTCACCCTAATTATTCTTGGAGCAGGACTGTCCTTTGGGAAGCAAGGAGGGGATATGAAATCCTTTTTCGCCGCCGGAGGAGCAGTTCCTTGGTCCATCAGTGGCCTATCACTTTTTATGAGCTTTTTCTCCGCAGGTACCTTTGTAGTTTGGGGTTCCATTGCTTATGAATGGGGCTGGGTAGCCATTACCATTCAAATGGCCATGTGTATCAGTGGGTTTTTGATCGGTAAATACCTTGCTCCTAAATGGAAGCAAACCCGGTCGATCACTGTCGCAGCTTACCTTACCGATAGGTTTGGTAAAAAGATCCAACAGTACTATACCTTTATTTTTCTGGTGCTATCTCTAGGCTATACTGGAGCTTTTCTTTACCCTGTAGCCAAGATCCTAAATGTGGTGACGGGTTTTGATATCTACTATGCCATCTTGCTCTTAGGGGGCATGATTATGATCTATACAGCCGTTGGAGGGCTTTGGGCAGTTATCGTCACAGATGTGCTCCAATTTGTGATCCTTACTGCAGCAGTCTTGATTGTATTACCCCTTTCTCTGGAGAAGGTAGGAGGCATAAATCAATTTATAGCCGAAGCGCCGGATACGTTTTTTAACATTTTTAATGGAGAATATACCTTTTGGTTTATACTGGCCTTCGTAGGTTACAACACCATTTTTATTGGAGGAAACTGGGCTTATGTACAGCGTTATACCTCCGTGAAGGATACAGCCTCAGCGAAGAAGGTTGGCTATCTCTTTGGTATATTGTACCTGATAAGTCCTTTGATTTGGATGTTACCTCCTATGATCTACCGGGTGCTTGACCCAAGTTTGGTAGGTTTGGAAACGGAGGGGGCCTACCTGAGGATGTGCATGAGCGTACTTCCTGTGGGCATGCTTGGCCTGATGTTGGGAGGGATGATCTTTGCCACGGCCAGTTCTGTGAATACTTCTCTCAACCTGGCAGCAGCGGTATTGACCAATGATGTCTACCAACCCCTTTATCCTAAAGCAAGCCATAAGACCCTAATGAAAGTTGCAAGACTGGCAACCTTGCTTTTTGGGCTGGGTACCATTGGAGTGGCTTTTATGGTGCCATTGGCGGGAGGAATTGTTGAAGTGGTCTTGAGTATAGGGGCGGTAACTGGAGGTGCCTTATATGCCCCGGCTATTTGGGGATTGTTCTCTAAAAGACAGACGGGTAATTCCATTCTAGTAGTTACTAGTGTAAGTCTGGTGATCAACGTGATTTTTAAATTCGTGTCACCAACCTTGTTGTCCTTTTCACTGGGTCGAAGCAGTGAAATGATTGTTGGCGTCTTTTTGCCCATAGTCCTGTTGGCTATTTACGAGCTGTACGCTATGAATAAAAACATTGAAAGTGCCCAATACCAGCGGTATGCGCTTAAAGCCCAACCAACACAGGAAGAATTGACTGAAAGTTTAGCTTCAGGTCAAAATCAAAATACCTATGGTTATAAGGTAATGGGTTGGGCATTTATAAGTATTGCTTTATTGTTTTTTGCCCTTGGTTTGTGGGGAGGAGGAGGTGGAGTTTACCTCTTCATTATGGGATTATTAATCCTTGCTTTGGGAATCTATGCTGTGCGTTATGCAAGCAATAAGGCCAAAGCGCAGGTTCTAAAATAAAACGTGAATTCAGTATATCTTAATGATTAAAGAAAATTTTACTAAGGAAAAGCGGTCTTTAAAAATCGAATCGATTACTTCAGATCTGGTAATAGTAGGTGGAGGACTTGCAGGAACTTGTTGCGCCATTACGGCAGCAAGAGAGGGCCTCAATGTTGTATTGGTGCAAGACAGGCCCGTTCTCGGTGGCAATGGTTCTTCAGAAGTGAGGCTATGGATCTTGGGTGCAACCTCCCATATGGGCAATAACAATCGATGGGCCAGGGAAGGCGGCGTAGTGGATGAGATCTTGTTGGAAAACCTCTATAGGAACCCAGAGGGGAATCCATTGATATTGGATACCATTCTCATCGAGAAAGTTACGGAACTACCAAATATCCGCTTGCTTTTGAATACGGCCATGTACGATTTGGAAAAGAAAAGCCCGGATGAAATTGATCATGTGCTGGCATTTTGTAGTCAAAACTCAATTCAATACAAACTCAAGGCCCCCTTATTTGTGGACGGATCAGGAGATGGCATTATGAGCTTTATGGCTGGGGCAGCTTTTCGCATGGGTGCTGAATCCGCGGATGAATTTGATGAAGCCTTTGCACCGGACCACCAATATGGAGAGCTGTTGGGACACAGTCTTTACTTCTACAGCAAAGACACAGGCAAGCCTGTTCGGTTTGTTCCTCCAAGTTATGCCAATACGGAAATCTCCCAATTGCCAAGGTTTAAATCTTTCAATTTGAAAGACCATGGCTGTAGACTTTGGTGGGTAGAATATGGGGGAAGAAAAGATACAGTTCATGAATCGGAAACGATTAAGTGGGAATTGTGGCGGGTGATTTATGGCATCTGGAATCACCTGAAAAATTCAGGGGAAAACCCTGAAGTGGCCAACCATACTTTGGAATGGGTAGGAACAATTCCAGGTAAAAGAGAAAGCAGAAGATTTGAAGGTGACTATATTTTATCTCAAAAAGATTTGGTGGAACAACGCAGTTTTGACGATGCAGTTTCCTTTGGTGGATGGGCCCTTGACCTTCATCCTGCGGATGGTGTTTATGGAGAAAAACCCGGCTGTACACAGTGGCATACCAAGGGCGTTTATCAGATTCCTTACCGGACCATGTACAGCAAAAACATCAGTAATTTATTTTTGACCGGAAGGATAATTAGTGCCAGTCATGTGGCCTTTGGATCGAGTCGGGTAATGGCCACTTGTGCCCACAATGCACAGGCTGTTGCTATGGCTGCTGTGCTCTGTAAAAAGCAGCAAATTTCTCCTTCAGATATCCTCAAAGAGGGTAGGATAGAAGCACTAAAAGATAACTTGGTTTTACAAGGACAATACATCCCAAATCATGTGCTAAGGCTGAAAGATGACTTGGCTCAGGACGCAAAAATATCCGCCTCATCTACCATGCGATTGTCGGGATTGGCCTTTGATGGTCCATGGAAATCCCTGACCTTTGCAGCCGCACAAATGTTACCCCTTGCACCTGGAAAGATTCCGGCCATGAAATTCCAATTCAAGGCTACCGAAAACACAAGATTAGTGGTGTCGCTGTTGAAAAGTGAGAAGAAAGGTAATTTCAGTCCTGAAATCATTTTGGCCCAAAATGAGTTGGAATTAACTTTAGGTGAACAGTATTTAATAGTTGATTTACAGGTTAATATAGATAAAACAGAATATTATTTTGTGGCCTTTTCAGCCAATGAAAAGGTGTCCATCAGGAGCAGTCAAACAAGGGCTACAGGTCTGTTGTCAGTCTTTCAAAAATTCAATAAAGCAGTAGCCACCTCTAGCCGACAGGATCCTCCTAAAGGTATTGGTATTGAGGAATTTGACTTTTGGTTGCCTGAAAGAAGACCAGAAGGGCACAACCTTGCATTTGAGTTTACACAAGCTATTGACCCGTATTCAATAAATTTCTTGACAAATGGAATTTTCCGGCCTACAGTGGGTACAAATGCTTGGGCAGCAGCCTTAGATGATACCGAACCTACCATTGAGATGGTTTGGGATAAGGTACAGATTATTAATAGTTTAAGTGTGTATTTTGATACTGATTTTGATCATGCGTTGGAGTCTACCTTGATGGGTCATCCGGAATCCGAGATTCCTTTTTGTGTAAAAGACATTCAATTGACTGACGGTAGTGGAAAAGTCTTGGCTGAAATCCAGGACAATCACCAAACAGTAGTAACAATTAAATTCAAAACCCCGGTTCAAACGGACAAACTGCTGCTTACTTTTAAGCAGCAAAATGCGCATGTTCCGGTGGCCTTATTTGGAATAGTATGTTTGTAAAAGGGATGAAAAATAGGAAACGATTTACCCTCGGTTTTTGGGTCAGTGCAATGCTAACTTTATGTGCTACCTATGCTGTGAATGCGTAAAATAATTTGTCCTTTTCTGCACGGGCAACCAGCAGTTCAGCATTAGAAAATAATGGTGCAAATTTGGCCATTGATAACAGTCCCGAAAGTTATTGGAGCAGTCAGTCCGAGGATGAAAATGCCTGGTTGGTTCTTATGTTTCCGGGAGCAACAGAGGTAGTGAAAATTGAGATTAATTTTGCTCCAAAAGCCGTTCCAAATGATGCCTTCCATTTGCAGTATTTACTCAATGGAGAATGGCGAACTTTTCATAAAGTCACCAACAATAAAGATCAAAAAGTGGAGGTGGAATTGAAGAAACCTCAATTGATAGATAGGGTCAGATTATTGGCTACCGATGGTCAGATGATGCAGGTAAGTGAGGTGCTTTTATTGGGGCAAAAATATGCTGATACAAGTGGCTTGGAAAACAAACCTGTGCTGGTTAATCAAAGCGGATACAACCTCAACCGAAGCAAACGTTTTACTGCTCCCGGAATTTCTGATGAAACCCCTTTTTCTATTGTAAATGTCAAAACTGGAAAGGCCCAATTCTCAGGAAAAGTTAAAGGAGAGAAAGGAGATTTTTCAGCTTTCAACCCGCTAACTGAAGATGAGTTTTTGGTCCGAGTTAAGGAACTCGAATCCTTTCCATTTAGGATCGGACCCAATTGGATGGAGAGAGTTACCTATCGAAACATGATCGATTTTATGTTGGGCGCGAGGCATTATACAGGTACGGTTAAAGATATTCGGCGCATCAGTTTTGCCTGGAGGGATGGGGATTTTTTCAATTGGTCCATGCAAAGTTTAGTGGCCATGTACCTGAGCAATCCGGAAGCATACGAGCGCATGGAAAGAAAAGGACAATATGTTTCCAACGAGAGCTTTGCTGACAATTACAAAGGACTTTGGGGAAAGTTGGAACCTTTTGCACCGGAAACACCAGATATCATCCAGCTCATCCATTGGGATGCAGATGTGAAAATTAGCCAAAAACTGGATCATGAAATGCAAAAGGCAGAGTTGGCACATTTCTTATATGCCTGGCCTTATTTAAAGCAATGGCTGCCGCAACAAAACTTTGACATTGTTTACCAATATTTAAAAGACAATTGGGAAAAAGAGACTGTTTCTGAGCATTCCCTTTCCCAGTACAATTTGAGCAAGGAGCACAATTTGCTTTCCTTGAAGACCCAATTGGGAACGACAAAAGGGGAGATGCCTCCAGGGTTTTCTGTCATTCCAAATTTGATGCTGTATGAAGTCGCCCTACGGGAAGGTGATGTAGCTGCTGAGAAATTCTTTGCGGCCGCTTATAGACAGTTGGATTGGATGATTAATAATTTGGATTGGTCAGATCCCATGACCACCAAAGGGCAAAGGATGTCCGAGCACATGACCATGCGGGCCTTTGCTTATTTTTACCAGCAGTTTCCAGAAAGGGCACCTGAAGGTATTCCTGAAAAAGTCAAGGAATGGGCACAGTTGATGTTGGACCGTTCAGACAATCTATGGGATTTCAGAAAATACAGTGTCGAAGAATGGACGCCTCCCGGCTGGAATGAAACCGGAAATATTTTAGGATTCCCTGCAGCAGTTTTTGCAGCAAATGGAATTTTGGAGGATAAGACTTTAATTAATGATTTGGAAATGTTGGCTTGGTCTCATTTTGAGAATTCCTTTGGACGCAATCCAACAGGTAGACAGTTTTCTTACAAAGGGCCTGAAGAAGTAGAGGGCGTAGACCTGGGCTGGTACAGCAGGCATAGAGGAGGGATAGGTTTATTGGATGAGGTCCAGTTTGTATTTGATGGCTCTCCAAAATCTTTCCACTATCCCAATTTCCCCGAGGCAGGGGATTTGGGTTGGACAGAAGGCTGGGTACAGTTCAATACTGCATTTAATTTGAGTATGGCCTATATGGCCAATTACTACACGGATATTGCACTGGAGAAAAAAGGTAAAGGAAAATACATTGTTGCCCTCACTGCCCCACTTAATTTTGATTATAAGACCATAGAAAGCGTTTCGCTCAAAATTTCCAATCAATCTGGAGACAGCATGATGGTCCAACTAAAGGAAGATCAACCATTAGGGGTAAAATTAATTGGCGCAATTGAATTTACTGGAGATGCCATTTTTTTCGAAAACCAGAAGCTTCCGTTTGGAAAGGATGATACCCTTACCCTGAGTTATGGTTATGGGTTTTTTCAGCGAAGCTTGGTTTTGTCGGTTGCAGATTTTAACTAAACCCGAGACAGGACAAAGAGCTTTCCACTACCCGATGGAGACATTCAGCAATGAAATTGGGCCAGGTTCTACCAGCCCAATTTCATTATTTCAGCTAATTCTGTGAAGCTTAACATTGCTTTTAACCCGGATTATGTAATAGGATTTCTCCGTCCTGACAATTGTCAGGGGTGAAGCCTGTCCCGTGTTTACGGGAAGTGTTGCAATCGCAAGAAAATCAGACTGTTTGGAGATTTTAGCATAGCACCGCTATGGTGTTGAAAACAGCAACGAAGTGGCTGATTTTAAAGCGATTTCAGCATGTAATAGAATGTCTATTGCATATTTCGGGTTTAAGTAGCTTTTTAGAGTGTAATTTTTTGTATTCAGGGGAGAAGGTCCTGGTAAAAACGATGAAAGCAGTATGATTTTGGCGGT
>TARA_R110001599_G_scaffold242961_1_pt1 | contig 24439 bp, 15 predicted proteins | sample TARA_R110001599 | Tara Oceans TARA_R110001599 (sample SAMEA4398360) | marine metagenome | biome: Polar Biome; feature: [MES] marine water layer (ENVO:01000295) within the mesopelagic zone...; material: water (ENVO:00002006), including particulate matter (ENVO:01000060) such...
ACAGGAACCGGTGTACGGCTCGAAGTAATCGATGGAGTTACACTAGGAGTGGGTGAAGGTGATGGGCTTGAAGGGGATGAGCTCATCGACGGTGTAGCACTAGGAGTGGGTGAAGGTGATGGGCTTGAAGGGGATGAGCTCATTAATCTACGGAGTTACAAACATATTTCACTAGAATTTAGCGGTGCTGGATATTAAGGGGTTGGAGTGACCGTCACTGGTGGAGATGGAGCGGGTGTAGATGATGGTGTTACTGATGGTGTTGCAGAAGGAGACGGAGCTGGTGGCGTTGAGGATGGTGTAACTGTCGGGGTAACTGTACTAGTGGGAGTTATAGACGGGGTAATGCTAGTAGTAACTGATGGTGTTACGCTTGGTGTTATAGATGGTGTAACTGTTACGGTGGCCGAGGGGGTAGCTGAAGGTGCAAATGGGGGTGAAGGATCTGGTGTTAATGATGTAGTTATAGATGGTGTAACAGATGTTGTAACTGATGGTGTTACGCTTGGTGTTATAGATGGAGTAATTGATGGAGTTACAGATGGTGTAACCGAACTCGTCGGAGTTATAGATGGTGTAACTGGTGCGGAGGGATTCGGTGTTACACTTAGTGTTATAGATGGTGTTACGCTAGGGGTAACTGAACCAGTAGGAGTAATAGACGGGGTAATGCTAGTAGTAACTGATGGAGTAATACTTAAAGTTATAGATGGTGTTACGCTTGGTGTTATAGATGGTGTAACACTAGGGGTAACTGAACCCGTAGGAGTAATAGTAGGTGTAGGTGTTGGTGTTGTAAACGAGGAAGGAGTTATACTTGGAGTTATACTTGGAGTAGGTGTAACACTAGCGCTAGGGGTAATAGTGGGTGTAACACTAGAGCTAGGTGTAGGGGTTGGTGTTGTAAACGAGGAAGGAGTTATACTTGGAGTTACAGGTATGGAGCATTCAGGGAACGGGTCAATAGGGCTAAGTATAACTCGTCGAAGTTGTTCGAATCTACGAGAAACATCGCATAAATATTGATCAGTTATTCCGCATGATAAAGTATAAAACGGACATCCAACAAATACTTCCCAATCAGAGGTGGATAAAGGGGCGTAGATAGTAGCTTCAAGACGGGATGTGTCTGTATCTTTGTAAATAGAGCTTGTTCCTGTAGTTAAAGTACTAACCACGTAAGGATACCCATCTGGTGCGAGATCAATAGTTGGGTAATTTGCATATTTTAAAGAATCTTGTAGTTCGGATGTAAACCGACTTCTTAAAGCACCACCATAATTCCAAGTTTCATTACCCACAAAGCCTGTATCCAATCGAATAATATCGTCATATGTATAAACAAACCTGTATGGGTATAAAGGAGTGCTCCACTTTAGATCGATATCTCCAATATATGCAGACATTCCGTATAGTATAGAATTTACAAATACTCCTGGGTAGTCAGTGCCGAGTGTTGTTAAATCACAGGTATTATCAGAGCATCCAAGGTTTGGTTCCATACCTAAAAATGGTAATCTAGGTCTATCTTCTGAGATTGGGGGTTCTTGAGGTACAGGTCCTGATGTTACATTATCAATAGCAAATGCTGTTAATGGTGTGAATGCAAAGTTATCTTCCACAGTTTCATTTTGATTACCCTCAACGTGAAATCCGGTAGTAATGATTGTACCGTTTGTATTCGAGCCTGTAAGAGGCTTTACAAAAGATACTCCTGGCCGATAGCGAGAATTAGAATATACATCGATCCCAGTGAGTTCTTGGGTAAGTAAATGTGTATAAAAAGTATCAGATTCTGATTTATAATCAACAACAACTTTACGACCGTAGTTACCAAGTCGCGCGCGCACAGTCTTCTTACCAGAACTAATTAATTCAAAAGCACTAATGGCTTGAGTTGTAATTATGTCAAGATTTTTATCTCTGATTGTAATACTATTAGGTTCATAACTTCTACCGGAACGGGTGGGACCGTTATTATATACAAGTTCTGATGCAAAAACACCTAAACTATCAAACCCAATACCTAAAACAGGTTTATTTAGAGGTTGAGAAGATAGTGCTGCACTAAGTAGAGTATTGCCAGAAAAACCAAGATCGGGACCAACACCACCACCGCTTAATGGAAAACTTGCGTCTTGCAAAAACATGCAATATCCTATTTCATCACCAGACGTGTAGTTACTTAGTTCATATGTAAATGACCAAGTAATATCATATTGAGGTGACATGCCTTCCTCGAATATCTGTACTGCAACAGCTGAGAGTGGAAGGTCTGTAGGATAATCCATACAGATATTTAATCTGATAATCTAAATTTCAAGTAAGTATAAATATAATTTAACTATTACATCCCCCATTCAAACTTAATTATACCAGCGGCGGTAGGAGCAAAGGAACCACCTACACTATGATTAGCTGCACCCGGTGCACCAGCACCACCCCAGAACGAGGGGTTACCATTTACTTCTTCATCTCCTTCATTAGTATCCATACCTCCAAAGGCGCCTGAAAGCATGTGAACAGAAACAACATGAGGATCGTTAGGTAGAAATGAACCACCATTTGCCATAATTTTACCCCCTGGTGCCCATGCATCACGAGCCGGTGCAGTAGCACCCTTTGAACGGGCTATCTCAGTACCACCTACAGAGAAAAAAGAATCAAGACCAGGTGTTCTAGCGGTAGTTCGACCAGCTCCAACTGTATAAGTAATAGGAGTTCCAATAGGAGCAGAAAGAATACCATATATAGTTGCAGCAGCGCCACCAGCAACATCACCACCAGTAGAACCAGAACCAGTTACCCAAAACTTTGTATAAGTAGCTTTTGTATTATAAGTACCTCCAGCTACTGCAGTATCATAAGCTACAAATCCCGGCATAGGTAATCCTATTTCAATATCATTATTAAGAAGGGAAAAAGCTGTATTAGTAACATTAGATCCATTAGATGAAGCAGTTAATCCATTTGTAACAGTAACGTTAGATGTTGAAACAACATCAGGTAGAGCTTTAATAAAGAAATTAACGGCTTTTGCGCTAATACTACTAGTACCGGTGCCTAAATGATACGTAGTACTTCCGGATGGATTACTGTTAACACCATATAACGTTGAATTTGCATAATTGGGTAAATTAAAATTAGTATCATTACCACCATATTGTGATCCAATTACACCAGAGAGAACTCTATAATCTGTACCAGCTATTTGTTGACCATTACATAACAACCAACCAGTGGGCATACTAGTTCCAGTAACTGTTTGAACAACAGTACCTACCGGTACAGCAGCTGCTGATGAGTTATAGAAAACTGTAGCAGTGGATTGTGGTGATGCCCATTTTAGATTACCAAGACTATCTACGTTAAGAAAGCTATTCGCACCACCTAAACCACCTGTAGGAAATGCATAATTAACATTATTAATATTAATTTTTTCAGGAAGGAATAGATGACTAGTATTATATGCTGCAATCCTATTAGCTTTTATTTGTGTGCTACTTAATGATATCTGGCCACTCACTAATTCGATTGAATTACCGGTGATTTCATTTGAACCACTTAAATGTTGAGATGATAAAGTACCAACGGCGATAGTTCCTAATGTATCATTTACAATAATCGAATCATTCGCTGCTACAAAAATTTGCGCGATTTTATCCCACCCAGTGGCAGTTTTAACATATAGTATATTGTTTGTAGTGTTATATGCTATATCTCCTACAGCTCCTTCAACTATAGATGTATGGTCGGCAACAGATCCTAAAAACTTATTACCAGTAATAACCCCACCTTGTGTTGAACCATCACCTATAAACAATCGTTTACTATCTGTTGTATATCCTAATTCACCCTCGCTTAAAGTAATATTTTGACGGTCTGCATTATCTCCACGACGAACAAGAAGTTTAAGAAGTGTATTTTCGAGAATTTCGATTTTTTTAGCCATAATTTTAGAATTTAAATACTGGGATTGCAAAGTTACCATCTGCACCGGATGCAATTTGAATAAAACCTGCTGAAGATAACGCAATTGCTACAGAAGCTGATTGATTACTATTAGCTGATAAAGCAGTAATAACAGTTTCACCAGAAGCCCCTGGTCTTTCTGCATTTAACGATCCAAAGAAGATTTGTTCGTTACCGGAAGTGTTAGTTCCAGAAAGATTTTGTTGAACTGCATTAGTTGATGAAGTAATACGTCCAGTTGAATCAAATACAGAGGTGAAAAATGGTTGTGATGTACCACCTCCTATAGTTTCAAGAGCAATTGTAGAACCGCTTTTTTGAAGCCCAGTCCCGAGGGCAGCTGCTTTAATAGCATCACCATCAACTGTATCTGTACCTGCTGCAGCAAAGTCAAGCTTACCACCGGTAAAGGTAAGAGCTTCAGTAACATCAACACCAATTGGATCACCTGCACCTCCACTAAGACCTAATCCAATATCCCCTGCGCTAATATTAACATGTGATGTTTCCAATTGACCGCTTGAATTAATCGTAATAGAAGAATTATCAATTCTTGCTGATAATCCAGCTGCACCATAAGCAAGACCACCGCTAAGATCAACAACATTACTACTAAGTTGGGCAATACCAACCCCATTATTAGCAATATGTATCTTATTACCTGCTGTATATTCTAAAGTTAAATCATCTGGCCTTGTTCCTATGAAAGCCCATGATGTTAAATTGGCAGCATACGTCCCGGAGAGTTGATATAATAGATTATCTTCATAAACGAGATCACCGTTGACTGCTTCTGTAAGGTCTGTTCTCGTACCGACATACATTGGAGTATGTATAATATTACTTATATTCTTACCTCCTACGGTAAACCCATCTCCAACCCAAACGCGTTTGGCATCAGTTGTATATCCAAGTTCACCTTGTTCGAGAGTTACGACCTGACGTTGAGCATCAGTACCTCTTCTTAGTTTTAATTTTACTATTTCAATATCTGGCATTATTTTAAAATGTTAAGCTGTTCTTTGCCATACATACATACCGAATGTTGGCGGAATATTATTGTGAGATTGATTACCACCTGTATTGTCTGGTAGAAGATCTGTACTTTGCGGGTAACCACTATCAGAACCATGATCACCATAATAGGCAATATTAGCATTATTACCTAATCTTTTAGAGTTCTTAATAGGGTGGGTATGGGCTGGTAGTTCGGTAACTGTTAGTTGATGATTATACTCACCTGTGGTATCTACATCACCAGCTGCAACGGTATGAGTATCGCTACTATTATCAGTGCCTTGACCGACCCCTGCTACAAACTTGCCTTTAGATACTTGTAGCCAAGTTGTACCAGTAAACCGGCTACCTGGATTAGTATTATCAATAGAGAAAATAACTGAACCTATAGGATAAATTGTATCAGCGATCGCAGCTTTAAAGTTGCTACCAAGTGCACCATCTACATCAATTCCTTTACCTGCTCTTCCTAAACTAAGAGCACTTTTATTACCAAATCCGTCATAGATATCTTCCTGCCCAGACGCCGGTAAAGCCTCACCTTTAGCATGAAGCACACCGACATATGTTTCGGAAATGTTGGTGTTTGTTAATGATTCACTTGCCATACATATATTTATGGTAGTGGCAGTATTAAGCAATCAAATTTCTATAATACTGCCTATAGTATATGATGGTTGTACATTAGGACTTATATCAGGCTCAACAAAATTTACTAACTTCTCTTGTACCTCATGTATTAGTTTAAAACATCTATTTAAAACTCCATTAAGATTTTCTTCATTACCATGAATGTAAAAATTTTCAATTTCATTAGTTATAAATTTACTAAAATCGACATTATAGTTATAGTTATCAAGCTCTAATATATCATTATTAAAGGAACCAGTAAATCTACCTATAATATTATTTTTAAGAAGAAGTACATCATCAACTAGTTTAAATAACTCTGTATTAACAATAGATTGCTGTATAAAGCTATCACTATTTAACGAAAAGCCTTGACTACCATAATTAGCGTAATTAGTATCTTTTATCACACGCTGATAAGAACTCATAATAGGTTCATCGAAAAAGTATAATCTACCATTAGTTAGCATAATTGTCCTATCATAACTACTAGTAGATTGAAAAATAGAGAAACTATTAATTCGTGAATCTAGGAGACCACTTACTTGCTCAGTCTCAACTGCTTGACCGACTTGTGTACCTAGATTCCAAATAAAATCTGCTTGGGAAAAATTAATATCGTTAAAATTCCATCGATTATTTATAGTTACTGGATTATTAGATACTTCTATAGTTTCGTCTGTAAAATCTAAAAGATAAAGCCGTTCTGTTCTATACGTGCCAACAATTTTTGTAGGACGGGTTTTAAACTTTTTATATACAGTTTTGTTAGTAGCAAAATACCAGTAATTACTGTCTGTACCAGAGAAAGAAATATCAATTATTTCTTCTGTTTGTGCAAGTCTATCATCTAAAATTATCTCTTCTTTAAATCTAAAATTTTCACCACTATACCGATACAAATACGGCACTCGAGATGTGATATTATTAACAACAACATCTTTGTAGGTTAAAATATATAGCGAATTGAAATCCGGATCAAATCCCATCGCACCTAATGTTTCCGTGTTAAAATTAATGGATGTAATACGAGTTATATAGTTAAACTCTTCGTCAAAAATTTTAACTACTTTGTTTCCAGAATCAAAAACCGCAACTGTATTATCACTTACAGCTAATTTAGTAGGCCTCACAAATTTAGTTTGCCGGGTGGAATCACCATATCCCCCGACTAGTTCAATATAGTTACGTTTATTTCTAAGGGAACTATCATTATTAACATAACCAGCAATATCATACCGTAATACAACATTATTACCAGTATCGGAGAGATATAAATATTTCTTAGTAGAAGCAATTCCACCTAACTCTTTAAATGTTAAATTATTTTCTTCGGTAGTTTCATATCCTGTAGTGTCTTCTATAACAGTTAAATCTGTGTTAGAACCAGTTAAGCAAATAAGATCAGATGACGTACAAGCAAATAATGCAAAATGATCTTCAAAATCTAAATTAGCTTGGACTGTTGCATCTACAACATAACCAAAGGCACTTAAAAAATGGTTATTTTCGAACCGTACATTTTCAGCAAATTGAGGATTTTCAGTATTTGATGTATTAATTTGAAATGCCGACAATGTATTAGATGAGAGAGAGGCATATCGTATAGATTCAGTATATGGTAACTTATTAGATGCTATAAAAAGTCTAGAATACACAAATGTATTATTTTCTCGTAAAGTATCTAATTTAAGTTTGAATAAATCGTAATTAAAATTATCATTAAGACTGAATGTACAATTATCGACGGAGTTTGGTAGCGTAATATTAGTATCACTAATAACTCGATCAGTAAAATTATTTGTGAAAAATAAATCAGTGGCAAAAGTAGTTTTAGATGTAAGAGCTTTACCAGTAGTTGCTTCTTTGGCAACACCATCTTTAGTTTCAACAAAACCATAAAAATCTGACCCGGTAAGAGTAAATAAATCACCGGAGGTATAAACTTTTTTATATGAGGAATAATCAATAATCATCTTTTAATAATCTTTAAATACTACATCGTTAATTATTACACCAACTGGTGTAAAGTCTTTAGCCTCTGCTAAAATAGATGCTTTAATTTGCTCTCGTATAGTGACATCAGTAATGTTGAGATTTCTTACAACGATATCAATATGGTTTGAAGAATTATTTCTATTAAACTTAAAGAACTGTTGTATTTCTGTTTTAGATGTACGCTGACCAGCTGGTAGCGATAGAACTATATCATCCAGTTTTTGTTGCACTAAATATAAAGCATACACTAATTCCGTATCAATAGCTCTATCGTATACAAAAGGATTTCTTATAGTAAGATCCTTTGTATAATAATATCCAGGTTGCTTAAGGTAAGTGGACAGATCCATGTTACTTTGGAATCCTGTTGAGCCAATAAAAAACTTATCACTAAATATATCTTGAATCATATACTTACCTGGCGAAAATGTTTGATTTTCATATAGTTCAGCATTTATATATAAAGTTGAGTTACCTTGTAAGGTATCTAATCTATAAGTAAAATTGTAAAACCCTGGTTCAAAATTTGAAGGATCAAAAGAAATTGTTTTGTTAAGAATATCTTCTGTATCTAGATAATTTGTTAATGTTAATTTAAAATCTATAGATGAAGAATCATATAAATGGTTAATAACATTATAATTGGTTAATTTAGTAGCAGGAGTATTATGACCGAAAGAAACCCCTGATAAAGCAGCAGCTGTCAATGACGGCATAGTACCTTTGGAAAGGTAAAGCTTATCATCATTACCTTCAGCTAATAATATAGGATATTGGAAATTTATACCATTTCGGTATTCATTAACCCAATCTATTGAAATAAACGTTCCACCAGAAAGGGCTACAGTTGTTTCAGTTACTGGGTTAGGTATATTAATATTACTAATAGATCCTGATAATTCAAAAATACCACTGGTATTAAAGCAAAAATATTCTGTAGGTTTGAGTATGTATATTTTATCCTGTGCAACTAAGAAATCTTTAATATCAGTTTTGAGAAAAGCTTCAGGAGCTCCATCCAAGTCATGTTTAACGATAAAATCACTAACTTGGTAAAACACAGTGGAATCATTTTCCCAATTGGTATTAGTACCTGGTAACTTATATACAGCATCGTTATACTCTATAACATTATCATACAGGCAAAACTCGTTTTTATATACATCAAATTCTGCTGCGGATAGTGTAGAAACAGAAAATGTGTTAGTGTTAATTCGACGAACGTTTTGATCTCCGGAAATAAAATCAATATTATTATGCATTTGATAATAACCTATATACTCTAAAATATCACTACCACAATCTAATTTAATCTTATTACCTTGTGTATTAACTTTATAGAATAGATTACCAGAAGTAGTAACAATATAATCATCTAACGCACTTCTCTTGAATACTTGTTTAATTTTTGTTTTAAACTCTATTTTATTCCTTAATTCAAAGTCTGTGTTAAATATGTATAAAGTATGATCACTGACTACATGAATAAACGGAGTAACCGTTTGATCTTGGAAAATACCAAACCCTCTATTTGTATTATTACCCAACAATTCAAATCCGTATTGATTAGCCGGATCTAAATACATATCAAAATTTAACGTAAAGTTTTTGGTTTTATCTATATCGTTAGAAACGTTAAAAACGGTATAGTTACTACCATTAAACGTTAATTCTCGGGTATCAACATCAGTACAAAAATTTTCTGTTTCACCTCTAACGATTTTTGAAGTATTTAACATATCAAATGCAGAAACTAGAGGAGCGGAGCTATCCACAATTTCTTTAATATCGGCATTACCAATTCTTTGATATTTAATAGCTATATTCGGTTCGATAGCCGCATCGCTTATTTTATCAAAGAATTTCTCTTTATTAATAATTGCATCAGATACATTAATATTAATAGTGTCAACACTATCCAAAAAAGATGGTGCATAAACTGGGGTTGATGAAAGTGCTGCTCTTTTAGAAATTTTATCAGGATAATAGTACCTATCGACCCATAATCCTTGCTCTCCTAAATTTCCACCAGATAACCATGTACACAAATATCGACCATTATCATACTGAGTTGTGTTTTGCCTCTTAATAAAAATTTTATCAGCTAAAATAGGTGTAGGCCCAGCGAAAGCACCATTATAAATAAATTGTGAATCATTTATATTAAGCTTTTCATATGGATATATTGATGAAGGTGCCACAAAAAATGTATCAGAACCATTTTCAATAAAAATATCCTTATCATAAAAGCTATAGTTAAGGTTAATCTTATCCAACCCCTTTTCTTGATTGTTACCTGAATTTAAATTATAATATTCACGTGGATCGCGACCTAGACCAATAGGACTGTCTATCATATTAGACCCACGTTTAATAAAGTTAAATTCCGACCTATTTGTATCTAGAGTTAGGTAATTTAATTGAAAATTATCTGCAGAGATAGTATTATATGCTGTTGTAAGCATATATTGCCCGTTTCCATTTAAATTACTATTTGCTGTATCAAGGATTAGATTAGATGTTTCCCTTACATTATATTTAGCAAAACTGTTATTAATATATTGATTGTTTTGATCTAATGAATAATCAACATGCATTAAGTTATTAATACCACGGTTAAGACTTCCAGATAACAACGGTGTGAGAGTTAGTTGATCTCCACTTAACGTAACTATATTAAGTACATTATTGTCAAATTTAAATAGCTGCAAATATCCATCATCGTCTAAAACATATCTAAATACATCACTTTGCTCACGAATAATACCTTTGTAATCATCTGTGTTTCGATAGAATACAAACTTATCTACACCAGTGGCATTGTTGTAATTTAGATAAAAATCAAATAACCCATCGTTATGCTTAATCCGGCATAAATTATTATTTAACGCTTCAATTTCAAAAGAGTAATTATTTTGAAATAATCCTGTTTTGTTAAGTGGTTGTATGCCTAGAGCTTTTTGATCAGCTGTTACATCTTCGTTGCTTTTAAAGATATAAAAATATTTTGATGGTTGATTATTAGGTCTTTCGAATCCAATATTTGTTACTAGGGACACAGCTGTATCTTGTGAGGGTGAAGATACAGATATAAAGTTAGATAGTTTATTTTTTCCAGTTAAGTAGAATGATGAGTAATTATTAATCCTGCTATCACGAGCACCTGAAAGAGCAGCAATAAGATTAACATTCAACCCTTGTTCTAATGTTGATTTGGTTTGCTCAAATGATATGAATCCATCATTATATTCCGCTGTTGGGAAAGAAACAGAGCTAACAGAGTATGTATTGGTTGTCGCCATTTACATACATATTTAATGGTACAAACGCGAGACGCAATCAATTATTCAGGAAAGTGATATAAGTAGCGTTGTTAAATTTAGATTGTAAATTTGCTATTGTATTACTAGCTGAAATACCTACCATCTGGGTTGATGTTATTCCAACCTTTTGTATATTATCGTAATAACTCTCACGAATTAATTTAATAGGTTGGTTGATATTAGCGTAAAACCCGTTATTGTAATGTATTAAAAACTGAGCAGTTAAATTAGTAAAGAACGAACTTACTACTGGGGCATAAGTATGTTCATATTGATTTAAAATAGTCCCTCCAACTTTCCCATATAAAACTTCATCAAAAATAGAGTTAGTTTTATAGTTAAAAACAATATCCTTTTGTGCATATTGGATATTACTCGAATCACCCCAATTAATATCTAGTGTAAGTGCTGAACTAGAGGTTTCAGAAATTCCTGTTAGTACAAAATTTATTGTAGGTGCTCCTTTAAACAATATCTCTTCCCCAATTACATTTATGTTTTGGGTGACTGATGAAAGGTTAATAAAAATTGTACTCATTATACATTAAAGGTAAAGTTTTTAGAATCTCTTGTAAAAGAGCCATGACTCGCGGAAATTGAGTTAAAGTTAGTTGTATCTCCAAATGTTGATGTTCTTGCAATATTATTTAATGATTCATATCTATTTGAATCTACAACAGTAAGTTTATTATCTGTCATTTTAAAAGATACATCAACAATATGAGAAAAATCGTTTTTATCATATATAATATACGTTAACTTAAATAAATCATTTAAACTATTATATACGATGGTTGGTGTATGAACTGAATCGGGAGTATAATTTCTAGCCGATAAGGATGGAATATTTAACTCAAATGCACTAAGTGATACATCTGTAACACCTTCAGGGTAGATTTTAGTAGAAGTATGTTGTTGTATATCATACTCATAGATCTCCGGATAAACAGCTTTATAATTGTCTGCTATAGGTCCGCAGGTATCATTTAGATCATCTCTAAAGCGCGCAAAATATACCTTATTTGTATCTTCTACATAAAACCTATTAGTAAAGACTTCCACCATATTAGCACTATTAACAGTATATAATGTATTAATAGTAGATGGTACATTAAACTTACCATCTTTATAGCTGATTTTATCAATAACAAGACTGGATTTAGTTTCTAAGAAAATAGTATTTTGAATAATATCAAAATCTATAAGATCTTGACTTAGTTGATTCTGAACTGCAGTAGAATACTTTGTAATAATATTGGCTAGTGCTGATGAGAGCGGCTCTGATGTCGAGTAATTACCGTTTTTAACATATAATATTCCTTCTAGAGATTTTTGTTCCTCTTTAGTAAGTGAGGTACTTGATGAAGTAAGATTAGAAACAATAGTTGATCCTCTTGAATCAGTACTATTAATATACCGATAATTGTCAGAATAAATAAAGTCATTAGGTAGAGTCACCTCATCAGTAAAAAATCCTCCTTCATACCGTTTATATTGACCTCCGGCAGAAAGATAATATCTTACATCTACATCAAACGTAAGTTCGGAGTTTTCTGTAATAATATTAAAGGCTGCTTCCGTAGTAATATCAGATAGTGGTGTTTGATTAGTTTGCAGATCCACTGGAGTGGGAAATGTACCTTCAGCAAGAACTGTATAGTAATAATTAGTAGACGCAGGAAACCCCGGCCCTAATCCTGTAAGAGGGTTTGGAAGCTCGGAGCCATCTAAAAATGTAAACGCGCCACCATCTCGCCAATACGGTATAATATTTCGTGTATCTTGAATAAACTCTTGATAAGGATAGAATTCCCTCATATATAGAGTTAACGGTGAATTTAAAGCAGTAAGACTATTTGTGTATGTGCTAAGTCCGGACCTAACAGTTGTACCAGAAACACCAGTTAATGAGTAATTAAAATTATAGCCGCTGTCTATATCAAAAAACAAATGACCATTTAAAAGTAAATTTTTAACCTGGGTAGATGCACTAACATCTATAGGTTTTAAAGGCTCATTTTTAAACAAAGCATATTCATTACCGTAAATGTCTGTTTGATATTTATTAATTATTCCTTGATTATATAGATCGGTAAAATTTAACTTATAACTAAGATCGTTACGCTCCTTTAACTGTGAATCGTTACGCTCTCTTGTAGTATATGATTCGAAAGTTGTAGCTTTATTTGTAATTTTAGGGTCACCGGCTGCAAGCCCACTAGACACGTTTCTTGTATTAAATCTATAATCAAATTTATAATATATTGGGTATACTGGCTGTGGGTTAATTGAAACATTACCGTATCGTGCCGGATCAGGAAAAATATACACACTATCAGTATCTAATATAGTAGTATCAATCTCATATAAAAATGTTTCAGCTTGTAGTTTAAAGAGACCAATATCATCTTCTCTAAAATTAAGACCGACATCTCTTAAGAGTTTCGTTTGATTACTTTCCACGGTTGCAGTATCGATACCTTGCAAATTAAGAGCGTTGGCCGCAGGATTATCTGCTCTCACCAGCAGCCCGGATGTTGCTGGTGAGGTAGTTGTGTCGATATAGTATATGTCAGTACCAATGTACTTAGAAATTAACGCTCGTTTTAGAGAATAGAATTGAGCAATTGATAATCCACCTGTTTTATATTCATTATACAGTTGAACTAGCTCGTTATCTGGGTTACAGATAGCATCAAACTCTGCCGGCGTTAAAGTAGGTGGATTAATTTTAAAGGAGCGAATATTAGTTAAGAAATTATCACCAGTGGAGATAGCATTTATACCTGCCGGGTCCAAGTAATACTTTGCTTCAATTTCGTTAATATTATTACCATTTCCAGTATCTGGTAGATCAAAATAATCTCCATATACATCAATAAACTCTTCAACTTCTACACCTAGATTTTCTACTGCAGCAAATACAGATTCAGTTTGAGGGTTGAGTGAGTCTTCTGTATTAAAAATAAAATTATAAATGTTATCAAAAATTGCCTTCTCTAACCCTGTAATACTACCTTTAGTTTTATTTCTATCTATTACATACTTACTTTCATCTCGCTTTTTCTTATAAAATAATGCAATATCTTTAAGACGGTTAGCGAAAAATGGTATGGCTACATCTAAATCAACTGGATCGTTAAAATTAATCTTTTCTAAGAAACGTTTTTCTGTCTCTGTTGTATAGTTAACAACAATTTCTTTAATAAACTGTCTATAATAATCTTTAAACTGGGTTTTTTGCACCTCTTCTGAAGTACCTTGTTGTGAATACCAGCTTTGAAGATAAGCACTATAGAACGAACTATACTCGTCTGGTGAGTAGTCGGACTGTGTATTATTAATAAAATCTAGAAAGGAAAACGGGGCAATAGTATCTCTATATACCTCATCTGTTATATCAGGGTTAGTGATAGAATACTTAACTAGAACTGTTCTTATAGATTGGTCAGGCATAATTATTAATCTTCAAAAAGTTTAAGACCTTCATACAAGGATTGTGAGAAAATATTTGACATTGTACCGTTATTTTTTGACCAATCATTATAAGAAGTTAAAGTGTAGGAAATAGTATTATTAGGATCAGTGAAATCAATTATAGAGTTTTCAATATCTGTAGTTACGTCTTTTTGATAATAAAAATTATAAATATCAAAAAGGTCGCGACCACCACCTAATACAAGCGGCCATCCCCAGCTTGAATTGTAATCGCTCAATCTATAAAATGTTGAGCTAGTGGAAAGAGGTTGAGTAAACATCTCAACATCATTTTCCGCTGCAATTCCACATTGACTAAATTGCTCTATAGTAATAAATGTGCCATTGTTAAGCTGATCAGATGTCGCTGATACTAACTGACCTGTAGAAGTACCATACACAAATCCAGTTGTAGTAGCAATTGTAGGAGTAGTCCTAGCATTTAATGGTAAAGTAGTATTTAGAGTAATAAATTTACCACTAAACTTTTCTGATGCTACTATTGATTGTCCAGCAATAATAGTACTACCTGGTGTTAATCGGTTACCTAAATTGTAACCATAAAATTCACTATCACTATAACCGTATGATTGATAATGTGTCTGATTTTTATTACGTTGACCAAATAGTTGAGATTTACTAATAGACAGTAAGTCAATAAGTCTATTTAGTTTAGCTGGGAAAGAATATTTAGTTAATTCAGGCAAATCAAGCATTTGCAAAATACCATCTAATTCATCAACATTACTTTCATCGATTGAAGAGTTGTTATCAAAGAAATTTTGAATCTTTTCATAGGTCGCTTTACCAATTGCATCTTGCGTTGAACTTAAATCCCCAAAAATAGATCCTAAGAAATCACTCATTAAGATTTTAGAATCTGTAAAAAGTGGTTGGATTGCAATGTCTTTAAAGGTTTTCTTAAAGTCAATATTTTCACCTTGTTTTGCAATAGTATAGAAACTACTTGGATATACTGTAAAAGTAGTGCTCACTCCGGATATTACATTACCTAAATAAGTAGTATGACCAGAAAGATAAACATCGTCTAATGTTGTAGAATTATTACTTACAAAATAACCTTTGAAGAAACCACCGGTATTTAATGTAGATAAAGTTTGAAAATTTGAGACAAATTCAACATTATAATTAGTTGTACCGTTGGTTAAGACGAGATTTAAATCTGGACCACCAGTAGCACTTAACAATGGCATATTTTTTTGAGTAAAATTATTTGTATCCTTAACTTTAGTAACGAAAGCAATTTTGGTGGTTGCAAACTTAGTTGTACTAATATTAAAAGTTGAAAGGGTATTACCTACACCCTCACCATCTATACCATTAGATGTAAATGATAATCTATTATATGTATTATTTGATTCAATTGTAGCAGATACCCCGTAATTTGTTGTATTAGCATATTTGAAAATGTCGCCTTGCTTATAACCAAAAGTAAGGTTGTATATACCAGGGAAATCGCTTTTAAAAGATACATCAGCTGTACCGGTTAATCCAGCGTAAAAAGCTTCTGGATCTGTCTTATCAACAGTTACAATTTCCGCACTACTTAATTTAATGTAAATAGGGGTATTATTAGTAGTAATATTATTAACATCTACATTTTCAATAACTCCGGATGTAGTCAATGTTTGTACAAATGATGAAAACGGTTTAAGATGACCATATGTCTCATCACTATAACTATTTCGAAAGTAATCATTATCATCCCCTGCAGAAGAGTATGCTACAATGGATGGTAAATTATTTTTAACGGATCTATAAGAATTATATCTGTTAATAGTAATAGGAGATTGTAATTGTCCAGTATTAGCCGATAATATAGAATTAACACTAATTGTTAATTTGTCTTCAATATAGTCCTTAATATTTACTTTTGATGAAAATGTATCTAAATAACCAGTACCATTTTTATCATATAAATAACATATAACTTTATATCGACCAGGTTTATCATAAGAGTGAGAAGCAGTAATACTCTCTACGGTTGTACCGTCTCCAAAATCCCACACCAATCTTTTATTAGATACAAAGTCTTCTATACCATCAGTTAAATTCGGTATAAATGAGAGAGGGGTAAATGGTAATGCAAAGCTCTCGTATGTCTCCACGTTCTTATAATCACGTACGTGGAAAAAATTATATAGCAAATCGAATTCACCAGAGGAATCGAGTTGTAGAGAACTTAGCGACATATAACATATTTAATCTTACAATCGTCTTATAGCAATCTTATTCGTGATATTTTGAGGATTGTAGAAATATGCAAATTGAAAATCTTCTAATTGATAATTTAATGATTGTAAAACGTTATCCTTTTCTTTATAATCAGGATTCCAGATAACAAAGTTTAAATTAGGAACTACATTATCACCATTAACAGTATCAATCGCTGTAACTCCAGGTATATTGAGAATATCTGTTGTAAGATTAGCAACAGATACAATATTACCTAATTGTATGGTGTTAAAATAATTGTTAATAATATTAAAGATTGAAGATCTAATTGCACCATCGTTAATGGCTTGATTTTTATCTAAAGTTACTCGTAAGGAAGAGTTATTAACAGTATCATCAACCGAATCATCATTAAGATTTGGAGCACCGAAAGCAAATGCCTTAAAGATTGCATCAGAAATAACTACATTTTGTGTTATGTCCTTTTTCCTATTACAAAATTCAGTAATGAGCTGCTTTTGCGCCGGATTCAAATAGTTCGGCGTTAGTCCATTTAATATAGGGTTACTATTAGGCACTACATATACATATACATTATTAAATGAAGTTGATGAAGAAAATAATACTTGTGAATATAAAACACGAGCATCATCATTACCATTTGTCAAACCAATATCATTATAGTATGATAATACTTTTGATGTATATTCTTGATTAGACAGAATCTTTACATCACGAGTTATGTTATTAAAGTTTCTATTAATTTGATATTCATAATCATCTTTTGTAACTAAACGATTTTGAGAAGCAAAAACTTTTGGTGCATTACGTCTTATTTCCGTAACAGTTTCAGCTACCTTGGTTGGTGACGAAGCAAATGGATTATTTATAAGAATATCACTAAGTTGAGAAGGTAATACTAATGTTTGATCAGTAGAATATATAATATTTTTAATAGCATCGAAGTTTGGAGATCCATATAAATTAAATGAAGTATCTGTAAATGCATTAGGATTTATTAAACCAGCTTCGTTATCAGAAGTAACATAATAAATTATTACGGTATCATTAGATTCTAATTGTTTACCATTTAAATTATTACCAAATTTAAATTCGTAATTACCACTACCATTGAGTCTTTTTTCATATTTTTTAGCATCAGGCTCTTCTAAAAATAATGAGGAGGTTTCAGTATACTCTGACCAAATTCCTGTTACATTATTTTGTACAAATATATTAAAAGTATTATCACTAACGAATTTAGTATCACGGACATTAGATACACTTTGTTTAAATTGCTTAGATGTAAACGTATCAACTAGGATAATATTTTCATACGGCTCACCAGTAGCATTAAATGTAGTTTCAGCTACAGCCCCTTGATAAAGAGTACTGTTAGAAGTAGGTACAACCTCTAGAGTGTTATCAGTATTTTTTTCAAACGTAATATCGTCTATAGCTACATAGGTACTACCGTTAGCGGCCACAGAGCTAAACCTAGGAATTGTATATACGTTTGAAGTTAAATTTACTGCAGAAAGAGATATATTAACAAGAGATGTTTGATCACCTAGAGGATTGTATCCTATATTGGATACCAACTTATTCATATTTTCATAAATAGTTGCTGTATTAAAGGTTGATTCATTAGAAGTTGTATTTAGCTGGAACAGTAGTACATGATACATATACGCAACCACATCAATAAATGCACTAAAATTTGATCCTTCAAAGTTTTGATCTGTAAAGGATTCGTTTTCATTGAGCCTGTCAATAATTAATCCTTTTAAGGAGTTAGCGTCAAACGTGAGATAAGCATTCTTTGGAAGGCTGTAGTCTGTAAAATCTTGAAGGCTCATTGTATATATTTAATCAAGCGGCTTTATTATACAATAACGTAGCCATCTTTATTAAGAGTAGCATTTATAAAAAGATCATTAATATCAAGTTTTGGAATGCTAAACCCTATTTCAATATCATATTGATTATTGTCCGGGTTACCGGTAATCCGAACTTCATTAAGAGTCATGCGAGGCTCCTGTACACCGAGATTTAAATAAATGAACTGGCCTAAGAAGTATGAAGTTGTAGTATTTATAGATTCAAAAAGATAACTTCTAAAATCTAAACCGAGTAAAGGATTAAGTAGTTTTTGTCCCGGTGTTGTAGTTAATATATTTTTAATAGAATTAATAACAGCTTGACCATCTTGTAATTCTGCAAGATCTTTCGGCCCTGAAGTAGAGTATAACTCAGGCCTAGTGAATCGAGAGAGTTCTAAATCTAACTTTATATCTTTATATAAGTAGCCATTCTTTAAAGATTGTTGTTCTAAAGGTGATCGTTCTAAATTATCTAATCTTACCGCCATAAATTTGTATAATTATTTATCTAAAGGACTAAATAATAGTATGGCTAAAGACAAAAAATTTCTCCATCTATTTGAGTATTACATGGCAAAATACCCTGCTCGAGGGATCCAAGGCGGATTTCAGCAGAATGACGTTTTTAAATTCAATGATAATTTTAAAAGTGATGAAATTTATGGAGGACTTCCAACTAACGTAAAAGAAATTATTGACGATTTTATTGATACAGGTCTACATCTTCGAGTACGAGGTATTAGTCCAGGGGGTGATAAATTAACATTATCTGTTGATCACGGTGGAGGACGGTATGTTGGAACAGTTGATGTTCCTTGTCATCTCGGAGAACCTATTGATTTCGGTGTTAACTTACCATCTATACCAGATGTTCAAAAACGTAAAGATGATGTTAATATAACCCCTAAGGAGGTTGAGCAAGACGAAGAGAATTTATCTAATAAGACGGATAGGGGTGATGGTAAGCTTTCTGAAACAGAAATTACTCTAGAGAAAGAAAGTTATGTAGCTGATCTTTACTTGTCTGAATGATATATAATAATGCCTAAAAAAGAATCGACTACTAAGTGGTGTCCTATTTGCCATAGTTCACAAAAAGCATCTGAATTTCGACTATACAGATGTAAAGCATGTTGGATAGCAGCCGGCAGACCTAAAGATAACAAGTGACCCTATGACGGAACAGTTTGATGAAGGTTATAAAGAGATACTTATGGGGTTATTATCTTTAGGGGCTACTGCTTATGAAACTGATTACATTCTTAAGGCACTTAAGGAGAGGCCAGAGCCAATAGAGCAAAAAATAGATGCTGTTGAAAAGGCTGATGAATTAATAGCTTCACCTAGATTTGATAAAGTTGCATCAGAAATATTACAGCAGCTTAAAATTGAAAAGCCACCTACAGAAATTAATTCGGAACCTAATATTAAGCCAGTTAACGGCTCCACAGAATATATTCTTAATCGATTGACAGATGGGGGGTTAACTAAAACTGCTGCTATAGGGGTTGTAGCAAATTTGAAAGCAGAGTCTAATTTAGATCCAGCTATTAAACAACAAGGAGGAGGGCCAGGTCGGGGGCTAGCCCAATGGGAGAAAGGTGGAAGGTATGATACAGATCCAATTAACTTAACAAAATTCGCTAAGAAAAAAGGTACAGATTGGAATAATCTAGACACACAAATTGATTTCATTTTATATGAAATGGAAAAACATCCAGAATACAAAAAGGTAAAGCAGATGTTAAATCAAACAGATAATGTTGAAGATGCTACTATGATTTTCTTGAAAAGGTATGAAAAGGCTGGAACACCACATACTAAAAAGCGATTAAAATATGCTACAGAACTAGAGGATATTATATAGTTTGTGTATAAATATACATATGGTTAAATTTATTTCTCTATATTTAGCTCTTACAGTAAGCATATTTTCTGCTGAAATAAATCATAGTTTAAAAATTGATGAAATTATTTCTAAAGATTTAAAGTATAAAAAATTATCAATGCCTAAAAAATCATCTGATGATGTTTTTGTTAGAAGAGCTTTCCTTGATATTGTTGGAAGAATACCAACATACGAAGAGAGTATTGGATTTAAGAAATATAATGATAGGGAAGAATTAGTTAAATATCTTATTAATTCTCAAGGTTATAATGAAACTATGTTTAATTTTTACGCTGATACGTTGAGATTAAAAAAGAAGCTTAATGGTAATGTATCTGGTGAAACATATATTACATGGGTTAGGGATCAAATAAAGCAGAATAAACCTTATAATAAATTAGTTAAAGACATCTTAACTGCACAAGGTACTATATATACTAATCCTGCAGTTGGATACTTTTTAAGAGATGAAGGTATGTTACTTGATAATGTATCTAATACCTTTCAAGGATTTGCTGGTATGGATGTCTCTTGTGCACAATGCCACGATCATCCATTTGATGATTGGTCACAGATGGAGTATTATGAAATGAGTGCTTTCTTCACTACTGTTAATACAAGAAGTGATAAAGGTATGCGTAAAGAATATCAAAGACTTCGTAAGGAAGCGGAAGCAACAGATAAAGCAAAAGAAACAAAAGGAGCTCTTAATGAGATTGGTCAATTTTGGCAACAAGGAGGTTATCGCAATAATGTAGATAGTGATCTCAAGAAGGTACTATCTCTACCACATGACTATAAATACAAAGATGGTGATCCAGGTGAAGTTATTAAGGCTGTTACTCCAGTTGGTAATCGGGTTAAAGAGACTCGTAAGAGGAATAAACTACAGCCAAGTTTTGCACAATGGATGATAAGTGAAGATCATCCTACATTTACTGCAAATATTGTTAATAGACTTTGGAATAAAGCATTCGGGTTTGCTTTAATAGATACTCTCAATAATATAGCAGAGTATGATGAGCTCAGAGAGAGCCGTAATGACAAATTGCTTTTATATCTAGTTGATGTTATGAAGGATGTTAACTACGATCTTAAGAAGTTTAATTCAATCTTATACAATACGAAGTTCTATGGCTGTAAAACAGATCCGGAAGATAACTTTCAAGGCCCTATTATGAGACGAATGACTGCTGCTCAACTTTGGGATAGTCTTATTACTCTGTATACTGGAGATATAGATAAATGGCAGCCAGAGAATAGAATAGAGAAGTTTCGATATATGTTTCCTGACTTAACAACTATTAACTCTACACAAGCATTAAAGATATATAAAGACTTTAAAAGTATAGAGAAAGAGTATTACAAAGGAGCTCCTAAAGCAGGTAAGATTTTTGCAATTAGATCGTCTCATATTTTCGATGGTCGTGCTCGTAACTTTATGTTAGAGTTTGGTGGGTCTGATAGAGAATTAATTGAGAATGGTAATCAAGAAGCAAACATTATGCAGATCTTAACTCTTATGAACTCTGGTATGACCAAAGAGCTTATGTCAGTTAAAGGACGTCTTGGTCAGAAACTTTTAGATCTAAAAAGAAAGGAAGCAGTTGATTATGTTTTTCGTTCTTATATCGGTAGATCACCAACTAAAGAAGAACAACTAGCATTCAAAGGAGTAGGCTTCTCTGATATTGTTTGGGTACTTATTAACTCTCATGAATTTAAACTAATTATTTAATATGGAAAGAAGAACGTTTATACAAGCATTGGCAACCAGCACTTATGGAGTTAAAGCATATGCAAATGCTCCTGTTGCTGATAACGTAAAAGCTAAGAATATTATTTACATCTATTTGGATGGTGGTATGAGTCATCTCGATACATTTGATCCAAAGGATGATAAAGATGTAATGGGCGATACCGAAAAGATAATCACAAGAGGGGACTTTCAAATAGGACATAGGCTTCCTAAACTAGCAGAAGTAATGCATAAAGCCATTGTGATCCGATCAACAACCTCTAAGACAGGGGCTCATCAGCAAGCTCAATACCTCAGCAGAACTTCATACAAACAACTAGGTACCATTACGCACCCATCTTTAGGCTCTTGGGTATCACATATATCTGATAGGGATAAAGCTATTCCTGACTTTGTGCTTGTTAACGGTATTAGTACTCATCCCGGTTCCGGCTTCCTTCCAAAACGCCAATCACCTCTACCTATTGTAGATCCTAAAGACGGTCTTAAGAATTCTAAAGTTGATGATAAACTTCAAGAGAGAATGGCCTTATTAAAAATTATTAATAGTAAGGTTTCTGCTCCTATAGCTGATACATATAATGAGTTTTATGATGATACTGTTAGATTTTTAAAATCAAAAGATTTAGAGCTGTTTGACATTAGTAAGGAGCCTTCAGTAAAGAGAGAGCGTTACGGTACCTCGCGATTAGGTCAAGGATTGCTTCTTGCTAAACGATTAGTTAAAGGGGATATCAAGTTTATCGAGGTTTCATCCGGAGGTTGGGATACTCATACCGATAATTTTACAAAGCTTGATGATCGAGTTAAAGAGCTTGATGATGGGGTTAGTGCACTTGTTCAAGATCTTGAAAGTGAAGGGTTACTTGATTCTACACTTATTGTTATTGCCACAGAGTTTGGTCGTACCCCAAAGATTAATGTCAATACAGGTCGCGACCATTACCCTAAAGCATACTCAACAGTTCTTATCGGAGCTGGTGTTAAAGGAGGAATGACTTACGGTGAGACTGATGAGACAGCTTCGAAGGTTATTAAAGATGCTGTAACAATATCTGATATTAATGCTACAGTCGCATATCTAGCTGGGTTAGATGTTACAAAAGAATATTCATCACCGTCTGGGAGACCATTTGAATTAGCTGATAAAGGAAAGGTAATTAAAGATGTTTTGGGGTAGCAAATACTTGCTTAAATTGCTGAGGTATATAAATAAGCTTATGAGCACTAAACCTCAAAACAGTTGGCCTAAGTTTAAATATTTAGAAGGTGAAATAAGCGGCAACCTTACTAAAACCCGTACTATGGGTGTTGATGATGCGGGTATCATTCACTCACTGGGTTATAAATCCGATTTGCATATTAAAACAGATGTTGCTGCAGGTACAATAGAGAAGCAAGCAGAAGGTTTAAAGGGATTTATCGGTACTGTTGAAGCATCAGACGGTAATACGTATTACATGCCTGCCTATTCAAGTTCTATAGGCATTCTTAACAAAAAAACTGGTGAGATAACTACCGCGAAGAAATTTAATACTACCCCTCAGGTACGCTCAGGAGCTGAAGGAGCTAATGGTATTATCTACATGCCATCCTATACCAGTACATTAAAAATATATACATATGATACAAAAACAGGGGAAGTAGATTCCTTTACCCCCACTAAAAAAGGATCACATGGCCATATATGGGGAGCTGCTGCCGATAAGAAAGGGGAAGTTTATATGCCTCCTGCACTTAATAACTACGTGGCTAAAATAGATAAGAATGGTGAGTTTAAGTATTTGGACGGTCCTAGAGTTACTTCCGGCGTATCTGGTTTCAATGTAAAATATGTAGGTGCTACTTATGTCGAGTCTGTTGACAAAGTGTTCTGTTTACCACGTAAAGGTAGTAAAATTTTAATTATAAATTGCGTGGATGATACATATGAAGAAATAGACTTGCCTGCCGATTATCTCGCAGTCTCAAATGTTAACAGAAACTTTCATGGCTATTTAGCTCCTGATGGATGGCTTTATAGTGCTTTTTGGGCAGATACGTACTGCTTTAGAGTTAACCCTATAACGTATGAAATTCAATGGAATAGTTATGAAAAGGAATTTGAAAATTGCGGAATTCAAAATAGAGGTACAGGATATTCAACAGCTGCTATTACAATAGGGGATGATGTTTATCTCGGATTAGCTGGAACAACAAAAGCAGTTAAGTTAGAGTTCGTAAAACAACTAGTTATTTCAAATGAAGATGTAGCTCCATCATCTTCGGCTACTATAGGTGGTAGCTGCCCATCACC